>Ga0307511_10002510_pt1 | contig 19171 bp, 18 predicted proteins | sample 13_EM_MG_FD_200266 | JGI IMG/M metagenome (GOLD analysis project Ga0307511, IMG submission 200266) | Populus trichocarpa ectomycorrhiza microbial communities from riparian zone in the Pacific Northwest, United States - 13_EM | ecosystem: Host-associated > Plants > Roots > Unclassified | place... | reverse complement strand
AGGGTAAAACCCCCCCTAGGCCAGGGGGAGAAAGATTGATAGTTTTACTCTACGGTAAGACCAACATTTCTCCCTAGCTAAGAGAAACTCTTCGATAGTTTAACTAATACCATAAGGACGACTGTATATGTCCGCTTTACCACTCGAATTAGTTTTTTCTTGTGCATATATGCATGTGTAATCCATTCTGCAATTCGCTCTGTTGTCTGTCGCCAATGATTTCTGTGGCCGAGCTGCGTTACATAGCTTTCGAATTAATTATCAGGCAAAATTTGGCTGTAAGGTGCCAAAATTCCCAAAGCTAACACGCATGGGGATTGCAAAGGTGATCTTGCTCCCTCGCCAAACCTGTCATGCCCCGCAAAAGACCCCCAAACGCCGACGTTCTAAATTTATTCGTGTGGGGTACATCCGCCTCCGCATCGTGGTTCTTGACAGCAGACAGTTGGCGCCGCGTTGTTGATCAGATCATGGGGAGATTGCTCCCGCTAGCGTGAAATCCTCCCTTGGCCGCTGTCATCGATGACATTTTGTATCTGACGAGACTTTCCGAAGACTTTTTTTCGTACCTTGACCCGCAGTGGTTTTATGTAAAGAGTTTGTTGGGCCGTCGCGTGCTTCTGGATCAGGAACCAATGCTGGAGCGTGACCTGTTTACCCTCCGGTTATCGTCGTATCGGATAGAATGGGTTCTTGAGGAGGTCGAGATTCGGGATTGTGCTATCGGGGGAATCAGCCTTTGCCCAGCGTAAACGTGCACCCAAGAGCACCACACTAGAGGTCATCGAGTTTGCAGTACGAGGTTTAGCGTCGCTTGGAAGATCTTGGCCAGACCTCGTTCTGGTACTTATTGAGGTACGAGATCCGGACACCCGTGAAAAGCTTTCGTGGGTTTGACCGGGAAAAACTTCGTATTTCAAAGCCTCGCGACTCTGGTGAAGCGAGCCTTGTACGTGTGAAGGCTGGACGACTCGGGCCTGATGGTCGTGTGCATTTTTAGACTCCCCGGCCCGGTGCAGGTGGCGGCCGATTGTTAAAACGTTGACGCGTTAACCGGTAAGTAAATTCGAGAATCTTAAAGCACCCAGGCGGGGTGTTACTTAATTGAAGCTGGATGGGCCGAGCTCCTCCAGATCCTGTGTAACATGCGCCTCGACGCGGACGAGGAAGGTCTGGTACCGGGCCGGGGGGCTACCGCGCGGTCAGTGATAACATCGATAAATTGATTCCAAGTGTTGATCAAAAGTGCGGAGGGATCTGGTGGGTTTCCATTGACGGATCTCAGCGACCGGTCGCGCTGGCTGTTGCTCTCCCTCACGCCACCACCAGCGACGACGGACCAGGCAAGGATGGTTTCAGCCTTGCAGAAATCATCTCCACGGAAAGCACTGTGTTACGTAACCGACGTTGAGTCTGTGGCGGTTCCCATCTTGATGAATGTTTGTGCTGAAAACGTGGTATGATGGCTTTTAGGGGCGAGGGCGCACTACGAGAAAACGTGTGATCTGGTCTGTGAATGGAGGTACGGGATTATTGTATCATACCCGGGGCAGAACGTACCCCGGACATATCGGATTCAATTTTCCACGTACAAGGGAGGGCCCGCCCTGGCCGACGTCTTGACTGGAAGCCAATTGTGAAAATCCGCCATTCACTCGATTCTCTCAGGGACTTTGTGCTGTTCGCTCCTGGTCTAAAGCGCATGTGCGGTGCAACTGCTAAGGCACCGACCGACCTAGCGGGCCAGGAACGCTCTCGGCTCTCTGCTTGGCCAGGAATACCTCGGACACTAGTGGACGTTCAAACACTTCGAGCTGAGGAGCCTCGTTCTTTAATAAGCTTGAGCAGGTGATGGATGGTGGGGACATTCAAACGGAATCGCAGCCCCTATAAAACCACAGCCGCTCGGCGCTCAGCGCCCGATCCCCAAACCAGCGAGCTGTCAAAGAGTGACGCTAGCATATACCCGAGCGAGATCCTTCGGGCTGTAACAGCTCGGGTTTGAGCCAATGGCCATCAATGCGTCTCGTTGTGGGAAAGGCTAGTGTTGGTCGTCGGGCAGAGCGGCGCTCGCAACGTGATCCTTTGTGCCGTGGGAGTCTAGGCGCTAGAGTGCGTTGACGTGGCTGGGGGTGGGTTTAATGGTTCCTCAATCTCTCGCGCGGACGCAGATTTACGGCCGGGTTAAGCTTGGCGACGAACCGGGACCGGCTGTGGGGGTGGGATCCCGGTTCGTTTATGATTAGCAATATCCGACGAGTGGGAGGGATCAACTCGTCGCGTGATCGGCGGTACTACCCAACATAGGTGTGGCGTTCTCTTCCTGCCATGCATCAACGTCGTGAATAAAACCCAACCAGACTCACATCTTCCTTCTCCCCCCTCTCCCTCCCACCCTCCCCCCGCCGCCCCCTCCTCCCGGTCCCCCAACATGGGCCAGCGAGCTCAGTTGATCCTCCTCTCCGCCCTCCTCTTCGCTCCCGCCGCCCTCTGCTGGGCCGGTCCACATGACGTCCGGGATCTACACATGCAGCAGCTCAGGAAGCGGGGGATTGTAAACGATCCTTCCGTCCTCAGTCAAACTTACGACTTCATTATCGCTGGTGGGGGGACCGCGGGCCTCGTCCTCGCTTCCCGGTTATCTGAGGACTCAAATCACACCGTGCTTGTGCTCGAGGCGGGAGATAGCGGGGACAGTGTCAAGGGTTCAATTGGTACGTGCCATCGTGATTGGCTTCCACGCATACATTCACAAAAAACGTAAAAAACCTAGATGTTCCCGGGAATGCCTTCACACATTCACTTCTGAACACACCCTACGACTGGGCATACCACACCATTCCCCAACCAAAGGCCGGCAACCGTGCGGTATATTGGCCTCGCGGAAAGGTCCTCGGTGGTTCATCGGCCGTCAATGGCCTTTTCCTCGTCCGGCCTTCCAAGGATGAATATGACGCATGGAGTGAACTCATGCAATCCCAAGACAATGGCGCCGGCGCTAAAGCCTGGTCCTGGGATAGGCACTACCCTTTCATGAAGAAGGGCGAAACCTTCGACCCTCCGTCCTCAGATATCCAAACCACCGCCAATATCGCTTTCAATCCGGACAGCCACGGACATAACGGACCTGTCCATTCGAGTTACCCCGGATAGTAAGCCCGCTCGATCCCCTGATCAAAAAAAGTGTACGGCGCTCACGGGGACCCTCGGAAATCTATTTTAGCATGCTTCCCGTCACGACTAATTGGATACCCACCCTTCAGAATCTTGGAATCGCCTTCAACCCCGACCCTTCCGGTGGTCATACTGCCGGGGCTTTCATCGCCACGTCGGCCATCAATGCCAACAATTGGACTCGCTCTTACTCGCGCGCTGCTTATATCGACCCTCTGCCTCCTCGCGACAACCTGCATATCTTGCCCAATGCGACCGTTACGAAGATCCTTTTCGATAGCAACTTCACCGCAACGGGTGTTCAGTTCGGCAGGGTCAAGGGTGGCCCCGTTACCACCATTAACGTCAGGAAGGAGGTTATATTGGCAGCCGGCGCGATTGGGAGCCCCAATATCTTAATGCAGAGCGGGATCGGACCGAAGGATGTCTTGACTGCTGCCAACGTTGACGTGAAAATGGATTTTCCCGGCGTTGGGAACCACTTGCAGGACCACATTGTGAGTGTTGTTGCCACGATTAGGGCGCATGTATTCACCTTCCCTTCCAGAGCTCGACCGTTACGTACACGACCACTGCGGATACCCTGGCTTCGATGTTGGCGAAGGGCGCTGGCGGGGACGTTCCCTTTGGACAGTCTTCCCCATTCCTCTCCTACATCCCCTCTGGAACTTACTATGCGAACCTCTCGACCCTCATGGGCAGCCCCGATGACGCCGCAACCTTCCAAAAGAACGTCCTTGCTGGCCTCGACACCTCTGTGACCAACATCTGTCCCAGCAAGGATCCGGCAGTTATCGACGGCTACAAGGTTCTTTACAACGTCAACGCTCAGAGGTTCCTGAATAGTCCCATCGCTCAAGTCGAGTTGTTGTTCTTTACCCTTGGAAACATTGGGGGCGGCGACCAGCAGACGCTCTCTATCCAGATCGCCCTCCAGCACCCATACAGTCAGGGAAGGCTGTACATCACCACCAACGATGCCTTTGACGACCCTGCCCTTGATCCTCAATACTTGTCCCATTCGGCCGATGTAGTGTTGATGAGGCAGGGCCTCAAGCTTGCTAGGAAGATCGCAGCCACCTCCCCCTTGAAGGATGTTCTCGGTCAGGAGGTCGCTCCTGGTCCGGCCGTCACCTCCGATGACGCGATTGATGACTTCGTCGCCAACGGTATCGTCACGGAGTTCCATCCTGCGAATACCCTCGCAATGTTGCCCCGTAGTCAAGGAGGTGTCGTCGATGCCAAGTTGAGGGTATACGGCTTGCAGAACGTTAGGGTTGTCGATGCCTCGATTTTCCCGCTCCAGTTCGCTGCCCACGTACGTTTTTATTTTTCGTCTCGGAGTGGGACCGGTGCTGATTTTGTGGCTTTTGTAGATGCAATGGCCCGTCTACTCTTTGGCTGAGCACGGAGCTCAGATCATCCGTGACTTCCACAACGGCGTTCCCGATCCTGATGATTCGAACAACTCGAATAACACGCCATCGGGGGGCAACAACGGCTCTAATCCCAGCAACGGTGGTGGTAACAACAATAGCGGGGGAGCATTTTCGCCGTCTGCTCCATCTGTTTTCACCGGTGCCGTCGCGCTCTTCTTTGCTGCCCTTGTTGTCGTTCTGTGATTTGCCACGTCCCTCTGCCGCTTTCTTGCGTTTTTCTTTTCGCCGATGTCTTACTCTTGGACCATCCATTGCATTTTTGGAATCACCCACCCACCGACCCACCCTAAATAATACCCCACACGAGGTCTCCCCCATGAACTTTTACGATCTTCACAAGCAGACACTTCCTTTCCCCCTTTCTCCGGATTTACCATTGGATTTTGTTTTAGCACACGACTCACCCACATCCCCCCCTCTTTCCTCGGACTTGTTTTTTTAGGGGCTTCCGGTTTCTACGTCCTAACGACCGCTTTGACTCTTGGTTCTCATTATTGTTTTGTGCGCATGGATACTTGACATTTTTTTGCCCGTCCGTCCTGTCCTTTTCATGCGGATTCTGTGACTTCGTGGGCTCCCGTTTTTTAATAGCCCTTGCCCATCCGAGGAAGTCATAGAACCAAACCTGTCTGTCGCTGACAAGTATACAAGTAGAATCGGACAATCATTCTCAACCCCTCCCTGGCTGGTCGTGACGCACGTATCGACGATGAGGCCCATCAAGTCGATCGAGGCACTTTGCGTCGTACCCGTAAGGTTGGCTCCGACTCCGAGCGATGGTCTCGCTGGAACCCTCGATTGATGACCGGTGAGGTCCTTGGCGTAGTGCCTGTCTAGGCACAGCGAAGCGAGTCCGGAGGTATTCGAGAGAATGGAAGTGGAGTCGTGTTCGTATGCGATCTGAGTTTCGCGATACCCTCGGATTAACCTCCGGATTGGCGCGCGCGGACAGTGTAAACCCTAAGAGGTTAAATATTGATGTTGGCACAGTCCGGCCATGCACCGGGTGACAGTTTTGCAGTGGGAGGCCTCAGGGATGAGGCCTTGAGGATCGAGCGGAACAAGAGCCGAGAGCGCCGGCCCTGCTAACTCGGATGCAAAATTGGCACCTCTCTCTATCACTCCAGCTTGGAGACATCTGGAGAGGTGTGCGAGCCGTAAACACCCAAACCTCGAGGTTGCGACGAGATCTGCTCGGTCTTGGGGTCTCGTGCTGTCCGGGCCAAGATTCGACCCAACGTCTTTGGCATTTCTGTCCGGGTTGGTGAATATAAAAACAGGGTCGAGTTTTGTGTAAAAAGATCCCGAACACGGCGCAGCTCGGTCAGCTCGAGACCCGTGAACAGGATATACGGCGCGGTAGTGATCGAGCCAATAAAGTGAACGCTGAAGTTGGATGGAACTTTATGGATACTATCTTGAACACGAAAGGTGAACGATATGTCCGGGAGTCGATGGATTGGAGTGAATAATTGGATGCCGAGGTACAAATCACATTGCGCACGAGCAACGAACATAATAAGGGGACATGTGACACGAATAAACTTAGTATGGGATCCACTCGCGGATTTCGACGTCGACGTCAGTTATATCGTGTTCTACGAGAAGTCTATGGCACTCCGAGGCAACGACAGCACCATAGTCACCAGAAAGAGACCCAGGTTCCACCCCGACCCAGAGGATGGCGGGGACGAACAGGAAACAGTAGTCATCCGACCCAATGTAGAGGGGGTCGAGACTGTTCCACTTCACCTCCATCGAGTCCAGAAGGGTGCAGACCTTGGGATACAGGTTGTCTTCCCAGACCTCCGTGAGTGGGTGCTCGTAGGAGGGGCGGAGCCTCTTCAACTTTACTGAGTCGACAAGGGCATCGCGCTTGGAAGTTACGTCGTCCCTCCAGTCCGAGTAGAACGGTTTGTTGACGACAGCAAGGAGCTCCTGCAGTTTCTGGTACGTGTCTGGGCCGGTGGGCACCTCCCATGGGGTTGTGCTGCTGCGAGCGACCAAGATTGGGGCGGAGCGCAGGCCAGCATAATAAAACTTGACCTCCAACTCGGATAGGGGGGAGGGAAGCACACGATGAGAGACCTGTGATGGGCTGTCTCCTAGGGCTAGGGAACCATCGGGTTGAAGGGCATCGAAAAGGGCCACGAGATGGCGAGGGATCGGCTCCTGTCGTACATCAATCATCTGGGGGAAGAGTAGAGGGTAAGTCGAGAAAATGAGCACAGGAAGACAACAAAAGGGAAACAGAACTCACTCGCGATGCTTAGGGGCGAGATTCCTGGGACGTGTGTGCGAGTTCGGATTTTGGAGAAGAGGGGCGTTCAGAGGGGTGGCCCACTCGGGTTGAACGGTCCCCGGGATTATGTAGTCCTGAACATGTGCGGCAGTGATCGAGCCAAAATGGAACGAGCTCGAGGGGCCGCCAACACCAGTCTCTGGCTTGATTCCAACTTAACACAGCGAACTCAATGCACGAGGAGAGTGAGCACTGAAGTTGGGTAAAATTTATGGACATCTCGAACACAAAGGGTGAAGGATATGTCTGGGAGTTGGTGAACCAGAGTGAACTTAGTAAGTGGATGCCGAGGTACAAAACACACCACGCACGAGCAACGAACATAATAAGGGGACAACACGAATAAAGTCGGTATGGGAAAAACGATTCGAAATACAGGAAAAATAAACGTCAATAGTTGATCCACTCGCGGATTTCGACGCTGACGTCAGTGATACCGTGTTCTACGAGAAGTCTATGGCACTCCGAGGCCACGACGGCACCGTAGTCACCAGAGAGGGATCCGGGATCCACCCCTATCCAGAGGACGGCAGGGACGAACGTTATCCACTCTTCCCACCCGATGCGGAAGGGGTCGGCACCGTTCCACTTCACCTCCATCGAGTCCAGAAGCGTGCGGACCTTGGGATACAGGTTGTCTTCCCAGACCTCCCTGAGTGGGTGCTTGGAGGAGGGGATGAGCCTCTTCAACTTTACTGAGTCGATAAGGGCATCACGCTTGGAAGTTACGCCGTCCCTTCAGTCCAAATCGAATGGCTTGTTGATAGCAGCAAGGAGCTCCTGCAACTTCTGGTATGTGTCCGGGCCGGTCGGTACCTCCCATGGAGTGGTTCTACTGCGAGCGACCAAGATTGGGGCAGAGAATAGGCCAGCATAATAGAACTTGGCCTCCAACTCGGATAGGGGGGAGGGAAGCACACGATAAGAGACCTGTGGTGGGGTATCTCGTATGGTGAGGGAGCCATCGGGGTCGAGGGCCAATAAGAGGGCCTCGAGATGGTAAGGGATAGGCACCCCTCGCATGCCACCTGTGGTCCCCCACTGACGGATAGCAAGGTCGGAAATGGGGAAGACCTCTAGGGGAATAGGGGGGCAAGATAAGAAAACGAGCACAGGAAGACAGCAGAAGGCAAACAGGACTCACTTGCGAAACTTTGACCCGGAGTCCACATTGACATCGCTGAGACGTGGACGTACTGCGTAAGTTCTGGTCCAAACTGCGATTTTCAGGGGTTCGAGGGGAGGTCCAGATAGTGTTACACAGGGGTTCCACCCGGCCCTCGCTCAGTTAGATTCAAACAAGAGTGGTATCGAAACCATGGAACGAGCACAACGGACTCCCTCCAAATTTGAGGTTGGGTTCCAGTCTAGCACAGCGAGTTCAGTGCGCACTGCGAACCCCGAGATTGGACGAAAATTTATTGACACTTTGAATAGTCCAGGAGTCGAGGGATCAGAGCGGATAAGTGGATACCGAAGGACGAAACACATTGTGCAGAAACAACGAACATAAAAGGGGACGACGCGAACGAAGTTACTATGGGAAAGATGATTCAAAGTACAAAGTGAAAATGAACTTGAAACTAAGAGTTGATCCACTCGCGGATTTCGACGTCGACGTTGGTGATACCCTGTTCAAAGAGAAATTTATGGCATACATGGGACACGATGAAACCGTAGTTACCATCGAGAGATCCGGGGACTACCCCGATCAAGAGGACAGGGACGAACCGCCCTTCCCACCCAATGTAGAAAGGGTCGACACTGTTCCACTTCAGACCCACCCCATCCAGAAAGATGCAGACCTTGGGACGCAGATTGCCTTCCCAGACCTTCATGAGTGGGTGACTGGTGGAGTGGTAGAGCCTCTTCAACTTTATTGAGTCCAGAAGGGCTTTACGCTTGGAAGCTACGTTAGCGTCCCAGTCCTGGTCGAACGGCTTGTCGATGGAGGCGCGCAACTCCTGTACGTGTCCGGGCCAGTAGGCACCTCCCATCGGGTGGCGCTGCTGCGGCCAACCAAGATAGGGGCAGAGGATAGGCCGGTATAGTAGAACCTGGCCTCCACCTCGGACAGAGAGAACGGAGGTACACGGCGAGACGGGGAATCTGCTACGGCTAGGGAACCATCGGGACGAAGGGCTTCAAAAAGGGCCGCGAGATGGGAGGGGATAGGCTCTCGTCGAATATCAGTCATGGAGGCCACTGGAAGAGAGAACAAGACGAGAAAATGAGCACAGGAAGACAGCAAAAGAGAAATAGAACGCACTCGTGAAAATTTGTGTCGATATTCCTGGGACGTATACCTCGGCGTTCTGCGTGACTGTTCTGGTCAGAACGACGCTTTTGAGGGGCTCGAGTGTCTGCGATAAGGAGGTCACGTTGCTACCATCCGATACCCGACGCTTCCCCTGACCCCTAGAGTTCGGGAAGGGTGCGACGCATAGGTTTCTGCCCTAAGGCACGGAATTTACGACCTGCGAAAGCACGGGCAAGGGATGCTCTAGGAGTTGTTTATCGAAGACCGGGCGAAGTGTCGCGGATGTTCTTCAAGTTCGGGTACGATCGTGACTCAATCCGGTAGTGGGCGCATCGGAAAACTGATCCCGGTCGGCGGGACTAGGCTGGAATCCTGGTCAGTCATTTGTAGCGGCCGTGATCATCATCAGTGGCCCATTGGCCGTTTCGTTGTGCTTTACATTATCGGCTAATGATGAATACTAGAAAAATGCCGACTCCGCGTCGGCAGAAACCTTGCTTGCTGACAGCTGCTGATCGGAGGTGTTTAGCAGAAAAATGTCGACCATGTATGTCTGGAGGAACGTTATCTCATTATCGACGAGTATTCAATGCTTTCAAAACCATTCTTGGCCACCCTCTAACGGAACATTGCTATCGGCATGGAGGGATCGTCAGGATTCCGCCCAGGACATTCGTTTGGAGGAGTCAATGTTATTTTATGCGGCGACCTACACCAGTTCCCGCCCGTCGCGTGCGGGAAGAGGGAGGCATTATACCACCCAATCAACACGACGGACCCCGTGGATGCGCAGGTAGGTCGACGCATCTACGAGGAGTTCACCACCATCGTACTGGCCCAACTTAGAGGGAGTTCCTCGTTCATCTCCGCCATGGGATGGTTGAGACAAGACACTTGGACGTGTTAAGAACCCTTCTCCTGAAGCGTCCTCCAGTTGGCCCTACTCAAGCTCATTCACCCACGGTCGATCCACCCCTCATCGGTACCCTCCGCTCGCTCCCCAACCCCTCCGCCGTATCTTCACCCATCGACTTCAACTCGCACCCATGGAACGACGCGGCTCTCATCACGCCTCGGCATGCTGTCAGGACACGTTGGAATCAAGCGGCTGCTCAGAAGTGGTGCTCCGGCTCACGACACCCTTTGTTCGTTTGCCCGGCACTCGAGACGATCAAAGGAGCGTCGTTGACCCTTGAAGAGCGCTATGCCCTCGCCAATCATACGAAAAATGCAAAGCGGAGATGTAAAAAAGATCTCCCAGAAATGATCCACCTTGCGATCGGGATGAAAGTCATGGTCACGAACAACCTACAGACGGACCTGGATATAATGAACGGAGCCTGTGGCATTGTCGTTGGCATCCTCCTCCACCGAGACGAACCTCCTCTGGAGGACGGTTCTATAGTCACGTTGAAATTCCTGCCAGAATGTGTTCTGGTGAAGTTGGACCGTACTCGTGCGGCTGCACTTACCTGGAGGAAGGTGTCATTCCCATCCAACCTATTTCCTCCAAGATGCAGGTGCAGGTTCATGGAAAGGCCCGCACAGTTACTCGGACGCAGTTCCCAATGACTGGCGCGTACTCATTCACGGACTATCATGCCCAGGGGCAAACGATCCCTTACGTCGTTGTTGATATTGCGTCACCTCCATCGTCTTGGATGTCACTCCTAAATCTATATGTTGCCCTCTCGCGAAGTTCCGGGTGAAATACCATCCGATTGCTGAGGGAATTCGACGACGACACATTTTTGCAGGGACACGAACCGGAGCTAATTGAAGAGGATGAAAGATTAGAGAAGTTGGACGAGATAACAGGGAAGTGGTGGGCGGAAATGCAGGCAATATGAATGTTCGAACAAATGTGTATCGAGTAGCTGTGTATATGAAGGCTTGAAGAAACAAGTTTTCTTTTTCCTCGCAAACACGCGTGAACATGAGTGTGGTGAGGTACCGCGTACGAGGGAACTACTGGGAACTACAGTGAACTCCTACTGCCTGCTTCGAAGTATCGTTCGGCAGATTGCGCTGGTTTGGGTGTCACGTGAAACAACCCCCGAGCTGATGACGCTGCAGCCTCGGGAACCTCACTCTGGCAAATGGTTGACCAAAACAATCCCCGCTGTAATTGCGCAGTACATTTATTTGAGATCTTCCCAACATCCTGACCGTACAATTGTTCAGTGATACGGACATCGGGCGCTATAATATTGGGGGGTCAAGGAAACCTTGCAAGCAAGGTAACTTCAAGGTAGCTACTACTGGGAGGAAAAGGGGGGATTCAATCTTGTGGGTGCGTCTCAGAGGAGAAGCTCGGATTGATTTTCTGGGCCGTTGTCACACATGCGTTTCGAAGGAAGCTGATGAGTGTGGCATAAGTCATGTCCAAGGAACGCGTAGCGTCGGCACCACTAGTGAGGAGGCCGCCGATACGTCCGAGGTCGTCGACGATTACAGAACCCGAGTCGCCCTTAAGGCGCCGTACTTGGAGTTGAACGTTGAACGGTAGGATGGCCCACCGTTTGGCGGCCTTCGCCTTGCCACTGCTGTCGTGGTACACACGTAGGAGAAACGATCGTTAGCACGACCAACAGCCAGGGAGCCCAGCCTCAAATTCAGAGGGAGGGATGAGGGAGAAGGAGTAGAGGCGTTCGGGGGGCATCTCTACCGGCGAAATCTTTATATATCGATAGCTCGTGGACCCCCCACGATTGCCGTGCGATGCAATTTTGGGGGTTAGATACATTCCAAATTTGAGTGTACACAAAACGTTTGAACGATCGGATGCACACGTTCTCCTCCTCCAAACCATGGTAAACGTGTTCCTTAGACCTAGTAAAACATCGGCTGGGGACGAAGTCAAGGGCATTCGGGGAACTAATTCGGGGCAGGCTCTTCGGGCAAGGTAACGGGGATGCACGAGCCCAACGCCCTCTTCCACAACTCGCTCTTTTCTGCTAGGGTGGCCCGATCTCCAACAATGATGAGCGCCAACTTCGCGCGAGTCCACATCACGTTCAATCTCCTCTCGTCCTCCACGAACCCGATATCCCTCTCGACGTTACACCGAACGGTAGAGAAGATGATGACGTCGCTCTCTCGTCCTTGGAACGAATCGATCGTGAACACCCCAACCTCGTTGGGTACCCGACTCTTAAGCTCGGAGACTTGTTTGGTGTAGGGTGTGAGAACGGTAATTTTGGGCCCTTCTTCCTTCTCCTTCTTTGACCCTGATGCCCCGTCGCCTTCTTGTGGGTCGGGACCTCGATCAACAGCTTTTCCTTTTCCCTTGGGATCGTCCTTCGGTTGCTCCTCCGGTACATCTTTAGTCGTGAGCAATTTGATCACCTCCTGCACAACCTCTGCTTGCCCTGTGTTGCTCTTCGACATCCCCCCCATGTCCTCCTCCGACCCGCATTGAACAAACACGACGGGGACGACGACTCCATGCTCGGTCGGCCACGGGAATTTGGAACCCTTCAGAACTGCAAGGCGGGCTGGAGCGTCTGTTATCCCCGTTCTCAACCGACCTTCGTAAAACTCTTGTGAGGGGAAGACTGCGAGATGTTCCGGGAAACGATATTGGACCTGGACACGAACGACGGGATGAACGGGGAAGCCGGGGTTCCGCGGGAGCAGCAACTCACATTTAACATAGTCTTAGACATTCCCTTGGCGCTTGGGCCGGTATAGAGTCGCTCAAGCATAGAAACATCATGCAGCAGTGCTTTCGCTGTGTTTCGGACCATCGGGCGGAGTTGGACGCTAAGTGATTGGGGATTGAGGATCGAATCGAGACTATTCCATAAAGCGAACACGTACTGATCCCCAACCAGTATCCCCTTCTTGCATCCCTTGACCAAAGGAATGAGGGCACACGCCTCGGTGATCTGCGATGCCTCGTCGATAATCGCAATCTCGAAATCGACTTTCCTGAGTATCCCCAACCCGGCGCCAGCACAAGTGGTGAACACAATCTTCGCGGATTTGACGCGTTCCTGGGCTTTCTTGAGTAATCGATTGTTCTCGTTCATATCTCCCCCTACGCGAGCGTCGATGGTGTAATCCTGGAGAGCTTTGTTGACCTTCAAACTGTCCGTGGCGACGCGCAGGATCTTATCGCTGGAGACGAGGCCTTCCTCGGTGTTCAACTTGATGAACCGTTCGAGGACGTTGTCCACAGCTAGATGAGGGCGCCGGTTAGGTGTCGAGTATATGTTTTGTGCAGTGGGGATGTACCATTGTGAGTGGAAGCGGTCATAAGGATCTTTTCCTCCTCGCCTAGAGTCTTGAAGAGCTTTCGGAGAATTTTCACAACCACCGTGGTCTTCCCGGTGCCTAAGGGACAACTGACTGTTAGGTAATTTACGCACAGTGAGATTCCCGCATTACCTGGTGGGCCCCAAATCAATGCCAATGGATTTTCAGACGACTCCACCGCCCGGACTTGGTTCGGATTCAACCCATCTTCGTCGAGGTTATCACTGTCAGCATCCTCTCCGCCGACCTGACCCTTCGTGTCGCCCTGGTGGTTCCCTACGATCAGATTGTCGAAAGCGCAGCAAACCGGACCGTCTCTGACGAGCTTTCCAACGGCATCCAACATCGCCTTTGCCGTGGCTTCAAGTTGGATCCAGATCAGCACTGTCCCCGTACAAACATCGACCGCTGGCTTACCTACGCTTCCGGCATTATACATCCTCCACTGCATTTGTGCATATTCCGGGGGAAGTGGATACTGCAATTCCATCTTCATCTCGCCCTTCTTCGCCAATATCACGACAGCATCCACAACAGGCTTTCCGCCGACCCAACCTTTCTCTGGGTCCGAGATTGCTTGTAGTCTGACATGGGAATGAATCCTGACTGCTGTAGGTTCATCGATCCGGACGTGCGCCATGACTTGGGTAGGTTCATCAGGGACTGGGACCAACCGCACAGTTGCTGGACCCGGACCTCTCCCTCTCGACTTCCTCGGCCGGCCCTGATCGCTGCACGGACACTCGTCCGCGGCCTCTTCTGCGCGGTCGAATGTGATCCCGAGAGCGTGTTTATGCGCGTATTCCATCATCGGCGACCGGGAGATGACGCCCGCACGGCATTCGTGAAGTACGAGCAAAACCTCCTGGACAAGCTCAGAAGATCGAACCGAAAGCGAAGCCAACAAAAGCAGGTGGAGGTACTCGTCCATGGAGATCCTTGCAACGCTTTCCGCAATTTTCTCCAGGGCGACCAAAGAAGCGATACCAGCTTGATTCGCCGACTTGACAACGTTTTGGATAATCGCCAGCTCGAGATCGGCCAGGTATGGGGACACGAAGCGATCCTCCGTTGGGGGTTGTGTCTTCAAAAGGCAGTAAACGAGGGGAGGGTGCATCTCGACCCACTTCCTTGTCAGATCTACATCCATTCGCTGGATCGGGGTAATGATCGTGTAGAACGCCCAAAACAATTCGTCGTACGCGTGATTATCGAGGCATAGTGCGAGGACCTTGTCGACCTCCTTTACATCCTTTTTCAGAAGTATGGCTTGGATCTTTTCTCGGGGTGCCCTTGGAACGAACAACTCTTTCATCCACATGCGGTTTTCCTGTGACCAGTCGACGTCTTCGAGTCTGTTCAGGTTATATGGGAGTTTTTGCTGAGCCAGCCTTCCGATGTAGGCCTCCGCCTCAACACTTAGGGAAATCCTTATCAGTTCCACAGGCGAACAAAAGGACAAGACCCTCTCACTGTTCGAAGTACAGGTCGAATAATTGATGTGCGATTCGGTCCCTGTTTGAAACGACGTGAAGCTCAATCGTGGTCACTGGGGAACGATGCACGCGTCCGCATTGCTAAGCCCGTGGAAGTATGAGGCGCTGCGCACGACCGTAACGGAGAACAACCTACCCTCTGAACCGCAGCAGATATCTTCTGCAACGCGATGCTTGTGATAACATCGGATCCTGAGGCCCTTGGAGGGCGGGTCATAAACACGAAACTGTTTGACCTCTGCTTCTCGAACAACTGAAGTACGTTATCCGCAACGTGTAATCTGTAGTCAGTCGAACAACGGCGATACGTTGACATCGGTCCGGAGGCGCCTGGCATGAAGGAACAGATGACAATCCTCAGATTGTCGTTCACAGAGGCATCTTCATCCCACGGGATTTCTCCTCGGATGAAAATCCCAACACCAAAGCGGTTATCGATCTACATCAATCGATATAAGCGCGTTTGTTTCGTACACATCAACCGTCTTACCTTGAGAACCAGGATCTTCCTCGTAAAATCCTGCAAACACATCTTCAGGTATTGCCAGAATGTTCGGAGTCCGCTGGTATTCGAGGAGTAGAATCTCTGAAGAGGCAGCCTCCTGTCCAGTTTCCTTTGTTCCAGATCTCGCTCCGTCAAGATGTCCGACCAAAACAAGGAGTTCCAAACACGTCGATCCTCTTCAGGGGTGAGTCCAAGTGTGGTACTGACAGTGTACTTTTGCTCCACGGTCAGCGCGCCGAGATCCAGGTACGATAGCATGGGGCGAAGGTCAACCTCCCTCTTCCTGGCGACAGCAATGGCCATGTTAAACATCTCGAACTCGGAGATGGCATGTCGCTCTCCGCGCAACAGTTGGCGAATATATTGCATCGCGTCGTCTTGTGGTAGATCTCTAGCCACGTCATACACAGGAAGCGATTCATGGAACCGTTCTGAGAATTCTGTCGCTGCGTTTGCGAGAAGATCCAGTATAAAAGGTTCCCCCGTTTCTGGAGGGTTGGATAAACGCTCTGGAATCACAACCTTCGCCCCGTCGACAGATTGAGAGTGTAACGCGTTTAGCTCTTGACATTCCACGCTCAGCGCACCCTCAGGTTTACACCTGATCCATTTCTGGTGGAGGGTGGCAACTCGAGCAAGGCCGGACCTAGGAGAGGTTGGTCAAGCCTGACAACGAATGGAAGAGGTCTGCCCACTGGTTATGCATTGCGAAATGCGCCGCGAGGTCTTTCCGCGTGATATCCTTCTTTATGCGTTCGCGGTTTGGGGGGTAATTATAGGACTGTAGCGAAATTTGAGCGCTCGACACAGGCGATCCAGATTGAACTCACCTGGGCCGTGATAGGTGGGACGATGTCGGGATCCCAGCATACAAAATACCGATCGCCTGGGCATTGGTGAGTGATAGTCTAAATATCCCTCCTTCGACGCCTACCATCTAAATCGCCACCACTGCTCATGGAGGGTGCAGAGGCACGACCTGGGCGAGCGACTGCCGCGAAAACGATACAATCGACGAGATGTGCCAGCCTAGGATGTTCCACCGCCCGAAGTCTCAAGCAATCACCTGTGAGACAATGAGTTCCCCAACCACGACCAATGTTCTTGGGCAGACGAACCGGGATGAAGACACGGATTCCGGACCACCAACACATCCGTGTTGATCGGCGTCGACGCACCGTTCCTGGTGGTGATGCGGATGTGAACCTGGCCCTCTTTCAACACCCCATAGGGATCACAGACACCGAAGATGAGACGCGATTTATGAATCATCATCCTGGTTCTCGCCTTCCCATCGTCCTTCCGAAATTTGGAGATCTCCGTCTTCTGCGCATTCTGAACCTTCTCGAGCACTTTAGGATTGTCCAGCCCATCAAGCAGGACCCGCTCTGCCTCTTCATACTTCCCAATACAAGAGAGGAAGTCGACTGCTCGTAAGTGGTTTGTCGCCGCTTCTTCTATCCAATCGAAGTACTCTTGCTGTTTGGCAAGGAGCTTTTCGTTTGTGACTCCCAAACTGGAGAGTAGAACGATGATATCGTTGTTGAGTCTTCCAAACGCATATGGAGTTGAGTTGTCGACTACGGAGAACGTGGGAGTTGTGGTGGTTGTGAGTTTTTTCATACTCTTTCGGAAGTGAACGAGGTGCTTCCCCTCTCGATCCAGTTCAGGGTGAATCATCAGGACACCCTTGTACCCGAGGTACCTTTGAATCACACCGTCATCATGTAGAAGCCACACAGTAGGACGCGAAAGACCTTATCTGGAAAACCGTCGGGGTGTACCGCTTGTTTCTGAACTTGATATCTTTCCGTTTCGCCAGTTGCATTGCAAACCTTCGCGCCATCAGCCCACAGCCATCCGAGAAAACCTCTTCTCCAACAGTCATGTCGGGGATATCCAACGTCTGCTTTGGGTCAAGTATATAGTCCAAGGAAGCCCCGGAAAACAACAGCCCGATCCTCTTGGCACCTGTGGGGGCGAGTGAGGAACGACATTAGATGCGTACGGAATCAACGGACGTTTGGCGATGTTGTTTATTTTCTCAAACTCTCCCAGCTTGTAGATCCGCCGATCCAATTCTGCATCGGAATCTGCGACACGCATAAAGCAGCTGCGTTCTCGCTATCACCATATCGTGAGATTCGTCGTGGTCAGTGGGTGCACAGGGCTCACCAGCTGACTGTTGCTGTGATGGTAAAACCGGTATTGGGTTCCATTCAGGTACAGCCCGGCCTCCATCAGCCTCTGAATGTATTCCCCAGTGACTCGTAGGAAGGTGTCGGGGAACCTCAAACTGCCAAAGGAGACGGCAATAAACTGGGAAGGATCATCGCCTTGGAGAATCCTGTTATTCGATAACTCCCCGATTTCTAGGGTAATTGCGGTTGCGGTGAATGTGATCCGCTTGCCGTATATCCTCCCTTGGGCTTTCGCGGGTTGCCTAGGCTGGAGTCGATCTGGTTGGATGACGAACCTCCACTCCTTTTGATCCACAGGGGGGTTTGCGAGCAGGACCGTCTTCATCTCCCTATCAATGAAAGTGTGGCTGGGTGGAAAGGATAAGCCCGTGCGATCGTGGATGAATACTCGGGCGCCTACGGACTGAATAACCCACCAGAACACTCGCCGCCAGATTTTCCAGACCTTGGATCTGAAATGGAGGCCAGACCAACAATCCCAACTCTCTTCTTTATCGGCCCGTCTTCGACTGGGAAATCCACCTTGTTCCATGCGACGGCGAAGGAGATGAAGTTGCATTCGAGCCAATGTATCACCGAGGTCGCGAGGACGGTGATGAGGAAAACCAATTTCTCGAGGAACACGGTGGGGTGCGTAAATCCGCCATTCCATTGGCTTGAAACCGGTATTTGACGTCCACCAGGAACATTGAGATGCAGCAGACGATAATGAGGGCTCAGTTGGAACAAGAACAGGTTGCAAGAAGTGTGGCTGGCGTCAGCGCAGTCCAAATGGTCCTTAGTGACAGATCCGCCGTGGACCCAGTCGCCTATGCGGTGGCGACTGCAGCAAATGAGGACAGCGCTGGAGATAGAATGCGGGTTCTTGTGGACACACCCGAATTCCAAGCTGCTTTACGACGGTACCGAGAGGGGACGCTCGTCCTCTTTAAACCCGTGCCAGAGTGGCTCGTGGATGATGGGGTGCGTAGTATGGAGCAACAGGGTCATGTTCTCGAGGCATTTCGCAAGATCTTGAAGGAGCTGGACATTCCCTACGTGGAACTCGGGGAGGAGATCAAAGATCTTCAAGCCAGGGTCACTTTCGTGATGAGGTTGATCAACCAGAACGGTACGAACGCGTTCCTACTCAAAACCGGAGTCACGACGCTCATTTGGTCCCTTGCAGTGGCGAAACTGTGAGGACGATGAGACTTCGGACGCGGTGTTGAGGCTTAAGCATGGTTTGGTTGCGGTCATTGTGGACGGATGGGCCCTGTCAACGACGGCCGCAACGAATCCATGCCAATAGAAAGAGCACGAACTCGAGGGAAAATACAAATTTATGTCTGATTTTCTGTGCAATCGTGGGCGTCGTCGTCCAAGACTGATGGTCACATGTACTTCCCGCTTCAACGTCGACTACCATTCCCACAGGGACGGGTTCTCACCACCAGCCCCCCCTAATCCGTTGTGAAGACCACCGTCGTCCGCAAGACAGATGCCTTCTCGGCCAACGCGAAAGCACCCCTTTTCCAATCCACCATTGTAGAAC
>Ga0307511_10002509_pt1 | contig 19179 bp, 17 predicted proteins | sample 13_EM_MG_FD_200266 | JGI IMG/M metagenome (GOLD analysis project Ga0307511, IMG submission 200266) | Populus trichocarpa ectomycorrhiza microbial communities from riparian zone in the Pacific Northwest, United States - 13_EM | ecosystem: Host-associated > Plants > Roots > Unclassified | place... | reverse complement strand
GGCGAACTCCTTTTTGTTGTTTGACAATAATTTTTTTTATTTTTAGGTATTTCAAAATTGTTCATGGGAAGGCTTCTTTCTTCCTAGCTTGGTTTGACCCTCCAGCAGCGACCTGCGTACCATGCCGATATCTCAATCTCTCCTCTCCGCTCCTCCTTGGTTATGTGCGGCATCTTCAACTCTCTGCTCTTCACCACCCCCTCCTCCAAATTCACTCACCACCACCAGTCAGGAACATCTTCAGCAGGATGGACAACAGATACCAAAGTCGATAACCTACCCCTGCTACAAGCGAATAACTCCTCGGACTCAATATATCCAAACAATAGGAGCTACTCAGGACGTTGAAATAGTGGGCCAATTGCCCTGGGCAGTTATCTCACTGCCAACACCAACCACCAGTCCCTCATATTACTCTCAGACTACCTAACTAATAGATCCAATATCAAGATCATGGGGTCGAGGCTACAAACCCTCATAGTATAGCATCACAACCTCGCTTAAATTATTAGACTACAATACATGTGTGAAAGTTTTCACGCACTCCTTTTTCAAGGGCCCGAGCACTGCATCTATGCAGCTACTGTGTATGAAAACTCGCAGAGTAAGACATACATAGATCTATACTTCTTCCTATTTTCAATCCATGAAGCGAAGTTGAGATAGCTTTTCCAGTCTCAGATGGATTACCACAAGTCACAACTACTCGCAGAGTGTCCATGGAGTGCCAGTCCTATTTCTGGGCTAGTAATATTTGAAATATAGATTGACTACTCTCTGTATGGAGAAGTGAGATTCGTGCCGATGCCATGCGTATTTGGTGAATGCAGGGGGGCGTGCCACTTCCAAGCAGTGGGAAGGGTATTTTGCAGGGTCTCGCTGTTCATCCTAGGTACAGTACTGTACATGTACTCCGTACATATTTTTCAATGCACAATGCATCCTTCGGCGCACCAATAATAGGCTAGATAAAAAGCCAAACACCGCAGAGGCTAAACAAAATGAGTTTCAGACTGTTGAGCAAACTTGCTATAGTATCCACCCGGAACGTCCTCAGACCCAACTACTTCCAAGCCGGATTTCCGTCTTTCTACTCGACCTTCGCCATCTCCAGAACCATGGAGACTGAGGCGACCACCAGCAAGGGCCCGAACCGGAAACAATTCAACAAGACCGGCCGTGGTGGTGAAAAGAAGCGGAGAAAGGTTCAAAAAGCAAAGAAGCCCATTGGAGATGGGTCCGCCGAGGAGGTACTTCTAATCGATGTCAAAAATCTACTTTCGCGGGCACAGAGTGGGGAGGGTGGAGAGAGAGAAGGGACTGTCGATGGGAGACTCGCCGAGAAAGAGAAGACCCTACCAGAAAAATTCAGTACCATTGACCTCACAATCCACGAGCTGGGAAGCAATGGTGATGGGCTGGCATACTCCCTAAATAAAGACCGCATCTACGTTGTTCCATTCACATTACCCGGAGACGTAGTCGAAGCCAAGATATATGCACACCTCGAAGACCACTCCCTCACCGACCTACTCAAAGTCGTCACTCCCTCTGCAAGCCGAGACGATAGCATCATTAGGTGTAAATACTTTGCAAGCTGCGGCGGATGTCAATTCCAAATGCTATCCTACGCAGAACAACTCATTCACAAGCGACGAGTCGTGGAAAAAGCGTACGAGAACTTCTCTGGTCTTGACCCGGCTGTGGTGCCGGAGATTGGGCCGACTTGGGGGTCACCGCTGCAGTACAGCTACCGGACGAAGCTCACCCCGCATTTCGATGGCCCCAGGAAGGGTGGATGGCCAGTAGGTGCAGAGCCACCAGCGATTGGGTTCCAGAAGAAAGGGCAGAGATATGTGATTGACATTGAGGATTGCCCTATTGGGACTCCTGCCTTGAGAGAGGGACTGGTTCGGCAGAGGAAATGGACAAAGGAGAATATTCACACGTATAAGCGTGGTGCTACATTACTACTCCGGGAGAGTACGATACGGGCTCCGAAAGAAGGTGGAGCAGAAGGGGAGTATACGGAAGATAAGATCTGCGTTACGGACAATAAGGAGACCATCACGGAATATATTGGGCAATTCAAGTTCATTTCCCCCGCGGGGACATTCTTTCAAAATAATAACTCCATCCTTGATGAATTCACCACCTTCGTTAGGAACAACCTCCACCTTCCAATTCCTAATGCCAATGGGTCCTCAGAAGAAACTGCGCCTAAATACCTCGTTGACGCATACTGTGGCTCTGGACTATTCAGTATCACATGTGGAAATGCCTTTGACAAAGTCATTGGCGTTGATGTCTCCCCCGAAGGGATCGTTTTTGCGTCAAAAAATGCAGGGCTCAATAACATCAAAAATGCATCCTTTCTTGAGGGCAACGCTGAAAAGATTTTTGAAAAAATCGACTTTCCGGGGTCTGAGACAAGCGTAATAATCGACCCTCCAAGGAAGGGGAGTGACAAGGCTTTCTTAGATCAGTTACTGGATTTGGCACCCAAAAGGATTGTGTATATTTCTTGTAATGTGCATACACAGGCGAGGGATTTGGGATACTTCTTGACGCATGAGAAGGGTGTAGGATATAAGATTGATAGTATAAGGGGATTCGACTTCTTCCCACAGGTGAGTTCTCCCCGTGTGCGCATAAACGGGTAGTTGAGTGCTAACTCGGGCTGTAGACACATCACGTAGAGAGTGTAGCAGTATTGACAAAGGTGATATAGCTTGTTAGCCTATACCCCTTTGATACCAACTGTATAGCAGTGTAGTTATAAGTTCTGTCTTTTAGTTACTTGTATGGCGTGACGACAAGCTAAGAAAGAGCAAAAAAAGTCCAACTTGAAAGACTCAGTAATAACACCAATGCACTGGATATTACCACGAAATACGTGACAAGTAGCAACCAAATCAACGAATAACAAGGGCTGAGCAGCTAATTTCGGCTAGCAGCCATGTCATGAGCGAGCTGAGGTCGAGAAGTTGCCCAACAAAAAGAAAAGCTCTATAAAGACAATGAAAATCCTCTTCCCAGATATAAATGTAGCCTAGGTGGTAATGGAATTTGAATGAGTAGGGATCCAGAACAAACTTGTTGATGGCACGCACAGGCTCTGGCATGATTTTGATATACCCTCCCCATTCTCGCCCATTTATCTTCCAATCGTTTGATTCAATACTCTTGCTTTATCTCGGTCTTGATCCGTCTTGCTCCTTTACTTCTCCCCTGATTTTGTCGCCTGTCTTCCTGTTCTCCCTGCTGTCGCTCCGCTTCCAATCGCTCTAGTACCTGTCTAGCTTCCTAAGCCTCGCCAGGTTTCTTAGAGTTGCAAGACACGATCTTGACTTTGTCTGTGTGGACAAGCTGAGTATTCTGTAGCTTGAAGGTAACGTCTTTGATAAGGAAGGTCCAGACTTCGTCACAGAATCTATATGTGTCGAGATGTCCCTTTTACGCAGATGAGGAAGGTTGTGCTTAGCTTAAGATCTCACTCATCACAAGGCAAGGCAACTGGGGATGAGAAATGTAACCACCTTGAAACTCAAATTCGCTTTCACCTTCTCAGACAGAATCTCAGTTATGGACCGGTCGAAGTTAGACAGGACTTTCATTGCGAGTTGGGGGTCGATGCGACCTTGCATTATCAGGTCATCAAGGGTATCGGTGAGCGTGACCCCAACGCTGTACAGTTCATAAAAAGAATTAGCCTATGTATTCTATGATTATACGGTCCTTCCGCCATGTAGTGAAGGGAGGGAGAGAACCTGCTGCTTCGGTAGAGCTCGTAATAAGTGTTGTTATTCATAGCTGCTGAGCCTATCGTTGAGAAGAGCCTAAGGAGTGATGTCCTTCAGTGGTGTCGGTATTTAAACCGTTTGTGTTCTCAGTAACTCAGTGTCAACCAGATTACTCAGTGTAAATCACCCGCCAAGCCTTGCAGCATAGCTCTTGTTCCTTGCTGACTAAACATCTACAATTCGCCGAATCTTAGCAACCTTCGATTCACGATGCGAAGGTTGCGTCAACATCAACCATTCGCTCAAATCCACCTTCACGACCTCACCAATCCCGCTAATTCGAACGAAAATAGTGATGGGATACTACAATAGCTATGGAGGCCCGGCGTTGGTCTCTTCTGCAGTGCTGTTAGTTGGAGCTTGTATGTTGTTCGAAAGCTGCGCCCGGTCGGGCGCTTGAATTGGGAGCTTTTGCTAACGGAGGTGATTTTTCGTAGATATGCTGTTTCACGATGATGGAGAAGAATTTAATGTTAGACAAACATTCCACTCGCCTGGTTATGGGGAATAGTCCAGTAGTGAGGCTTCCAAATTGACACTGTGGTGCACAGGTCGGACGGTTTTTGGAAGAGACATCGCCATACACGTGGGCTACGCTCGGGATCGCGCTGTGTATAGGGCTAAGTGTTGTCGGAGCAGCATGGTACGTTACGGAGGATATCCGGTCCGCAAGGACTGTGAAAAACAGTCAGCTAACGGAGTCAACAGGGGAATATTCGTAACAGGAACCAGTATATTAGGTGGAGGTGTCAAGGCACCACGGATCCGAACGAAGAACTTGATTTCTATCATTTTCTGTGAGGTCGTGGCTATCTACGGTGTGATTATGAGTACGTCCCAACAAATACCACTACCTTCAGAACACCACTAATGCTACCAAACTTTAGGCATTGTCTTCTCCTCTAAGCTCACCTCCGTTTCCGGTCCCGAACTGTACCAATACAAGAACTACTACACCGGCTACGCAGTTTTCTGGGGAGGTCTCACCGTCGGCGTTTGCAACCTTGTCTGTGGTATTGCTGTCGGCATCACAGGCTCCGCAGCCGCATTGGCAGACGCAACCGACCCCAACCTCTTCGTCAGGATTCTCGTTATTGAAATTTTCGGAAGTGTCCTGGGATTGTTCGGGCTCATCATTGGATTGCTAGTCTCTGGAAAGGCCGCCGAATTTGCAGGAAACTAGGCATGTGTGAAAAATTTGAAACTGGACTGAAGGGGCGAAACGGAAAGTGGGCAGGCATGGGTTGTCGGCACAGATGGGTGTAGATATTACAGCCCCGTAATTCCCGGACTGTAGAGCGTTGCTGCGGCCTGTGGGCTTTTGCACTTCCTACCGGGGCGGTATGTTGGCCTGCCGAAGGGAAAAATACCTACTATATCACAGCGTCAAGGCAGGCCTTTGTAGAACTACATGTGTATATGCTACCTCTTTTTTTTCCCTTTGTTTTTCTTTTCAGTTTGATTTGGCAAGTTTAGCGGCAGTTCAAGAGCATATTATTCCCTCTTCATACCTGGGTTTGGGTAATTACTATACGAATAGTCACAATGTTCTCACAGAGTCATAGATCGTGTTCGTTGATTTATTCGACAGCTTTATGTGACTGATTGCGGCATTCAATACGCTAATATGAGGTACATTCAAAGTCCGCCTGCTCAAGCCCCCAAATCCTTTTCACTCATCCTTCGGGGAAATATGCGGCAATGGCCCAATAGGTGTAATCCCCTATATACCTTTATGATTAGCCAAAAAGACATCCCCAGCTCAGGGTAACCCATACCCACGATGGGGACCAGGGAGCAACTTACATGTGGATTAATCTGGGAATGACTCAGAGTATAATGCTTCTTGATATGATCAAACTCTGTCGTATTTTTAAATGCCGGAATATCCCAATACAAATGCCTCAACCACTTATGTATCCTGGGATATCCAGACCTAATATCCCTAATGTTGCACTTGAAGTGCTGTACGTAGACAGGATCGAAGCGGACAATTGTCACGAATAGGCGGATATCGGCTTCAGTTAGTTCCTCGCCGAGGAGGTATGGCCCGGGGGAGTTTGTGAGAGTTTGCTCTACGCGGTCGAGGGAGTCGAAGAGGTGCTTTACGGCTTTGTCGTAGGCTTCCTGTGTACTATCGGGGAAGAGGTTTAGTTGAGGGTAGCACTAGGGGGGGGCTGAGGACGAACGTAGCAAAACCAGACTTGTAAACCCCATTATTTATCCCATCATAAACCCACGCATTCATCTCATCAACCTCATCCTTCCTCCCCTTCAAAAACTCCACGCCCTTATAACTCCCGTCAACGAAATCATCGAATTCTGTGTATAGCATGCGGATAATCTCGCTACTCTCATTGTTCACAATTGTCTCGTTCTTCTTATCCCAGAGAACTGGGACGGTGTAGCGGCCTTCATAATTGGGGTTGGCACGGAAGTAGAGTTCACTGAGATGTTTAGAATTGTAGAGGGGGTCGGGGATGGCATTTAGGCCTGGGAGGTTGTCGGTGGGGGTGGGAAAGTGCCAGCCGCCTTCAGCCATGTGCGGGTGCACGGCGCTGAAGGAGATGATGTCCTGGAGGCCTTTCAGCTCTCGGACGATGAGCGTCCGGTGGGCTATGGAGGATGTTGGGGTTAGTATCGGGATATATGGGTACGAAGAGTGGGGTATAGAAGGGAGCTAGGAGCTAGACCGTACCCCAAGGGCAGGCGTAGGAGGCATAGAGATGGTATCTGCCCCTTTCTGGTGGGAATTGGGCACCGGGTTCTCTGCTAACGAAATTCCTGAAGGTAGACTAGGGACGTCAGTTAGGGTCTCTTAATTTGAAATTTAAGGGACATCTTACGGCCTTGCGATTGAACTCTCCAGTCTTCTTGTCCGCCCATTCGGTGATTTTTGGTTTTGATTCCTGCATATCACACCGTGAACTTAGCACTGTCCCCAAGCCGAGCTCTGAAGGATGAACCCACTGCCATGGTAGTAACGGTATGAAGCTTCCTCAAATTTGTAACCCGTGAGATACCTGAACTGTGTAGCAAGCTGTAAACCACGCTCATAAAGCGAAAAACCTCGTTCTTAAAACCCCTGTCTACCTACTATGGAAGTAAAGATTTCTTCAGGTTCGTATCCTTAGCATATATATATCTACAACCGGATCCCCGGTTAATATAACCAGAACGCCCCCATACTAAGTACTTTACATAATTACTTTTATCATTATTTACCAAGCAAGCTCTAATGTTTACAAATCCCTAGTCTGGTTCAAATCCCCAGCGCCCACCTTCCAAGATTCGATTACAGACAAACCTGGCTATAATGAAGTGCAGAAATCCGGCCAATCTCTTCACTATAGCCAGGTCTCCACTACAGCAAGGTTCATTATAGCCAGGTTTGCCTGTAACTATTAGAAGCCTTTTACGTGATGCTTAGCCTTATTAAATACACCAAGGGTCGGTGATATCACTTATGTATGTACATACCAGGATGTGTATGCATCCGCCAGTTGCCGGTGGACTGCAGTTGCTTACTGAGAACGGAAGGTATAAAACGCCACAAAAGTTGAATCACTTGTTTTATTACGAGAATACTATGACTTCAGCCATGAAGATAGGACAAGAAATAGGGAACTCGCTATGTTACAGCTCTCTAAACATGACAATCCATCCTCATTAAATCATCCAAATCATTCAAATTCAAAGGAAACACCCCACTCAATCCCCATCAAATTACCACATCAACAGGTACTACCACCCCTAGCAAATACTCTATCAAAACCAACTTAAAAGCCAAACTCATCACCGACAGAACAATATAATAAACTCATAACACCCAAGTCGACGCAGCTCCAGAAAGGAAAAGCAGAGAATTAAGTACGTGAACCCCAAAACTAAAAGAGTCCAAATTTCTTTTTCTTCTTTTCCTCCGGTGCATACCTTCCGCCTCCAGATGGGTTATAAGACACCTTCAACCCACCCATCTCTTTTGTCGGTGGTTGCGGGGCAGGTGCTGGTTTTGGTACGGCCTTTGGAGGTGCCTGTTGCTGTACTGGTGGTGGAGGTGGCTTTGGTACTGGGTCTGGCTCCAAGAGATGTCTAGGAACTTCTTTCCTAGGCCTGTCGTAGGGTAGATCCAGGTTCCTCCTATTTTCCCGTGACCGAGAAACTTGGTTCAAGTAGGACATTGGGGTGAGGATGTGCGAACTTCCCAAGAAGATATCTCTTAGGGAGGCTTTCGAGACTTCGTAACACGCCCTGCTCTCCGAGTATGTCGCACCACCCGCCATGAAGACAATGACTCGCTGTCTTGGCTCCACCACGGACAGGCGTGTCCTCGCCCATGTGGGCTTCGCTGAACGAAGTGACGCCTGTGATAAATTTTCTTGAATACCCAAGGTCGCCTGGTTTCCGAGCTCCGCTTTAACAAATGGGAAAACAGTTGGATCTAGTGTACCCTTTACATGATCCTCCAACATGGACCTCAGCGCCGTCACAAACCTAGAAAGCTCATAAGTTTCATCATTAGAGTTACTAGTCTTGGCTTTCTTTTGCTGCGAGACATTCCGGTTGGAGGTGTCCTTGAGAGGTTTGGTCACGCGGGCACCAAGGAGCTCCAGATTCCTGAGTATTGTCTCCTCCATTCGTCCAAGTTGGGAGTGGAAGATAAGTTTTTGGAGATCTCCTTCAAGAAGCCCATCTTTGAAAAGTAGGTAGATTATGAGCAACCGAAGTCGGTCCGAAGGGCTACCACAGTGTTATTACCACCAATATCATGAATATATGCTGCAAGACATCCTCACCTGACAGCGGGGTCATCCAACATTCTGACGAGTTGATCTGCAATATTTCTAGGCTTTTCATAGTTTTCATTTAAACCGGTAGCCAGTGTCTAGATTCCGCTCAGGTTAGTATATGCAGCCTGAAACATACGCGAGATCTAAATACCTGTTCCACGGATGCCGTATCAGGCAGCTTCTTCTTCTCAAACAAGTTCATACACTCTTGGGCCATAGTCAAGTGTAGCGCATATGCTTCCTTCATTTCCTGAAATTGGGGCAAATTTGCTATCATGTCTTTGATTGCATTCAAACTCGTTGCATTTCCACTACAATTCCATTCATTAGTTTCAAGCCTCGGAATGAGAACAGGTTTACAACACTTACTTATCAACAAAGTTCTTATTGTCCCTGAGAAATCCTTGGAAATCCGCCATGAGCTTCTCGATAGTATCCTTCATGTGCTGATGCCTCACATCAACCCATACCTTATCATCTTCCGAGATGACCATATCCCTGGGGACCATCTGTCCTGCTTCTTCCACTTCGGTCTTGTAGATTATCTTCTCGGCGTCTTGAATTGGTAGTAAGTCATGTGCCATAGCCTGATATGTGAATTCATGTAACACTGGAGCATATAAATCCAGTGCTCGATCAACAATGAATAAGACACCTTTAGGTCTGTTCGACTGAGGTGGCCATCCAGGGTGGGACTGGGCATAGTAATCTAGCTCATCCTGGACGGCTTGGGCAAGCATTTGGGAGAGCACCCGGGCCTCATGCGTTAAATTTGAGGGGCGGAAATACCGCACGGTGGGTAATTCCTCCAGAGAGATACAAACGCAAACAATCTATCCCCAGTATGTTAGCACGTTATAGGGCCATAGGGTAGATTAAAAGCAACCTTACGCGCGAGCTCAACCAGATGGTTTCTCACCACAGGCCTGCACTCTGGGTGATATAATGTGTAGAAAGAGCTCGGTTCTCGAAACGTAAACAGGTGAGACTCCCTTGGAAAGTAATCTATCGATAGAACGTTCTGGCCCGCAATATATCTCCACGCTGGTGAGTTTCTGAGCAGTCCCTGGAGATTTTCCCCTGGATCTATATCACGACTATAATCAGCCCAAGCCACCCTACCAGCAATAAACCTCAAACAGGATAGGACTTGCTGAACCTGACGTCCACTGAATATGTGCACAAGCATATCTCGTTATCGGCCGGTCAAAGTCGGATATCAGACATCGCACAACATGCTCCTCTGCAGTTAAGAAATACACAGCTTCGAACTTGGGTGTAGGCGGACGTTTGTTTTCAATCTGCTGAACGTCTGTATAGCGCTACCATGTTACCAACCGGCCCTGGCCCCCCTGGGTAATACTCTCGTGCCCTCCTGTATACATACCGGTAATTTTGTGATTCAGAATCTGATGTGTATCCATCACATTCGTGATCAGCTTGAAGCTCGTCTCGTCCGCAACGACATATCTCCACTATTGTTCCCCATTAGTCAAATCTCCCCAGTGCATTAGCGATGGATCCATACGGTATTTGGAGGTTGTATATTTGTGATTGCATCGATGATTGCTGTAGGGGTATCAGCTACATATCTTGCACCAGAGATCAAGTTGCCACACCTTTACTCTGAAGCTCAATTAGGGAAACCATTGAGGTTGTCGGGCGACGCGGAACTCCGCGGGTTGAAGCACTGACTAGAGATAGGGAGCGAAGGTCAAGAGCGGAAAGAGCAGATCGTGAGCTGAAGCCGGAGGCGGTGTGGGGGTATTATTATTGTAATTTGTAGTGACTGGGTTAAATATAAACGTTAAGTAGCTTAAGCTCTGGCGCAAGAGGTGTCCCCTTGCCAAGGTGAGCCACCCGAGACATATTTTTATGCATATATATTATGCCAATGGTATGGCAAGCAAACATGTACAGTTATGTTATTACCCTCACGATAATAGTCCTCTAAGTGGTTTGAATTACTTATGCAAAAAGCCAAATTGCATGTTTGAGGGTTGCAACTCTAAAGCTATATCTTATTTGACCGCTTTTTAGTTTCAAGGACCAACTATGGAGTACTTACGTACTTACATACAGTATGGATAAGGTGTGCCAACCAGACTAATGGATAAGGTAGAGAGAGCATACAATTCGGTACGTGCGCTTTGGAAAGAAAGAAAGAAAAAAAATTGGTGGCGACGCAGGAAAACAAATGCAATTAAAACTCAGTAATGCAGTGCCCATAAAATAAGTAAATAAGTAAATAAATATCAACAAAAAAGAGATTTGAAGCCTGGCTACCAGCCGTTGTAAAGAGAATACCAAAATCTGAATGTCTCAAAGCCGGAAGAAAACCAAACAAAAAGGGGAAAAGAAAATGGATGGCAGTCCGAGAACTATGTATGCATAAGACGATATAAGCCCACAAACAGGGAAAGTAAAAAACAAAAAATGAAGGTGAAGCACATTTATGCCGCGTAAGCATCACTTGAAACACCCTCCTCAACAACCGTCTTTCGAGCAAGCTCCTGTTGTGTCTTCCTCTCATTCACAATTGCTCTCAGTACCTCCAGCCTTTTCTCCATAACCTTCACAGCTTCTTCGACCTCCCTTTCCTCCATCCCTATCACTTCCCCGATCTTGTTCAGCATCTGATTCCTTTCAATCTTACTTAGCTTGTTCCAAGCCTTTGCCCTTCGTTCCTCCTGTGTATTGCTCGGAACCCCCCCCTTATTGGCGGCATTGAGACCAACCCGATCTTCCAACCAGTCCCATAAGCCTTGCTCTTCAGCATACCATGACTGTTCCCAGTCAGGATAGCCACCGTAGCGGCCTGGCGGCATTCCTGGTCTTGAGTACCTCCCTGGGGGGCTCCTGTCTCCAGCTGTAGTTTTCTTCCCAAAGAATGGCAGCTTTCCTGTAATTGCACAGATAATCACAAATAATACCCCAACGCCTATAAGGAGGCCCATGCCTCCCCCAGGGGCCATCTCAACCACCGGGCCTAGAACAGGCTTCAGTGGGAGAAAAACTCCCCAAGCGGCGTTCTCTCGCTCCTCTTTCTCCCTAGCTGCTTTTTCCCTTGCTGCCTTCTGTGCTGCCGCAGAATTTGCGGTACTTGACGCTTGAGCACCCTTCCCGCCACCCTTGCTCTTCTTCCCACCCTTGGCTCCGCCTTTCCCCCGAGGCTTCGAAGCGGCAGCATACTTCTCAAGCTCCCGCTTAAGAGCAGCAGTCAGATCCTTTCCGTGTGTAATTTGGCCATCATTACAACCCTTCTCGATAGGACCCTTTAACCAAGACTTTCCAGTCCATTCAACTGTACAATTGAGCTGCATTCTGGTTTCTGCCGCGGAGCCTGTCATGCTACCATCCCCCCAGGTGAGGCAGTATCTAGTCTTGACAGAGAACTGATTTCCAGAGGGAACGTCTGGTGTCTGTGTTGTGACAAGAACCGAAACTGCTTTCTCCAAATCCATCTGCTCGAGCTGCTCAGTGCAAATGCATTTAGTTTGTTTTGGGCCAATACCACCGGGAAGTGGCCGGATGTACGAATAGCCTCTGGTGTTCTTTCCCCCAGCTTCAGGACTGGGAGCCCATTCTGCATTATTGGGAATTGACAGCTCCATCACCTTTTGATCCTCAAAAAATCTGGTTAAGAAACTATTGCTCTGTGAACCAAAGAGCAACGCATAGACCTTTCCGAGTGGGCCGGGAAGATATTCATCACACACTATTCGTTCATAATGGAGTTCGTGATCACCACAGTCGGTCGCGGAATGCGTGGCTGGACCTGGGAAGTCTTGCGCCTTGGCAGCATCAGGTGCCCCACTCACTCCGCCTCCAGATGCTGTTGCTGCCGCTTCTCCTCCACCAGTAGCGGCGGTACTGGTAACATTCCCATTCATTGCAGCTCCATTCGGAGCAGAACCTCCTCCACCACCCATCTCCCCGAATCCGCCATCGGCGTCCCCCACGCTTTCCCGCTCGTGTACACCCTCATCATCGTCATCTTCCTCCTCATACCCTTCCTCATCTTCGTCATATTCATCCTCGCTCTCACTTCCATTGTTACTCTTGCCCTTCCCATCACCAGCACTATTAGCTTTATCCGGCTGCTTCTCTAGTGTATATCCTGCTACACTCGGAATCAGCCCAGGGTGGCTGATCTTCCATATATTCACAAGCAAGTCGTAAGTTGTATCCCTGCTTATAAAACTCGCAAACACGTTCCTAGCGTGCAACGTCTGGATGACAATGGCATTGGGGAACAGTAACGCAGTGCTCTTTTTCTCAATAGCCATAACTTCGTCAAAGCTGATCACAAGAGTATTGATCCATCCCAATATGTTAGAGTTGAAACAGATATGGCCTTCCGATACATAAAGTCGGCCATGGAGGAGGATATCTTTCTGGAGAGCACAGCCATAGTCTTCAATAAGATAGTCATCCTCTGGGACTGAGCGGAAGAGGGCATGGAAATCACGATTGCGCTTCTTGCTGGCAACAGCAAAGCCAGTAATCTTCGGTCCAGGCCCAGACCCCGAAGGTGAGGCGGGTGACTGTGGTTGGTTGGTGGGGGTTTGCAAATGGTTCGCCAAGCTGCTTGCCGCACTTGAGCCACGCGGACGCCTGACTTGACCCAATACACTGGATCCACGGTTGCTCCTGGCAGACCCTGATCGCTTCAATGAGTCTCCGGCGGCGCTTGGAAGCCATTCGTCCCGGTCATCGTCGGCATTAGGGGTTGTATTCTCGTACCCTGGTGAAGATGCATGTATTGGTGGTGTATTGAACGCTATATCTTCAGCCATGGGCGTCTTCGGAGGTAAGACAATACTTGTTGGTAATCGATGAGTTGGTAGAGTAGGTGTATCTGTAACGGCTGTCTCTGTGTTTATTTGTGTTCCACCTGTTGCCCGGGAGACATCTTCACTTGTGCCTCGACCTCCAGTAGTCCTGTATATACCTGAAGCCCCATCCATTTCGGGTTTTTCACCTGTTCCTCCGCTATATACTGCTGTCGCCGCAGCGGATGAGCCGTTCTTGTTAAGGTCGGTCTTGCTACCATTAGATATCCCTAAACTGCCCAAACTTAGCTCCCCCTGGCCCAGTGTTTCCACCGCCAGTCTCTTTCTTGGTTGTTCTTCCTTACTGGTATCGGATTGCATCCCAGAAGTATCTTCTTTTGGCTTCTCGTCCGTTTCGGTGCCACTTCGTGAACGACCAACGTCCGGTGTATTAGCTTCGGAGCCGGCTCTACTCTCTCCCTTTACAATGTTATTCGCAACTGTATTGCTCAACGTAGTCGCAGCATTCTGAGCAGCATTTTGTGCGGCACTGATCATACTTGAGAAGAATCCACCAGCACTATTTGCGCCTTGACCGCCTCCGCCCTTTCCGTTCGTTCCGTCCCCGGCGGAGATTGTTGTTACCGTTCCACCGCGGTTGTCATCAACACCAGCCATTGGTGGGCCGGACATCCCTTCCGCAGTCGGCGTAAGGGGATGGGTCATGCTCTGGCTTAATTTACTGGGAGTATTCGATAAACTTCCCGAGCGGTTACCCCTAATTCCCCGGGCTAGTGGCGAAGTCGGCGTTGGTGGTGTTACTGTAGTCTCAGGAGCTGATCCAGAGCTTGCGGGGGTGATTTTCAGGTCCATGGAGAGGGACCCACCCCGGCGAGATCTTGGGGCAGAACGAGATGGAGAGGCCGCGGTTGGGGATTTGATAGGATTCGTAGCTTCTGCATTCACTCCGCCACTGTTACTATTTCGGGGTGGTGTCTTAATTGGTGTTACTGGACCACGTCTCTGTTGAATACTGATAGCAGGCGATGTAGCTCTGCGGTGGGTCCCAACAAGCTCCGGTAGGTTTTCTGTGGAGCGGTCCCTGACAGGGCTAGGAATTGGAGAGTACGCTCTGTGAGGCCTATCCGGACACGTACTACGTATCAGTAACTGATATCCAAAGCTTGTCTAAGCTGTAAATATGTTTGGGAAACTGTGTCTTAAGTACGAAACAAGTATCCAGTGTAGACACAGCGGTTGGGTTACAAGGTAGGTGTACAGAGGTATTGCTAAACATAGATGAATTGGGGGCTGAGAGCTCAAGCTCAACCCCAAGCAAACCCGTGCACTACGGATCGGAAGAAACAAACGGAATGAAACAAGCAAGAGACAACAGAATCCTAATCCGCAAGTTGGGAAATTCAAGGAATTTAATACGGTACGTACCCATGTTCATCACCATATGCATCTAGCAAGCTGCTTGCCTCACTTCCGGCGCCATCTCTGCTATCCTCATGGTCATGTTCTTCGGCCCCTTTCCTCCCTCTTTTCTTCCGAGAAAACAGCCCGGCCACTACCTCACCGACATCCCTATGTTTCTTTTGTGATTCGTCACTATGAGAGGTTTGTGTGTGGTTCAGAGAATGCTTTCCCGAATTGGCCGACGTTCCGCTGCCATCTGAGGCCACGGAGAGAGCAGCTGAGGACGCCTTTTTAGTTGCAAGCTGTGAATTCGATTTCGCCGCCGTAAGTGTGGAAGGAGGGTCGGACATTGTGGAATTATTATCCCGACTGCTTCCTGTCCACTGCCCAAGTTCCTTTAAGGCTGCCGTTCGTACGATCCGCTGAAGTGATGCAATAGCAAGCAGGGAAGCAAATAATTATTGGAAGCACAGAGATGGAACCTGCTATCTCAGCACTGGTGGTATCATAAACAATAAGGCCTCAACAAGGGGATATGACGGAATATATGAGAGTGCGAATTCAGCTGAGAACTATCGTCGACAGGGCTCCTACTACTATTTGCTCTAATTCGAACGCGCGTATTTGCTCTCAAGACTTCAGTAAGCTGTAAGCTTAGGTAATGTAGGGTACGAGACTGGTAACTTTGGAGTAATACCAAAAATGTATGGATCTATACGATACCTAGTCTGGTTACCGATATTGGTTTCGATCCGACCCTCTTTGATCTAGATATCCGTAGAATATGGCATTACTTAGAGTACCAAGGGCACGTATCAGCTGCAGCTGCAACTGGCCGTCAAAGAAATGCCAGAGTATCACTGCTCTCTGAAAGGCTTGTTTATTGGCACATCGCTGCAGGTCTTATCGATAAGAACCCGTATCATCGCTTACCTAAGGTGACCGACCTTGGTCAACCAGTGACAGATACTAGCCGTTTTAGGCAAACCCATGATGTCATGCAAGTCCAGGAGAACAAAATCAACGACCACTATTTCCACCCGAGAAGTACTGTAGCCCTATTATGATGCTTCGTTTTCCAAGTGGCGCCATATTTCTGACGCTTCTTTCTTTCCACGCTTTATACAAAGCGCCCGCTGTGCTAAATCACACTCAAGCCTGCTGATATTCACTTTCGCTCACTTGTTAAGATGAATTCTATTCCACATACAGGGCTACGCTCCCCCACCTTCGGCGGCCCCGAGGGGCGCTGGGCATACATAACGGTGATTGAAGATTTATTACGCTACGATAACTTTGTGGTACGCTACACATGTCCGACCCGCAGCGGATTACGTAACCCGTAATCAAGAGTACATCACTTAACTCCAACAAAGGAAATACATAACTTGGCGGGGCGGCTGACTCGAACTAGGGCTGTATGGGCATTCGTGCCTGCGTGTGCCGTGAGTTGTGACACTAAAAGCCTATCGGCGGAAACCCGGTGGCGCACTTGAAATAACACGCAGAGCCACGATAGGAACAAGTCGAGGCTGAACGACACAAAGGGATCCACGAGGCTTGAGCCATACTCACTCCCTCGCACAAGCTCTTTCCCCGATGGGGCAGTTAAGATATGTCAATGCCCCCCTATGGCACACAAGTATGTAGCCGAAACCCGCTTCTGGTGTGACTAACGCACCTGCAGGCACGCCAAAGGAAACACCACCCAGTGAACATCAGTGGATGCCCGCTAAGGATTTTGATGTTAAGAATACAATCGAGTGATAGAATAGTTGGTCCACAGTTAGGGCACAAGACCGCCCACCACAGGAATATCTGGGGAAACCTAGGCGCAGTAAAATTATTCCAAATCCATCGGAGGAAGTGTGGGCGGTGCTTAGTACAGGTTTCTAAGTGTAAAGAAGGCATTAGGGTTGCATGGAGAATCTTATCGCGGGTGGCGTCGTTGAGGGCAAATTGTTGCAAGGAGAGCCTTATTGTAGCTGAGGGTAATTGGTGGATTTTTGGTGATATAGCAAGTTGACCAACGTAGTCTGAGACATAGAGCCGCATGTGTCTCTGCCGCCCCCACCTCCGTACAGTTCAAGCGGGGAATGTCAATTGCGGGGTATCTCGCTTTAACCCTATATACCTTGAGTAGTTCCCAATGCAACAGCGGTGGCCTTTGTTTATGGTTTGCCACGCAAAGGAAGCATCGCAAAGCCACCTCCTATGAGCACGACGCGGGCCTGTGCATCTGCCTACCTCGCGCGAGAAGGCTAAAGAGGATTGGGCTGGCTGGGATGGAGCGACGGCTGTTGCGATTGAGGGTAACAGCGGCTGCGCGGATATGCCCATGCCAGCTCATACCAGCTATGCCTAGGGTATTCACATTCATGCCACCGAGCGCGACTGAGCGGCAGCCAAATGGACTGCAGGCTCCCATGGAGATTGATAGGATGAACTATTGCAAACCATGTCATTGTAGTATTAACCAGAAAGTAATATTAACCCAAGAGGATACCAAACATGAATATAACAAGCCCAGAACCCAATAGAAATAACCAATAGCCTATCGGTGAGAATCCAAGAAGGGGTGAAACGCAAAATGCAAGAAACAATGCTATCTTGAGTACAGCTTCCTCTACCCCTGTGTTATCGTCCGTTGTATTGTCCATGACCGCCTTGAGTTGCATAACCGAAATATGCGCCATAACTTTGTTGCTGGTACTGCTCATAACCTGGTTGAAGATGCGGAGGAATAGAGTCTGGCTGTGCTAGTGGCTGCTGGGATACCGGATTCTGCTGATACTGCTGGCTTGCTATCCTCCCCATTGCTTCGCTCGGGCCTCTACTCGACGAGCTGACTGTCCTAGAATGAAGCTGCCTCTGTGCAAGGGCTTGCTGCACTGTAACATTATTACTGACACCTGATTTCGTCAGGTCCTGCTTCTCCTTTTCCCTAGCTTCAAGGGCCCCAAGCAACCCTGCCTGATGTGGGGGTTGTTTTCGAATCTTCCCCTCTTCCATTTGCAATAACGTCGTCCCAGTTTTCCGTGCAATATACTCTTGCTCTCGGGCAGAGAGATGTGAGGACAAATCAGGTGTATTTATACGTCCGAGAGGTGAGAAAGCCCGCGACGGGGGGCGTGGTATTTGCTCAGCGGATGAATTTCGTGACGGGCGTCTAGAATGTACATAGCGATTTCTTGCTTGTGATTGTTGTTTGGCAGCGGCAGCCTGCTCCGCAACGTAGCCTTCAGGCGTTTCCGATCTAGCTGCAAACTTGCTATTACCACCAGTTTGTACTAGGCCAGGCTGCCACGCCATCTTTCGGCCTGTCGATGGCATCTTATTATGACTGACACCCTGTAATCCCTTTCCATCCCCAGGTTCTGGTGATGGGTATTGTCGAAGATGAGGGGATCGCTTGGTGTCGTCGAAAACACACGAGGATCCTGTAGAAGGATTTCTATTGTGTCCTGCGCCAATCAACGCCCCATCCATGTTCTGTTGAGTTATCCCTTTCATATACTCAACCGGGCTTGCGTGTTCCGAGTGAATACCATGAACGGAGTCGGTAATTTGACCATGACCCCTGCTAACAGCCCTTGTTTGTGAACTCGGCTGCCCGAGGGAAGTCCCAGTTGACAGACTCCTTCCGTGATTGAATGTTCTCCCAAAATCAACCTTAGGCACATTGGGTTCTACCTCCCGAGCTTGTGATGGGGGATTCCCTGATGTATAGTGACTGTCCCCAATGGTAATATCACCCACCTTCCTTTGACCCACAGTTCTCATCACACCCGCCCTTGCACCCTCAGCCCTCGGTGGCGGTTTTACGGCCTCATCCTCCTCATCAGTACTAGCATAATCATCCGTTTCATCGTTGTCGTATTCGCTGCCGCTGTCACTCTCACTAAAATTCCGTGCCATTTTAGTCACTCGGCTTAGTTCAGACATGTCCTCCTGGCTGTTTGTTCTTGCCATGTGCTGTGAGACCCGGTTCAAGGCTTCTGTGTTTATCACATGATTCGCGAGACTGCCCAAACTGTCAGTAGAATGCGGAGTATGGTTTGCAGATACATGATTGGACGATGCAATGTTTTTAGGCACGTTAGTCCTCAATGCAGGCGGTTGCGGTGCATTGCTGGCCTTGAAGGGTATCTTTGCCGGGACAGGAGGGGATGGCAAAGGGGTCATCACAGTAGAGCCTTGACTCAAATCTAAGGAGGAAGGCCGGTTGCCCGAGGATGGCCTGAGCTCATCATTGTCCGATCCCCATGAAAACCTATTTTGTTCGTTATTTTGAGCAGGTGCAAGCCCTTTGGAGGTAGGTCTAGATCCCTCCATGGAGTTGTAGTATAGGTGCCTCGGTGGGTCAGGTGGAGGTGGAGAATGAGAGCG
>Ga0307511_10002508_pt1 | contig 19183 bp, 18 predicted proteins | sample 13_EM_MG_FD_200266 | JGI IMG/M metagenome (GOLD analysis project Ga0307511, IMG submission 200266) | Populus trichocarpa ectomycorrhiza microbial communities from riparian zone in the Pacific Northwest, United States - 13_EM | ecosystem: Host-associated > Plants > Roots > Unclassified | place... | reverse complement strand
GAAGCCTCCTCATTCTGCAACTCCAACTGCATTATCACAGAGTGGCAATTTTCCAATTCCATGTCAAGCTCTTTTACTACTGTTTCTTTGCTCTGTAGTGCAGACCTGTGATTATCCAGCTCTCCAGTCAATTTCTCCAGTTGAGAGCTCCATTCAGCTTCTTTAGCTTTAAGATTTGCAGAGCAATTTCTGTGCATCTGCTCCAAACTCTTGAGCTTGTTTTGCATTTTTGCCAAAGATGAATTTCCCACTTCCCGAATCCCAGCCTCCTGAAGCTCTTTGAGTGACACCAGCAACTCCTGGTTGTCTTGCTCTAGTTTTCCTGCTTTGTACTCAATTTCTTTGTAAAATGTCTCCTTGGTAACCAAAGAATGTCTCAGAGCTGCAATTTCTATGTCCCTTTGAGTGGCCAAGCATTCTAGTTGTGACCTTGCATCCTGACACTCGGTGAAAACATTCTCAAAGCGCGCTTTAAATTCAGAAACCTCAACTTCAAGATACTTTCTCCTGCTTTCTTCATGAGCTAAAGCTTCATTGCACATCCTGAACTGTTTTTCAAGATCTTCTGACATTCTAGTCTGAGAATCTAAGCGTGTCTGTAGTGAGCAAATTTCATCAATCAATGTGGACCTCTCCATCTCCCACTCTTTCTTGCTTTCCCTGAACTGATATCGGAGCTTTTCATGTGCTTCTTCTAGATGGTTGAACTGCTCTTTCTTCCATTTTAGCTGATTTTCAACCTTCCTGCTCTCCTCCTCCAACTTGAGTAGCATAGAATCCCTTTCCCTCATCTCTATGGATGCTTTGGCATTTTTCTCTGCTTCCAAGCATTTCTTCTGCGAAGCAGATAGAAGCCCCTTATAACGTTCAATCTCTGCCATAAACACATGAATCTTTTGTTCTTGATCTATGTTCTTCTCATTTGACTCATCTAGTGCCAACACTAACCCCCTTTTCTCCTCCTCCCATTTTTTATACTTCTCACCGCAATCAACTTTAAGCTTATCATTTGCAGTGCTTAAACGTCTGATGATGGATTCTTTTTCATTCAAACTGCATTGCAAATCTTCACACATTCGCTTCACAGTGGAGATTTCCTCTTCCTTAGCATTTAATTCTTGGGCCTGTCTCTCAACTTTCGAACATGCTTCTTGGGTTTGGATAAGCTGTTCACCATGAGCTTTCTTCAAGTTGTCAGAAAATTCTGCTTTGCATCTCAAATCTGCTTTGAGCTTCTCAATCTCAGCTTTTGCTTCATCTAACTCTTCACAGATCCTGTCCATTTCTTCGCAAATTTAAAAGAAACAAGACACACCTGTTCACAAGCAAAAACCTTCTTCAGATAACAAATTGAAGTTGATTTAAGCGCAATTATGCCAATAGAGAAGAGAGTACCACAGATAAATATATAGTGAAGATCACATTGCTGATATATCTAGAGGTTCAAATCCAACAAATAAAATTAAATTAATTACTTTTTGACAGGATAATAACTCCTATGATGCTATTGTTTTTCCAAGAGGGTATTGCATCTCATCTTCCAGGTCTAATTAAGAACATGTGAACAGTAAAAACCCACTATTAACAAGTTATTAAAATCATAAAGACCACGAACCCTATTTCTTCCTCCTTTTGTATGCAATGACCCAAAATTTGTAATTTCATTGTTTATAAAGAACTTAATTGCCAACGAGCAATGCCAATCTTTTGTTTCTTGATTATAAGAAATCAAACAAAACCCAAAATAATCAAAGATATAGATACCATTTTTCATAAATTTTCCACGGTTGTTTCTCCCAAGATAAAACAAAGACTAAAGATTATTATTTAAATATAAAAAATCACAGACCCCATTTCTTTTCACTTTGGTATTCAATAATCGACCAAAAATTGTATCTTATTGTCAAAATCATGGAAAACCCGAAAAAAAAACCTTTAGATCGAATTTTCAACGAATTTCTCTCAAGATTACACAATGGCTTTCTTAAATTTCTAGTCTCGTAAGAACCCAGCATAAAAACAATAAAAGTAAAGTCCCCGACAAAATTAAGAGAGACCCAGAAAGAAAGAAACAAAGGGATAACTTAAAATGCGTTGTAACAACCAAAAAACCATGAAAACATGTGCAAACCAAAGATTTCACATATCAAGAAACTTCACTACTTAATGATTCTTTTAACACCGGAAATAGAAAAAATAAGAGAAAGCCAGAAAAGAAAGAAGAAAAACATACCTGGTTGTTATTATTATGGGTTTCTTCCCATAGATTTGTCCATGAAAAGAGTTTCTTGTGATTTTCTTGGTTTGTGAAGAGAGAGATCAGATAAAATGAAAACAACTAGAGAAAGTGCAAGAAATAGCCGTTGAGAGGGAAGAGAGGGGATTCTGTTTGAAATGGAATAAAACGGCGTCAAGGTTTTCTATTTAACGGCGTGACGAGTTTCTTTGAAAATTGGGCTGAGGTTGGACTGGGCTTTTCATTTGTTTTATGTGTGAGATAGATAATATGGCAATGCTTCTGTAATAATATTTTTTAATTAAAATATATTTTAAATTGATATTTTTTTTATATTAATATATTCGAATTATAAAAAAATACTTAAAAATATTAATTTGATATTTTTAAATAAAAAATAATTTAAAAAACACTTTGAAATCTAGATTAAACTGTAAAAACAAAAAAAAATTGTATGAAAACTATTTTTTTGATTGAAAAATATTTTAAATTAATATATATATATATATATATATATCAGCAGATTAAAATTGCCCACGGCCCCACAGGCATCACTCCTCAGCTGAGAATGGGCATTTCTCCTGGCATGCAGGATCTCCCAAACTGCCACTCTGCCATTTACCAGAAAGTACACACTTGGCAGCGAGTCTTCTTGCTGCAGCGGTGGCTTGAGGAGGTTGATTGGGGGTGGGAGAAGTTCTGATCAGATCCGAAGCCATGAGTATTGAAGCTTTTGCATTCAGAACTGTGGAAACCATGGCTTCTTGCGCTGAGGTATGCGTCTGGGGATATACTAGATGCACTCTAACCCATCCCCTAGGAATGATTTTATTCAAAACTAAATTCAAGTCAAATATATTATTAATTCTCGCCATTCCATAATTTTGTTTCTGGTTTCTTCTTGTACATCATATGACTCCCAAAATACCCATATTTTAAATCATAATTAAGTTGCAGTGAGGCTCAAGCATCTCGCTCCCAACAATGGCGGATGCACAATTAGCTTATCATAACCATCTACATCATTTTGGTCTTCTTTGTTTTTATTTTTTTAACTATAACTATAAACTCAGTTTAATTTACAATATCGATCTTTAATTTCATGTCAGAAAATCTTGATACCTAAAAATTATTAAGTGTAATATTTGATTTGCTAATCTAAAAAGGAAGAAACAAAATAACTAAGAAAAAAAAATTCCCCTAAATTATCCTTCTGCATCAATTTCCTGTATTGGAAAGAACTCGTTATCGAGTTCTGATCATCCACCACACAATGAAATAAATGTTAAACATAAAAAATATTAGAAGTCTTCAATTCAAATCATGGTTCTTGAATGATTTTCGTTGTTATCTTAATGATCATTAGAATTACAAGATCGAGAACTCTTTTATTTATGTTCTTTTCTAGTCGTGTCTGCGATCCTAGTGAATGAAAAATACCATCATTAAAAATTGTGTTAACCTACCCATATAAAAAAGACCAAGAATCAATTCTCATAACACTCTCAATCTTCATAGACTATTATTAGGTGTAAATGGCTTGTTCTACATTAATCTTTTTTTTCATTATATTTTCATTCTCCAAACTCTCTTCTTTTTTTCTTCACCTTAAAACTGGGATAAAAATAATAAATATTTACCCTTACTTAGTTTAGCATCAACAAATGCCTAACATGATAAGAATAAAGCAAAGACAAGAAAGATATAATTTAGATTAAACGATTTGAGGGAAAAAAACCTAGAAATTGTAGATATGTCTCAGAACAGAGAAAATAATAATATTTATTAATTTATTAAAATATCAATGTTTGGTCAAATACAAGCTAAATAAACCTTATTTATACTAGTTATAGGTCTGCCTTAAAGTGAAAAAAATCTAAATAAGTAATTATATAGTTAACATAAAGATTTCTAAACTAAATAGGAAAAATAAGATTATTAAGGACAATATTTGATTTTCTAAGCTAAATAGAAAAATAAATGACTAAGGAACAAATAATTTTCCATAAAAATCATCCTACATAAAAAAAAAAAAAAACTATGTCATAATTGGATAATTATTTAAATATTATTTTAATAAATTTATTAAAAAATAATTTTATTCTAAATTAAAAAAAGCTTATGACAGTATAACAAAACGTGCCTCGACCATTAAGGATGGGCCATGCTTCTGACTTTTATTAAAAAAAAATTAACATACCACACATCGTTCATTTAAATTTTTTTTTTATAGAAAAAACAACGAGTAGCCATTTTAATATTGTGATTTGGTGGCCTAGTGGTAAGAGTTTGGGACCAAGAGGTTTGCTCCTTCTGTGGTCTCAGGTTCGAGCCATATGGTTGCTCATATGATGGCCACTGGAGGCTTACATGGTCGTTAACTTCAGGGCCCGTGGGATTAGTCGAGGTGTGCACAAGCTAGCCCGAACACCCACGTTAAACTAAAAATAAAAAATATTGTGGTTTTGGATCTAAAAACCCATTTTGACCATATTTGATGGCTAGAAATTAAGGTTTTGGATCTACAAACCCATTTTAATTCTTGTTTTACTTCTAAGCACCTAAAAAGCATCATACGAATTTTATAAATTCATTTTCAACATTAAATACCTTCTAATTGATTTAAAAACTCAAAATTAAACTTAAAAAAGAAATTGCCAGTGCTCTAATCTATTTTTTTTTACAAGATTTTAGAAATACTTTATCTCTTCTCTCAACATTTAAGTATTAAAGTGTAAAAAATGAATTTTAAGACACAAGCAAAAAATAGCACATAATTTAAACTTCATAAACCAAACCTGAATTTTTCCTTGCCTTTTGAATAGTCAACTTTATTTTTATTTATTTTTCTATCCTTATTTCTTTTAATTTTAATTATAACTTAAGATTTTAACATACAACATACGTCGTAAATTTTTTTTGCACATAAAAAAAAATCAACAAATAAAATTATAATAATATAACTTGAAATAATTGCAATTAAAAAAAACTCAAAATGGAAAGGGAAAAAAAAACTGTAAACTGAACAGTTCACGGTAATTATAGGAAAGGAGCTATAGTGATTGTAAAGTGAATCTCCCATATATTTAACAATAAATTGGTACTTTAGCCATGATAAAGTGAATTTAATTGGATTTGACATAATCACCAAATTAGGCAACTCTCTTCTCCTTCCTCCCTTGAATCAAATCTAAAGATCTTGATTTTTTTTTAATTATTATAAAAAAATGCTCGAATTGCTCAACATGAAAAAATAACGTAGTTTTCTTGAATGGAAAATACAAAAGAATATAATTAGAACGGATTCAATTGATTTGCAGCTAGTCGAAGTTGATTTGCAGCTACAAAAGCTTCCAGATTTACATGAAAAAATAAAATTTGAAGTATTGCACTATGACTTGAAGCTATCTCCACTAAAACCATCCACTGCCAAACCAATAAAAAGCTGTTTGCCAGAAAATTAACTTTGACTAGAACCTTGTCAAGGCATTTTTAAATCCAGCCAGAAGTTCTGAAAATTAGCACTAGTGTTGTCATCAGCTGCTGGCAGGGCGGGCGCTCGTCTTGTCCTGAATTTTAGCTTCAAGGATTGGCTGTCAAATCTGATGGACTATCCAAATGATTGTTTCTACTGAGCAGTCTTTGCAAACATGCAGAGCTCCCAGCTATTGAATATTGAAGTTCAAAAGAGTGAGGCCAACAAAAAGCTGTTTGCCAGAAAATTATTCAGAGTTGTTTCGTCCAGTCAAACGGTTCCCAATCTTGAGCAAATTTTGCAACAGCCAGTTTTTGCGCCTCCACTGATTCATGCCTCCGGCGCCGGTACATGTCCTCCTCAGGTAAACGCAACATTCCCCTTAAAACATTCAAGCCAAGGCTGCTTTTAAAGTTTTTCTCGTCATCAATAACATGGACGAACCCCTTACTTAGACCAAACTCAACATGGAAATAAGGAAAGTCCTTGGGGATTGAACCACGAAGTCCTTTCTCACTTGTATCAATGAGCTTCTTTGCATTGTGTTGACTCCACTCATCTTCAGCTTCATCAATTGCCTGGAATAGAAGTATTTATTACCAAAGGATGGATGAACATGTAAATGTGTGTGCAAGTCATAAATTTGTCCATATATATAAGCAAAATCTACATATGTGAATGGCTGGTGTTGACATTGTGCCCAAAAAGAACGCTACTAGGTTAATTATTAGAAGCATACACAAAATCTTTCATGGATATAAATTGATCTTCACTATGGTTTCTCTTTGCTGTTACAAAGTCGACATTTTGACTCAATTTACATTAAACAATTGGATAAATATTAAAGAACAAAATTGTTGCGGTACACTGGCAACCCTTTCATGTTAACTTTATGTTCCGTTCCTCTCTGTGCTTGATGACATCTCGTAGTTTAAGCAAAGGTCAGGGAAAAAATGAAGATATTTTTCGAAGTGCACACAATCAACAGTTACTAACAGACCAGCTCTTCTCCCCAAAAAGATAGTCTAGCAAAATCTAGAAGACTAAGTGAACACTAAAAAAGGAAGCAACAATTATTTCACCAAAACAGAAAATTAATAAAAGAAAGCTAACCTTCTTAAAATATAGAGGGGCTTGTTTAGCAATTTCTCGAGGCAAAGGAATGCACTCAATCAAACAATGGCGCCTTTGTTGTGACAAGTTGATCACTGTTTCAAGAAACACTAAATCCGTCTCTTGCTTGGAGAACATCATTATAAGGCATTTCTTGAAATTGCGAATTTCTTCCCACACATTATTGTCAACATTCCTTGTGGCTGAGTCATGCTACAAAGAAAAAACCCAGCCTCCATAAGAATAAATCTTCAAGTGAAGAATAAAAATAACAGTAAGTTAACCTATGTCTGTTCCTAGATAAAATCCAGTATCATCTACATTATGTTGCGAATGACTTTATTTTGCTTCCTAAATCATCAAAACAACTCTTATTTCCTGCTCTGGTAGAATCTTTCAGAAAGTGATGATTCAAACACTAACATATTTTCAAATTGCTTACTATAATTATGAGACAGATCAATTCTCCCAAATACAGTCTTTTAGAACAAATCCAACACAAATGACAAGTTGCGATTCAACTTTAAGAAATACAAATCATATAACTGGTAACCAAGCCTACTCTACTCTAAGCAACTAGACTAAGCTTACCTGCATTGGCAAGATGCAGCAATGGCCTGGCACAATGGGCTGCCACTGTGGCAACATCAAATATGTGAAGTTTGCTATCGACACAACAAGATGTTTTGGCCGGTTTGGATTCTCAAAGCAAAAATTGCAGCGTTCTTGCTGAGTCAAGATACGCTTTCCAAGATCATTCTTGTTAGAGACCTTGTGATCATTGTCTCTACCCTTCCTACCAGACTTCCTCCTTGGGCCGTCATCAAAATCATATTCATCATCAGCCCGGCCAGATAAACTGTACTGTTTATTCTGCATTATTGTTTGGGCAAGATGCCTATCAGCATCTTCATCTTCCTTTCTCCTAGCAGAAACACCTTGAATAGCAGATCTAAAAAGAACAAAAAAGGAAATACTATTATAAAAGCAATTACCATAAATTGCAAAGTTTCAAGAATGAGAAAACAATGTAATGGCACATGGAGTAACTGAATCAGGTTGAGCAAACAAATATGTTCCACAAAGAAAAGAAAAGGAGGAATCACCATGCCTTTGATGCTCTAATATCATGTTTAGAACACTACCCTATCCAAAACTATAAGCATACTGTATATCAACAGAAACTAAAAAAAAAATGTGTACATATTTAAAAGAAAAAATCACAACATGCAAAATTACCTGTTTGTGCTACTGACTATCTGAGGTCTGTTTGAATTCTCTCCAACACCCTGCTTCACTTTGATGCTCTCAGCTTCTTGCTGATAAAACAAAGGAAAAGAAAACACTTAATCACCAATAAAAAAGGCCGTGCACTTACAATTTGACTTAGCAAATACAAAGAATCATAAAAATATGATTGCCTTTTCATTCAAGACCCAGAAAGTCACTCATAGAAAACTTCTAAGAACATATCTGGAAAGTCACGATGAACTTTAGAGACTGTTGTCACCAACACCGCTTTCATATTATGCTAAGCTTACAAAAGTGCAGGTTTTTATAAAAAATATCTTCACACTCTTAAAAGCTTTTGATTGACCCAAGTCCTGTTGATGGTAAAGTGATGCTTTCACTCCTGCACTGATCTTGATCTTACCCTGAATTCTTATCCCATTTCTAAGAAAATGACCAAAAGTTAGGACTCAGCTTAGGACTAAGAAATAACAATGTCATTGCAATGCTCTTAATTTCCATCCTAAAACATTGTATAATAATCCATTCATCCATCCATGTATTCCAATGTTTTCAAGGCAACTTACTGAAAGCTTTTGCCTTGCATTGTTTTTCATAATACGAGGAAATAGATAAAATTAACTAAAATTTCTCCCAAGAAGGACTAGAGAAATCTCATTCCTTTGGGAAGCTCAAGTCTTTATTAGAACCAAGGGTAAAACAGAAATATGTAAAAGTGGAAACATTGTCTCACCATGAGTTTCTCCGCTTCTTCATGCTTTCCTTTCATGCGAAGCTGCAAAGCCTTGGCTGCCAATTGGTTTGCACTTAGTGCTTCCTTAACCAACAGACTGCCTTCACTGGGTTTGTTCATTTCAGGTGAAGCCACTTTTGACTCCAAATTCTCCTCTTGGTTTGAATAGGAACCAACAGAACTTCCAGCATCCTTATTCTGCTTACCAAGAATTTTGCTCATAAAACTTCCATCATCAGAAAACTTATTCATGCTAGATGCTGCAGCGGAAACAAGGGCTGCATCCTTAGTAGACATATTTTGACTTTTTCGTTTTCCCCATGACAAAGTGTTATGGACTTTTGGAGCTCTCATTTCAGGATGGCGGACAGATACATCCTTCAAGTAGCCTCGATCAGCACTCTGATAATAACAATCATATTAATTACATGCAAGTGAAAAGTACTTTTTATTCAAGTAACATTAAAGCAATTTTTGACTCACACCCTACAACTGCTTCATAAAAAAAATTAACAGTGGTTTCAGTGAGTTGCCGAGTACCTTTCCAATATCTCTCCCACTTTGACCATCTGTCATAGCATCTTGTTTCTCGGTTAATCCTTTCTTTCTATTTTTTATTGCATGCAGATGAGCACGAGATGGGGCAGCCATTCGAGATGCTGCAGAGACAGCCAATTGACCAAGGGAATCCCATCTTTCTTCCACAATCTGCAAAATAAAATTGTATCAACTATCAAATGCAAATAATGGAGGCTTCAGTCATAATAGATGCATTCTGGAAGTTAAGGAAACAAACCTCTTCAAGCTTTCTTCCTTCCCGAGCTGCTTGCTCTTGTGCACGCTTTAAGGCTTTTAACCTCCAGCTTGCACCTCCATCCCCAATAAGTGAAGACGAAGGAAGTTGATCTACACCAACTTTTTTCTCAACTCCATCATCCGGATAACCACTTCCATTATCCTTGAAATATGGATTCAACTCCCGAGGGTTCACTCTCATTATCTAATGAACAAATTAAAAAATGAGTACTTCATCAACAGAAAAAAAGCATAGCACAACTGCTTCGCAGAAAAAGACATCTATTTACCCAGCAACTTAGAACATGAACAGATAAATGTGACATGTGGTACCCTGAATATTCAAAGCTCATGTAAGCAATAATTTTGAACAGGACATACATGCGCTCAACACCATTTAGAAAGAATAGATGTGACAAATATCACACTGAATATGCAAAGATCATGTAAGCATAACAATTTTGAGCAGTGAAATGATTCAAATGATACAAGAACTGATCAGTGAAAGCAGATAGAGGAAAACTAGTTTTAATTCATAAAAGTAAAACAAGGTTGACAAACAAATGCCCAGAGTGTACATGTTAGCAATATATCTTAATACACCAACTAGTTGTGCTAGCTGAATTATACTCATATAACAAGTATCATCCTAACAATTCCATATAATCAAAGAAATGGACCAAGATTCAAGGAGAAAATGACAATTAATTACTATATTTTCTCCAATACAAGCAAGATACTTAGTTAAGGATGTTAGAATTTTGCAATACGAACTCCCATCATTGCACAGAATTGGCACCCCTACAACTTCAGAAAAAAGTGCCACAAAGAAGACAGCTAGGACCACCAACCAAAAGAAAGCTAGGCAACTGATAAGTTGATCATAGAGTGACAGAAAAGAAGAAAAAAAACAGCATTACCTCTTCAGCAGGGGGTTCCTCTAGGTCATGATCAACACTAACTGTTGGCCCTCTCTCAACATCTTTTGCAGGCCTAAGCATCCAATCCAAGCCCATTTCTTTCCTGGCAATGTCTATTTTATTTATAGAATGGGATTCTCTGCCATCATCTACAAACAAATATTCAATAAATTATCGAATCTTAACATCATCAAATTATCAAACATTCTAACATAAAATTACTTAGAGAACATACCACTAAAGTCATCACCAATTTCACCCTGTTTTTCCTTGCTTTTCTTCCTACCACCTTTCGCACTTCCTCTTTGAGCCTCACCTTCTGAAGAAGACGATGAATATTCATCAGATGAAAAACGTTTCCTACTCTTTCTCTTTTTCTTTCTTCTCTTACTATTACTCTTTCCATCTGAACCACTCTCACTATCACTTGATTCTTCTGACGAATGCTCATCCGACGAGTACCACTTCTTACTCTTCTTAGACCGTTTCTTAATTCTCTCAAGATCATCATCAGAATTGCTATCATGACGCGAAATCTTCTTCTTCTTCCTCCTATTCTTTTCCCTTCTACTACCAGATTCCTTCCTCTTCTCTACAAAATCATCCCTATTTTCACCTTTCCCCTAAAACCCATTATTCAAATAGTTAGAAAAATGAAAGGTAATTTTTTTAAAAAAACTACTTTAAACACGAAAATTAAACCATGTTTCAGGGGGGGGGGGGAACCTTACCTTATCAACTTCATCTCGGGGAATAAACTTCACCCCAGAAAGCATTATCGATTAAACTTTACTTAATTGAATACAATAAAAATCCCTGCAGAGACAACAATAAAAAAAGACAGAAATATGTAAGGAACAAAACCAAACCCACTACCAAAGTTAAACTAACACAGCCCACACATCATAAAATTGAACTTAACATATGATTAGAACTTAATTCATAACCTCACACAATTTTTTTCTCTCTGTCACCAATTTTATGATTAAAACTAACAAATCGAAACCATTTAAAGAAAGAAGCAAAAAAAAAAAGATTGGAATACGTACCAGTAGATTGAGTATAAAGGCTACTCTAACAATTTCTTTATCTTTTAAGAATTTTCGTCTAGGACGAAGTTTGGAGATGGTAACGGGACGGGGAAAGTATAGAAACAGGTGAGGGTTTAGCACTTCTGTTGAATATCGAAATCGGACGGATTTTTATTTTTTTTAATTTTTATTTTTTCGGAATTTTAAGTTTAGAAATGAGTAGCTTATGTTACGGTCCGAATGTGATTTCTATAGAGTTATAAATTAGTCCCTCTAGTCTTGAGGAATCTTAAGTCGGTCCTTTGACCAGATTGACTGTTGATTTTTATTTGTTTTTCCAAATTCCAGAACATCTTTTATAAATTTAATGCACTTTTGGTCTTATTTGTAGTTTTGACTTAGAAATGAAGGATTATTTTAGAAGAGAAACAATAGATTCTCATAATAAAAAAAAAAGAATTAATGAAAGGACCTGATTGTAAACAGGTGAAAAAATAGAAGGACTCATTATTGTCTTAAAGATTTAAAATTGTGAAGGATGAATTAATTATTTCCTGAAAAAGATAGGAAGTGAGTAACACTATGGTTGATTGGTAGGGTTCTATGGTTATTCAAGGTAATATAAAAAGATTCTATGGTTAATAAATCTTGGGATTTTAGAAAATTACAAGAAAATCAACTAAAACACCAAGGTTTTGTTTTTCTTGAATTGAGATTTAATATAAATTATGTTATGTTATGTTACAGGCACAGAAATCTTCCACATATCGGACTAGTCGGCTACTGTCGAGAGAGACGAGAGGAGCCTTCCTTAGCTAGCCATTCGGGAGTGATTGCCCTCGCAACCGTATTGTATTTTCGAAACTGTTTCTCTAATTGCTCCACTATTGAATTCAGATCCCAAGTTATACAAAAGAATCAATCTTACTTGAACAGATACACCTAAATACCAATGGGTGTATTGACGAGGGTTAATCTGTTTTCAGCTCCATTAATCCATCTGCTTCAGTGCAATTTGGCGTCGAAGAGAAGTGGGAGTGCTATTTGGTTTTGGAGCACTTTCCCACCATTCCCTCGAAATATATGGATAACACCGGTGAAAGACTCAATGGGTAATGATAGCCACTGGCGAAGATCCGAAATCTTCCATAATAGCAGCAACCTGGATAACACAAGTGAAGGACTTTCTTAATTTCAATATCAATCCCAAGTTCACAGAATCACATTCTCTTCGACCATATTTAAATATATACAAGTTCGATTGTATGAATTCTAAATGGAAAGAAACCACAAATTAATCGTTGATAGGGTCATAGCTTACCTCTTTCAGATTAACCATCGTCATCCGAGCTGGAACTGGAATCTTCTGTATGTCGCTCTGCAATTGCTGGAAATAGCCGCTGGCGAAGATCAGCCAACAGTTGCTGGCGCTGATTAGAGGGAGATGATACAGTAGATGCCTCTTTTTTCTGTGTTTTTGCTAACCTCTTTTGTGCCTCTCTCACCTCTTTGCATACCTTATCTAATATTATTAAAAAGTCTCGTACAATGACAAATAATCGTAAGCCCTCATCCTTCCCTGCATTCCCATGGAAATAATCACCAGTGCTCTTCACCAGAGCCATAATTCTCTTTTCTTCTTCCAGAAGTGACATGACATCAACCTCAGCATTCTGCACAAAACCTTTCAATGTTTGATGGAATCCACTATCTTCCTCTAAATTCTTCATGTCTTTATTCAGGAAATTTTGGGTTACTAACAATGACTGCCCAAGTTTAGCAGCAGATCTTGTTAAGTTGTCAGTATCCACGACCGCTGCTCTTTTGACATTTTCTAGTTCACTGCTCAAATGAGAAACAACCTGAAGACCAAGGTTGCAATAGTGCTCTTCTGTATCGGTGGAAATTTCCTCAAGGAGATCATCTGTTTTTATACTGACACTGGAAAGGCTCCGGCTCTCTCGTCCTGCACGAGCAGCTCTCACACCTTCAGAGCGAACTATCTCCTGAACAACAAAGTGCAAGAGAGTAGTCTTCCCATCTACTCCTTTTACATCAGATAATTTCAAAAGTGTGTCAAGCTTGAATGCTTGTGCACCACCACGGAATGTTCCATCATTCATTCGGTTGCCTGTTTTGAGAACAGCTTCTAGAAGCTTGAGGAACAATCGACTGTTTCTGAGCTCCTTGCAAGCAACCTGCCATGTTAGATGGAGATAGCATTTGCATTAGATGTTAGCAAGTGCAGAAATTCAAGAAATTGCCAGAAATCAGAGACAGATCGGTGAGAAACTGACCACTTTGCACAGTAATATATTCAAATTTTATAAATGTGAGAATATTTATATGCAAACATGTGTCTTATATGCAAAAACATTTATACATTCTAAATGTGAAATTCAAGTCACAGGATTCTACCAGTTCTACCTTTTCTACCATATCCTGCCCATCCTCTTTTGTATGATAGGTGGCTAGTCTCTTTCATTCTATAAACTAGATGGGATGCATGCACTTTCCAAGACACATAGGAAGGAGAATGATAGGAGGCACTGAACTGAAATCAGTATGTAATTTTTTTGCAAATAATGTTGTGTTGTGGTTCTTCACAAAAATTTATTTTTCTTTCAATAATATTTTTAATGATTTTTTAAAATATGTCTCCATGATTTGGTATGCCTTCCCAAAATCAAGAAGCATTGCAAGGGTCTTCTTCCCCATATGTTGAAAAAGTGCAACTACCAAGTTTATAATTAGACTATGAGCATGGATACTTCCAACATATTGTTCAAGACAACCAGCTCCTAAAAGCAAGAATTAAACTAAGTGCTGAAGAAATACTATATCCAGTTGCCTACCTCTAAGGTTTCAAAAGACTCTTTACTGGAGGTGATCTCTTCCTTTAGAGTGCACATGAAAAGAAGTGCTTCCAGTCGTTTAAAAGCAAATGGGATGTCAACCAATGCTTTTAGGAACCTCTCAGCAGGCCCAAGTTGAGAAAGTTCACCACTGTAGAGCCTAAGCTTCAGTTCTTCATCTGCTGTGGGTGCCATCCTCAACAAATTTTGAACGAGCTCTACAGGAAGCTCATTTCCTGGTTTTTTAATTAACAGAGGTTAGAATATGCTGATGCATTAAAACCGAAAGACACTATCGCTACTTAAGTTCCACAACCAATGAGATGAGGTAATTGCAACCATCCACACAGCCATACCATCATGAAAATCAGCCATACTAGACAAATAAGGTGTGTGAAAGGATTTTCCTATACTAGGAACGGGATAAAGAAAATACAATGAAACATCCATCCCCACCCCCCTCAACCAAAAAAATTGAATTTCTTGGAATTGGTGCAGTTTAACCTATCCATGCATGTATCTCTACTGAAAGAAATTAAGAGAGTTGATCACCTTCACGAAGTGCATCACAGACTTCTTCTATCGTCACATTCAGTGCCCGCAAAAGAATTGATAAATTTTGTGCCTTTTTGGGATCAAGTATTTGAATAAAATGGGGTGTTGGATCTTGGGAAGACTCTTTCTTGCGTTCATTTTTGTTTTTATCAGGTGCATATCCAAACAGGGTTTCTATCATCTCCTCATTGAACCTGTAAAATAGCATATTCAGCAGCAAAGGTTATTAGGGATTCATGAATGAAAAAATAGAAAAATAACAATAAAATTCAAAAGTGTAACTTACTGGAATGATCCCGATTTAATCTGATGCCAAACCATGGAATGATCAGGGTTGGCTAGAACTTTGTCCCAGAAAAATGGCTTTAACTTGGCTTTAGGAGCATCAGCATCATCCTCCATACCAGCTCCTTCACTGGATGCAGTATTGGAAGGATGCTTTGATCCAAGAGGTGGTCGAGGAACTTTTGGACCTGAGGGCATTGGTGGTGGTGGTCGAGGAGCGGAACCTCCAATTGGAGGTGGTAGAGTGCGTGGACCAGGTTTCACTCCAGGAGCAATAGGTGGTGGAGGAGGTGGACCAGGGGGGCGAGGGCCCGTACTACTGGATGATTTTGCAGGCGCAGGTGGCGCAGGAGGGGGAGGTGGAGGAGTAGGACCAGCCTTACTGGGAGGAGGCCTGAGACTAGCAGGCGGTTCAGGAGGAAGTGGTTCTGCCCTTCCAGGAGGAGGCTTCAAAAAAGGGTTGCTGCCTGTCCCTCCTGGAGGATGTGGTACAGGTGTGTTCATCTTGCTGTCACCAGAGGATTTGGCGGCAGCACTAACAGCTCCTAATGACATACTTTCATCTAGCGATACATTAAGAGCATCAGACTTATTAAAAAGGCTCTCCAAAGATGATCCCATTTTCTCATGGCTTGATATATTACCAAAAGAATGATGACCAAGCTTCTCTTGTTCGATAGAATTTCCTAAGCCAAAAGTTTTATGTGTAGAACCTGGAAGATCAGATTTTGAAGAAATATCAGAACTGTATAAAAGAATTGTACGTTAAAAGAAAACATCCGACAGACTATTTACTGACCAACAGAATAGTCACTTAAGCTTAGGCTAAGAAGGGGCCTTTCATCATTTTGTCTAGCTCCAGGTCCTCTCCAACAAACCTTAGTACAGAGCAAGAAGAACAATGCCGCAACAACAAATGTCACTCCAGCAGTCACAACTACTGCAATAACAACTGTTTTATGGTTATTTCCATTATCTGGCTCAATAGGACCAGAGGTTTGACTAGAAGAAGAGTTTTCACTGGGACTGGGAGGAGGTGGCGTTAGGTGAGGAAAAAATGGTTCTTGTGGTGAAGGGACAGAGTTTGGAGTGGAAGCTGGAGAAGGTGCCAGATCTGGGGATGGTGAGGGACTAGGAAATGGCGATCCAACGACAGGCACTGGGGCTGGGGGCTCTGAGATGATCTGAAGCAAATTCCTTCTTGCAACAGCACGCCTTGTGTGATAATTATCTGCACCACCTTCATCTCCAGAAACATGGAACAGATGATTGTCCTTTCTTATACAATCTAAAAGAGTTTCCTTTAACTGGGGCTGCGGGACTTTAATCAATTTCTGAATGTTTTCTTTTGACACTGACCAACCCTTAGACCTTAGTTCACTGGCCCCATTAAATGTTTCCTCAGGGAAACAGAAGTTAAGATTTTCATCAGCTTCCTTCAGTTGAATCAAATCTACCTTGCAAATGATGCAAAGTAGCTCTGCCTGCAATCCAAAACAATTTCAGTAAATTTTTGTCCAGCTGGGAATAAGCAGACATCTATAAATATGAACTAAGAACAAGCAGTAGACACATACACACACATGAAGAACAAGGAAGTTTAAGTAGGCAAAAAAAGCACAAACACATTAAGGCAATGCCACATTTGCAGGGGGGAAGAGAGAAGATAAAATAATCAGTAAAAAGGAAGAGCTTGGAAGCGAATATCCCTACTTAAACATACACATCAGCATATGCAACATGGATATGATCATGGATGCAATAGTGCACAAAACACTTCAGGTCAGAGGCTATTGTGGTATTATAATCCTCATCGATGATCATTGCTCATCTTCAGCAATGACTAGTTTTCGGATAAAAAAGAAATTATGATTAAAGAATTCCATAATTACAACTCTTCCACTCTGAATCTGCCCCCCAGAAACCAAAAAAAAGGAAAGAAAAATCCAAGACCCTAAACAGAGACAAGAAGAAGAAATTATGATAAATGTGTGTCATCTCAAGTGTTAGGGAACACAAAATTGTCATACACGTGTGGTAAGTACTATCAGATCCCTAATTTTAGTAATTTAAGTTTAGACCTATAAAATAAGAAGTTAATATCATGAAAGAGATAGCTATAATTTTCCCTTTTTGGATTTAAGGCCAAGGATATTCTTGAGTAAGTTTTCACACTTGGAGACTAATTCATCTCTTTAATCTCATTAAGAGCAGATTATTTATAACAAAACTATGAAGTTTATGAGAATTTTACTTCTCACATCCTGATATAAAATTTGTGGCTAATTACAGTGTACACTCTCTTAACCATCAAATCAACTCTCTCAAGAAAAGTGTAGTGTTGATACTTCTTAGAAATATCCTACTAAAATTTAATCCAGGCAGTGATGCGTGTCACATTTTAGCAGACCTAGGAGTGTATATTATAAAAATTATCAAGTTCTATTGTGGTATTCTGATCCTTATCAATGATCAAGAACTGAGAGAGCAAATAATATTGTTGTCATAACTCATGGGGGTGAGACAGTAGAATTAATCCAGAACTGAGAGTAAATAGTATTGCAGTAGTGATTCCTGGGTGGCGCGACAAGGTTAAATCATAAATTACTAAGCGTAACTCAGAGCCAAATAATTTTATCAGCCAATAGTCAATATTATTGAAACAAATTAGCACCAATTTGCATACGTTTTGATGAATCTGGACCCATACAAGCCATATCTCTCATTTCTAGAAGTTAAGAAACATAAACAGCAGGTTAATATCCGTTTCCCAACTCACAATCTATCATCATGAAAAAGGGCATTTCAAGCACTGGAAATCAAATAACCTCAATTGTGATCACAAATTTATTAAACTGCAAGCAATGGAATTATAGAAGAATGTGGTACAAAGTCCTACCGCGTCCTTATCAACATAGCCAGTTGCTGGGTCATCTAATTGCCTCAGAAACACTTCCTCTGTCCTTCCCCTGTATTCCAAGCTCACCACCACAGATGCACATAGCAGAATCACCAAAAAACTGGAACAGTTTGACTTCACATGAACCATTGGTTGATGATTCATCCTTATAAGCATAAACTATCCTTCTCATTTCATCAATAGCTAAACCCCCTGTAGAAGAATCAAAACCCTTATAGTACCCTCATAGTACAAAACCAACCCAAAAAGCTTCCAGCTTTTACCATTGGACTCATTCCCAATTCAGATTTTATGCCTCTAAAACAACCCGATCACCAAAATCTAGATACAAATTCTCAAAATCCCAGATAGAATTTTTGCCTAAAAATTCAAACTTGGAATCAAAACTCAATTCACCAAACAAAACCCAGAATTTATCTTCCTTAAACAGCCCAAAATATAGAATCAAATAACATAAATATCCAAAGTTTTGCACAAATGAGGCTTATTTAGGACCTGTAATAGACCTGGAAAATCCAAAATGAGAACAGGAAATTCTGTGTGAAAAACAAAAGGGTGTTAAATCAATGACATGATCCAATCAAAAGAAGCTCAAAAAGGACGTTGGCTGTGACAATGCTGTTGGCCTGGAAAACGGTGGATTTTTCTTTTTCAATTTCTTCAACAAGTTTTCATTGAAAAGTTAGAGCTGACAAAGAATTTGAGAAAAATAGTAACTTCTCAAGGTTTTTATGATTATTACCAATGAAAACCTTATTTTTTTTAAAACTTGTTGATATTGTTAGACTTCTTGAGATAGAAAGAGAGAAATCGACAAGGAAAACCCAAATACTATTATTTTTTCTTTTTTCTTTTTATAAATTTTGTTTTTTATTTTTTAGAAAAAGAAATTGTGGTTTTTTTATTGACCTATTAAATATTGACAAGTGGTGATTCATTAATTCACAACAAACAGTCTTAATTAATTTAGTTGTAAGAAAAATTATCTTTATGTATTAAATACAACTATTGGTT
>Ga0307511_10002507_pt1 | contig 19184 bp, 11 predicted proteins | sample 13_EM_MG_FD_200266 | JGI IMG/M metagenome (GOLD analysis project Ga0307511, IMG submission 200266) | Populus trichocarpa ectomycorrhiza microbial communities from riparian zone in the Pacific Northwest, United States - 13_EM | ecosystem: Host-associated > Plants > Roots > Unclassified | place... | reverse complement strand
GGTATTTGTAGACATGTACATCCGTATTAACATTGGAGTTGGCTGAAATGTTGCTTGTGTTAGTGCGGTGGACTTAAGTTGAAATATCAAGTTATCTTCTTTTTGTCGCTATTTTTTATTGTTTTGCAGTACGAATTCTTTTGGTCTTCTGTCTGCTTATTGACTATCTAACCAGTTGCTTGAAAATTTTGATTTTAATCTTATTAAGGGATACGGAATGAGGCTTTTGATGATTCACGTGCAAATAATACATCATCAAATTGTAGTCTATCACTCACCGGGGATTCTAGATCTCTTGAAACAGAAGTAGCAACCATGCCCGTTGGTGGGGTTATCGCAAGTCCTTCATGTATCTTAAGTGGTGCTTTAGAAATATTAGGCCTCCTGAGAACTCTTGGGGAAGGTTATAGACTTTCTTGCATGTACAGATGTCAGGTATTAACTGGTGTTTGCTAAAAGATCAAAGTTACTAATATTTTCAGGAATGTTTTTCACCGTCTAGTTTCTTGGTAGTACAGGATGCACTGGATGTCTTCATGAAACTACCACACAAGCATTATAATACAGGCTGGGTGCTTTGCCAGGTAAAAATCGGTAGTTGAATATGAAACACCTTGTTTTCTTGATTTCTTTTCTTGCTGCTTAGGATGCACTTGTCTCACTGATAGATACACAGAAAACTAGTGATGAGATTGATGATGAATATATTAGATACTATTGCATATTTACTTAATTAATTATTGATAGTTATTGAAATTTCAGAACTGAGTGTGTGCTATTTTGAGTTGAAATGTAAAAACTGTCATGGAAATAAAATTTTCATAAAAAATTTCCTTCTTGAGTTTTCATGCTTGTAATCTAATTGTATGCATTCCGGAACTGTTTAAAACTTACCTTTTGAAACTCTGCCATCATCAGTTTTTGATAATATCAGTGATAATTTTTTTTAATACTGGCTTAAAGTTAGAAGCAGTCAATTTTATTAACTTTGTGTATTTAAAGAGATTCCACTTTATTTTTCCCTCCCGTTAATTTTGGTTTGTTTAGAACTGGAATGTATCCATTGTGGATCCCATGCTTCTTTTTTTTTTGCTTTCTCATGCGTGCTTCTCTCAAAATGACTGTTTGCTCTGATTTTATACCATCTGCATGCTATGCATTACTGGACATGCTTGTATTTTGAATGCAGGTTGGAAAAGCATATGTTGAATTAGTGGATTATTTGGAAGCTGATAGAGCCTTCAGTCTTGCCCGGCGAGCATCACCTTACAGTTTAGAAGGATTGGATGTATATTCTACGGTTCTTTATGTGAGTCTATCTATATAGGAGGTTCTGGTAACACATTCCATGCTTCTGGTTTATTCTGCTTAGCTTATAGTCCATACTCCTAAAATGTAAAGGATACTTGACTTCTGGTCTCTGCCTTTGGAAATCAGGATAATATAGGGTTTTATTCCTAGAAACTAGTCATTATATTCCAATTGTAATGCTTGATGCACTCATGCATTTCTGGTATATCTATTTCTTACTTTAGATGAAGTTTTATTCTTGCATTTGTTGCAGCATTTGAAGGAAGACATGAAGTTAAGTTACCTGGCTCAAGAACTGATATCAACTGATCGTTTAGCTCCTCAATCTTGGTAGTGCTCTTATACCTTTTAACATATAGTGCTTTCATTGCCTTTTGTTTTTCATTTACCTGTTCACAATCTAGCTTTCACTTGTTACATGGTGGTTATCACCTTAAATTTCTCCTCTGAGCTGTTATACATATTTTTCTTCACAAAAGCAGCAGTAAAGTTGTCTATGCTGCTCATTATTTTTTGGCCTTTGTTTTTCTCTCGTCCTTGTGGGCCTCAAAGAGTAAAGCGTATACCCTCAGATGCAGGAATGCTTTGTTGAATAATTACTAAAATTGTTCCATAATGAAGCTGATATCTTGAAATCTGGATACCTGTTTATAGCTTTGTGGATGTTTATGAGGGAAGGGTCCTTTTGTATTCATTCACAATTTCATGTCATCTTTGCCTAACTAGGTGATCTGCTCATTTCAGTGGTTGCTTTTAGGATGGTTGACAGGTGATGTTGTATGTTATAGAGACATTATGATCCTTCTTTGAATGTGCTTGAAATAAGTTTGGGCATAGCACAAGGCTGGGTGATTTCAGTTTGTTAAAACATCAAGTGTGCTTAATTTACTTTTCTGCAGCTGTATTCATTATTACCTGTTCTTATCATCATCATCATCCTCATTTGTCACTCATTCAGGTTAAATGGGCATGCAGGTGTGCTATTGGAAATTGCTATAGTCTGCAGAAAGACCATGAAACTGCCTTGAAAAATTTTCAGCGAGCCGTACAGCTTGATTCAAGATTTGCATATGCACACACCTTGTGCGGTCATGAGTAGGTCCCTTGGTTCCTTTTTTTTTTCTTTTCTCTTGATAACTGACATATTTGTATTTTCAAATGATAGAATTCCATATTAAATGTTGGATTCAGGTTTCATATAATTTTCTTGCAATTACTTTGTTACCTGCAGATATGTTGCCTTGGAGGATTTTGAGAATGGAATTAAGAGTTACCAGAGTGCCCTAAGGATAGATGCTAGACATTACAATTCCTGGCATGGGCTTGGGATGGTCTATCTTCGGCAAGAGAAAAACGAGTTTTCTGAGCATCACTTCCGAATGGCTTTCCAAATAAATCCGTGTTCTTCGGTGATAATGTCTTATCTTGGGACTGCTTTACATGCCTTAAAGGTTGCACCATATGCAAATTGATTGTTAAATTTTGGATTCCAAAATTGATAATGTTCCTGTGACTTTCTTCTCATTTCCCCCTCTTTTATTATTATTTAAAAAAAAAACAGAGAAATGAGGAAGCTCTGGAGATGATGGAGAGGGCAATTTTAGCTGATAAGAAGAACCCTCTTCCCATGTATCAAAAGGCTAATATACTTGTGAGCTTGGAAAGCTTTGATGAAGCTTTAGAAGTCCTAGAGGAGCTGAAAGAGTATGCTCCTCGTGAAAGCAGTGTTTATGCTTTGATGGGTAAAATTTATAAGAGGCGTAACATGCATGAGAAGGCAATGTTTCACTTTGGTCTTGCTTTGGATTTGAAACCATCAGCGACTGACGTGGCTACAATAAAGGTGATTGGTTTATTTCGCAATCTCTTGCTTTCTAACATTGGGAATTAAATGTGAAAGCAAATTTATTTGCTGAGAAAAATGGATTCTGAAATTTACCTTGTATACTCAACAATTCATAGCATTGGTCAGAGCTTGAACTTCAGAGAGGAAACGTTTTTTTTCTTTTTCCACAGATTGATTTTAACTGGACTCAATGCCTAATTCACCTGAACGGTGGAATCTAGCTTTTAGCCTCCCATGTTTTTTCTTCGTTAGGGTGGAGTTACTTTCTGTTGACATCTTTTTTCTTAATATTTGACAGGCTGCCATTGAGAAGCTGCATGTACCAGATGAATTAGAAGACAGCTTGTAGGTCTTTTAACATTGGAGACACTTAGGCAGAAGGGAACACAACGCAAATTGTGCAGCTTAGAGCTGCTGGCCCCAAGGAGGATGGCCTGCTCGTGCTTTCGATGAATAACGAATACAAGAGCTTGATCCCGGGCGTTTATTTGGCATGTGGCGGCTCTTTCAGGTGGCAGCTCTTGCAGAAGTGACCTCAGTTTTGAAGGTGATTAACATGCTGACAGAAGACTTGAGGTGACAAAGGCCCTAGAAACTGCCATACTTGTACCAATAGTTGTATAATCATATGTCAAGATGAAATGGTTGTATTATTCATATGTATTTTTTTTTATAGATCAAATTTATTCTCTTGGCCCATCTACTGTCATTTGAACTCTCTTCTTTTTGATAATGTCCACAACTATGATTTCAATGGGCATCATGACTTGATTTGGCAAAGACACGAGAAACGAGGTCTCAAATACATAAAAAGAAAAAAAAAGGTGGTATAGGTCATGTCCATAATCCTTTCTCTCGTCACACACTATTTCGAAACTGGATAAGCCTTTTCGTCTCAGCTCATGCTACAAAACTGAAGTTACAAGGCAGATTTCCTACCATTTCATGATTTTCATCCATAGATTAGATTAGATTAGACTCGATCATTCTCCCTCACAGGAAATCAAAGAAAGAAATGCTATCCACACTGCAGCAGCCCCCTCGCTCCCTTTCTCGAATCCCTCTTCACCTTAAACCCCTCCGCTCTTTCTTCACCGTTGCGTCTGCTTCAGCTTCACAGGACCAATCCTCCCCGCCTTCATCTCAAATCCTCACCCTCCGCCGCGCCCTCCTCTCTCGCCAAACCACTGCCACCCAACTAGCTGAGTCCTACATTTCCCGCCTCTCCCTCACCGAGCCCCACCTCCACTCCTTCCTCCACATCTCCGACACCCTTTTAAGAGATGCCCAGCTAATCGACCGCAAGATTGAAAAAGGAGAGGATGTCGGCCCCCTTGCTGGGGTCCTTGTTGGGGTCAAGGACAATATCTGTACTGCTGACATGCCTTCAACAGGTGGCTCCCGCATCCTGGAGAACTACAAGGCTCCGTTCGACGCAACAGCGGTTAGGAGAGTGAAGGAGAAAGATGGGATTTTGATTGGAAAGACTAATTTGGATGAGTTTGGCATGGGAAGTACCACTGAAGCTTCTTCTTTCCAGGTCTTCTTCTTTCTTCTTGATTTTTGACTCATGGGAACAATCAATCAAATAAACAAACACTTGACAGGCATTGGCAGTTTCTGCTGTTCATTTTCTAACAGGTGACTGCTAATCCATGGGACTTGTCTCGGGTGCCTGGTGGATCGTCAGGCGGATCGGCTGCAGCTGTTTCTGCTCGGCAATGTATGGTGTCACTTGGTAGTGATACTGGTGGAAGTGTAAGGCAACCAGCATCATTTTGTGGCGTTGTTGGATTGAAGCCAACATACGGGCGTGTCTCCAGATTTGGGCTCATGGCGTATGCATCATCACTTGATGTTATCGGATGCTTTGGTACTTCAGTTGCTGATACTGGCATCCTCCTTCACGTAATTTCTGGTCATGATAGATTTGATGCCACTAGTAGTAACCGAGTAAGAATTCTTCTATTTTATCCACTAAGGTCAATCAATTCTCTTTGATTTCTTGCTTTGAGAAACTGTGAGTTTGTCTCATAAATTTACTAGCTGACAAAACTTCAGATTCTGATGCTTGCTTAAGAGGAAGCAACTGAAATGTTCATGCATTAAGGGAAACGTGGACTTTTCTGGTCATTGACGGGACTGTTAGAGTTAATGTAGTTACCTGTAGCTGAAAGTGACACCATCACTCGTATAAGCAAGCATGTTGATCAATGCAACATGCATTCTGTACTTGTTGCTAAAAGAACCAACATGAAATTGAGTTCTCCTGGATTGCAATGGCCATGGTGTTGTTGTGTTTCTGCTCAGAGCTTTTTCGTTGAATTTGAATATGCATATCTTTCAGTTTGGATCTACGATAAAATAGTTTGATTTTGTGGTCAGAATAGTCATACTCCACCAATCAAAGAGTGGGCGGTGTGGATGCTGCGAGGTGATCTTTTTCATACCTTCCTTTATGGTCTGATTTAATGTAAAATAAGCTCTTCTATTCTCCTGGAATGCTAATAACTCATCTAAAAAAAAATAAAAAATAGGTAATGTTAGTAGCTATCCTGAAGCAATTGAATTTAGAAAAACATCATGTTTCTGAAACCCATACAGTCCAGCTAGAGCAGCAACAAAAGTCTTCAACAATTAGGAGGGACCCTACTCCAATTAAGCATTTTGGATTGATTTCCTATATTTTCTGGTTTATCATTCTATAGGGTTTCAAAGCCCTGTTTAGTTTTATTTTCTTTCTTGTATTCTCTTTTTGGAGGATGTGTTATTCTTCTTCTTGTATTCTTCTTTATTCTTTGTTTCAAAAAAGAAAAAGTCTGTTCCTTACCATAATAGTTTCACTTTTCAGGAGGTTCCTGATTTTTCGTCGCAATTCACTTCTATAAATCTTGTGGAATCGAAACCATTGAAGGGGTTGAAGGTTGGTCTTATCCGTGAAACTCTTGAAGATGGTGTGGACAATGGAGTAAAATCTGCAATTAGTGGTGCCGCTTCACATCTTGAAGAACTAGGATGTACTGTGACGGAGGTCTAACTTATAACCTGTACTCAGCAGACATGTGTTTTTTGGTTAACAGATTTGGCTGATACTTTTTGTTTCCTATTTGGTGAAATGATTTACAGGTCTCATTGCCATCTTTCTCCCTTGGTTTACCAGCCTATTATATTCTTGCTTCATCAGAATCATCTTCCAACTTATCACGTTATGATGGTGTCAGGTAATTCTCTGACAATTAGTTCTCATTTGATATTTTTGTTGCTTTCAACAGAACTATATATGTTGTCTGGTTCTATGTAATTCAGCACTTCCAGTTTAGACAGAAGATGACATGGTAAACATTTTAAATTAAGTTAAGGCGTATAGAGCTATGAGTGTTTACAGATTTCACATTGTGGAGTTTGTTTCATATGTTTGAGTCATATTCCATTTCTCTGCCAGTACAATGTAGTATAAATAAGACCACAGTTGGGCTATAGACAAGTTATCTTGGTTTATTTCAAACTTTTGCACTGAGGTGCTGTTTTGTAGCTGCTTATAATATTAAGCACCCCATAAAAATTAAAAAAAATTAGAAAAAATTGTTTTTGTTGGTGTCCAGTTTTTGCCTCTTCTTGCATATCTATATTGTCTAGATATATAGACAAGCAATCATTCTTCAACATTGGCATGTAGGTATGGGAACCAAGTTTTTGCTGAAGAGTTAAATGCTCTTTATAATGATTCCCGAGCAAAAGGATTTGGTCCTGAGGTATGTATCATCCTGGCAGTCATTGTAAAGAAGTTGTTCTGTTCTTTTTTCCTTGGAAAATAAAATGGTATAGTCAAATATTATTTGAGATGTTGCAAGGTATTATCACCAGCTCCCATTATAATAGACTGCTTATGGCTATTATCACTTCAGCTGAAAGTACAGATTAGCCATGCACAGACAAGACCCTTGAGTAGTATTCATTGCATATTTTCAGGTCCAAATGAGAATCTTGATGGGAACATATGCGCTCTCAGCTGGTTATTATGACGCATACTACAAGCGTGCCCAACAGGTAAATATTTCCTTTAATTAGAGTATCTAAACTTTACTGTTTGAAGATGGATACTTAAATTCTTGTTCTTAATGGTTACAGTTTCATGATTTTTAGAGAATCTGAATTCTGACAAAAAAAATTCCTATTAAACCCAGTTATTTTAAGAACTTTAGGTCTTCAAGAAGAAATTCATGATTATAATAGTGTTTTAGGTGAGGACCTTAATTCGGAAAAGCTTCAAGGATGCATTAGATGATAATGACATCCTAATTTCTCCTGTGGCGCCGTCTGCTGCATATAAAATTGGTATGGTGCCCACAACTTTTTGGCTTTGACGGACATATTATCCATACCTTTGCTTTGATAACGATTCAATTTAATAGGTAATGACATATTTGCTGTCAATATTTACAGGTGAAAAGAAAAACGATCCTTTGGCAATGTATGCAGGCGACATTATGACTGTGAGAATTTCTCTGCTGCTTTATGTTTAACTTGCCCGTTCATGTCATTCCCCTGTCCCTCTTTCCTGTTTTGAAATGGTGGGAGAGAGAGGGAGAGATGGAGGGAGATAATGCCTTAGGTTAAAAATTGAAAGGCATGGTTTGTGCAGGCTGCAGTTCTAGAGTTAACAATTGGTATACTTTTGTTGTTTGAGAGAATGATAAAGATTAAATAGATTTGGGTCGGTACTTGACCTTTAAGTGCACTAAAATGGCATCAGAAGATATATGGTGTTGGATCTTTATATGTGGAATTTGGGTATTGTTTTGAAGTGAACATGGGTTGGAAACTGTGAAGCAGCTCCTTAGCAGATGAATGGATTGCAAGGACGTTTTGTATATAAATAACACCGTAAGTAGGAAATGCAATTGATAGAGGCCTTGGGAGGAACATGCAATCCCAGCATAAGTGAGTTTATGGGAGGTGATTATCAGTACTCCAAGGATAGTTTCAGTATTTAGGAAAAGAGTGCTCTTGAAGCAATTACCAGAGATGTTCTTGATCTGGATATTCTTTTAAAGGAAATGTTTAGCTATATATAATAAACAATCTAGAGAGAGACAGTGTGGAACTTAGAGAGAGAGAAGAAAAGAGTGCTCTCGAAGCAATTACCAGAGATGTTCTTAGAGAGAGAACTTAGAGAGGGAAGCTATGAAGCCCAAAAATGTTCGGCAATCCCTCAAATGACATAAACAAGGGATATTTATAGGCAAGAGGTGTGACAACATGGCTGTTACCAGGTGTCAAATACACCAATGGCTATGCAGGTGCCACATGTCCAGAGTGTCACATGGTTACACTCACAAATTTCACCAGAAATGGTTAGGGCCAGCTTTGATTGGCCTTAAGGAGCCCTATTTCAAACGTATCATGCCACATTTCACATTACTTCTCACGGTTCCAAGTAGTAGTCATAGATCCTGCCTTATCCTCCTGAACCTTTGGCTCCTTTTGCGTATAGCATTTCAGTCCTTTGTTGAATATGGCGCCTCAAATCGTATGGTTTCTCCAATTGTCCATACTCTATAGTTACAAATTGGACCTTGTTTAGTATATAATTCCAGAATTGCAAATATGGTATAAATACTGTATTAGTTGAAATTCAGCCCCTAAAGTAATTATTATTGGAATAATTTCATGTGGCTACAGAATGTTCACCAATCATGTTTTTACTTCAAAGGGTAGAGGACCATGATGGACTTGTAGAATGGCCTGGACCAATATTTCGTAGCTTTATTCTTGTTTGCTTTGCTATAAGCGAACTATGCAGATGTTGGAAAAATTTCTACAAGTTGATTTAGCTAATTTTCTCTTCTTTGTTCGCCAGAAATGCATCTTCACTATGAGAGTGATATTATTGTTTTGAGAAATAAACTGCAGTGAAGTAAAAAAATGCTGGACAGTGTTTATACGGCAAGTCTTATGTTTTTCTACCATCTGTTTTACCATGTAAACACAAAAAGAGGTAAATAATAGACTAATAGTGCTGTTATAAGACAAAAGTTGAAATCCTCATCATCCAACACAGATTCATTACTTTTCCAAGAAACTGTGCTTTATAGATTTCTGAAAATTTGAGTTGTGGTTTATTTTGGTTAAAATAGTTTGAAGCCTTAGAATTGTTATGAAATATCCTGCCTTCTGAATTCATCTGTTTTTTTTTTTTTTTTGCTCCAGAATTTTTTCTTTCAATGGTTACAGTCATACCATTTATTTCCTGCAGCCAAGATTACTCTTATGTTTGTTTCTCACATTAAGCAACTATATCCTCGCTTGCAGGTCAATGTTAACTTGGCAGGGCTACCTGCATTGGTTTTGCCATGTGGATTTGTTGAAGGGGGGCCTGTAGGACTTCCTGTTGGTCTTCAAATGATTGGTGCAGCATTTGATGAGGTATTGAAAACTTGTATTTTTTACAAATTCTATTATGGTGTAGAGATACGAAGTTCACCTTTTTTTCCTTTGAAAAACTTAACTAAGAGAAATGGATGGTTATGTAGTATAGGAAGATACAAGAATAAGGAGCAATTAGGGGGGGAACGGATTCCAAGGAGGTTTTAGCTCTAGGCGAGGACCAAATTTGGGATAGTTACATCTGTATTTTTTCTTAGGTAGGTGTACCTTTGGTTTTGGAAGTAGGATCAGCTTCAGTTGAGCCAGGTTTTTGCCTGCCCATCCCCAGCACTAAAGCAGGTCTGATTCTGGTCAGGTTTCAATCTAATCCATGTTGGATTTGGGTTGTAAATAGTTGATATGAAGAAGATTAAGTAATTTATTATTGGAAAAAACAATGAAAGATAGACAATATATCATGTTATTCATGGTTAGATGAAATATAAGAGATAACTTAGTCTCTCATTTTATGATGATGGTGGTTTTTTTAACGTTAATTTAATTGTCGTGCCATGTTGTCAAGCATGCTTTGAGACCTTCATTGTCCTTGGTTTTTATATATAGTTATAATGTAAAAAGTTAAGCAATAAACTAATAAATTAACAATATACACGAAATAAAAATTATTTAGATGTGGGTCAGGGCTGCAAAAACCTGCTCTGTCCTGTGCCCCTCCGGTTACGTGAAATCTGGGTTTTTTCCAACTGGATTGGGTTGGGTATCTGTTAGGTCATACTGAAATTGCTCTCCCTAATTGGTTCATGTTAGTGCTATTATTCAATCATTTGTGCTTTGCTTTCACTAATCCTTTCCTTGAAGCATGCTCGAAACACCATTTGTTCATGTTGTGCATTGGTCAGGCCTTTTTTCTGTAAACCTTACGACCCTAGTCATCACTCACCAGAAGTAAACATATGATTATAGACTAGTTTAGCTTGATGAATGTGTGAGATGGTCGTGGCATTTTGCTATGAAGCACGTAGAGAAATGGCAAATGCTTGTTTAAGGAGAGCTACATCAAACCTTTGCTATCTTTTGTCGTGAATGGTTAGTTTTATTTCAAATGTTGAGCAAGCAAGAAAGTTATTGATTTCTTGTTCATGTTACTGTAAATGCAGGCTAAGTTGCTCAAAGTTGGTCATATATTTGAGCAGACTCTTCAAGGTTGCAGATTTGTTCCTCCCATAGTAGCAGATGATCTTGCATATTCCCAACAGTAATGCTGTCTTTGCCTTTTAGGTTATAGAAGTCAAGTTCAGATAGAATGCCTGAATAACTCTTGAGTAGAACACTGTTTGGTGAACCTTATGGTTTGACGTGAAGCAGCCTATACAGATCTTTCCAACCCACACAATTGTGTTGGAGTTCGGTTGAAGCTCTTGTTAGTCATTGTAATTGGACTGTTCAAATTGAAATGAAATTTTGGTTGTCCCCATAACTCTTTGTTATATACCTCTCACAATCAGTCCAAAATATCTTTGTTGAACTGGAGTTTTGTAGATATAAGAAAAACAGAGCATCCTTTTAGTCCCTCGACATGTGCATCAACTTGTTCCAGTACCGTCGCCTACTCGGGCTTCGGAAACCTCAAGCATGCAAACACCTCGATTACAGTCTTGCTCCAAGTACCACATATTTTGACTCTCAGCTCCCAACAAAGCCACCACCAGCACAACATTCAAGCCAAGACCCGGATAAAACCATAGCAACCCAATTATCAAACTGCAGGGCATACGAGAATTAAACCAAAGTTATGCCCATGTTATTCACACCTACTTTCTTGACTTTTATAGTGTCCCATTCTTGACTTTTATACTAGACTAGATACTCCTAATAAAGCACTACAATCTATGTATCCATGTCCCATGCTGGCATCACCCCTGATTATTATACGCTTCCGATTGTCTTGAAAGCCCCATGCCAAATTACTGGGTACTGAGTGCATGCGTGCATGGTGGAAAGGTTCGAGAGGGAAGACATTATTCTGATACGATGAGGAATGTTTATGGAATAATGCCCCGATTGCAGCCTTACAGGTGCCTGGTGGATCTGCTTGGCCGAGCAGGGTTGCTGAAAGAGCTACATGTTTTGGCTGTTTTAAAGTTTAGAAATATATTAAAATAATATATTTTTTTATTTTTTAAAAATAATTTTTCACATCAATAAATTAAAATAATTCACAAATATAAAATAAATAATTTTAAGCAAAACAAAGTTTAATTTTTTGGGAAATACGGGCGTGTTCCAAACAAGGAAATATTTAAAATCGCGGTGATTGTTGCTTTTTAACGTAATTTCATTTAAAAATATATTAAAATAATATTTTTTATAAAATTTATTTTTAATATTAGTATATTAAAACAATTTAAAATTATAAAAAAATAATTCAAAATAAAAACGTGCCTTTGAAGGCAAAAACAAAGTCAATCAAACTAGTCAGTAATTTGGAAAAAACGACATTAAATTGCAATGATGTGAAAAATTACTAGATGATGCTAGCATGTATATTTTTTCTTGCTCCTCACCTAAAACCGGGAATACCTAAAAATCCCTTTTGACACATGTAGAGCCATGTTAAATCCATCCTTTTATGAACATTATAACTGTTTTAATCTCTTAATTTTGGTGCATCACTTCTTTAAGCACATGTAAAATCGGAATTAATCTTTAAGAATGTAATTTAATTGGTCAGACCCTGAATTTATTTCTTAAAGGTCACTAGTTCGAGTCCCATAAACTTTAGAGCTACTAGAGATTCACATGATCATTAACTTCAGGACCCATAAGATTAGTCGAGGTGTACACAAGTTGATCCGAATACCCATATTAATAATAATAATAAAAAATCAAAATCCATGAAATATAAAATGAGTCCATGCTTGCTTGTCACGCTAACTTCACATGACCTTCATATTTACATCAAAGTTTGTAATCACTTAAATATTTTTTCTTATGACTTAAAAATTAATTTTTTTATTTTATAAAATTACAAGAAATTATTTTTATTAAAATCATACCTAGTTGTTTACAATCATATAGAAATTAATGAAAATAATAATAATTAACATCTTAATATATAAAAGTATTTAGTAATTAAAAAAAAAGGTTTGGATAAACAGGCCTGACTTTGAAATCAAGGAATCCTGATCCTCGCAGCCCAGCCCAGCCTAAATGTTAAATACAGTAAACTTTTTACTATATCTGCAAGTTTGCAATTCTCTCTCACAACCATTTGCATCAAACACCTGGACTGCGCCAACACAAGCTTCAACTGTAAGCCAATTTTCAACAGATCCTTTGATTTTTCCGCCTCTTTATTATTTCTCTGATCTCCTTTTCTTTGCTGGTATATTTAGCTTGCATCATGTTTAATCTCGTGGGTGAGTAGGTAGATGTCTTTTTTTTAGAAAGAAAGAGTCTTGGTGGGATCAAATTTGTTTAATAATGTAAGTGTAATTCAGAGATTGAAGATTTCATTCAACACGAATTTAACCCAAAAAAGTAGAATGGAATTGCATTACGTAGATCCGTACCAAGTCTTACCAGGGAACCAGAATCTTGGGTCACCATTGCTTGTTTATTAGCTGTTGACTGGAAGTAACAAGTAAGGTTTCTTTTTGGGAATTCAAGGTAATGACAGTAAAAAACTTGATGTTCTTTCTTCTATAAGAATTAGGGCTAAAAGGAAATAGTTTTTGTATGCAGTGCTTAAACAGGAAGGGAAGCTAATTGAAAGACTGATTTGTGGAAGCACTTGTCAGAAAGTGTAACTTTTGGGACAGTTGAATTGATGTTGCATTCCACTCGCGGAGAAGTAAAATACCATAATAGCTGTCTTAGGGTTTTTTTGTTTTTTTTTGTGATGTTATTATCTTGTTTGTGAAAAAAATCATCCTCCAAAGTATAATCAAATAGCATCATTCTAATCTGAGTTTTCTTTTAATTTTTTTTTCTTAAAGCTATGAATTTCTCCAATGTTGTTATTATGATGACTTTCACTTGAGCTTCAAGGATGATGATTGCCTAGATCTTATAAACTTGAACTTCTGTAAACAAGCAATTATAAGCTAAATGTTGTAGTTATGGCATTTTTTCTTAGTGCTGTAGTTCGGGGTGCTAGATTATGCTATGCATTTGATTAGAAAGTCATGATATTCTAGTCATATGAAAGAGGATACTAAGTTTTCTATAAATTTTTGGAATTTAGAAACTTAAAAGATAGGGTCTAAATAAAGAGACAGGACTTTGTTTCTTGTTCATCTCTAATTAGTCTGTATAATCTGGGAGTTTTGATTTTCTCATGCTCTGTAGTTTCAGCTGGTCTAATGTTTTCATCATTGAACTAGAGTTGCACCACAGCTCAATGGACGCTGAGCACAAGTTTGGAGTCCGGAAACTAGAGATATTAGATAAAAGCAAAGGTTTCATAGAGCTATTGCAACAATTAACCATTTGTGATTCTGTTTCGGATAAGGAGTTTGAAGAGCGTTTTCAAGAGATCAGCTCATATGGTGATGACCATCTTATTTGTGTGATCGAAGATGTTCGTTCTGGGAAGATTATTGCAACTGGGAGTGTTTTTATTGAAAAGAAGTTCTTGAGGAATTGTGGTAAAGTTGGACATATCGAAGATGTTGTGGTTGATTCTGCCGCCCGAGGGATGCAATTAGGAAAGAAAATTATTGAGTTTCTTACAGATCATGCTCATTCAATGGGGTGCTATAAGGTGATTCTTGATTGCAGTCTTGAGAACAAAGCATTTTACGAGAAATGTGGTTACAAGCAGAAAGAAGTTCAAATGGTGAAGTATTTTATTTAAGAAATAAAATTTGTGTCCTCTTTCTTGTCAATATTTGTTGAACTTCTGATTCTCCTTGCCATCCCTTGCAAACTTGAGCTAATAAAAAAAATCCAAATCCTTTACGTTCCACCCCTTTTATTGGCTCCACTTCATAATTCCACTCATTTCTGCAACCATGTTCTTGGAATAAACTTGAAGTTGTATGCAGTACAGATCGAACTACACTCAATTATTCACAAGTAAAAAGTATAAATCTTAACAATGGATTTGATCTACATTTCTAGCCTTTATTAATTTGTGAGCATTAAAAAGAAAACTGAAACTTGAATATCAAATCGTATTTTGAAATCGGAAATTCACAATGCTGAGGATTCAACTACCATGGGGCCATACCTTCTCTGCCTTGCAGCCTGTTGCTTTGTGTTTGTTCTTGCTTGTTTGGTTGGGTTTATGTCCGAATTCGTGGGGCATACGTTACTGTTATGATAATATAGCTGCATTTTGAGATGGAGCATCGTTGGTGTTGATGTTGGATTTTGCAATGGTTTACACATGTTTTCTATTGCATTAGCTATTTCACCATGTTTTGCATATGGTTGTATTTTTTAAAAAACAAAATTACATATGCATACATTTAACTAAATAAATCAAGAATAGCTTTTGCATTAATAAATTAAAAAAAAACTATTAGTGAAAAATAAAAACAAAACTAAAAAAATTAAAAGATACATGTAAATCAAGATATTTGACCTCACAACATGGTCCATATACCTTATTGTGTTAAATGATTTTGTTTATTAAAGTTATTTTTTTGTTTAATCAAATGATAATAGAAATAAATACATACATGAAATTAATTAAATAAAATTAAAGGGAAAATAATATTATATAAGGTTGCATATATTAGAAATATTATCTAAAAATAAATATTTTTTATTTTTAAAAATAAATTTTATTTATATAAAACATAAAAAAAAACAATATAGATGAATTAGAATAATCTCTTTAAAATTTGAATACATACATAATAATTAAAAACTAACAACTATTTTAAAAAGGCTAAATAAAAAAATCAGAGAGAAGGGGTATTCATTTGAATATAAATTAAAAAATTATTTTAAAAATTCATGTTAAAAAAAGCAAATTAAAAAAAAGAAGCCAAGTGTTGTTGGACTTGACAAGTCAGGCTAGCACACCTAGCCCATTTGGAAAGTTGGAAAGGGTTCGCGAGCATGAGCTCTTATGTAAAAAAAACATATTGATGGGTTGGATAACTTGTTGTCTGCCGCAATTTGTTCTAAAAGAAAATAAACTCAGAAATAGCCTTAAAAAACCACATTAAAACCCAAAACCAAAACTCTTTCCTAGATTAGATCTAGTTTTTCAGACAGTTTGAAGGTAAAAAACACCTAAAGAAACTTCTCTCATCAAATGAAACTCGTTGGCATTAAGATCGATCATTTTGGTGGTCATAATCAATGTCAACACTGCTTTTCTTTCTACCTCTAGAAATTGACGACTCTCTCTCTTCTCTCTCAAAACATAAACTTAAAATAAAAATAATGATTAATCTTTTAGATTGTTTTTATAATTTCATAATACTTTTATCTTTAATTTTTTTTTATTAAATTTCAGATAGATATTGTATTTCCATATTGTATTGATAAGAATGAAAATACATGTATTTAGAAATAACAATTAACCACCAAGATAAATAATAAAAACATATAAAAAAAGAAAAAAACGAGGTAAAATATGCATGCATGCGCATCTATTATTTACTTCTTCCAAGAAAGTTTAAATTTCCACTTTTATCTTTAATTAACACAAACAACTTTTTTTTATGATTTATTAATTTATATATTCAGCATACATAATCCTTCTATTTCTCAATTGATTAATTTTATAATATTGAAAAATTTTACGTAATGACAATAGTTTTTTTGCGTTAAAAAATAATTTAAAATCGTATCTCGGGAGCACAAACTAGTATAAACTATGTAGGAAAGTGTTTGTTTTGTTTACGATCCAAGAAGATGAATGTGTATCCTTTTGCTCATTTGAATTTTATTTTTTTTATCTTAGTTTCAGGAAAAGATCGCGCGCTGTTCCCTATATTCTTCATTTGTCCTAACATAGGATTGTTTTTCCTTGGTCGATCATGCTCCTAGTCACTTGTTCTATTGTCGACTTCTTCTTCAAATTCCATGTTCAGTCAAGTCTAGAATCTTCTTCTAGTATGATTGATTTTACTATGCTCAATCAATTTGTTTTCCTCTCTTGTTGTTTTGATAAAATCCCTGAGAATTTCCAGCAGATTTTTTCATGAAAAATGTTCAATTTTCCGGTAGTGTATTTTAGTGGTCTTTTGGGTTAATTAAGTGTTTCCATATGTAGAGTTCAATGATAAAAAAAAATAATAATCTAAACACACCATAATTCATGTATTAAAACCAAAAGAAAAATATACAAAGGATGCCAACCAAATCAAAATGGTGGATAATTCAGGGAATAATTATACAATTTATCAAAAGAGAAAAAAAAAAAAAAAGTATGATAGGGTTATCTTTCTTCAGCTCTAAAGTATATATACATTGATCAATGGCCGCTAGATTTCTAATCATTGAGATAAGACAGACTGGCTCAATTTTGTGTGCCGGATTAGATGATATTTCGAGCAACTAGCCTTACGCCGGATGGAAATTATAAAAGCCATTTAAGCGTTAGTGCCCACCATCAAATTAAAATTAAGGCGTCTCTTGCATTTCATTTCAAAAGTATTTAAAAAAAATTAATTTTTTTTTATTTTGCTTTAAATTAATATGTTTTTGATGTTTTCAAGTCATTTTAATGTGTTGATATCAAAAATAATTTTTTAAAAATAAAATAATTATTATTTTAATGTGTTTTGAAATGAAAAACACTTTGAAAAGCAACCACAACCACATTCTCAAGCACACTCTAAATTAATAATGTGATGTTTGAAAGTGTGATATTAATTATTTTTTATTTAAAAATATATTGAAATAATATTTTTTTAAAATTATTTTTGATAATAACCTATTAAAACGATCTAAAAATATTAAAAAAAAGTTATTTAAAAAAAATTAAAATTTATCAGATCTCCGTTAGAAATACAATACCTAACAGGCTGGAGAGCGGAAAAGTGGTCCTAATATACAATTACAAGTTGTTGGACGACAATGAGAAGGCTGTGGCCATGTTAAGCATGCTAAAGTATAAACCCAAAGAAAATGAAATGAACAACTACAGCTTTCAAGTAAATGTCTTCTGTCGGACCACCAATGATTTAGGCCTCAAATATCATCAAGGTAGGTGGGAGGACACACGAATTAGTGGTTCCTTCTCTTCTCATGATCTTATTAAGAAGAAGAAGCTGGGGAGCTTAATAAATGATATGCTTTCTTTCTCATTGATTTTTACTGTGTTGATAACTTATTTGTGTTAATATTGATAATTTAATACACAAATTAAATATTTCAAGAAAATAACATGTTTTTATCGAACATGATTGATGTTGGTGGTATGGACGTGGTTGATTTTGAGAAACTAAGTGAACTTGAGAAATTTTACATAGGAGTTTTTTCTATTAATTTAGTCTGTATTAGATTTTTGATTTGTTCCTGTGGATCGGATAAAGTTTTTCTAAACATAAAACAAATTTTCATTTAGATATTGATAATATGTTTTTTAATAAATTTTTTTTTAAAAATCATATAAATATTGATTTAATATGACCTTATTGACTTGATGGATTCAAAAAGAACTAAGATGATAGGTAAAAACATAGTTTAGTTTAAAAAAAATTATATAAAAAGCAAAACAAAAATATCTAATTGTTAACATGTTGCTTTACTGCCTCTTAAAAGGATGATAATTAATTATATTATTATTTCATTGGGTAAAAAAACATGAACACATGAAGTCTAAAAATATAATTGGTAATTATACTAAGTTTATAAAAATTTTGAATTTACTATTTTTTTTTTAGATTTGAGAGTGCAAAATTAATAAAAACTCTCAATCCCTTTTACAATAATCATCCTGATACAATTCTAGAGCTGAATTTTAATTAGAAAACCTATATAGAATATTGTTGACAATATTTATTAATAATATAACAATCAATTCAAAATTCAACTTTGATAATTAAAAATAAATTCACAATCTAATAAATCAATTATCATTTGTATAAAAAATTAAAGTTGCGTAAACATGTGAGCTAAATAAATCCAAGTAATAACAAGTAATCAGTACCCAACTAATTATCTATTATTTGTTCAATTCAAACTTATTCAATCTAATTCAATACATTTAATTGTTATCAGTACCACAAAAAATTATTTTTTCCCAAAATTCCCGATTTAATAATAAAATTGACAACATGTGATTGATACTCATTAAATAATTCATTATTTCTTTTACAAATTTAATTTTCCCTAAATCTCAAACAAATTCTAACATACAAATTATACTTTAATACAACAAAATTCTCTATGAGAAGATTGTAAAACACTTAAATATACAAGCAAACTACAAATAATATATAAGAATATCAATAAATCAACCTAAAATATAAATTGGTAGGTTTGCTTACTTGGTGTGTGAGATATTTATAATAAACTAAACCAAGATAATAATTATGATACTATTGAGCGTTGTGATGACTAAATTTGTAGATTTCTGGAAAAATAGAGGTTGACTGCTATTTTGACATATAGTCAAAGAAAAAAAAAAGAAAAAGAAGGAAAAAGAGCTGAGAGGGACGGGGGGTTATTT
>Ga0307511_10002506_pt1 | contig 19186 bp, 23 predicted proteins | sample 13_EM_MG_FD_200266 | JGI IMG/M metagenome (GOLD analysis project Ga0307511, IMG submission 200266) | Populus trichocarpa ectomycorrhiza microbial communities from riparian zone in the Pacific Northwest, United States - 13_EM | ecosystem: Host-associated > Plants > Roots > Unclassified | place... | reverse complement strand
CGAATGCTGTGGCAAAAGAGGGGATTATAGGACTGACTTAGTGAGAGCAGGAATCAGCACTCGAGATTCGGGATTTGATGTTCTTTAGCCATCTTCCCTAAAGAAATCTACTAGCTAAAGGTACATTTCAGGCTTTCACCGAGCCCGCTACCACCACTACCAGCGGTACCACAGTCATCACTCCAGCTACAATCGTCAACCAGAATTGTTGCACAAACATGGCGGACAACTAACTTCGGCAGGAAACCATACCCTCAACGTATCTTGGGGATAAAAATCGAACCAGACAACGAAACCACGAATCCAAACTACTCTTCGGCAGTGGGACTAAGGGTAAAGGAGCAGGAAGCCTGTGGGAAAAGGTTCGAAAGTAGTTCAAGTGGAGGAGGTTCTCTTCAACATTCAGTAACGCATCAATAAGGAAACCTATTCGACAAATATCAGATGGTTGGAGAATTGTTCGAGGTTCCAGGAATGCAAGGGTGTGGAGGTGCAAGCTCTTGCATGAGTATAATACAGTTCGGAAGGAATCTTAAGTCCCGATATCCTCATATATCTAAGCACGGGGGGAATAGATGGTTCTAAGGGTTTAATAACCATAGCACCCCATGTATGTCTTGCCCAAATTCAGACCGTCCAATTCCGTAACTCTGGTTTCTACCCGCAGAATTCAAATCGTCCATTTGCAGCTCATGATCATCACTTTGCATCGGCCGAGAGTATTTCCTACACCCTCCCTTCCCGTAGCCGCTACTAATTCGTCTTCTGTCAGGTCGAGAACCGATGTGAGGTTGATATCTGTGAGGTCGGTATCTGTGAAGTCGTCATCCATTGCCCCTTTCAAATATTCACTAAGCTCGTTGGTAAGAGCTTCGTCAGAATATCTGCTGGGTTGTCCTTCCCAGGGATTGTCTTGATATGCAGTCTTTCTGCCCGGGCTTGCTGGGGGAGGTAGTGGTAGCGGTGTTCGATATGGTGGCTGCGTCGAGTGAACTTTGAAGCTTTGCTCAGGTTGTACGCTCCCTCGCTGTCCGTGTGTAGGGTTGGTGTGGCCGTTATTCCGAGTTCTCCCAAGAATTGCTGGATCCACGCCGCATCTTTGGCTCCCTCACGGTCCGCTATTTATTCCGCCTCGGTTATCGATAGTGGCACCACATCCTGCCCCTGACTGTATACCTCAATGCGGAGAGCTGTTTCCCTGTGTTTCTGAGTGTGCTTTTTTGCCCGACACCCTAGGAGGTTCACATAGATTGATATCTCTGGTCGGGTCATTCTGGCAATGAACAACAGGCCCCTGACTATCAATTGGTACCTTGGGACTTCTTGGTGGGCTTCGTCGGATTGTGTGTCTAGCGGTAGCGAGTGTTGTCTTCCACCTTGCCATTCAGGGGCTCTTTCGAGTTCGTTAGGTACTGTTTGGCCATCAATCCTATCAAGGATGCTTGTGTTAGTACAAGATCCATTCCACAAGTGAGTTCCATTCCTAGTATCTTCAATGGTTTCCCCGTTTGTTCAATTCCACGATTTTCTCTACAGTCTTCTCAGCTCGGTCAAGGTCTTCTTCAGTGGGCGCAATTCCGATGGGGTCGTCTACATGCATGCCGACGATTATATTGCTTGCTGGGTTTTTGGTTGCTGCGGCATTGGGTGTATGTGCCTTCATCTCCGACGCATTGATGCATCCCGAAGGTTCCCATTATAGCACATAACATCTTGAACCACTCGTGTCCTGCCTGCTTCAAGCCATGTAGCACTTTGTTGAGCTTCCAATACTTAATGTCACCAGCTTCATTGATGTCGGTGATGTAGACATCATGCTTGTGTAGAGCCTGGAGGTATGCCGCAATCACATCCCATTGTCGTACAGCCCAATCTTATGTAGGGCGATTACTAAGAGGATTTTGAAGGTCTCGGGGCGCATTATTTGGGCATATGTTTCATCGTAGTTGATGCCTTCTTCTTCTTGGGTTCTGAAGCTATCCCAGTTCAGGTGGTGGTTAGTCTTCGGATTCCTCTTCACTTGAGCTTTCTTTTGCGTCTTCTATGATCGCTGTGTGGTTTTTGGCGAGCTTGGGTGCCCCTTCTGCTGTTCTCACCCAGTATGTGCCAAAGGTAGCAGTGTATCCCATAATGCGTCCCTCGTAGCTGCGTCAAAAAAATTGGGTTGTCCAAAACAAAATGGTGAGAGCTTGTCTGTGATCTCATAATCAAGGCATGCCACTTGTTGCCCAAATGGCCGCAGGTTGGTACGTTCCTCAACTGCATTTTTGCCTAGAAGGATTTTGATAGGGGTCTTTGGTAGGGGCTTGTGTGGCATCCTTATTCTTTGTGTACGCCGCTCAGGCAGATGCCTTGCCACACAGTCCTTTTGGTAATTCGGCTGCTATGGGGGCTGTGTGGCTCATTATGAGAATCGTCCAATTTGATCTTTCTATGGCTGCATTGGTTTCGCTATGTCTAGGGACGGTCTCCTTTGAGGTTATACCTCGCTGTTTGAGTTCTTCTTGCAGGCCTTTATTGCGGAATTCTCCTCCCCAGTCGGCCTGTATCTGGCTGACTCGTAGGTTGATGGCTGCTTCCAGTTGATTGATTACCTCAATTAAAGCATTGCCTGCATCGCTCTTCTTTCTCAAGAGCTTGGTGACAAGATATCGACTATAGTCGTCTATGACCACTAAGAGGTATTTGTATTGCCTGGTGTGACTGGTTCAATCGGTCACTAGGTCCGCATGAATTCTTTCTATTTTCTTGTTCACAGGCCTGGCAGCGGATCTCCTCCTTCTGATCCTTCTGGCATTCGGATATGATACTGTAGGAGATGTGTCCATACCTTCCATGCAAATCTTTCATGATGCTAATTTTACTATCCTTTCTTTTGGTGGCCGCTACCTTGCTCTTGCTGTTGCTTTCCACAGGCCTTATCCATCTCCCTTGAGTGTCTTTTTCCATCCGATATAAGACCTTCCTTCCCACTTATAGCTCAACTCTTGTCCCATCTGCTTTTAAGCCTTCCCAACTCATTTGTTGTATGGTGGGTGGCTGCAGTGTCATACTCGTAGTACCCGGTTCTGGGTGCAGAGGTCTTCCCTATTCGAATTGCCTTGATCGTTACGCCTTCAGAGCCTGATTCATATTCATCTGAGCTATCGTCCTTCTTGGTCTTCTTCACCTCCTTCTTTTTTGGTTTCTTGGTAAAGCACTCAGATTCAGTGTGATTGAGACTTTTCCATCCTTTCCTATACAGTAATCGCACCTTTTCCCATTATCCACTTTCTTGTCTTCTACCTTAAGCACCATCAGATTCTCTTTTGTCATCTTGCGCTTTTGCCTTTCGTCCCTTCTGCCGTCTTGGCAGATATAACTGGAGTTGTCTTACAATATCTCCATAGGTGTATGAACTGTTGGTACGGAGGTTCTCTACTAGAGTATTGTAGAACTGTGGAAGAGCCATCAGGAGAAACTCACTTTTTGCGTCGTCATCTTCCGATATGGCCCTGAGTGCGGCTTCCAAAGCTTTTTTAGTGAACTCTCTAGTAGACAGCGTTGCCTTTAATAAATCCCATTCCTTCTCAAACTCCTCGATGTGCTCTTCAATAGTGTGATTTCGAGCTTGACTATACTTTGCCAGTAGAACACCTAGATCTGTAACGGTCTTCCCTTCGTACTGTGCCTTCAAATTTTTGTAGGCTTGTGCAGCGTCTTTAGTTATACTGATTGTTGACAGAGCGCCTGGCTCGCAGTTTTTTCTCATGGTTAGGCCAGCAAAGTAGTTCGTTGTTACTGCTGCTTTGCCCGTAGGTGTAGAGGACCCAGCTGTGCTAGAGGGGCGGAACTTGTACATTCTCCAGTAACTATGTCCCAGATTGGGTGGGTGCCAATATCGTACATAATCAGGGCCATTTCAACAGAACTGACCCATTCAGCAAAGTTGTGCTGGCCTGCACGTCTCGGTAGGAATTGATCTTTTGGCATTCTTACTAGAGGTGGCGTCCGGTTTCTTGGGGGCAGTGTAGTTTTCTTGGACGTGGTGTTGGTACTCTAGGTGACAGAGGCTGCGAAGGTTCCTCTGTTCTTTGAAGCTGTGCTAGGAGCAGGTCGTCTTCAGTGCTCATTTATTGGGTGAACGCTGGCCACAGTACTTGTAGGTCAAATGCTTATTCTTCGTTGAGTCCTTCGCCGAGAATTGACGGTTTTCCTGGATATGTCGGAAAGGCATCTTTCTTGTGTCGCTTGCCAATCACTTCGAGTTCAGCAGGTTCGCTGTCTGCAGGGATTTTTGGATGTTGCAACGTTAGCAGATATCTCAACTGTATTGTTCTTTTGCTTTAGCTAGAGCGCCGGGCCCATAACCTGTAAGAATACGAGGTTACCAGTGAAAGAATGGTTAAGGGAGAAGATATATTCGGCGGAGCTATCTAGGAGATCGCTATAGACTTGTGTGCTATTGTTCCGTTCCTCATTATTCCAGCGCTTTTATCCTTCCTGCCCAAATTCAGACCGTTGTTATATGCAGCTCATGATCATCGCTTTGCATCCGCCGAGACAATATGATGGGGGTCAGATTCCGGCAGTAGCGGTGGGGAAAGAACAGAAAGAGGATTTGGGGAAAATAGGGAATTTGGTAGACAGGGGTCGGTTTTGCTACTTCGAAGGTGCAGGAAGTGTGGAACGAGAATAAGTGTTAAGGGTGAGAACGGACACGGTATGGGGATAATTCTGTTGTCATTTGGTGAGTTATAAGTTGGATCAGAAGTTGAGCTTGGATTTTTTGTGTTTTTGAGTACATAAGAAAGAGATGTCCTCGGGACTGGGAAAGAAAGTGGAATTAAAGATAGTGCAGGGCGAACAATGGGGAGCAAGAGGAAGGGATAAGGTGTGGGACGCAGTATGGATCCAGGAAGAAAGAGAAAAAGAAATGGAAGATTATAAAGTCAAAAGAGAGACTGAAAGAGGGCATGGCATATTAAGGAGAAAGTGGAACAGGGGTAGGAAGTGCTCAAGGTAGAAATAGACGATGAGGTACAAGAGCAGTGGCAGTGCAGGAGGTGGACGGCTAGGAAGAATGGATAGATATGGGAGACTGGAGATTGTGGAAGTGAGAGTTGTGGCAGATGTGGAAGAAAAAGAGTAGATAGACGAAATATAGCGCGCAGTATATTAAAGGGGTGCAGGAGCCTATCATATACAAGTCCGTAAACACCTACTGAGGTCAGGCAAGGGTAAATCTTAGACCTGCTCTACCCACGGAGATTTGGATAAAGTGCTCGATAGCTAGGAAAAATCCTATGTGCAAAAGAGAGCCCTTTGGTATGTTACCGTAGTGTCTCGAATAAGAAGGGTCCCTTATACGGATCCGTCTTGTACAAGAGACCTTCTTAAGAACGGGTCCTCAAGTTACCCTGAACTCCAAATGATTTAGCCCTGCGGCTCCAGCACGTCATTCAGGCGGGATTTGACGATATATTAAGAGTATAGGCTGCCGGCTGAAAGGATATATCGGCTAAAATGTAGAGCCATTAATAAATTATTTGAAAAAGCCTCACAACATCGAGTTTTAGTGGCTGAAAGTGTTGGCAAAGCATGGGAATATATACATCAAGAGCATAAAGGAGCTATCACCCGTACCTTCAGCAAGTGTGGGATTTCAATTGCCATTGACGGCAATGAGGGTTTAATTATTCATATATTGAGGGCCTATTCCTCTACCCAGTCCATATACCTACAGAACCTACCCAAACGGCCGCGGCCAGAGAGTCAGGTATTGATAGCACTGCATCCGAGCTATCTAATTAGGGCCCAGAGGACAACGAGAGTGATGAGCAGGGCTAGGGCGAGGAGGAGGATGGTGAGGAGGTAGAAGCCAATAGTGATCTTGAAATAGCTGATAAGAATATGTATATCGATTGTGCAGAGGAGAGAATCATGGCTGCATTCGTATCGGTTGCTCTTATACGATTGGGGGAGGAGATTATATAGTTTTAGCCTTGTCCGTTATTGTTTTACGAGTTCAGGGTAACATCACCGGTCATGATACTGGACTAGGAATTGATTTCGTATGATCTTATCAAGTGACCCGCGAGATACGAGGGTAAATCTAATAAATATTGGGGAGGTTACCCTGAGGTGTCTTACTCGGAGAAAAGGTTAAATCCGAGCATATCTCCAGCAGGGAGACCGAGCCTGAGCGCTGGGGGGCGTAAAAGCACGCCCTTAATCTCCAGACACCAAGGTCTAACCCTCTTATATGAATATACCCCCCAAAAAATGCCTCCTTTATCCAGCCAGATATTTTCCTGAGATAAATCCAGTAGCATGGCACATGATCCTTCCCTACTTGGCCTGAGAAATTACTATGCTTGAAAACCTGTTTGATCGGTTACCCGGTGTTGATTAGAAACCCGGTGACCCATGTTATTTGCATCTTCATACACCACACTAGTATGCTTTTCAAATGAATTCTCACCTCAGTAGTTTGCAGCCAAGCTAAGATCACGAAGCTACTATGCCTCCCGAGTCGATAGACCTGGCGATAGAACTACACTTGCAACTTGCAAAAATCTCACATTTGGTGTTCGATTCTGGTATTTCAAGATCAAAAACTATCCCTAATGCGGGTAGTATCTCCACCCCAGAATAGCAGATTGCTCCATCAAGTTCCGTTATAGCAAGTTTCAGGTGTATACGCGTTTATGCTAACCGGTCACCTCACAGATGGGTGGCGTCCAGTAGGTGGTTCGAGCGTTAGTTATAAGGTAAGCACTAGCTCTCTGGTGGGGGTTATCGGCTTTGCTTGAAAAAAAATTCCCATGTTTCGAGGCAATATCCGCCTTCCAAAAACTGCAATTCCTGGGTGTCAGCTGACTTTTATGGAGGTCGATCACAAGCGGGTGCTAGACGAGTAAGGCACTTTACCTACGTACCTAACAAGCACAAGGTGAAAATTCCTCTTATCTCCCATGGGACCCTTGCTACTTGGTAACTTGCCCACCGAATGCGAACCCCTGGAGATTGCGGGGTAGCTTTCATCCTTTTGGAACACACACTGGGTATGGTCTCTTACCTCTGTCTGGATTCTGCTTTGTTTCCTGCTCCTTGCACCCCATGATATGGTGTTGGTTTGCATGTGTTAGAACATACCAGAAATCATTTCTGTTTGGGTCCTTATCATGTCATATTGTAATCAAAGTATTCAAATATTGGCAACTCCCAGGTCATGGCGCATTTAGCCTTGATAGTCTCAGGGCAGTGGGGCTGAATACCTACCTACCGTACTTTAAAGTACCTACTGCTAATATGTCTCAGGACGAGGAATACTCTGCACTTTCAGGTGATTATTCGGAGCGCCTATTAACCTAGAATACTAAAGAATTGGGTTAAATAGACATTAGCCTAGTTACATGTAGGAATTGAGACGCATACGGTTCTGCCGAGACGCATTGTAAAGAAATTACACTCACCAACATGCAGAATTCTAAGATATCCCAAGCTCCCGCTTGGGAACAACAGCAAGAGGCACGTGCACATTCACACCTTTCTCGAAAAGGGACCGGGCTCGATGACCTCAAACTCAACCAGAATCCCTTAAACTCAAAAAGCGGCCAACCCGGGTATCTTCTGGGCTGAGGTTACACTGACTGACGCCTCCCCAAGAAGATTGCTGTTCCAGTTGTTTACATATGTAGTGGAGGAACCAATACCTGGGCTCCGTCTAACTAACATTCAGCATGATGGATGGAAAGGCTGTGTGATTGGCTACATCATCGTGACTCTTCATGTGACGAGACCGGAGCCTCAGCTGGGGCAGCAACAGGGATCTATACTGTAGGCGTGCATGATTCCACATTTGACATTCGGACAATTTACAGTACGCCTTGGTACATACATAAGTACAAGGAATTCGGGGGCTTTAAATATGTTATTCAAGCCTCCAATTTACTCTGGCAGTCAATGGCGATACCCGGAGAATTTTTGTAATTTTAATGTGCTTAAACGTTACTTTTCTTACATTGCGAAAGTGCAGTTTTTTAGCCAGGGTTAAACGGAAAGCAGTATCTTTTTTCCAAGCCCATCCTTGCATTGACGTAACCACGGTAGAGTTAAGTAGAAAATCGTACGTATAGTACAGCCCACTTTGAAGCCTGATTCCATAGGCACCCATCTGTTCAAGCTACCTAACAGGTTCTTTTGCATCAGACTGAGAACCGATTGAGATGTGCTCTTCAACGGTAACACCTCCGGGGTAGGCTGCAGTTGCCCATGCACAAGTATGCATCTCTCTTTTCTTTGTTTTCCCTTTTTTTCTGCCCTTCCTTCTTTTGTTTACAGGTCACATCTGCTGAGTCTTACTCCCTGCCGGTGTGGGGTGAACAAGTAGCCAGGGGGTGCTCACCACACCGTCTGATGTGCCATCCACCAACTGGTCATGGCGGTAGGTGTCACGCAAATCAGAGTGAGGGATATGGGTTAGTTGAGCCTGGCGCTGCTTCTGTTTATTGTTTTTCCCCTCCACCCACGCCTCGGAATTGCATCAATTATTACCTCCACCATCTCAAGCAATACCCTAGTCTAACTCGGATGCATGTATCCTGGGGGGTGCGCATGCCTGCTGCTTCCCGCCGCACAACTCAGTGTGATTGGTTCTGATCAACCACACTGCTTGCGCATCTCATTCGGGGGTTTGCCTCTCTCTGAGATTGATTTTACAATCTGGAGGATAAGAAAACAGTGGGTACTGGGTATAGGTAAGTAAGCGATAAAGCTTTGCAATATTCCTTAACCCGAATTTCTACCTCCTCCTCCAGCCCCCTCCCCACTTGTGTCTCTCTGTATTTCCTTCCTTCCTTCCTTTCACACTCGCTCACTACATCGCTCCCTTTACTTCCTGTCATCCTCGCATTCCTTTCTCTCATCCTCACCTTTCGGCTTTCATCTGTCGTGACCTTCTTTACAGTCAGTTGCCCATAACCCCACAGACCGACTAGGGCAGAGCAGCTGCAAGCCGCCGATCAGTCGCTGGAAGCTCTTGCGAAGCTGCTTTTCGAGCTTTAGCAAAAGTTCTAGCCTTCCTTGGACTACTTGCACGAGTATTGGCTGCTATTGTTATACTTATAGTATCTCACCTTGCCGCAAAGCCTCTTCACCGGCAATAGTGCACCAAATATCTACGACCTATTCTGGATTACAACAATAGCTGAGCGTCCTTATCATGAACTACGGACGGCCCAATGTTTCCACCTCAACAGGGCCAGCTATACCTGACGAATATTATGCTATCGGTGCTCGCTATGCCGACCGACGAGGGCGAGCAGGCGCGATGGCTAGTCTGGGAGCAGAATCAATTGCGAGCCTGAGAGGTAGCATGTCTAAGCCAGTTGAGGTTCTTTATCCGGGAACATCGAAGTTAAGTGGTGGATTATTGGCCAGCCTGATTCGATGTACGTCATTTCATAGTATCCATATATACTCACAAAAGCAAATTCACAAGTAAAACGGTGCTAATTTGAGTGCTTCAATATAGCCCCTGATCTTGACCCGAACTATGTACAGCGCTTCCAGCACATAGCCATCATTGCACAGCTAGCGGATGCGATACTCTCTGTTGCCCAGGCCACAGGGAAATGTATCGTCCCTTTGGATTTTGACCCCAGCGAATACACCAGTCCGGAGGATTGTCCGTGTACTATCTGCAGTAACGAAAGGCGGAAGAATAATAAAACCCTGGGCCCATCGGCAACAATGCCAAAGAAAGGAGAAGAAAGCGAAACAGGAAAGGAAAGTGCGTATCTGGTCAATGGAGAGACTACCGCTGGTCGGCAAGAACTAGATGAGTTGGCAGATGCAAATTAATCCCTAGGCGCGGAAAAGATACCAGTTTAGAGGAGATAATATTGGGAGAAATTGGCTTTGGAGTGGGCAGTCACTGTCGACCACCAACGAACTTTACAATCAATGGAGCTTCAATAGAGATTCCGATATCAGCAGCGCCTTGAATTCGGGTTCTGCCCCCGTGAAAGAAGTATTGGGAAATTGGAGGAGGGACCTAACGTGGGGTCTTTGTGTACTAACTATATCCTTAATTAATCACTTTCTGTACTAGATATAACTCATGTATATATCCCACCGACTTGTTTGCTCTTGGCTTCTGTGCTAAGACGCACAGTCAAAGTGATCGAGTTAGTCTCAACTTAGGGGTTTCTTAACTACCTGTGTTTCGGTTTCCATTTTCTTTGTTAATCTTGGGTTATAATTTGGAGGGCAATATTAAAATTGTTCGGCTTTCTTAGGCAATGTCCATACAGGTCCGGTTTGTTGGGGCATTTTCATATCATGTATCTGGGCGGCTTGATTGATTTGAGTTCTGCATGTGGTGACATATTACCACTTTGCAAAGTGTGTCTTTGTTTACAGTTTTAGTTTGCAGATTGTAGAATGGGATGCCTAACGGAGTTTCTTCATTCTTAGTCTTAGTCTCTGCGACACTCATTTGATATTCGTGATTGCTATTTGTCCATACATGCTTAGTTTGCTTTTTGTCGCTTGTGCTCCAGATACCGTAACCGAAAGCATGCTAGTTGACCTGCATGCTTTGATCTCCACGACAACGCGCTTTTCCCCCCTCACACATCATCCATCATAACATCAACAAACCCTCACCACCACTACAAAGAACAACGTACGTCGGATAGAATTCGAAAGTTAAGACTATAGCCAACGATTCAATCAACTATTACAAACGTCGACTGTTTCACTTGTCAGCACAATGCCACCTGGACGTAAGGGAGCCAGGAAGAGGAATGGGGCTACGGCGGCGCCTCCATCCCCACCTCCGCAACAGATCCCAGAACCAAATCCTGTGCCTGCTGCGCGTCCACCACGAGCTTCAAGAAACTCATCGAAAGTTATACCTGCGGAGCAAGGAGTGCGACAGGTCACTCCTCAACCCCTGGTTGAGCCTGCTCCAGTGAAAGTGCCGGAAGGGGAAGACAGAGTAGAAGAGGTAGAAGAGGTTGAAGAGATTGGAGAGGAGGAATCAGAGGAAGATGAAGGAGGGGTAGAACTTCTTGACAACATGGACTCTTTCGACACCCGCTCAATGAGTGGGTCAACATCAGGCACGCAACTCGAAGCTGATAGCCTTGACGCTACCCTAGCGATCGAGGCTATTCCCGCATTGCATAGAAAATCTGAAGAGATACTCGAGTTTCTTCTTGCTTCTACCCCGGCACAATTACTCAAGAAAGTCAGGCAGCCAGGGAGCTCCGCAGGCAAAAGGCTAGATTTTGCAACAAAGGATTTCTCCGTGACGAAAGATTTATTCGCGACTACTACTGAGTTTATCAAAATCAATGCTGTCAACCAGATAACGAAAACTGATATCTTTGCCCCGCTCATCTGTAAGGCAAATTTTGCAGCTTTGGCATTGGGATTAGCGAGGGCAATTGGATCGAGTAATGAGGTGGTTCAGTACCTGGGCTGTTTGGAAGATTACTTTCCGGGAGCGTTCTTCCCAACGCCGGGGGCTTGGTCGGAGGATGTGAGATCCCAGATCAACAAATTGATGTTAGAAATACGGACGCAACATTTCGTTGCGGCTGCCTATTATGAACACACCGTACCATTCGATGAACTCCTTAGCCAAATATTCCTAGAAACAGAAGCTGATCCGGACTGCAACGAGGACGGCAGCATTCATGAAGCCTGGACAATGGGACGCAAGCCTAAAGGATGGGACTCGTTTTCAAAGGACGAAAAGCGGAACTGCAAGTCTAGGATCGATAGAATCCGTAGTGCCTACTGTGTTGTCGAAGGAGGGAATGATATAATGGAACCGCTGGATATGGAGTTCCTCGTGCAGCACTGGCCTTGGGATAAGTTTGTTGAGGACGTGATGAAGTTTATTGCCCAGAGAACCAATGATATGAATGCAGAGTTCGATTTTCTGGACCTCCTGGATACCGCCGAGCAAGCCCGCAAACATGGATTGCAGAGCCAGGGGGATGAGGAAGATGATGTTGCTGATGGGAATGACTCTCTTGTTGACAATTCGGATGCTGTGAATGATTCGAATTGGTTGACTGATCAGTCTGGAACCTTGGTTGATCCCGGGGTTGAGATGGTACAGACTCGGGTCAATGACGGTGGCAACAGGAGAACTACGAGAAGTTCTGTAGACAGGTTCGTCACACTTCTACACCTCCACACTTCCACACCACTACTTAGACACGTCCAACGATCTCCTCTAACTTACTAATAATAACTGACACTCTCTACTCTCTACTCTATTAGTTTATCATCATCTACACAACTAAAGTTCCTCAAGAAGCAAAAGATGTTACTTGAAGCCCCCAACAATCCCCCTGCCATCCAGAAGACATCATCCCAGAAGCCCAAGGTCGTCACAACCAAAGCTGGAATGAAGGCTCTTAAGGCTCTCGCTGAGAGCACAGCCGAAGAGCCTGCAGCAGTAGCTCCACCACCACCTCCAGCAGCTACCCAGACTAGAACCAGAGGTCGAGCTCGTGCTAATACCAACGGACCAATTAACCCTAAATTCCCTATACAGCAAACAGCTGCTTCTACCGCCAATGAGCAGCCATCCCTCAAAACAAATATTGGTGATCCTCTCCCCATCCCTCGCGGGACGGCTGATCAGATCAAGATGTTCAACCAGATTAACGTCAAACGGGACAAGGGGAATCGAGGTATCCCTCCTCCTCCAAAGAGGTCCATCTACGATCCCCAGCCCGAAGCACAAAAGCTTGTATTCGACGACGACGAGGAGCTTGTAGAGACAGAATCTGGAGATGAGCATGCTAAAAAATCCAAGCAAGGAGGACGAAAGAGAAGTCGTGATGAGATAGAAGGAAACGATTCTTTCTCTCTTGAGGTGATACCAGAGGATCCTCAGAGGAAGAAGAGAACCAGAGTAAACCCAGCTCCTACCCAAGTAGCTCCACCTGCAAAAAAGAAAGCTCCTGCTGCTGCTCGCCCAGTAGCTTCTGCTGCTTCCAAGTTAGTGAAGGCTGGACGACGACAGCTACCAGCTGAAGTAGTACCCCGCAGCGCCAGGCAGCCGTCTCAAGAGATGCAACAGCTTGTTCCCCTCCGCAATCGGACTGTCTCTGCCGAGCCCGCCCCGAGAGGATCTGTTCCACCTAGGGATTTGGCTAGACGCCAATCCCACGATGACATTCTCGATGAGCTTCACGGTGAAGGCGAAATGACCGGTGAGCGGATTAGATATATTGCAGCTACCAACAGGCAACGTGCCATTGGGAAGGGCGTGCAAGTACGAAACTCTTGGTCTGAAGCAGAGGAGAAAAAACTGGTTGAGATGGTTGGGCTTTATGGATGCCGTTGGGCGTTGATTGTACAGGAGGCATATGAGTGGTTCGGTGAGAGAGGGCAAGTTGCCTTGAAGGATAAAGCGAGGAATATGAAGTTTGCGTTGCTGAAGTAAGTGACCCAGTTCATTCTTTTCTCTAGTCTAACATTACAACCATGGTAGCTTTGCTAATCCTAGATATACGATAGATCCCGACTCCCTCTCCCCCCCAAATTCAGAGATGTCACAATGAACAGACGTCTACTCCTGGATCTTGAGAAAATGGGGATCGAGGTACCCCAACGAGGTAGCAAGGAGGGCGACGAGGGCGAAAGTGAATAAGAACGTTCAGTAACTGATCAGCTAGGGTTTATTCGACAAGGATTAGAGGGAGTCCTAGGGGTCCGAGAGATACTCATATCTCCCTCTTTATTTATTCACTATTTAGCTAACCCTAACCCTAGGGTAACCCTAATGTTATGAGAATTGGTGTTGGTGTTGAAGAATTGAAGTTTAGTCTTACTATTCGTTCCTGAATCTTTCTGATATCTTGCTGCATCAGTTGTCATGCTGATATCTAGTTTGCCTTGTTCTCATTGTCGCTTCATTCTTGTCTTTTCCTAGGGGGGTCTGTCGCCGCCCTTTCTTCATTGCAAAAGCAGGATATATATGGGCCTTGTGGAGTCACCTGGGTTGTTTTTTTCTGGCTTGCTTATTGCTTTCTTTCTTCCGTTCTTCTCTTCTCTCCATTGTGATTGTGGATTTATTCTTCTTCTTTTCGTCGAGGCGTTTCTGGCTGTAGCTTTAGCTTTATATTACACCCTTTCTTTTTCTTTTCATTATTTTTCCGACCTTCGAGCTCCTCTTCCTTGGTAGATACTTGGGTGGGAGGCGAAGGGAAGGATGGGTACAGCGGCTGGGATGAGATGATAAATCATGAGGGATAGGTGGAGATATTGAATGGGATGGGGTGGAAAGGGCTATGCTTCGATCCGGTTGCTGAGGTAGTTATCACATAAGTACACATATTCTGATGTCTGGTTTATGTTGCCTCTTGGGTTGACTTATGGGAGGTAGTTATTGCAGGGACAGGATAGGGTTATTAATAGATAAATAGGGAAGGGATATTAAGGGAAGCACTACTAAGGGTTGGGAAGAATATACCTTAGATTAGGCGGGTATTATGTATTTGAACTATTTTTACAAGAATAATTCAGTAGGGCTATGGCATGCTATGGGATTGCTTGAAGTCGTAAACTAGGCAAGTGCATGGCAGGTGGGTTTCTCGGATGAATACACTCATACAAGGTATAGCTCAGGAGCTGCGAATACATCGCGTAGGAAAGAAGATAGAGTAGGACACAGTCGGGATCGAAAAGTGTACATTCTTGCAAGCGTGCCCAATATATCTCACGCTGCTCAATCAGCCTTCACTCTAGATTGTACAATGAGAGTAATTGATATTGTAAAGTATACAGACATTGTTTACTAGTATCTCAATTCATTGTAGGATGTAGTGCACTTCGATATATAGAGTAGTAGATTTCAGATTTTCCCGTTGTATGAGAGCGCCATGACTCTATAAGCTGCATATAAGGAATATAGTCCCAGTCCCAAAAAGGCTTAATTGCTCGTTCCACTGTTGTAAAGATAACAGGGTATGAGAAAGAAACGGTAGGAATACGACAGCATGGGTATATACGGGTATAATAAGTAGAGGCGTTAGTGCATATCAATGCATATGGTTATATGAAGGCTAATGTAATTGATTTCGAGACTGGAAGGTAATATAGCAGCAATCTTCCGCCACGCAGGCGTCCTTGGTTCGATTTTCATATATATACCCACGTTACATATACTAGTATATCGATCGCGATATCCATACACCATACATGCAAGCCGCAAAGCTCCTTCCACAATCTAAGCTGGCACATCTGCCGAGGTGCAGCGAGTCCCGTCCTCAGGGAAACTGCGGAAGTTTGTCGATATCGATGTAACGGAAATCATTGCCATCTCGCCAACATGGACTTGGCATCACGTGACCACGGAAGCCATGGCCCCGAGAAGGTAAGGAGGCGTTGTTAGAGCAAACGTGCGGCAGGTTGTTCCGATTCTGATGCATACAGACTAAGTAGGTAGTGAGGAAAGGGCTATAATTAAGCTTGACCAGGACGTAAAATAGTGGTGCCACTATTCCGTTCCCGATGATTCCTGATCCACATCAGACAGGGTCTACTTGGTCATACCGAGCTTTTCCATATAACGAGATGTTAGCGTATTTTCGTCCGTTAATGGGTAGAATAATTTTTTGGCACCACTAAACGTTTAAAAGACCTGGTATGTACCGTACTTATGCCATAGGTTTTGACACAGCATTTTCAACTATAGCTGTAGTGATAACCCGCTGGATGTAGGGGGCTCGATTGGCTTTGGATCCCTCTTCTAGCTTAAATAGCAAATGTCTAGACTTTGCGGGAGTGCTTTTGCAGAAGGGTTTAGATGCTTCCTGGGATTCGGAGTCGCTTGTGATTGGCTAGCTAGGAATAGCTAGGGAGACCGTGTACTAAAAATGTTAGCATCTTCCGAGTAATCAGGTACTCATCACTTGTAGCCTTTTAGTAGTCTTTGAAAAGGTCCAGATTTCGAATTCTCTTCGACAGAGCAGCTTTAGTTCGCGTTTTCGCAGTCTTGCACCTCGCTTTCGCACTTCGCCCTCCTGGGTCGGCTGGCAACTTTATTGATAATGTAGAGAGAGTGCGAAGCAAGGCCCACGGTTAACAAACGCAATGCCAGCTAGATCGGTGGGGTTTAGACCGGGGCTACCAGAGCCAGGTGCGGGTGGGGGTAACCTGAAGCCGGGAGGCTGCTCGTCTCATGTACCTATACGTAGCCCGTGAGGTTCCTGTTCTAGGTAAGTAGTAGAAGGAAAACTTTACTTACCTACGTGCACGGCTCCTTTCCTCCACCACCACCAGCCTTGCTCGCGTAGTGTATATAACTTTGAACTCCCCCCAACCCAAAAGTTACCCCTGCAGAGTAACTCCAGAGAACCACGTTCAAAACAATACACGTTCTTCTACACGACTATAATTCATCCCGTCAACAGTCTAAACAGTCATCTGATATCACGCGTCAATATGGTTGCTCGTGTTCAACATCCTGCACCACACTTCAAGGGCACTGCTGTCGTTGATGGTGGTTTCGAAGGTAATACCAAAGACATGTGTGATTGCTGTTCCCGAACAATTCAAGATGCTTACAACTTGGATCTGCAGAGGTCTCCCTCGATGACTACAAGGGAAAATGGCTCATCCTTGCCTTCATCCCAATGGCATGGACCTTCGTCTGGTGAGTTAAACTGCTCTATCCCCTGGGGGTGTCTTTATCATGTTTGGACTACTTCTCCAGGTAACCAGATGATGCTTGGATATCAACCCAAGAAGAAGTTAATTTCAAAAGCTAATTTTTTTGACGTTGAATCTAGCCCAACTGAGATTACCGCGTATTCTGATGCCGTTCAGCAATTCGCCAGCCGTGGGGCCTCCATTATCTTCTCATCCGTAGACTCTGAGTACTCGCTTCTCTCATGGTCAGCCACAGCACGCAAGGATGGCGGCTTGGGTGCTGTCGAATTCCCACTATTGAGCGACAGGAGCCACAAACTGTCTAAGGACTATGGTGTGTTCATTGAGGAGGAGGGAATTGCTCTCCGAGGCCTCTTCCTCATTGACCCCAAGGGCATCATCAGACAGGTTTGTGAATTCAACTTCAGACAAATTGCTTCCAAGTCGCTAACTAGGTATCACATAGATCACTATCAACGACTTGCCAGTTGGACGCTCAGTAGATGAGACACTCCGCCTTGTTGATGCCTTCCAGTTCACCGAGAAGTACGGAGAAGTTTGCCCTGCCAACTGGAACCCCGGTGATGCCACCATTAAGGGCAACCCCAAAGACTCCAAGACCTATTTTAACGCTGTGCATGGTGGTCATTAAGGGTCTAAAATAAATCCCTTCGTTTCTTTGTCAATTGAATAGTGGACGCTATTGCTTATGTCTTATGAGTCACTTTTTGTTATGGTTAGCTTTTTTAATACCACTCCAGCGAGGTGGCTGTACAGATGCGATCTACATGATTTCCTTTTCATGACAGGCCTCTTCCATGTAAAGGCCGTTGATGTCCCGCAGAGGTGGCAGGTGTTTTACATTTTTATACACATTGAAGATGTGGTGATTGAAGTTGAGTAAGTTGGCTCTACGGTGGAGGTGCATGAAGGTGCAGGTTGTACTTTTAGATGCTCCATAAAATAGGCTTCGGTCTCATGAGAGAACCCTAGGGCTTTGTACCGAAGTAACCATATATCCATAGTGTTATCCAGAACCAGGTCAGTTTTTTGGGTATGAACAATTACCTACCTGTGGAGATTATCTTTCCGTCCCTCCATGCTGAAAGCATGTGATGTGAGGGTAACGTTTACCTATTCAATTGGCTCTGAGGAATTGGCATTGGGCTCCGAACAGTGGACACTAACTATATCGGGGTTCCCTCTAGCAGCAGTCGCATTGGGCATACACATTGATCTACAGTACATACTGACAACACTTTTCTGCTTCCATACTTTGCTTATCTCTAACCGTAAAATAAAAAGGTTGCAACAGAAAAGACAAGGGGTTTCAATAACAATGGCCGTGCGCAATAGTAACAGAGCTCTCCACGGGTGTGCTCTTGAGCCCATGATCTGGACAGTCACAGACCTGCTCCGCTCCCTGTATGTTTCGATACACCCATTTACTCACGAGTCGATCCTTCTGGCAAGCCTTCCCGCATTCCCGAAGACGTACATCAGTCACGTGTCACCTGTGTTATCTGTGTAGAGCTTAATTTGGGAGGACACGTCTCGTACCTAGATAAAGACCATTGCATGCAATCTGCTAGTCTGGTTGGCACGCAATCTGCACAAATACCTAACCCTCCTTCGGACGGTTGTGCCAACCAGACTACCCCGACCCATGAACCTGAGTTGGTTGTCATGTGATGTCGCTCGTAGTTCCATATTGGGTCTGGCCGTTCAGAGAGTCCGAAATCTTCTTTCTACAATAAACGCCCAATATCATAACAATTAGAAAGTAACGCCCCCCTTTCTTTGGAAATACCATTCTCAGATTTGGAGTACTAACTGCTGAACAGAGAGTGCAATTGAGCTCCAAAATATCCATTGCATCCAGCGGCAGCAGCACCAGCACCAGCAGCCCCTCCAGCTGTAGCTCCTCTGGTATCAACCCACCCTCCTCCTCTGCGACCACCCTCTCCTCCACTCATATTGTTGGCCAACCGCAGCGGCCCCAACCCCCTCCCCTGCGGCATCCCAAACCCCTTTCTCCATGGCACAATCTGTGACACCCTCAATCCTCTGCAGCATTCTCAACTTCTCAACCTGCGGCGCACTCAATCCACTCCACGGTACGGAGGTCCGCACCAAAAGTCTTTTCCGCCTTCCTATTTGGGAAGAGTGCATATGTAAAGATATGCAGGTATAAACTTGGCATATGCAAAACCTATGCAGCGCATCGGTCCGGCATTCTTTACAACTACAGCGGGCTAAAGTGGTGGATAATGCCAATGCTATTCACATTAGCTACGTAGTGATGGATTATACTGTTGCTATAGACCATGCCCTGACCTGAACTACTTATTTGGGTGTGGAGCGTCTGAATTGCTCTCCATAATGTGTCTTGCATACAATGCCAAGGCTACTATAGTAGCAATGCATATGGAAGATCTATGCGTTTATCTCCCGCATATGCCAAGTTTTGGCCTACATATACCCGCATATGCACCATTCCCAAATAGGAAGGCGGAAA
>Ga0307511_10002505_pt1 | contig 19186 bp, 12 predicted proteins | sample 13_EM_MG_FD_200266 | JGI IMG/M metagenome (GOLD analysis project Ga0307511, IMG submission 200266) | Populus trichocarpa ectomycorrhiza microbial communities from riparian zone in the Pacific Northwest, United States - 13_EM | ecosystem: Host-associated > Plants > Roots > Unclassified | place... | reverse complement strand
TTCATATATATATATATATATATATATATATATATATAAAAATGAAACCAATTAAAAATCAACCTGAAACATCATGTGCTTGTTTCGTATTGTCTCTTGTGATAAAATCCAGTGCTGATGTTTGCCAACATATCATCATATATGCACATGGCGAGGCTCACCTCACCTTGGGACAAGCACTCCGAGGTGAACTGTTTTATCTTCAAAGTTCAGAGCTTTACCTTGATGATGTGAATTCAGTCCCTCTGATAGAGGTAAATGAGAACATTGAAAAGGAAATTCTCTCTTTCTCTTTTCTCTCCCTCTGCAAATTCTTAAAGGGAGAGCAGACATCACAATTACTAGAAGAGGTAGCAATGAGTAAAAGAACATTTGAAGGGGGCCACATCCCCGTAACTCATGCCTTAATGGAACATAAGATAACCTACCATGTCAACTTTTTTTATAGCTTCCTCGACTCATAAAGGCTTCCTCCTCACTGGGGAGAGACACTTCACTTCTTGCTCCACTTTGGCTTCAATGGCTAGACCAAAGCCTGATCAGTTTCTTCTGGCTCTCTTGTTCTTCTTTATCAGTACCTCTCTATGTTTTTGTCATGGCATGCCATGGCAGGTTTTTCAAGAGGATGATGGCATGTCATGGCTCAATGAGGAGGACAATGAAGTTGACATAGTTCAAACTAGGCATGATCCATCAAGGAGCTGTAACTTTGAATCGGGCAAATGGGTTTATGACCAATCCTATCCTCTCTATGATTCTAACTGCCCCTATCTTAGTACTGCAGTCACTTGTCAAAAAAATGGAAGGCCTGATTCAGACTATGAGAAGTGGCGATGGCAACCTCATGGTTGCTCAATTCCAAGGTATATACCTGCACTTGAAGCTCTATGATACCCCAATCTATTTATTTTTCCTTTGGATATGCATAAAAACGCTTAAGTAATTGTTTGTGTACTTAATTTCTTTGATGCAGGTTCGATGCACTTAAGTTTCTTGGCAAAATGAGAAGGAAAAGAATAATGTTGGTAGGTGATTCTATCATGAGGAACCAATGGGAATCTCTTGTCTGCTTAGTACAAGGAGTAATTCCAACTGGGCATAAGAAGGTGACTTATAATGGCCCTTCCATGGCCTTCCATTCTTTGGTAAGTTGTATATTTACTTACTGTCCTTCCTATATTTTACTGTTCACTTGGGACCGAAGCTTCAACTTGGAAGTGATTTTTCTTGCAACAGCTTGATCTAGAATTAAAATGTTGTTAACAGGATTTTGAGACATCAATAGAGTTTACTTGGGCTCCACTGCTTGTGGAATTGAAGAAAGAGGCTGGAAACAAGAGAATCTTGCATTTGGATTTGATAGAAGAGAATGCAAGATATTGGAGAAATGTTGATGTTCTGGTGTTTGATTCAGCTCACTGGTGGACTCACTCCGATCAATGGAGCTCGTAAGATAGATTATTCCCAATTTTCTCTGTCTTCTTTCATATTCTAAAATATGGCTTGTTGATTAATGCAATCCATCAGATAGTTTTTTCAGCAGCTTCATGGTCCTGATTTCATCAAATTTCAGGTGGGACTACTACATGGAGAAACAGACTCTCTTCCAAAGTATGAATCCGATGGTTGCTTATCAGAAAGGACTCACTACATGGGCAAGATGGATAGACTTAAATCTTGATCCTCGAAAAACCAGAGTCATTTTTAGAAGCATATCACCCAGGCATAACCGGTAGGTATCCAACATCATATAATTCTTAGTTCAAATGGTCATGTTCTTGTAATGTATAATGCCATTTGAATTGCCAATTATTTTTTTTAGGGAAAATGGTTGGAAATGCTATAACCAAAGGCAGCCTTTAGCATTTTCCAGTCACCAGCATGTCCCTGAATCCTTCGTAGTACTGAAAGAGGTGTTGAGAAAAATGAGTTTCCCTGTGTATTTGCAAGATATCACAGCTATGTCAGCTCTACGTAGAGACGGGCACCCTTCTGTCTATAGAAGGGCAATAAGCCAACAAGCGAGACAACACCCCAGCGGCTTTTCTTCTGACTGTAGCCATTGGTGCCTTCCTGGGGTACCTGATATCTGGAATGAGATGTTAAGTGCACTGCTGTAAGTTCAGAATATGTAAGAGCGTGTAGAATGAGTGTTCTGCTAAATTAATTAGGCTTTGTTTTGTCATCTTAGAATCTGTGATGACTAGGCAGTCATGGTTTGTGCTTTTGTTGCTGTATCATATTGATGTGAAATGGACAATGGTATGTTTGGCATGTGACTTGCAGTTACTGAGATAATAATCGCTTGGTTGATCTTCTTCTTGTCATTTTGATTTCAGCTTTTTCTGAAACCAATTGTCCTGAGGCTTCATGCAGTATCTATTGAACCAAATTGAAAGTTGGGATAGGGAGGTCAAATTCAAATCTAGGGTAGAGTAGGACGAGAACATTTTGAAGATGTGAGCTTGCAAATTGCCAGAACCTTCTATGGGGTCTTAGCCATAAAAAGAATGAGAGACTATCGATAACCATAGAATCCAAAGCACCACCTAACTTTGAACAGAAAGTAGAAAAAGAAAAAGAAACCAAAGAGAAAAGAGAACTTCGAAGTCCTCTCATAGGATTCAAATTCTCCTGTTTTAGCTTTTGCAACTACAAATTATCTAGATCAATTACCAGTAGCATAAAGTTAGTGGATAGCTTTGCGTAACCGACAAAACAGGATGATCATCATTGCTGGACATGATGGATAACAATGTTTTTACTTGGATAACTTGTAAGACTACATAAAAGATGAAGCCAACATTGATCCAATGTAGAAGAGCAATATGGACACACATTTCAGTTGCACAAGACCAAAAAAATAGCTCCACTGATGAGCTTGATTATGCTAAGACATGCCAAAAAAATGACTTGTAAATACTTGCATTCAAGTCTAGCAGGAAAAAAAAATCTGCTACAATATAATGTTTATTTTACCACTGGCACGGTCCAGGTTGAATGGCACAGACTTATGAATCTGGTGAATTTAGAATCGAACAACAGCCTTCAGCCTTTCTAACACAAATGTAAGTTTTTCCTCACCTTGGAGATGTCCTTAACACTCAAACCAAAAGCCTTCTCCAAAAGCTCTTCCTTGATTCCACATCCGAAAACTGCAGTTGGAATCCTCATCAATCCTGGATTTTCGCTATTAAAACTGCCCAGGATAGTTGCTGGTTTATCTCCAACATTCATTTGGAAGTGAACTAGCCCCCTTGGAAACACCATGACTTCACCTTTTTCAAGCACCTTAGCAAAAACTCTGTTCTGTGTATCGACGAACCCTGAATAAATTTTCCCCTCAAGCACATATGCAACCTCTGTTGCTCTTGGATGGAAATGAGGCACGTTGACACCACCAGCTTCAAAATCTGCACGAACAAGCGACACACCTAGTGTGTTTAGGCCTGGGAAGTTATTCACATTGACAGGGATGGATGCTAGCCCGGTTTCGCTGAATTTCCCATGAGATTTAATCCCAGAAAATATGAAATCCTCTACAGTGGCATCTGATGAATTCTTGCATGGGATGTTGGTTGCGGAATCTGTATTGGCTATGCAGAAGTCACGGACCGGATCGGGGTCAGAAGCCAAGGTGACACAGCCATGAAGAAGAACGGCAAATAAGACTGTCACCGTTAAGGACATTGTTTATATGTTTACAGTACTCCTTTCCTTGGACCAGGGGAAGAAATGGGGTTTCAAGGACTTCAAAGATGGATTTCACAACAGAACAGTAAGCAAGATGTACTATTTACACTTGGCAACAGTTCAATCACAGCCACACTGAAATTCAGCCTTCAAGAGTGAAAACCAAGTTCATTACAACTGGCAGAGGATGGGTATTTGTTCACATACTTATTGGAGTGGATTCACAGCTTTTCTTGGCAATGAAGCTTGTTTGATTAGGAAGGTAAAGAGTATTAGCTGGCTATCGTAAAGAGGGTTTACTTTTGGCTTTTTTTAGTGCCAAGATTGGTTAAAGATGGGATGATGAGTTGTGCTAAGAGGCTTTGATTCATCGAAAGAAAACGTACATCCAAAGTCACGACATTTCAATTCTGTGCTCCAACCACTACCTTATGAACACACAAAAAAAAAAAAGTAATCAAAGCCCCACATGGCTCATGATACAATGAGAACATGCTTATTATCTCTGAGAATCCTGATCCGGAGAACATGCTTCCTTGGAATATAAATAAATAATTTCTCGAGTTTGAATTCGAAGGAAGGTTTCAAGAATGCGACCCGAACAAAAAAAAAAAAGAAAAAAAAAAAGAGTAATAATTGTAAAATCCTTAGTTATCATACCTAATCAGGAGAGGAAACTGGCCCGTCCAAGATTAAAAATAAAATAAAATTGATGTTCACTCGACCAGGTCTGTACTGAATTCAATTGATTTATTAAAAAAAATTGGTAATTTAACTGAGTTATCCAAATTTCTCAAATCAACTGGCCAGCCAGATAAGGTAAAATCCTTCCAGGTTTTGGATAGAACGTGATTCATACGTGAGGCGTGGTGGAAGATGAAAAAAGAAAAGAAAAAAAGGGATGCTTTTAATCGAGCAATAGTGTTGTACGTGTGACTTGACTTGATGATCTTAAGAGGCTTCGCATTCATTATTAGTAACTCATTGTAAAGGCAACTCCTAGTGTTTACTTCAATATATTCAATAGATTGGATTCTAATCCACGTTCCTTTCCAGCAGCAATCGGTGTTTCAAATCTTAATCATGCAACGTTATTTCTACGATTCATTCACCTTGTGAAGTCCGAGAGCTGCATGTCCTGTGAAGATTTGTCAAAGCTTCTCAAACAGATATTTACCTATACGCATCTAGTTCCGTGGGAGACAAAATTATCATTTGCGTGCATCTGCATCGGCACAGAACGCCCCATATCAAACCACACAAGGCAAGTACGCATGTCAAAGTTTGATCAAGGTAAAACCACATCTACTGGCTTAAGAACATATAAGGGGAGCAGAACGAGGTCGGGATTATTGGCTTCAACATTCCATGTTTTTCCTTTGTAAATGGCTTCATCCCTTTTTCTCGGGATCAGCAGCAGCAGGGTTACAAGCATCTTTTTCAAAGTTCAAACGTCCTGGAATATGATCACCTAATATTTGGAAACGTGCAATTCACGGGTGATTTGAGCTCAAAGACAATGTGGTACAAGAAAAGTTACATTGTGCTTACAATCAAGAATGTTTACGTACCCTTAAGACTAATAGCTTTCAGTATCTGTTTCCGGCCTCCGAAGGTAGTAACGCAAACAGTTCACCAGCACCTGCAGATTCAACAAAAAGAAGAAGAAAAAGACATAAAGTGGTCGACGGCGGATAGAATAGAAAGTAAACTATGCTTGGTATCTTAAAGTAATCTAATTCTGTAAAGATACAGCATGTTCCTGTATAAGATGCAGCACATAGGATTCACTTTCCCATTGTAGGAAAGCTAGCAAGGGGAACTGGGAGTCCATATATAGCCCATGAACATTGTTTATAATTGATCAAAGAACCATAGTTGGCATTCGACTAATTACCTGTGACAAGGAACTGTTCAATGCTGCCCCTCCGTAGCTGACATGGAATTTGTCTTTGGCAACTAATCCCTGTGAGATGACAAGGATAAGTAATATAGAAGAGAAAGCGAAACTAATATGCACTTGATGGAATGTGGGTTATCACGTTGGGGAGAGAGAGAGAGACCTCTGTATCGATCTCTGCGGATTCAACATCAATATTAACATCAGCAATGATTTTGATGATTTCTACAAGCAATCCGGGTCGATCTGCTGTCTCGACGCAAAGCAAGCTGATAAAAAAAAAACCCTTGATTTTATATGTCCACAAATGGTAGGTTATTAAAGAAGAAAATTAAAAGAAGAAGCACGTATAACTTGTGAATTATAATACTAATCATTTCTGAACAGCAGCAAACCTCCTCTTAGGCCCATCTTCTTTGACATGAACATGAGTTGTAATATCAACATCAAGCTGCCATAAAAGAAATTACAAACATAAATTCAAATTTTATAGTCTACAATAGCACATGCAAGACGTCTACTGTTCTAGGAGCAGCTATTTGTCAAAAAAATAAAAACGATTTAGATGCTAATGGTGGAGATCCAATAGAATATATACTTCAATTAATGCAATAACCAAAACTGACAGAAGCATCGACACCATATCAATCAACTAAAATAAGAGAAGCATCTGTACAAAACATAATAGCATATGCTGACTGAAATCAGAAAGGATGAAGACTCTCCAGTCCAATAGTTGAACAGCAATCTGTGCCAGGAAATAATTCAAGGCACACCAAACAGATACTCAAAATGCAGACAAGTTATAAACATCAAAGCAACAACAGATGCACAAACCAGAAGCTTTGCGCTTCAATTGGCTCTCCATGAAAAAATATGACAATTTTTAGAATATATATGCACCACACCAGTCATCAGTTGTCGGAGTACAAGTTAAGGGATTAGGCACAGGCAGACAGGTCTCCATAAAGCAAATATCCAAAGTATAGACGATCAGATGAGGATAAATTGAACCAAATCAACACGATGAGAAGTTCAGTGAGCTAAAAGAAGCTTTCATGATGTCACCTGCTCCCCGGGAGCTCTCATATATAATTGCACACAGGGGCATAAACGCACATGCACAGACACAGAGAGAGATATAGAAGCACCTTTTTCTCTGGAGCTTTTATTCCAAAAGCCTCACCCATAGCAAGTCTCTCACTAGATTCCTAACAAGAAAGGAAACCAAAAAGTAATTCATCGCCATGAGAAACGTTAAGAAAATAGAACAGAAATTTCTCTAATATCTACCGGCAACAGGCAAAAATAAAAATTAAAAATTAAAAATAAAGGAAGAAGATGAAGAAGAAGAAGAAGAAGTGATAGACCAGCGTATGAATTCAGTACACATACTGGATGGTACTTCAAAAGATTGTTGATGATGGTAAGTCGAATTCTCTCTAGCATATCGGGATCTTCAACCTTGCGACCAGAGTCTCTGAAACAACCAATATCGATCCCTAAATGCCAAGACTTCCAGTAAAACATGACCACAGGGTAATCTCTGATCACGTAAAAGGGCAAGAAATATGTTAATACAAACTTACAATCGTGTAATGAAAAACTTAGTTTGTTTGACTGGTCCTTCAGTGAGAACAGTTCCCTTTGCCACATCCAACCCCAAATCTTTCAGGGCATTCATCTGTCCTCCAATAAAAATAAACCAAGTTACAAAAACTACAAATATTTCTGAGCATGTAATGATTATGCTATGATCATATTTAAAGGGAAAGTTGTTCAGCTCCAAAATCTTCACGATAAGAATTTTGACCCACAATCAAGACCACTTCCAATTAATGCTGGACTAGAGAAGCACATCAGATACCAGATGAAGGCAGATGCATAGGTTTACTTCATGAAAATAGCCATCATATGCAGGCATTTTGGGGGCTTCATACCACATGCAGACCACCCCTCTAACGGCCCTAAATACACGAGACTAACAATACGCAATGGCTTTGCCTTGATATATATTCCACCATTGGGGCAATCACAGCACATCTCCTTGATGAATTCTGATATATACTAACTCTGGTTTCAATATCTATGAAAATAACTCCGCTTCAGAACCAAATCTCCATTGGCATATTGAGCAAAGATGCTGCTTCTGGCCACCTCCCCTTCCAAGATTTTCACACTTCAAAGCGACAAACCCCATTTCATGTATAAGAATAGGAAAGCTGGCCCTTCGTTGAATTAGAGATAATCAAAAGGCCAACCATGTGATGGGTGGTGGATTTGGAGTTAAGGGAGGGCTGGCCATCTTTTGTATAGCCTGCACTTTCATTTTCATGCATGCGGGCGACAAGACTAAAAACTTTCAAGAACAGAGAGGAATGGGTCAGTTGAAAAACTACTCACAGTATCAATAAGAGCTCCAAGACGATCTCCAAAGCTAAGTTGTACGATTGTTGATTCAGAATCTGAATCTTGATCTATCAGAACGACTGGAATGGGAACACCATCAGCATCCTGTTCAGGTTTCTGCAATTACTGTTAACTTGTAAATTTCGCAGAAAATTGTAAAGCCATTGAGTGCACACATTTCTCCTACCAATAATTAACATGTCTACGTCAATTTCTCAATGTCAAATGTTTCGTTCACAAACACACACCCGTGCAGCGGTGCAGGCATGAAAAATCTGATATTAAACTCTTTCTACAATCTACAGTAACTGTATCATGACCGTCTCAGTTGGACAGCAGAGTCCAAGTGACAACGGGTCCGAGTTGAAATAAATCCAGGACAGTTAAAATCACTGAAACACTAGGAAGTGCCGCTTGTGGAACCTCGGTACCCACGGGCTCATAAGCTAAATGACAATTGGCACATACACTTAAAGTAAAAAATACAAAACAAAAACTCCTGGTTGTGATGAACTGCGGAAAAAACTATTAGACCATGCTCTTAAATTACCCCATGACTCGTCAAATAAAGATCAGAATTTAAAAATTAACCCCCAAAATGAGTAATGACTCGACCTACAAAACCATATAAAAATGCCTTCATCGAACACTTCTTTTATGAGCCCCATGCAGGAAAAACCATAGTTATAAGACCGAACTCGAGCGTCAATCCAGCCGAAGACTCAGGTCGCTGTTTAGATGGTTTGACCTGGGTCATTGCAAAACCCGGTCTAGGTCGTTTTGAACTTTTTAAAACGGAAAAACTGTAAACTAACCGTACAGGACAGGACAGCATCACTGATTTTCCAGTCAGAAACATATCGGAGCCATCGACAATAAAATCGACGACACTAAATTTGATGGCACGCTACATAAAAATGTTTATGGTGTAAGCAACGAAATGGCAGGAGGAAAAAAGTAACTGACCAATGAGGTTGAACTTGCTGATGCATTCAGATCATTGGCGGACGCATGTACATTGTTCCTGCATACCAGTCAATCATCGATAAGCAACGAGAGTCATAACATAAAAAAAAAACTTATAAGATTATTTTATTTTCATATTTTTTTTACAAAATACCACGCTATTAAAAGAAGAAGAAGAAGAAGAAGCAACAGAGCCGATAAAAATATCCAGTATCACTTATTTTTAATTTTTAATTTATATAAACAATTAAAAAAAATAGTAACTACATATTTTTTTGGAAAAACAAATCTCGACATTTCTCAGCAACCAAGCAGACAGCGAAAATCTTGATATAATAAAATAAAATAGTAACGAGTATAAGCAGAGCAAGAACTGACAATCAATAAATCAAGCTAGGCAAGTAACGGATACTCGGAAAGAGTGTCAGCATATCCGAAAAGAGAAGAAAAGAAGACTTTAGCTTACTTTTTCTTGGAGAGACCGATCATTCCATTTCCGAGCTCGGAAAACCTGTTACGAATCGGAGAGAAAGCGAGAGAGGACCGTTCAGGCGGAGAAAAGACTTGAGGAGAGTTATTGAAATCCCTATATCCGTAGTGAATTTGAGAGAGTGAAGAAGAAGAAGAGCAGAGAATACTGTTAGAGAGGGCCATGGAAGTTTTTTGAGAGAGAGCGCCTTTTTTTAAGTCGTCTGTTGAAGATGGTGAGGGGGTAGTGTAGGTTAATTTGCATGACTGTGGGTGGCGTCATTTTGGTGGGGCCTACGGGCTACGAGGGGGTGATGACGCCAGGTAGGATTGTACGTTAATGAGTCAGCCGGGCTTTGTATGTAGACTCTTTATGCTATGATATTTGATAACAAAATTCCAAAACATAAATGAAAGTTTTGTTTGACATGACTTGTGAAAAATGAGTCATGATCTTGAATTTAAATTTAAAATTTGTTTTTCATGGATAAATTAGAAAAGAAAAGTTTAAATAACTTTAAATTAGAATTTTATTTGGTAAAAATAATTTAAATAACTTATTTGTGGAAGAGATGTGATACAAGTTAAAAATGAATGCCTTTTACTTTTAATAAAATTAATATTTCAACTCATTTTATAGTTTTTAAGTTATTCCTAACTAAACTTATTTATGAATTTATTATGAGTTAAAAGTTAAAAATAAGAGAATAATATTTAGATTAGTCAAAATTATATTTGTCTGTTGATTTTTAGAAAAATATATTTTGCAACATGAACTTTGATACACCCGTATCAATTAACATACCAATTATTTTATATTCATCAGATATGTAAACTATAATTTTTTAAAATTAACAAGTAAATGCAATTTTGACCAAATTATAAGTAGCCATAGATAATTTTTTCAATAAAATTACTTTGAATAAACTTAAGAAAATAATAGCAATGTAACCTAACTAAAAAAAAAGTTGTGATACAGGAACTTGGGAAATTTTCAATGACAGGGGTGGTGTTGTAAATTTTAAAATACAAGTGTGGAAGAGGAGTGTTTGTTAATATACAGGGGGCGAAAATGAAGTTTACAAAAGAAATTGTTTTATCTTGCCAAAATGATGTAGTGTGGACTCTTGATATTAAGACATTTTGTCCCTTGTTCTGGTGATAAATGGCAGCTTTCCATTTGATACAATTTTGTCCCATCAATTGATGCCACGTATCATCTCCCCCCTTATTCCGCTGAACACAAAAAACAAGAGAGAAACACCCAAACAAAATCACAGCTCACACAGCACCACCCTCCTCCCTCCCCAAGACTGCTGGAAATTTTAAGAGAAAATATAAAAATCCATTGGTAGTATTTATTCGCTTTCAGGAATGAGAAACTGAGAGCGAAAATCTTTGGATACTAAAAGTTGTAAACAGCATAGAAAGTGAAAATGGTGATTGTTTTAATAATATTGTTTCATTTTTTTAATAATATTTTAGATATCAGTCCTTTTAAATTATTGAAAAAAATAAAAATATTTTTTAAATATAAAAACAACAAAGGATAACTGTGGTTATGATTCTGTAGGCAGGAGGGTGAGCTGTAATTTTTTAGAGGTTTATCCCTGCAAGATTGAAAAAGAGGGTTTTTTTTTTGCTTTTATATTGTATTTTTTAATGACATGGTATATTAATAAATAAAACGAAATCATATTATTATTTATAATTTAAACACTATAAAATTTCTCTTGTGAAATCTTCCGAGTGTGTGTCGGCTGGGAGACCATTGACGTTAAGTTGATCATGATTGATCCTGATCGCTAACTAGTGGATTCATGAGACGGACAGCAAAACTTTTTATTTATCTATTCATCCCTAGTAGTCTGACACGACGCTAGTGGAGATAATTACAAGCAAAAATACCATAAAGAATGAATAAAGTACTTAATTTTTCCTGCATGTCTTCGATTAAAAAAAATGACGTGTATTTTAAAAAACAAAATTAATTTTCAATTGATATTCAATAAGGTATTTGTTTTAAAAAATAATAAGAATCTTGAAATACACGTGTCATACTCGTACGTGGTCACGGGACCATACTTGATTATATTGTCTGTCAAAGAATAAATTCAAAACCTGGATTAAAGTTTTTAAAAAAAGATTAGAGATTAATTTTTTATTAACCGAGACTTCGTGATAGTTTTTAATCAATTGTCTCGTGCTTGCTTGACATTCCTTATGTTCCACGGTCACCCCGCCAAGGCAACAAAGATTTGAGTTTTGTGGTGATTTGTTTCATTGAAGAAAAAAATTATGGGTGTGATAGTAGTTATTTTATAAAGTAATTTTTATTTATAAATATATTAAAATATTTTTATTTTATTTTTTAAAAATAAATTTTGATATCTATACATTAAAACGATATAAAAATACTAAAAAAATTAATTTTAAATAAATAAAAATTTTAAAATATTTTCAAAACATAAAAAAAAAAACTAGTAGAAGAGGAAGAAGGTAACTACAACCAGGACAACACTTTCTCAAAATGACAAGCCCCCTTTTCCTAAAGAAAATGTCAACAGAAGTTTACTGTAAAAACAATCAATTTTATAACAAAAGATATCTTTTTTATATTAAATTTCGATGCATCAAGCCGTGCACCCGCCCTATCCCATTTTGTAATGGTGATTCACTAGTTTGTTCCATTCAAGAAATAAAATTGTTATCTTTACTCTCATGTAATTTTAAATTTGAATTTTATGATTGTTAATATGATAATTACTAGATATTTATATAGTTGTTAATTTTAAGATTTATGAAATTAATCAAGATGTGTGCAAACTAATCCGGACATCCTAAGTTAATAATAATAAAAAAAGTTGCTCCTTTTTTTTTTTTTACTGTATTGCATGATGTTGACTTCGCGTCATGAATGGAACCAAAAATCCAAGAGATATAGAGCAGGAGACAAGGTATCAAAGCAGACACGAAATTAATCATATTAATAAATAAATAAAAACACAAAGACCTTGTTTCCAACAACTCCTTCATTAATTATTAAAAAACAACCCGCATGCAGTAGGTTTATTTATTTTTCAAACTATCATCTCGAATTGGCTTCTAAAAAACCAAACATCCTGAAAAGAAATATTTTATAATTATATTAATTTCAAATACAAATTATTATTATTATTAAACTGTAACTCAAAATCAACTCAACACAAAAAGGTCTAAGTCATAAATTAAACAAGTCAACCTAGTTTTATCATGTTTTCTAATTAAAATAATTTTATTTTAATTTTTAAAAAGTTAAATCAAATCCTAATAAAATAAGTCAAATTATATTTGATTTTATTTTATTTTTACGCTTGACATAATCTCAAGCTAACTCTTTAAATTATACAGTGTTTAATAGTATAAAGATCGTATTGAATAATACCAGGATAAATAATATATAACATATACAAAGCCTAATAAAAATAGATAAGTTATCTTCAATTATTTCACACTAATTTTCCAAGACTCATAAAATTTCCTCACATTTTCTTCCTTTCAAGTTCCAAACAACCACCTGATTGGTCCAGGCGAAGTGTCCACAACAGAAAAATACCCTTTCCAAAAACAAAAAAAACTCCAAAGTCAAACCAAGTCAATTTCCAAGTAAAACTCCAACTACCCTTTCCCTTTTATTCCTTTCCCATCCCATCATAAAATCCCCACCCACAGAACCACCAAAATTTAGATTCAATCATTTCCCATGTCTCAAGTGAATAAAATTAGTATATTCTAATTCCTCTTTCCATCATGGACACCAAAACTCTTTCCCTTCCCTTTATCTCCCCCCCTACACACTAGCAGGACCCACCAATAAAAAAACCCACCTGATTAACGGTCCTGATTCAAGCGGAACTGTTTTCCTTTATATATAATCCCCAAATTAACCACGCCAATCCCTATACTTTTCTGCGGGACCCTCACAATTTCTCTCTCCGAAAAAAATCCCTCCTTTTCCTTATCTCTCTACCATCTTCGATCTCTCACGTAATCCAATTATCCTTCAATGGCGGTACGTTTCGATTCGGTTTCGCTTCTTTATTACCTCCGTTATGTTCAATTCTCGTGGTTATTGCATAATTCGCGTTTGGATTTTGTGTTTTTTAATCAGTCTTTTTTTTCAAGAACCCTAATCTTGTTTTGCTCGAATTAGGGTTTTTGTGATTGGAATAGTTTGTTTCTTACTTATTAGTGATTGAATGAATGTGACTTTCATTAATTTGATATTATTAGTTGAAATCTTGAATTTGGTTTTAATTTGATAGAATTACGTTGTTTTTTTGTGTTTAGATGGTGATTGGAGACTTAATTATGGTGTCATTGATTTTTGAGCTAATAGTGTACTTAATTACAGTAGGATACTGTGTTTTTGTGGCATTGACTTTACTGTTAAGTTTAAAATTTTGAAAGTTAGTTCCTTTTTCTTATTGGGGTGTAGTGTATTAGTGGAAAAATAGTGAAGAATTTTGCTACACCGAGCATGTTTAGCTTTTGTTTTAGTTGAAACGGGGTCCTTTTTTTTGTAATTTTTTTTGTGATTACAAAATAAGCCACTGGCGGCTTTTTTTTGTGTTTTCTTTGAAAATAAAGTTTACTGTGCTATTGAGCGAAGAAAGTTTTGACGAGGGCTTTGACTAATGGTCGAAGTTCATGGGTATTGTAGGTATGACAGCTGGGTCATAATTTTGGTGGTTATTTATGAATTTGTTGAGATGTCCTCGAATGCTTGTTGTTGTTGAATACCAGCTTTAGAGATAGTTGCTGGACTTAGCAAGACATAAAGTTGAGGAAGAGGTACTTTATAGATACGTGTTGGTTTGTTGGGGTTTGAGAAGATGGCTGGAAATGTGAGGTACGATTTGAGTTCTGCTAGTCCAGAGGAATTAGGTTTTACAGGTAGCTTTTCTAATGGGCAGAGGGGGAGTTATCCTAATGCCAGTTTTGATAGGTCTGGAAGCTTCCGGGAGAGCAGTGAGAGCAGAATGTTCAGTTCTGGGGCAAGTACACCCAGGGCTTCTGCTTCACCAGCAAGGAGCATGGGCCCACTTACTCAACATCTGTCGTTGGATCCGGTTACTATGGGGGACCCAAAATATACTCGAACAGGCGAGTTAAAGAGGGCTTTTGGGATATCTCTTGGGAGTGCTACAGAAGATAATTCTTTTGGAGCTGCTCATTCAAAGCCACCCCCTGCAGTAGATGTAGAGGAACTGAAGCGGATCAGAGCAGGTGTATTAGATGACTATCGGAAGTCTAGGTAAATTAACTGTCACTATAACTGTTGGTGGATGAATTTCTCATCGTTAGTCTTCTATAAACTTTTCTTTGAAAAACAATTCCACAGTGGAATATCTGTCATGTATGTAAAGTTGTTTCCATGTGATGGAAGGTTAATCTTTTCTGATTTTTTGATAGCTCTGGATATTTTGGAAGAAAGTTTTTTCCTGTCCTTTCTTTTATTGAATATAGGATGTAATGACTTGTTATTCAAGCATTTTTCTTTGCTGAAGATGAAACAATTTTTTTTCAGGAATAGAGCAAAAATGTGGAATGAAAACTTGCTAAGACTTCAAAAATTCCCAGAAGATTTAAATTCAAAGAATCAACAACGAAGTGAGATGCTAATGAATGAAAGATCTGGTGGTTCAAATTTTTTGAAGATGGGAACGCAGATTCATCGAAACCCTTCAGACCTTGGGACTCAAAGATTAGAGGACAGGACTAAGACCATTGTTTTGAATAAGCGTGTTCGCTCTTCTGTAGCAGAATCACGGGTTTGTACACAAATACCTCCTTTAGATTCACTCTTTATGTTTTTTCCAAAAATCATTGCATCTTTCACGTTGCAGTTACTTTCTCGTGACTGTTACTTTATTCTGTATATAATGCAAAAGTGCTTGTATCAATATGTTTATAAGGAGTGTGCATGTGTCTATTCATGCATAAGATATATTCCTATGTACTGTATTCCTTGAGTTCTTTCAAATCTATAAAGTGCTGTGTTATTGGTATACAAGAAAATTGAGGCAGTCACATATTCATTTACTGGGGGTTTTTTAAAACCAAACAACAGTCTTGTTCTGAATCAAGTTTGGACTATAGTTATTTGACCTTTTTTCTCATGAAGCTTCTACTGTCATGGAAATTCTATTTCTGCTGTACATGCATTGTGTGGCCTTCAAAAATATACATTTGCCCCTAGTTGAAAATTCATGATAAGTAGATTGCTGAATTGTTATGGAGCTCCCCATTTCCTCTCAAGATTAACTTGGTAGCTAGCTTTAATGTTTGCTTCAACTTTCCATACGTTTCTACAAGATTCAATGGGTGTATTGAATTTTTATTGAGACATAAAAGTTCCACGATGCTTCCTTGACTGCTATTGTTTTTTTTCTTATGTAAATGCTTGTTGTTTAGCAAAGGTACCGCCATTACCATTTCAACTGTATAAACTCAGTATATCTGTTTTCCTCATTCCTCTCTGAAATCTCTAGGTTGATGGCCGAAGCAATACAGTTCTGAGGCAGCCTTTGGTGACAGGAAAAGACAGAGATATACACAGGGATGGTGAAGTTTCTAATCTTACTGAAGAAAAGGTCCGTAGGCTACCTGCTGGAGGAGAAGGGTGGGACAAAAAGATGAAAAAGAAACGTTCTGTTGGCACTGTTTTTACCAGGACAATAGACAGTGACGGGGAAGTTAAACGAATGATGAATCATAAGTTTAATAATGAACACAGTCTGCAGTCTTATGATGCCCAAGGCTTCAGGTAATTTCTCATTAACAACATGCCATTTTTAGTAGACTAGAATGCTTTATCTTCCCAACTTAACTATTCCAATAAGTTAGTTCCACATGGTACTATCAATATGACTTCCACGTTTTGTGATTAATTTCCAATAATGGCCTTTCCATATTCCTAGGTAAATGACATTGTCCAAGATGATAGTGAGATACTCTTTTAAGATAGAACCGAGCCACTTAAGCTGAAAACTGAAAATTGTAGCCATGCAAGCTAAAAGACTGAAGGTGTAATTATGTTTTATGGATATCCTCAATGGCCATATTGTGTACATAGTGGGATCATTCTTTCATCCCCCACTTACAATGAAGTTTATGTTCTTTTCCAATGGAATTGCAAACATGGTGAGAGCTTGGGACTTGCATGATTTAAAGCTAATTCTTCTTTGACTGTATTATTCCTTGCACTGTATTGATTCTATTTACTCTTTGTGAAATCATGAGGGGCCACTCTTGCTGTTTTGTTTGCATGTATCAACAAATATTTGGTGTGATCTTGAAAGTCCACTTGCAGGTCAGGATCTTTTAATGGGAGTAGTGGCATGAACAAGGTAGATGGAATTTCATCATCTGCTAATTCAAATACCCGTGCCATTCCCAAGGAATCGGAAAAAGTTTCTTTGACAAGGGATTATGCTGCTGGCATGAATAAGGAGCGACTTGTAGTGAAAGCAAACAATAAGTATGTATTGATTGACTGATCTATTCACTTTTTAAGCTCTACCATGCTGCTGTTTGGTGCATAAGAACTTGCTTATACTAGGCTATGATGTAATGGTGATGCAAATCTTTTTAATTTGTTCAGTGTTGGAGTATAAAATCTCAGTGTTCACTTTTTGTGTTTGATGTATCTGTATTCAGGGTAAATATCACAGAGGACAATAATCACACAGTGAGTCCAAGTCCATTGACAAAAGGAAAGGCTTCCAGGACACCTCGAACAAGCTCATTAATGGCAGCAAGTACATCTACTAATACTCCCCTCTCACCTGGGGGTTTTGATGGTTGGGAACAACCACCAGCCATAACCAAGGTCAATTCAGTTGGGGGGCCTAATAATCGCAAGCGTCCCATGCCTACAGGGTCATCATCTCCTCCAATGGCTAAATGGGTTGGTCAGAGACCACAAAAAATATCTCGTACCAGAAGGGTGAATGTAGTGTCTCCCGTCTCTAATCATGATGAAGGGCAGATGTCATCAGAAAGAGGACATGTTTCTGATTTTGCCACTCGAGTGACTTCTGGGATTGATGGGCCTCCTCTTGCCAAGGATGTGCTTAATGGAACCACACAAGTCAGAGTGAAACATGAAAATGTTTCATCTCCATCAAGATTATCTGAAAGTGAAGAATCTGGTGCTGGTGAAAATCGTGAGGGTAAGCCCAAGGACAAGAGAACAGGTAGTGGTGGGGTAGAGGAGAGATCGCTGAATCAGAATGCTGTTCCTTCTCTATTGGTTACAAAGAAGAATAAAACACTCGGTAGGGAAGACACTGGTGATGGTGTGCGAAGACAAGGAAGGACTGCTCGGGGTCCATCTTCTAGGACAAACATTTCACCAATGAGGGAGAAGTTGGAGAATCCAGCCTCGACCAAACCACTAAGAAATACGAGGCCCATTTCAGACAAGAGCGGAAGGTGGTGAATGGCTTTCTTTTTCCTGAAATGACACTTTCATGCCTTTGTACTAATTGTTATTTATTATTTTTATTTAACTAAGTTAAAGCATTGATACATTTGAATCTGTTTACTAGTTCAGCAAGACAGGTCGTCCTCCTCTTAAAAAAATATCAGATCGCAAGGCCTTCACTCGACTTGGGCAAATACCAATAAGCGGTTCCCCAGATTTCTCAGGTACACTCTCAAAACACTCTTGAAGTTTCTTAAGAGTAGCTGCAACAACTAGATAATAAACAAAAAAATGACTTTGTTTGCATGTGTTTAGCTTTATGGTAGTTCAGGTAAAAATTAATTTTCTTTTCGACTCCTTCGTTCTTGTTTGTTGACCCTTCAATTCTCATCTTGTAGTATGGGTAGGCAACATCTGCTTGTACCATTCAGATCACTTTGATGGCAATGGTTAACATTGTATGTTTTGCAGAAGACTTTGGTGGGAAAGCATATTCACATTTCTGTGCACTAATGCTCTGTTCTGTTATGATACTTGAAGCACCCATTATGATCTAGTGAAATATCTAAGGAAAATATTATGACAACTAGGTTCTAACAACCATTCTTAAGGCAAAACAAACTAAGAGAATCGACAATCGAGAGGAATACCTGGTGCTTAAAGCAAAAATGGGAGAAATGCAAATACAATGGTTTTCCATCTAAGCATGTGTTTGTTACATGATAGGCTTTTGAGGCTTTGGGTTTGCCACATTCCATGTTCATCTGTTTTGAGTGAGCCTTTATCATTTAAATCCTACACAACAGAATGATCTGGTTGATTTAGAGAGAGGGAAGAGAACTTGCAAATTCTCTAGCCCTTGATTTAGTTTTTTGTTGTTTGTCAAATCAAGAGCTAGAGTATATTTAAGTTCAAAATAGTCAAAAGTCTATTGTAAGCTTAGTGAAGAAGCAGCCTTACTTTCTCTAGGTTTTAGTTCACTGTCTCTTGCTACATTTCTTTGCAATCATATACAGAATTTCTGGCTAAAATCACTGGTATTTTCATATTCTCTTTTTTTTTATTTTTAGGTGAATCAGATGACGATCGCGAAGAACTCTTAGCTGCTGCAAATTTTGCTTGCAATGCCAGCTGTATGCACGTGACCTCAAGCCCCCCCCCCCCCCCCCTCGCCAGTTTATATGTGCATTCTTTTTTGACCTTTTCTTTTGCAGATCTTTCCTGTTCTGGTTCTTTTTGGAAGAAAATGGAGCCAGTTTTTGCTCCCATCTGCTCTGGGG
>Ga0307511_10002503_pt1 | contig 19193 bp, 24 predicted proteins | sample 13_EM_MG_FD_200266 | JGI IMG/M metagenome (GOLD analysis project Ga0307511, IMG submission 200266) | Populus trichocarpa ectomycorrhiza microbial communities from riparian zone in the Pacific Northwest, United States - 13_EM | ecosystem: Host-associated > Plants > Roots > Unclassified | place... | reverse complement strand
TATCCTATCACAAATATTCTCAAGCACCCAATACCTAAACACTCGTCCCGATCCATAACTGTACTACACATAATCACGGAAAAAAACCTTCACTAACAAAGCACTGAACCCTAATGTAAATAACTCAGCCAAAATAAATTCTCACAACAAAAAAAATCCCACAAAATACACATAAAATCCCTAACACAAAGATCCACCAAAAAAAAAATTCCACGAACAAAGAAAATCAAACAAAATAAAAATCAAACAAAAGAATACCTTCAAAACAATATCACATGGACTCTAAATACTCCTGAGTTATTCTTCATAATCCCCATCATCATCGTCCAACTCCTGAGGAGCCATGGCATCATCAGCTTCAGCTTCATCACCTTCATCATCTTTGTCATCTTCATCTTCCGTATCCTCATCGGTTGGTCTGAAGAACAGGGCGTCGTCCCAAGGCCCTTCGCTATCGTCTTCTGGCTCCTCATGGTCTCGCACCTTCCCTATTTCAGCCGCTACTAGTTTCGCATACGGGGATGGAGTTACTTTAAGAAGGGGCCCACGAGTGGTGCCTTTAGGCGGTGTTCTTGGATATCTTTTAAGATCACCGGAGCTGGTTGTCTTCGGAAATCTCTTGATGGAGGTGCTACTTGTGAGTCTACCAATTTCCGACGGGGTCCCTGTCAACCTAGTATTGTGTCCTGAGGGTCCAGCCTGTGAACTCGCCTTCCCCACCCTAGACCATGATAACCCAGTGTTGTGCCCTGAGGGTCCAGCTTGAGAACTGGCCTTCGTGGCAGGCGCATATCGCTCTGCTCACATTTTCTGTACCCTCTGAAACCCCTGGTTTGGTCCCGCCCACTGCTGTTGCCTTACCTTTGTCTACTGCACCTGTGGACTTGGATTTTGTTTTAGTTGGAGGAGGTAGAGATGGACATGGGGGCAGGCCTGGTGTTTGTTGTGGACTTTTCTTGATCCTGGTTTTTTGTAAGTGTGGACCAAGTTAGTAGAGGAATTCTGTAAGGAACTCGGCTCTACCAACGTGGTTATGGGATCTTAAGCATGCCCACTAAGTCCTATACAGGATTATCGTAGGTGGCTAAAGGGTGGTTGAGTATAGGGTGGGTTGGGGATCAAGAGGTGCAAGTGGACAAGAATATTACAAGTGTAGCTTGTGTATTTCTGAAGTAGCTAGACTAGACTGTGCTGAACGAGAACTGTCCTATCTAAGGCCGTGGAATTCAAATCTTTAATAGATACTGAGTTCCTAAGGCAATGAGTTCATTTGGACTCATACTAGGCAACAGTAAAGACTCATTATGATAACAGATCATAATGAATACATGATGGCTCATTATAGACACGTCCAGTGTCATGATGATGCCTAACAAGGTAATGGAAACAAGGCTACCAACGAGATAAACAACCATCAGGAAAACAGAATAAGCTACTGCCCAAGTAGGCAGGCATAACATGAGATGGTGGTCAGCAAGCTGACATACATGAAACTAACCCAGAATGATACAGGAATATGACAGGTAATAATACTGAAATGTGACGAGAAAACTACAAGGAAAAACAACAAGACTAATCCCAATATAATCCTTCCTAATCCAAACATGTCCTAAACAAGTAACTGTGAAAATGGGCCAAAAACGTGCCTTGATATAACCCAATAAAATCTACCAAAACTGCCAGAGATAGAACACGTGTAGAGAAAACATATACCAGAAAACCAGTTCCTTACATTTTTTTTCGTTTTGGCACCAGATCTGGTGCTCCCTTTCCTTCCTCTTCTTCTCTTTTTTGAGGTCATGGGTAGCCCAGATTGTTCTGGACTCTGGTCATCCCCTGAATCGTCCACTGAGGCTGCCAGCTCACATTGATAATCTATGAGATATTGCTCTTTGTGGTGGCCGAAAAGATAGTGTATGTGCCCATCGGTGACCAATTTTGAATAGACATGAGATCCATTAGCCCTAATTCTGGCCCCCCGGAAGGCTTCAATCTCCCAGTTGACAGGCTTCCGCCTGGAAGCAGCATGATGCCACGCAGCTCTGGTGTGTTCGTACACCGTTACTACCTTGGACCGCTACCACTTCCACCCAAACGCCGAGAAACTGAACTGCCCAGGGTCCAGAGTAGGATTCCTCGTGTCCAGTTTAGGACAAATCATGTGCATAATTGCACTATTTGGTTCACCCCCACCTTGCGGAGCTGTACCAACTGGGCTATAAGCAAGCGCAGGTGCTCATAAGCCGCCAGGCCGCTTTGACAGCTGTGCGAAATGGTCAGCATTCACTTGTGATACGGGTGCAGTTCTGCTAGTTTTCGTTGTAGACGTCGCACTTGACGTTGACACTAGAACTTGCTTTTTCGCATTGTCAAGGGGTGGGGGATAATCTGCAAGAACCGGGGGGGGATCACCAGGGTACTGGGCTGTATGGGCTGTTTTGGCTGCTTTGATTGCCCGATTGCGAGCTGCTTCCCCATTATGAACCTTTTTTGCAATATCCTGACATAACATATTCCTAGCATTAACAATTGAGTTATCTGAGCAACAATTTATCATGCCTCTTGGCACCATTGTGGGCAAGCCGGCAGCATGCAAGTGCAAGGTTGACCATCGGTCTGTACCAGCTTTTTGTAGTCCCAATGCTCCAGTCTCCTTCATTAGTTGTGCTACATCTCGTCTCCATACGCCGTAGAGTTATCCTGGGATGCATATGTCAAAAAACTCTGCAGCCTCAGCAAACCCTCGATTGGTACAGCTGATTTGTTCGGCCCCAAAGTCTAGATGTTCATCTGCAGGTGATTCTTTGCGCTGGGACTTTTTTTCGGCTAGAATTGCAGATCGTCTGTATCCAGTTAGTACTGATCCAATTCTGGCTACTGAGTGTCCTTACCTGACGAAACTTTGTATATTAACGGCCCTGGGTGTCCCCAATAGGCACTTGCCACGTTGAGGGTGATTGGATATCGATCTCCTGCCTACCATTAGCCAATCTAGGCCGTTAAGATCCAAGCTAGCTGCTGGTTGTCCCACGCTGGCTACTGAGTGTCCTTACCTTACGAAAATTTGTATACCACTAGCACTGGGTGTCCCCAATAGGCAATTGCCACATTGAGGGTGATTGGTAATGATCTCCTGCCTACCATTAGCCAATCTAGTCAGTTAAGATCCAAGCTAGCTGCTGGTTGTCCCACGCTGGCTACTGAGTGTCCTTACCTGACGAAGATTTGTATACTACCGGCACTCCTGAAGTTGGGTGTCACCAATAGGCAATTACCCTGTTAAAGGTAATCGGGTAAAGATTGCGTATCGATTTCCTGTATACCATTAGCCAAGATCCATACATGGGCTCTGGGTGTCCTTACAAGTAGGTTTTCAACCTTGAGGGAGTCTGGACGAGAGAGTTTGAGTTAGGTATGAGAATATATTGGGGAAGAGCAGATAGGCCCAATTTATTGGGTATGGACGGCAAGTGATATGGGACATTAGTTGTGCTTCGGACAAAGGCATTTTTTTTTTCCAAAGAGCCATGGCAGGACGCATGGCAGGCCTGAAGCAAATAATGGATACTATACATATCATTCATAGACAAAGATGTAACAAAGCGAGGGTAATTGATATTTTTATGCACCACCCATATCAAGTTAGTCTGGTTGCAATTGGTCTTTGTCATTTGGTAGAGTTCTTGGCGTTCTTTGTTCCTTGGCGGTTCATTACGGACCGCGCTAGAGTGTTGGTGGTCTTTGTTCTGGCTACACATTTGACTAGGGACGTAGGTTCTTGGCAAGTCTAGTTTTTCTTCGAGTTTTTCCTCCCTACCGTGACTTGTTATTTGAGAACGGAAAACCCCCAAATGGATAAAATATTTTCAGAAAGGATACAATTGCAATATATTTTGTCTCAGATTGTATCATCCATTAGAAACATATAGTTCAACGGCATGGCAACCAGTTTCTGTCTGATACACAATGTGTTACGTATTGTGCGGACACCCCCAGGAGATGGGTGGAGACAATAAGTGTCCGGCTTGGCATCTTTAGGGATGTTCATGTTCTCTTTCATGGTAGGAACAGAAAATATTCACTCACGCCCCTGAGCAGTTTGAATTGTTATCTTCGTTCTGGTTATAATACAACAATATGGATACCTAACCAATGCCTGAATATATTTCACAAATCACTTATAATCGTTTTGGAACGTATAACGAAGATCATGTTTCCACTCAGGGGGTACAGCTCTGGACCACATGCTTAGTGCACTGGGACTTTGACGGTCCATCAGAGATTCTTGATTTTGAACCAAATAATCCAGTTCGTTTTACGCCGTCTAGCACTAGGCCCAAGATTTAGACGCAAACATCAAACACAATTGTTTGATAGATGCTGAGGGGATCTCGGGAGTCTGTGGGAATTCATCAAGTTTTTTCAGATATAGTATGTAACAGGCCCCCAAAGATGATTTTGTGCTGACTTTAAGTGGGTGCCAGTAGTATATCATGCGGTGTCAATTTTGTAAACATCATTTCATCATAGGAGAGCATTATGGCCGTCATCTGCGTGCCTACCACCTTAGGAAACAATTGGGATCGAATTCCCTCCAGACAGCAGCAACGCCAGAACAACCATAGAGGGTGTCTAGGACAATTAAACGTCGCCGTCTTAGCGAACTGAGGGCTACAAATGCACTGTCCAGCCAACCCATCGCTGGCTTAGAGGACAACGATGAAGTTCTCTTCCGCATAGAAACACCAGACCGTAAGGGGACTGCGCCAGTTCCTGTTAGTCAGGATGCATCTCTTGAGCAGCGACTTCCACAGAGGCTCATGGTGGGATAAGTCATACACCCGTCATTATTCAGTCATATTGGAGACCCATACTGGAATCCATTATCACCATTCACGAATGCTTATAAATATAAGCTTGCCCGGTTCTTGCGTCAGAGCAGGACGTCAATGAAACCGATTGGCGGATTTTTTAATGATCAACTGATACCTGTGGATACTTTCCGGACCCTGGAGGTCGGGTATAAGTCTGGTCACACGTGGCGAAAGAAAATGGGTGGTTTGGTTGACCAACCACAGTGGCACAATGGAACCATGGATTTTCACCTGCAAACAGGCGTCAGGTTTTTCTATTGAGACGTTGTAGAGAGTATTGGGTATCTTCTCCACCAGAAAGCCTTCGCTTAGAATCTGGTATTCGAGCCAATCTGTGAGTTTGATAGGCAGTGCTATACGCTTTATACAGAGATGCATAATGCAGACTGGTGGTGGGAAATGTAGGTATGTTTTCGAGACGATGGTGACTCTCAAATAAGTTCCTACCAGGCACTGACGAACCACCAGATGACCCTACCCGTCGGCAGCAGTGTCATACCTGTCCTTATAACCTCCAATCACACACTACATACTTAACAAACTTTTCTGGGGATAAGAAATTGTGGCCAATGTTCATAAGTTTGGGAAACATTCCTTCAGGTATCCGGAACAAACCTTCCAACCAAGTGTGGATCCTGCTAGACCTGTTGCCAATTGGCTCCAAACAAAGCAAGTCTCTCAGGGGATTTTCGGTTCACAACCAGGAATACGATTCTTGGATCCTGCTAGCCCTGTTGCCAATTGGCCCCAAACAAACTAAGTCTCTCAGGGAATTTTCGGTTCACAACCAGGAATACGATTCTTTAGAAACACAACACTTACTGATCGAATGAATATTAGCCCCTCTGGTCAACATTTTTGAGGTGACAAGCCTTCCAGAGGACTCTTATAGGCTGTGGCTAACTCATAACAGACCAGCGGATCTGAAATGGTTTGTGGGGATGAGAACATCCGGCGATGTGTCGCTATTTTATCAGCATGCCTTGCAGATCACATGGGGAATGTCAATATTCATTGAATCAAGTAAACCGGTGTGCAATATGTGTCGCGAGGGGAGATCAGCTTGGATTATTGCTAAAACGGCCATACAGTGACCGTGATCATTTGGCCTATGAGTGTCTTTGGAGGGCTAGAGGGAATGATAGGTATGTCATGCAATCGATATTGATAGAGCTGGGCTTCAGGCAACTAATTCTGATATGTATCAAACAGATTAGCCCAGGGGGATGTTAAGCCGATCCAGAATGCCTTGTGGAGCCTCCCTAGCAAACCACCCACCAGCGATAGTGCGTGCGGACATACTGCATAATATCCTCCTAGGGTTGGAAAAAAATAAGATGGAATGGGTTAAGGGCTTTTTGGGCAAGCATAAAAGGCTGGCAGTTTTCGAGGAAATATAGAGTAGTTTACCAACATACTCAGGCTTTACCCCCCCAAAGAAGCAGTATTGCCAAATCACAATGTGGAGTGATACTGAATTGCGTGGAGTGGGAAGGGTAATACACGCCTATATTACAGCAGCCATGCGTCGAGAAAGGGACGATAACCTTCTGTCACCAGCTGCTCAGATGGATTTGAAAGTTGCTATCCGAGCCATTCGCGCATTTTCTGATTTCTGTCTGATTGCCCAATATCGAAGCCATACTCCGGAGATAATCAAATATATGTCCCAGTACTTGCAGGACTTCCACAAGTATAGGCATGTTTTTGGAGAATTTCGTGCATCAAAGGTGGACCACAAGAGAGCTAAAGGAGCCTCTAAGGATCTGGCTGCGTCTCAGGCTCGACAATCTACACTTTCGCACTATTTTCAAGTTACACGACCACAGAAGGCAAACGTGGCATCTGTCAATAGACAGCAACAACAAGACTTGGTGAAGGAAATGCTAGGATAGTCGACTTTCAACTACCCGAAGTTATACTCGTTAACACAATACGCACAACTAATTGTTCAGTTTGGATCCCTGCCATAGTATTCCACAGAGATTACGGAGGCCCTTCACAAGCCGTTAAAAGACGCCTATCGCCGGTCGAATAGGGTAGATACCACTCTACAAATTTTGGATAATCATGATAGGGAGAGCACATGTAGACTGCTAGACTTGAATGTGTGTGCGTGAGGCAAAGAGTTAAATTTCGGATGTGATATAAAGCATCTGGTGGCAGCGTAGGAGAAGAACAAATGGAATTTTAACAAAAAAACAGAAAGCCCGGTGTTCGAGGAGCGGCAGAAGCCACGGGGGGGATTTTCAGAGCCACTGACCATGCTTGCGAGAATTCTGAGGATCCCCAACCTAATGACAAAGTTCCAGTAATATTTGAGGTTGAATGGGGATTCGGAACGAAGGGGGCAGGACATACAAGATATAGGAATATACTGAGTGGTATGCTTCAACAGCTTTGGGATACCTGTTCCGCAGTTTCAGGGGGATAAGATAGATATCCACAACGTGCGAGGGGCTGGAAGTAAGAAGTTCAGAAAGATGGGAGATGTGCGTACGGATTGGGTTTAGGTGCGGTAGAGAACCAGATGTAAAGAAGGTAATGGCAAACTTGATGGGAGGACGGTAGGAAAACTACAGGAGCTCTTCAAGGAATCGGACAGGATGCAGAGTGTATACGAGGTAGCTTTCATAAGGTTACTGCAGGTCAAGGGTTCACGGAGACCACACAGCGAAGAAGGGATGAAACGGATGGAATGGATAGATAGCGAGAGGAGTGTACACTTTATCAGGATTTCAGATATGGAGGGAATGGCGCATTTGATACCTTTGGAGAAAGATGAAGTCTGGTTGGTGAACAATAGGATAGATTTCAATACGTGGAATGAATTGTATGAATACAGTTAAAATAGGTGTGGAAATAGGATTAAGAATATAGGGAAAAAGTGAACGTACCCAAGAGAAAGAGGTTATACCAGGAGGTAAGCGTACGAAAGATGACTTCTAGTGCACATGTATAGTAAGGTTGGAAGGATATATGCGATGGCAAAACATGGCAGGCCAACGGTGAGGTTGAGAGAGGCCAGTAGTGGTTGGTGAGCGTCCGGCTACGGAAGGTGAGAGAAATAGCGCTGAGGCACCCAAATAGTTTTAAGGTTGGATAGAAATATGGAGTGGTAGAATATAGGGCGCTGGGACGACATGGGCGATCGTGCGCACAGGGTGACAGCCTCGGTGAGGTAGTATTCAAGGCGCCGGCAGGTAGCATTGGGGCGGAGGAAATTCGTTCCTAATGTATGGGGCTGCCACTGGTGAAGTGTCTGGGACTCCGTAGAATAATTAATATTTGTTATGCGTCCTGATGCTGGGTGGGCACTAACCTGGATCTGCTTCCTGCTACTAACCGCCATTGCTTGCCACAGGGGAAGTTGGAGATCGCTGCAGCTGGTGAAGTATCTGGGACTCCTTAGAATAATTAATATTTGTTATGTGTCCTGATGCTGGGTGGGCACTTACCTTGACCTCCTTCCTGCTACCAACCTCCATTGCTTGCCACAGGTGAAGTGGGAGATCGCTGCTGCTGGTGAAGTGGGAGATCGCTGCTCTGTCGAAATGGGAGATTGCTGCTGCTGGTGAAGTGGGAGATCGCTGCTGCTAGTGAAGTTCCAATGACTCTGCTGAACAATTAATACTTTTAATACCTGCTGATGCAAGGTAGAGACTCACATTAGTCTCCTACTACCAACCGCCCATGGATTACATGCTGCCTACCTGTGGGCAAGTCGCTACTTCTGGTACAGTCGCTGCCTGTGGTGAAGTCGCTGGCATTTATTGGAAGTGTACTTGCTGGTTCAAGGCTTCAGGGTTAAGAGAAAGATTGCTTGCCTAGGGTTGTGGGTGACAACCATACTTTCTTAAGTGAGTTGGGTGCCGGTAGCCTAGTGTGACTCGTAAGACATGATCGACACTCCTTACCAGCCTCCACAGGCTAGAACTCCTAGCAATGGGCATTCCCGAAACAGGGAATAATAGGGGGCACTAATCCATATGAACATCTTGTCCATATATATATATATACGTATTCACCCTCGATATGCATAAAATGGCTAGACATAGAGATATTCGCCTGCAATATGAATGAATTCCATATATATATATATATATATATATATATATTCACCCGCGATATGCATGAGCTGGCTAGATATAGAGATATTCGCCTGCGATATGCATCAACAGGCTAGATATAGAGATTTTTCCCTGCAATATCCATGAACTGGCTAGATATAGAGATATTCGCCTGCAATATGAATGAATTCCCTATATATACATATATCTATATAGATATTCACCCCCAATATCCCTGAAATAGCTAAATATAAAGATATTCACCTGAAATATGAATGAATTCCATCTATATATATGTATATATATATATATATTCACTCACGATATGCATGAACCAGCTAGCTATAGAGATATTCTGTAACGGAAGACCGTTTCTTATACTTGTCTTAGTACGTATTTCCTAGCACCTATCATGTTTACCAGATAGCTCGGGCATAGTACCTTACGTGCTGTTACCTTGAGCGTCTCCGGTCCTAATATACTTTTCCTTTATCATGATGCATTACGCATGCACACCTGTATTTCTGAGTACTGGAGGCCTGACCTCCCACACCTATATATATCGTCATGGAGGAGTGCTTTCTAGAACGGCTAGAAAGCAGGTTTTCTGGAAAGGTCAGAAAACAGGTTTTGCAGACTCCAGAAGGCTTGGCGGCTAGTATAAGTAGTGAGCCGTTCCGCCCTTCTGGAGGAGGATTCTTAGATCAGATCACTTCAGACAGAGTTCAGAGAAGCCTTAGATAGCTTCAATGCAGAGAGATTACACATGTTAATTCTCTTCCCGCTTAGGAAATCTGTATGCTCTCAAAGACCCTCTGAGTCCTCGACTTAGCGGAACCAATAACAGACATACACTATGACTCCAGTGATAGTATAGACTCTGTTAAACGGCCCGCGGTGCTACTATTGGCATCGCCCATTACATTTTTTTTAACACATAAAATAATCTAACTATTAAAACCTACTACCACGGACTGATCCCCCATTGGTATTTTTATAATACCTTTTCAGGTATCACCTCTATCGGACGTCAACACACTCAACAACATAATTACATTCCACGATAGCCAGCAACAAGAATCCAACACCGAGATAGACATATTCTCAACCTGCAGTCAACAGAAGACCTTGTGCAAGACAAGGCAGAGCTTTAATGGGCAGTGGTATACACCATTAAAGAATTCCACCCTTGTTCCAACACCTTACCCCACCAATATCGACACCACCTCTTGCATTCCTGGCCACTACAATTCCCATTTATCATCTTATACCAGAGAGCATAAGACATCGTGGGACCATACGTCCCAGGAATAATCGCAGCGTACAAATACGCATCACCATCCCACGGCTCACCGTCGTTCTTCTCACCATTAGAAGAGACATACGAAAGTACAGCAGGAACTACATAGCTACTTCCTGCTCCATCCAACACCAGATCCCTCACAGGTGAGGTACATTTATCCTCCTTCCCAACTGAACTATTTTCAGCTGGCATCAGTTTTAAACTCGAAGAGTTTGAGTTATCCAATTCTTCCATATAAGGAGACCACCTTACGGTCTTCTTGCCGCCACCCTGACTATCTCCAAAATCTTCCATGGGGAAGGGCATCTTAGGCGTCGTTGGTATCACCCACGCCTCAGGAGTACCTACCATCGTAGGAGCGGAAGAAAACGACGAACCAGCATCCGTGCTCTCCTCGTTCCCACTATCCTCCCTTCATATCGAACAGTCAGCCGAGCCACAGTCATCCGGAGTCGATCGGAAATCACTCACGTCCGAATTGACGTACTTGTCCCCACAATATACGGACAAGGGGGAAAAATAACTCGTAACATCCGAACGAGTAACCGACATTATGGCCTCCAAGATGGATAAGCTGTACACCTACCACAAGTAAAGAAGATTAGCTATGATACCTGAGGACATCAAGAAGTTAATCTCCAACACACTACGAAAGAAAAGACACAATCCTGAACCACAAACGTTCGAGGAATCAGTCAAACCACCACCTCTCACCGTCTACACTGTAGACGTCGGGAAACCAGAAGAAGACTCTCCTCTCACAATATGGGAATTTGAGTCACCTCCAATGTCAGAAGCAAACTGGTAGAAAGTACAAGCGCAAATACATGATATATTTGCCTTTATACAAACGCTTGGGTATCTTCACTGCTTTCATCCAAAGTACATCCAACTGCTTCTCGAAGCAACAACCAAACATTATCTTTGGCATACAACCATCCCATTTGAAAGTAAGGACTTGGAGCTTACCATAGTGCTTGCAGAGTGCCTGAAAGGCCCCAAGATTCCACAACTCACAGAACCTCACTGGGTTCTGAATGAATGGTATGATATTATGTCCTTCATGCTATGTGGTTAGCACCTCCTTCCCCCTGTTGTACCAGGTCAGTTCGAGGACCCACCTATAGAAAAACGTCCAAAAGGACAAGACAGAAGGGACCCTTCTGAAACGCCAACCAAACAACGCTCCGCACCAGAAGTCAGCACAAAATCTCAAACTGGTATCGTGCCAGAAGATGACATTGTAGGATGTACCTCGGATACTGGCAACCCTAACAATGGAGAAGACGATGAGGACCAACCCCCTCCCTTAGGACAGGGCACAACTGCAGGTGGAGGAGATGATAATAGATACGATAGTAGCTCTAGCAGTGGAAGCTCTAGCAGCGGATCGTCAGTTCACAGTCGCAGAGGCATACGCAAACCAAAGAAGAAGGTCAAGAAGATCAAGAAACGAATAGATCGTGGTAAGACACCAGAACAACAGCAATTGGAAACGACGACAGGAATTGTGACACGTGAAACATCATCAAAAATGTCCAAACAAATGAAGGGTATTAAAATTGATGCTCCTCAAAATCTCCACAGTGGAGACAAGAAATGGCGAGACACACAGTGTCTTGACACTTGGGTCAACGCGATTCTGAGATGGTTAAGTATTAAAGGCATAAGTTTGGAATCGAAGGAAGCGTGGCACTTTATTGGATTCAAACTGCAAGGCAGCGCACTCACTACTTATAACCATCACCTCATTAAGGAAAAGGACAAGGCGTCCTTCTTCAGTTTTATGCTAGTGCTACGGGAATTCCTTATTCCCTCCACTAGCAAGGACCTCCTATGGAAAGAATGGGAGGCCGTATCACCCCAAAAGGATGGACGACACATGGGTATCAAAACCTTTACCAACTGGCTGGAGGAACTTCAGATTAAGGTTATCGACGAGGATGGAAACCAATGCATCTAGGAAGAAGTCAAACGCAGGAAATTCCTCAACCACCTACCGGATTACATGGAAACCACGCTGGTTCCACAAATACGTGATTCATGGTCGTTCAACGACATGGTCAAGAAAGCGGAATCATACGAGGTTGCACGAAAATATGGGCGTATCTCAACTACACCCAAACATGCTCGACAGCCTGCTACTCAACCAGCTCTGAACCCTAGTGGCAATCATCGCAGGGATCGGAAGATAGACAACAAGAAAACAAGTTCTAACTCTGGAAGAACCCCTGCCATGAGAACAACTACCACCAAGGATCGGGACTGGGAAGTGCTTAACAAGCCATTAACATCACAAGACAAAATGAAGTTGATCAGGGAACGGAAGTGCCTATGGTGCCGTGTACCTGGTCACACCTTCAAGGAATGCAAGAAGCGAATATCCAAAATACCCATGCGCACCGCTGCACAAGTCCTATACCTGCAACATACCAACAAACCAGTTATCGCCAAGAATAACTACAAGGGCAAAACCAAGGCAAAACCCCAGTCTACTGAAGAATTAGACTACAGCAGGATTCGAGTCAAGGATAACAGCCACCCTGCATTAGCCCTTGTGAATTTACAGCCGACTGGTGGAGATCTCATCAACGCACAATTCGTACACCTCTACGGCCTACCCACCTATGGAATCGACAAGAAGTCACTCAATACCATGATCAAAGGATCAAAGAGTATGATAGAAAAGGCATGGGATGTCCAAATGGACTACGGAGGTTATACGGAAACAAGAAAGCTATATATAGCGCATCTTGTAGGCTGGTCTATGATCCTAGGCAAACCAGCGCTTACAGCTCTGAACGCCTTAATCCCAGCAGGACCAAAGCCTATCACTATAGAACCTGAAGGCATGGCACGTTTGGCACTCAAGGAATAGAGGAAAGCGGGGCTTGCTACAGGGCAAGTCACATCTGCTACACTCTACGTGGAAGACGAAGTACCAGAATATCTTCTACCACTCTGGGAACTCATGGTCTCAGCTATGAGTCTCGGAGAATGTCGGGAATTCAACCCCTACGTTGAGTTCACCCAATTTTTTCTCGCAACCACACCCAACGAATTGCCACCCCTCACAACCATCAACCACCGAATCTGCCCGAAACCCGGCGCTACATGGGTCCCCAAATGGCGACACTCACCCTCCAAATTTTATGTTGAGCTCACCAAACAGCTCAATGATGAAGAAGCCTCAGGCCGGATTTATCGTGCAGAACATGATACCAATGCGGTAGTTCTGTTCATACAAGTCAAACGAGATGATCCCACCAAACCCAGACGTCTCCTAGATGCCAAGGATCGGAATGATGAAGTTGACCCCAACCACACACTCCTACCAAGCATTGAGGAACTCATGGAACTAGTCGCCGCTCGGAAGTATTAGAACAAAATCGACCTAGCAGATAGGTACCACAACATCAGAATCGAAGAAAACTCGGAACAACACTCCTCCTTCCTCACACACATGGGATATTACCGCCGTCGCATTATGCAACAAGGCGACCGCAATGGGCCTGCCACCATTGTAAGAGCCATGTACGAAATCTTTAAGGACATGGTCTTCGAGGACCTTGTCATGTATATCAACGACATTATTATCTTTTCTGATACCTACGACGAACATGTAGCTACTTTACGGAAGGTTCTGCAAAGACTCCTAGACGAGAGGTTTTGGTTGAAGGCCAGCAAATGCCAGTTCTTCCATAAACGTCTAGATATATTGGGACACATATTAACTCCGGATGGGTTACATATAGATCCTAAGAAGCGCAAGAAACTATTAGACTTCATGGTTCCCAGCTAACGCCGGGAACTAAAAGGTATTCTAGGCGTTGTCACCGGGTGACTACCAGCCCACCTAAGGGTACTTGTACTATACAGAACGACCCAAGGATATGTTATACATGTCTAAGGAATACTTAATAATAAGTGTTGCGCGTAACTAGAAAATATTACTCGTAGCAGTAATACTTCTATCTGCAGTACAGCCCGACAATAGAAATATTGCGTTGTGAGATCAGGGATAGAGGAACTACGTAAGAACTTGTAGCTGGAGCTACAGTTCAAGTTTCGTGTGATTCCGACTACTAGTGATCTAGTTACAGTCAGACAAAGTTTCTTACGATACGACGGAAGAAAATATTTCTATGTCGAAAATAGTATGGGAGCAGTTACCTTGAACTTGCCAAGTTACCCTGAACTAGGATTGGTTACCCTGAACCTACTAAGTGAGCTACTTACCAAATGCGGTTTAGGTCAACACACCCCCTGTAAGCTACGTCGGAAACTAATTGCGGGACGAGACTAAGCCCGATCGGGAAACCGTAACCATGGTTGCAATCAGCATATTTTTACGGTCCAACCAACATATCATACTAGCCGCATTCGTCGCCCCTAGCCATTTTGGGTTACCCTGAAATCTCCTTAGATAGAAATAAAAAAATCAAGCCACCCGGGCGTAATTTATGCTAAAGTGCGTCCGGTGACACTATAAGGGGCAATAGAAATCTGAGCGAAAATAAAAGTTCTCAGAGACTTTCGGTTCAAGTTGGGTATAGTGGTAGTTTTGCACACTGAATCCATTCCTGGAATCCATTTTGCGATCAGAGTTATACTGCGCGAGTTATCGGCTGTTGAAGCTGTTAAAACTCCTTCTGCAGGTTCTAGCATATGCCCAGTGGACAAAAGTAGCTAACGGACCTAGTCTATTAGATTCCACGCAGAAAGAGCTTTCAAATGAGGCATTAATGAAGATCAACAGAGTTATATCCGCGGAGTTATGAGCAGTTGAAGCTGGTACACGTGTATTCGAGGTAGGCTCTCAATAGACACTAGACAACTCGGATGGATGATGCCGGATCAATTAATTAAGAACTCCTAGTTGTAAACCGAACGACTTTAAGTTTACTATCTGAAAGTTACTCTGGCATCGGAATAAGACTATGGTTATGTCGCTTAAGCAATGACCAAGAATAGGAAGTGTAATCTCTTAGAGATACAGTTGGGAAAAGTATTCTTAGTTGAGTCAAGTGTGTAGTATGACTCTGCAGTAGCTGGAACCCTGGCAGACTAAGTGCAGAAGGCCACTGCATAAAGAAAAGCTGATGTGACAACCTTCAGACATTAGCAATCCGAAGCCCGCAAGTTATTACAATATACATCACCGCGGAATACAAATAGTGAAAGAATTGTCCAAGGTGAGGAGAGTGCCCACCATAGCTGTTAAGCAATCGATTCTACACGAAGCCTACAAAGTTCTAAGTTAACGTTTAAGTTCTGACTTTATCTCGGAGAAGGCTAGAGGGACCTTTAGTTTCGGTGAAGAATTATTCGGAGTTCTGAATAAGTTCGTTGTGGCAATAGAACATACGGCCGCTCTATTTTATAGTTGGAGTATCCGCTATATAGTAAATAGAGCCCCCATGACATTACTTTAAAGTCGCAGTATTTTCGTTTAGCTGAAGTCCTAAAATACATACCAAAAATATGTCTGCTCCTGAAGACCAGACTCCAAAGGCTTCTGGGTCTCGCCAACCCTACAACCCTTTGTCATTCCCAGCCATTACTCCAAGAGCGATAACACAGCGACCGCAATTGGAGACAGCTCATTCGGAATCTGAACTAGAACCTGATTCCGCAATGCAAGATATATTATCTCGTGGGGTTCAATCCTATGAACCACAATACCCAGCTCTCGATTACTCTCCAGATCCATTAACGATGCCAGTAGGGCTATTACACCGATTCGGACAAACCCGAACTCGACAAATCGGTGCCCCAAACACAACATCATCTCGTCACAGAGTAGATACCCGAGAATATAGGCAATCAAATCCAGGCCTATCGCATGAGCAATATGATCGATTACTGGCCACCATCATTAATGATGGCAAGGAGGAATTCGAGAAGCAGAGAACCGAGATAACCAAGTTGACCGATGCATTGTTGGCCTAAGCCAAAACAATAACCGACCAACAGGCTGTACACAAGATCATTTATGGAGGCGCCAAGGCCATACAGGAAGAACTGACTAACCTTTCGTCAACAGGTAAAAGACGAAATAGCCGCCCTCAAAGGTCAAGCAGAAGGTCAACAAGAAGCAGTTGCTACCCTAACCGATTAGATCAAGGCAACCCTGGTAATCCAGTGGGAAACCTTGATTAAGAAGTTAGACGAAGAGAACGCTAAGGTCATTGGGGCAGCGCAAGCTGAATTTGACCAAATCCAGGCGGACTTGTGAAGCTTGAATGAGTGGAGTCAACAAGCTGTCAAGCAAAAGCAGGAGGACCGTTCTAAGAGTTGGGAATACAACAAGGAGTCAATCGAGGCCCTTGACCAAACCACTGCAACTATATGGCGGAAAATTAAGGACCTCGAAAGTCCTACCAAACGAAAACAGGGAATCCCTGCGGATATTGATGAAGAAATCCGCAGGCACCGAACCCCACCTCCACTACGTCAAGGTAGAGGCATAGGTGGAATAATCCCACCACCACCTCCACCACCTCCTCCACCTCCACAAGATGGACCTGTGACTCAAGTCACTCAGGTCGCACCTGCCCCACCTGTCAAGAAGAAACCCCGAAACATTCCGCACCCTCCCAAGTTTGATGGTACTTCCTCAAAGTTAGAGGGATTTGTTCAAAAGGTCGACAATATATTAGAGCGAATGCCATTTTCTGACAGCACCACTAGTGAAAAGATCCTGTATGTCTCGGATCTATTAATTGGACGGGCTAATGTTTGGTACCGTGCCAACCAGCACAAACGCCTACCAAACGAACAGACCAAGTAGCTCGAATGGGACTCATACGGACGGTTCAAAAATGAGTTCATGGAGGCCCACCGGAACCACCATGAACAACGGGAAGCAGAGCAGACAATGCTTAAAGACTACCAGCGGAAGGATGAGCGGATGGTGGACTATACCTCTCGTAACAGGGCACAACAATTGATAGCTTGTCTTTCAAGAGAAGTGCTCTGGGAGCACCTTGTTAACTCTATCTAACCCGAGGTGAGAACCCATATGATCCGACCAAGCATTGACAAGGACTTATTGGATAAAGTCCCTGAAAGTATCGAGATGTGCTTCCACACTATCGCGAATGCCGGATTAACCTTGGAATACGAGAGGGGTAGAGAGAAGTATGCTCGGACCGAGTTCCAGCATAAAGTCGATAGCGCAGGTGGGACGAAAGAGAAGAAAGAGGGCAATAAATCCTCGGAGGCTACCAAGAAGGATGACACCAAGCGTGTGGAGAAGAAGAAGGCGAAGCCTAAACCTCAAGGCACCGGTGCGAAATCCGACAAGTCTGATACCACTAAGATAGCCAAAGAACCTGGTGAAGAGCTTGTCACCTATGCCATGAAAAAGGCACGGATGGCATTCTCACAGTGTATCAAATGTAGTGATCCCAAACACATCAAAAAGGACTGTACGAATGCTTGGAAGCCTACCAAGGAGGAGAAGAAGAAGGCTGATAAGGGGAAGGAGAAGGCAGCGAAGGTATCTGCAATTACGGCAACAGTGGACGTAGTTCCTGAGCCAATTTCCTATGGTCCCTTTATTTCGGAGGACGAGTTGGACTTTGAGGTGGATGACTTGGATACTCAATAGGAACGTGGGCAGTCCTGTAGATCGGGTCAGGCAGTCTCGCAGGATTGGTTTTCGATTTGTGTTGTTAGGAAAGGCATCTCTGTTAAGGACTGGAAGGAAGAACATGAGGGGGAACTTATGGATATAGACCCGGTTTGGATTTCTTCTGTTTCTCACAATCTGTCTATGTTACAAAACACAAAAAGAGTACAAAAACGAAAAGCTGAGGACGAGTTGGCTACTCTAATCAGCGGTCTTGAAAAAAGACCACGAACGGTGGCGGCATCGGATATTTCATTGGCTCAGAATCGTGTTTCTAATTTTTGTTTTGTTGGAAAATCGTCCGCGAAAGTGTTAAGGCCTGGTGGAATGAAGTTTCATATTCCTGTTAAGTTATCTTGGGTTTACGGTGGAAATACAAGAGTGATAACCGTGAATGCCCTTATTGATACTGGTGCCGAAGTGATGATTTTGAATACGGATTTTGTGGAGCAGATGATGATGCCTTGGGTTAAGAAGGAGATTAGACTGAGATTGGAGGGCGCCGATGGCTCCATACTTAAGAGGTCTGGGACTGTACAAGTCAAGCAAGTACAGTTGCAGGTCCGCAATGCAAGATCGGGAAAACAAAAAATCCTTGACCTGGTTACGGAGGTTGCGTGCCTCGAGCCAGGTTTATTACTCATTTTAGGGTTCGATTGGATTACAGCGCACTGCGATAAGCTCAGAGTTACATCTCCCTATGGTCTGGAGCTTAAGCGTGCTTTGGAAATTGAAGAGGTGACGGATTTCTCCGAGTTTGACGAAATCCTGGAACATGCGAAATATGTCGGTTTAATACATGTGGGCGAAATGGAATCTCCCCAAGTACCCACTGGTCAGGCGTAGGATGTGATGCAGAACATAACGGCAGAGAACCTACAGGGACTGGCAGATAGATTGCCAGCCCAGTACAGAGATATTGTACGAATCTTTGGAAAAGAGGCGCAGGCTGCCCTGCCAGCATATGGTGAGCAAGATATGACTATTGACCTTGAATCGGGAAATCAACCACCCTCAGGGAAACTCTACCCTCTGTCCCCAGATGAACTCGAGCTACTAAAAGAGTATCTGGATGAAATCCTGAAAAATGGGAAAATTCGCCCTAGCAAGAGCAGTGCTGGCGCGCCAATATTTTTCGCGAGGCAGGCAAATGGCAAGTTGCGAATAGTAGTTGACTATCGTGGACTCAATGCCATCACTATTAAAGACAAGTATCCCCTACCCCTCATGACTACACTAATGGAATAAGTCGACACATCACAAATATTCTCGAAGTTGGATTTGAAGGTCGGCTTGAATCTACTATGCAT
>Ga0307511_10002502_pt1 | contig 19196 bp, 10 predicted proteins | sample 13_EM_MG_FD_200266 | JGI IMG/M metagenome (GOLD analysis project Ga0307511, IMG submission 200266) | Populus trichocarpa ectomycorrhiza microbial communities from riparian zone in the Pacific Northwest, United States - 13_EM | ecosystem: Host-associated > Plants > Roots > Unclassified | place... | reverse complement strand
CTAATAAACCTTTGCATATGAAAAAAAAACCTGATTCTATGAGGTATCCTATGTGGCTATCTTATCCCCGCTCCTTCCTGGCAGCCGGGCTCACTTTCATCCAGCTATGTTATTTGATGGCTCCGGCATGCGCACAAAGCGATGGTCTTCCCCGTGGCGCCCAGATGCCCTACCAGCGTTATGAAGCAGAAAATGCTACCCTGGGCGGGGGCGCATCGCTCCGGCAATCGCCCCAGTTCGTACAGGCCGATATTGCTTCGGAAGCTTCCAATCAAAAGTATGTAAGTCTTGGCTCCAATGGAGCCTACGTAACCTGGAGGGCGACTGCCGCTGCGCAGGGGTTTGATCTGCGGTTCACCATGCCGGATAATACGACAGGCACAGGCCTGACAGGCTCTCTGGGCTTGTATGTCAACGGAACTAAAGTAAAGAACATCGATCTTTCTTCTTACTGGGCCTATCAGTATTTTGTAACAGGCGGGTCGGATCCTATTCAGACACCGCAGGAAAAAACGTTTATGCGTTTTGATGAAGTGCATTTCAAACTGGACAACCCGGTGAATGTCGGAGACACGGTCAGGATCCAGAAAGACAACGGGGATGCCCTTACTTATGGGGTGGATTTTGTCGAGCTGGAGCCAGTGCCTGCCGCTATCGCGCTGCCGGCGAATGCCCTTTCTGTGACCAGCTATGGGGCGGTAGCCGATGACAACACCGACGATTTTGCCGCTTTCAATGCTTGTATCAGCGCAGCGGTGTCGCAGGGGAAAAGCGTCTATATCCCGCCGGGAAAGTTCCTCCTGAGCGACAAGCTGACCCTTAAGGTCTCGAATCTGAAGATCCAGGGGGCGGGGATCTGGTATACGCAAATCTATTTCACCAGTCCCAAGCAGTTCTATGGTGGTATTTATGCACGGGCCAGCAATGTGGAGCTCTCCGATTTCTCCCTGAACACCGCCAATAATGGCCGGCTGAAATACAATGAATCCAACCCCCGGGTGGCAGGTGATCCTTACATTATTTACAAAGCATTCGAAGGGACCTATGGATCTAATTCGAAGATCCATGACGTGTGGGAGGAGCATTTCGAGTGCGGCTTCTGGATCGCCGGTTACGATCCTCCTTACCCGGTAGATATTACACAGAACCTTACCATCTCCAATTGCCGTATCCGGAATAACTACGCAGACGGGGTGAACTTCTGCCAGGGTACTTCCAATTCTACCGTTCAGAACTGTAGTTTCCGGAACAATGGCGATGATGCGATGGCGGTATGGCCGAACAATGCCACTGGGGTCAACCAGCCCTGTATCAACGATGTATTTCACAATAATACAATAGAAGATAACTGGCGGGCGGGGAGTGCGGCTATCTTCGGCGGCTATGGCCATCAGATCCATCACTGCGTCTTTAAAGACGGGGTAGCCGGATCGGCCATTCGTTTTACCAATGATTTCTCCGGTTTTACTTTCGACAATACCCAAACACCTATCCGGGTCTATGAGAATACTATTACCAATTGCGGGACCAGCTACGATATCTGGAATCAGAAGCGGGGCGCCATTGAGTTCTACGCAAATACCGGTATTTCCAACCTGCAGTTTGACAACACGGATATTACCAACTCCCAGCGGGACGCCGTCCAGCTGTACGGGAATAATATCAATAATTTAGTCTTTAACAATACCAATATCAATGGAACGGGGCTGGATACCGTAACAAGGAATGTGGCGGCAGATGTATACGGTGGTTTTGGCATCTACTGCCAGGCCAATTCACAGACCGCCACTTTTAACAAGCTGACGGTCACCAACGCTGAATCGGGCACTTATATTAACCGCAACACTTCCTTCCAACTGATCATTACGAATGCCACCGTTCCTGTTACCGGTGTCAGCATCAGCCCGCCGGGGGATACGGTGCTCGGGACGGGACAAACGGTGCAACTGGGAGCCGTGATCGCGCCCATCGACGCTACCAATAAGAATGTGACCTGGACCTCTTCCAATACTGCTGCCGTAACGGTGGACGCCACCGGGAAAATAACGGCAACAGGTTTGGGCTCGGCTACCATTACCGTTACTACAGCGGATGGGAATAAGACTGCCACAAAATTAGTGTCGGTCACCCCTGCCGTTAATATCGTCGCCACGGATGGCGCTGCCAGTGAGAGCGGCGATCCGGGAGTCTTTACCATCAGTACAGTCGGTATTACCCAGAATGTGACGGTACATTATAATATCGGAGGAACGGCAACTGCTAGTGATTACACGGCGAGTCCTTCTTTAACGGGATCTGTCGTGTTGACTCCTTCCGCCCTTTCCCAGACTATTACCATCACTCCGGTGGATGACAATATTTTTGAAGGACCCGAAACGCTGAAGTTGAGTGTAACACCGGGGACCGGGTACAAACTGGGCGGTGACACTACCGCCGTCATTACCATTGCAGACAATGATAATCCTCCCTGTACGGCTCCGGTCGTGGCACAGGTCTCCGGTACCGCGCCCGTGATCGATCAGAACATTGAAGCTGCCTGGAGTATAGCGCCGGTAAAAACGATCAGTAATGTGGTGCTGGGCGCCGTTCCTTCCGGATATAGCGGCAAATGGCAATCGCTGTATGATAATACCAACCTGTACTTTCTGGTACAGGTGAACGACGCCACTAAGATCAATGACTCAGGCGCCAGCTGGTGGCTGGATGACGCGGTGGAAATTTTCATTGACGGAGACAACAGCAAGGGAACGGCTTATGATGGAGTCAACGACTTCCAGCTTGGTTTCCGGTGGAACGATAATACCGTACATATAGGGGGCAATTCCGTAAGCCGCACTACCGGCATTACTTATTCGATGTATGCCACCGCAACAGGTTATAACCTGGAAGTGGCCATTCCCTGGTCGACCATCGGGGTTAGCCCATCCCTGGGCAAGCCCCTCGGACTGGATGTACAATTGGATAATGACGACAATGGCGGTGACCGGGACGGACAACTGGCCTCTTTTGCCACCAACACGACCGCCTTCCAGAACCCGGGCTTATTCGGGACGGTCTACCTGACCACCTGTAATGGCGGCAACACTAACCATCCACCTGTTGCCAATGCCGGCCCGGATCAGACCCTGAGCGCCGGAACTTCCAACACTACCCTGCAGGGATCGGGTTCTGATCCCGATGGAACGGCAGTGACTTATGGCTGGACGCAGGTAAGCGGCCCTGCTGTTACCTTCAGCAATAATACGCTGGCTGCACCGGTAGTAACGGGTCTCACCAATGGTAATACCTATGTATTCCAGTTAACGGTAAGTGATGGATCTTTAACGGCTACCGACCAGGTGCAGGTTACGGTAAGCGGCAGCACCGGGCCACAACCGGGAACAGTCACCGCCAGCCAATTGTCGGGAACGCTGAGCATAGATGGCAGTCTGAGTGAAACGGCCTGGACGACCACCAATGCTGTCTCGAAGACGGTGATTGGCACCGCCAACAACACGGTCAGTTATGGAGTTCTGTGGGACAATACCAACCTGTATGTTGGGGTGAAGGTGCTGGACGCGTCCCTGAATGGGAATGCAACGGACCTCTGGAACGGAGATGCGGTAGAGGTCATGATCGACGCCAACAATAACAAGCTGTCCAGCTATGACGGACATGACAACCAATTGATACAGGCCTATAACAGCACGGCACTTTTCAGTAAAGTGAGCATCAGTGGTGTTCAGCATGCCTGGGCCCCGATCAGCGGGGGGTATAGTGTGGAGATGGCGATACCCTGGAGCCAATTAGGACTGACCCCTGTCGCCGGACTGAGCATCGGCTTTGATATTGCCAATGACGATGACGATGCCGGTGGGGGACGTACGGCGCAGGCTGTATGGTATGGGACGATCAACGATTACCAGAGCACGGCCGGTTTCGGGACCCTGGTCCTGGGAAGCGGCACGACCGGCTCAGCAGTCGCGGGTGTAGCCCTCACAGCCGCCGGCAAAGGAGTTGTCACGGACAGCGCGGGCATCAGTTTGCAACTGATACCGAATCCTGTAACGAATGGACAGGCGCAGGTACTGGTATCCGGGAATGTCCGCTCCGGCCACCTGCAGGTCTTCGATATGACAGGAAAGATGGTGGTTCACCAGGATATACAGTCACAGGCGACCCTGGACCTGAGCACCCTGGCAAAGGGATTGTACATCGTGAAATTCTTCACGGGAAGTAAGACGATCAGTAAGAAATTATTGATCAAATAAATCTGATTAAGGGGTTGATCGAAGATCAACCCCTTAATAATCTTGCTCCGGCAGCCTTGTCCAGCAGGATCTCGCAGTTTGGATGCAATTGTACCACGGATGCCGGTATGTCTGTTGTCACCGGGCCCAGGATCGCCTTTTCAATGATTTCGGCTTTATGGGCGCCCTTGGCGATCAATATGAGTTTGCGGGTATGCATGATATTCTTAATGCCTCTCGTCAATCCGCCTAGTTCTATATTGGCCGGTACCTGCGTTTCCCTGCGCACCCTTGCTTCAAAATCCGGGTCCATGGGGGAAACCCATGTTTCACTTTCAAAAGGAGTTCCGGGCTGGTTGATCCCAATATGTCCATTGCTGCCAATGCCCAGCATCTGAAGGTCTGCTCCTCCCCGTTCGGCCAAACGCCGTTCAAATAGTTCCGCCTCTTTCACAAAATCGTCCGATAGGGTGGGCGGCATGATAAAGTTTTCCTCCGGAATGCCTAAAGGTCCGGCGATCTGGTTCAGGATCATCGTATAGCAACTGCCTGCATATTCCCGGGGAAGGTTCGTCAGTTCATCTACATTAAAAAGGGTGATCCGGGAGACATCGAAAGGGTATAACGCATGAATCTTAGAGACGATCGCATGCATGTCGATGGTAGTCTGGCCGGTGGAAAGGCCGATCACGGCATTGGGTTTTTCCAGCATCTGGGCGATGATCCGCCATGCTGCAGTTATATTAAATTCTTCTTCCGTTTTTGTAATCGTTATTTTCATCTTTTTATTTTTTTGCTTCGGATGATGATTTCTCTTGAATGAATCAAGCGAAGTGTATTTATAAATTCTTTAATTGTTCCGTGAAAAATTCATCGATGGCGATGGCGGCTTCCGCCTCATCTTCTCCTTCGATGATCACTGAAATAGTTTCTCCGTTTTTGGCGGCTAAGGCAAGGATATTCAGCATGCTGTTCAGCCGGATCACCGTATCTCCTTTTTTTAAGTGGAAGGCGGAACCGAATTTTTTGGTGAGCCTTATCAGGGTGGTGGCAGGCCTGGCGTGAATCCCTTCAGGAGACAGAATGATATAGTCTTTTGTGATCATTGATTAACCTCCTGTAAATAAGTGGTGATGTCTTTCGAATTATCCATTTCCATCACTTTTTTAAATACCTCTTTTGCTTTTGACATACGCTTGTTATGGATGCTGTTTTTTATTAAGGGAATGGCGGCGGCGCTCATAGAGAACTCCTTTAGTCCCATTCCCAATAACAACAACGTTGCCATCGGGTCTGCTGCCAGTTCTCCGCAAAGGGCCACAGGAATGTTGTTTTTATGACCCTGTTCTATTACATAGCTTATCAACCTTAGAAGACCCGGGTGAAACGGATCGTAGAGGTCTTTCACTTTTTCATTCATCCGGTCGATGGCCAGTGTGTATTGGCAGAGATCGTTCGTGCCGATACTGAAAAAATCCACTTCTTTGGCTAACAGATCTGCTATAAGGGCTGCAGAGGGTATTTCAATCATAATACCCGTCTCAATAGCGGGATCGTATGCCTTATTTTCAGCGGATAATTCACTTTTTGCGATAGCAAGAATGGATTTTGCCAACCGAAGCTCCTGGATATTGCTGATCATGGGGAATAGGATCTTACAGTTTCCGAAGGCGCTGGCCCTTAAAATGGCTTTCAACTGGGCGATAAAAAGTTCGGGCTTGTCCAGGCTGATGCGGATGGCCCTGTATCCAAGGAAAGGGTTCTGCTCTGCGGGTAATTCAAAATAAGGCAATTGTTTGTCACCCCCGATATCAAGGGTCCGTATCGTGACAGGTTTGTTCCCGGATCGCAACGCTATTTTTTTATAGAATTCGAACTGCTCCTCTTCTGTGGGGAAGGAAGGGCTGCCCATGAAAAACAATTCTGTCCGTAACAGCCCTACTCCTTCTCCGCCTTTATCGAACACCTGCTCCAGGTCCTCAACCTGCGAGATATTGCCCATTAGCTGTATGATCTCTCCATCCATTGTACAGGCAGCCATATCCTTAAGTGCTGTCAACCGGTCGGATTGCGCGGCATAGGCCGCTTTTTTCGCCTGGTATTCCGCCACACGATCCGGGTCGGGATTGACAAGCACCAGTCCGTTCCCGCCATCCAGGATAAGGAGATCATTATCTGCTATTATGGTAAGACCCTCGCCGCAGCCCACTACCGCCGGTATCCCTCTTGATCGGGCAATGATGGCCGCATGGGAGGTGCTGCCGCCTGTCTGTGTGGCAAAGCCGATAATATGGGTTGGATCCATCGTTATCGTATCGGATGGAGTGATGTCTTCAGCAATGAGAATCGTACCGAGTTCGAATTTTTTAGTGCCCGACTGCGCAATCCGGCCGTCTGGCTGATCACCCTGCCCGCCCTGCACGGAAACATTCAGCTGTTTTAAGATCCTGTTCCCAATATCCTGTATGTCGGACGAGCGGGCGCTCAAATACTCGTCCTGCATATTTTTGAATAATTCGACCGTATCCCGGATGACTTCGACCAGGGAGTCGTGGACGCTTTTTTTATCCCCCTTTATTTTTTCGACCACATTGCTTTTAATCTGCGGATCGCCTAAAAACTCGATTTGTGTTTCCAGGATGGCTATACTCTCCGGCCGAAGCAATAATTTCTCATTGCCGATGATGGCCTCGATCTCTTTAATGGAAGCGGTGACTGCGTTGTCATACTTTTCTATTTCCAGCCGGATATCCGCCTCGTCTTTCAATAAGATCCCTGTCAGGACCGCTTCCTTTTTTCGGATCACGCAGGCCCTGCCAATTGAAATACCGGGTGAAACGCCAATTCCTTTCATGCTGTTGAATCTTACTATGCTAATAAATGAATAATACTCCCCACAAAGCCCGCTATCAGCAATCCCAAAAGCAGCCAGGTGGTTTTACAATTCTTTTTTATAAAATAAAAGACCAGCAATGTCAGCGCCAGCGGGATGATGCCGGGTACGATCTGGTCCAGTATTCCCTGGACGGCCGTTCCCTCTCGGGCTGTTCCGATCGTTAAAGGTGTCCTAATGGACATCAGCGTCGCGGGCATTGCCCCGACCACCATCAATCCCACGATAGCAGCCCCGGATGTCAGCTTATCCATGGCATTGGTCTTTGCCAGGTTTTGCAGGAACCGGGTTCCGGCATTATACCCGATGAAAGCCAGATTATACCGAAGGGCCAGGTGGGGTATATTGAAGAGCAGTAAGAAGAGTACCGGGCCCGCCACATTCCCTTTGAGGGCCATTGAAGTGCCCACGCCCGCTGCTATTACTTTCAGCGTTCCCCAGAACAAGGAGTCGAAGACGCCCGCCAGGGGACCCATCAGCCCCAGTTTGATGGAGCTGATCGATTCTTCATCGAAAGATTCGTCCCGGCTGTTCTGCTCTTCCATGGCAGCCGTAATGCCTAAAATAAATGTAGAACCATAAGGGCTGGTATTAAAGAGTTGCAAATGCCTTTTAAGTGCGGATGATAGCTGTTGCCTGGTAGTATATAATTTCTTCAGGGCCGGTATCATGGCAAAAGCAAAACCGGTATTCTGCCATGTTTCGAAATTGAAATTTGCTTCGAGGGCCAGTGACCGGAAGAAGAGGCTCCGGATCACTCTCTTTGATAATTTTGGCTGGGAAGGGGCTGCCTCCTTTTCAGGCGCCTCCTTCTCATGCGTATCCTCCTCAAAAGAGGCGTCTTCCTCCCCCGCGGTAGCGGTACTATGTGTATAATTCGTCAGGATCAGCGCTATGATAAGTCCCAGCCCGCCTATGGCAAGTACCGGGAGTTTCAGGTAAGCGGCGAGCAGGAACCCGAGAAAGAACCAGGGCGCCCCCTTTTTATTGAACAGCAGGTTCATTAATAAGGCAAATCCCAGGGCGGGCAGCATATTGCCGGCCACCTGCAATCCGGTATTCACCCAGGAAGGGATCCGGTCTAAAAATGATTTCATGACCGGGGCCCCTAATTGTAAGGCCAGGAAGGTGATGAACCCCATCAGCAGGGGCTTCAATAAGCCCGACAGCACATGAAGGCGTTGGATTTTTTTATAATTACCTTCCTCCGCATACTGATTGAATTTTTTGTTGAAGACGGACCGGAAGACAAATAGCCCGCTGAGCACCATTTCGGCCAGAATGGAGATGGGGATGGCTAAAGCCAGGGCAATGCCCGGACCCTTGCCGGATAGAATGGCAAAAGCGGTACCCAGGACACCTCCCGTGATCACATCCGGCGGGATGGCTGCCCCGACCTTGATATTTCCCATGAAGATCAGTTCCAACGTGGCTCCAATGATGATCCCCTGGTTAAAGTCATGGAGCGCCAGACCTACCAGGGGGCCTAATACCAGGGGCCTGCTCAGCAGGGTGGTACCCAGAAAGTCTTCCGAATGGCCAAACAGGACAATCAACACGATCAGGATGGTAGATAGTAGCATAATTAAATCAGGTGTTCGATCAGTTGTTTACTGTCGGTAGGGACCTGCCTTATTTCCAGCTCTATTCCTTTGCCCAGCATTTCTTTGATCAGCATGATATCCCCATCCGTTACGGCAATTGCCTTTGTGAGAAGCCGGGAACCTTCTTTTCCTCTTATTCCTCCAAAATTGATGGACCTTATTTCCGGCACTTCCCCGGCCAGAAAGGAAGCCTCTTTTACCGTGGTGACCAGTAATAATATTTTGAGATGGGCGCTTTTCTCATCCTGCAGGAAAGCGGCCGCCTCGGCCAAGGATTTAATTAATAGCTGGGTGCCCGGAGGTTTTGCCAGGCCAAACGTTAATTTGAGAAAACTGTCTTTTGCTGTTTTATCGTTGGCGATCAGCAAACTATCAATGCCCAGCGCCGGAGTCCAGGTAAATGCCACCTGTCCATGCAAAAGCCTGTCATCGATCCGGGTTAGTTTAATCATTGGTCACTTTCACTTTTTCGTTGATTTATCAATTGATTCACATACACCAGCTGTTCTTTTGCCTGGATGATAGCCTGTTCAATTACCTCCGCAGCAGGGCTGTCCATATCAGCCATCAATACGTCAATCAGCACCGGAAGATTGAATCCTGCAACAATATGGACATTTCTCCCTACCGTATGCTGAAGTACCTGGTTGGTAATGCTTCCCCCCAATAAATCGGAAAAGATCACCCATTCTTCACCGGGCTGGATATTTCCCATTATACCGGCTAAATCGGCTTCGATGGGCTTATTCTCATCGATGTAGGCCTGGAGCGTGAAGACATTCTCCATTGGCCCGATAATAATATCCAAAGATGATTTTATTCCTTTTGCAAAAGCGCCATGAGTGGCTATCAGGAATTTCCGGGTTGCTCCCATTAAGAAATTTCTTCAATTATCCGATAAAGTTTGGTCAAATACTATTTTTCTACCCCTACATCACCACTACACAAGCGGTAAAAGAGGGGATCAGGGGCCCATTAAGGCTTTTTAGTCCCGTAGAGGTGATGTAGGGCCGGGAAAATTGACTCCGGGTAGATAGGGGGCTAGATTTGATAAAACCAAAAATTGCTGTAATGAAACAACTGCTACTACTACTGTTCTTCGTCCCCCTGCTCGGGGGCGCTACGGCTGCTCCTCATCTCGCTCCCATCCGGGGAGTCGTCCGCGACGAGACCGGGCAACCACTGGCGGCTGTCACCGTCACGATCAAAGGTTCCCAAACAGCTACCCGCACCGATGCCAATGGCCGGTTCTCCCTCGAAGCAAGAACGGGAGATGTACTTGTCTTTTCCTATGTCGGGCATGCTTCCCGGGAAGTCAGGATCTCCGGCAACGATGATCTCTCCATCGAACTGGCCGGCAACAACAGGAGCCTGAATGAAGTAGTTGTTACCGCCCTGGGGATCCGACGATCGGAAAAGTCGCTCACCTATTCCACCCAACAAATTTCCGGCAATGAGCTGACAACGGTGAAGAGCGACAACCTGATGAATTCCCTCAATGGCAAGATTGCCGGCGTCACCATTGCTCCCAGCGCCTCCGGCATCGGCGGCTCTGCCAAAGTGATCCTTAGGGGCAACCGGTCGACGACCGGCAACAACCAGCCCTTGTACGTGATCGACGGGGTGCCCATGTCCAATCAGGGTAACAATTTCATGCAGCCAGGCAGCAGCACCTACGGGGGCAACCCGGAAGGAGGCGACGGTATCTCCAACCTCAATCCGGAAGACATTGAAAGCATGACCGTGCTGAAAGGCGCCTCCGCAGCCGCCCTCTATGGCAGCCAGGCAGCCAATGGGGTTATCGTCATCAACACGAAGAAAGGAAGAGCGGGCAGGACCGTCATCAATGTCAATTCTTCCGCTTCCATAGACAAGAATGCCTATACTCCACAGTTCCAGAACAACTATGGACAGACCAACCCCACCGCGGTAGATAGCTGGGGTGGTAAGATCACCGGTGCACATGACAACCTGAAGGACTTCTTCCGGACAGGCAGCAACCTCACCAATGCACTGAGCCTGTCGGGAGGCACCGATGCCGCACAGACCTATTTCTCCTACACCAATACCACCGCTAAAGGCGTAGAGCCGACCAACCAGCTCAGCCGGAATAATTTCAATTTCCATGAAACGGCTAAGTTCTTTTCCAACAAGCTGACGGTGGACGGGAATGTCAATTATATCACCCAGAAGCTGGAGAACAGCCCGGCTATCGGATTTTATTCCAATCCCCTCACGGGCCTGTATCTTTTTCCCAGAGGGAAGGACCTCCTGCCTTATAAAAATCAGTTCGAGCTGCCTCCTGTCTCCGGCGGTAACGGGGCGCCTACGCAGAACTGGCCTTTCCAGGAGGACGTGCAGCAAAACCCCTGGTGGGTCATCAACCGCAATACGAATGAGAACACCCGCAACCGGATATTGGTCAATGTCAGCCTTAAATACGAAGTCACTCCCTGGCTGAGCCTGCAGGCCCGCGGCAATGTAGACCGCACCAACGATGTCGGGGACCAGAAATATTATGCCGGCACGCTGGCGCCGCTTGCCTCGCACACCGGCAATGGCAACTGGAACGGCTTCGACCACACCCTGCAGCAACAATACGGGGACTTCCTGGCTATCTTCAACCTGCCGGTCACTTCGGATTTTAAAGTAGATGGGGTCATCGGTAGCAGCATTTCGGATAATGTGACCAGCGGCATTACCTGGGGGCCTTCTGCCCAGCAGGGTTATGGGCTTTTCTTCCCCAACCTGTTCACCATCCAGAATATCGAGGTAGCGCCCGCCATCAACAACGGCACCAGCGGCGCCGTTGCCAGCAACGCGACCACCCTTCAACCCTATCACAGCCAGGTACAATCGGTATTCGGCAATGCCAATATTTCCTATAAGAACTGGGCTTTTCTGACCTTGTCAGGCAGGAATGACTGGTCTTCCAACCTGGCTTTTACAGCGGATAATCATTATTTCTATCCTTCCGCCGGGCTGTCCTTTCTCGTCAATCAAATGGTGTCTCTTCCCCAGGTCATCAGCTATGCCAAGGTCCGGGGCACCTATTCCCAGGTAGGTAATACCGTTGGACAATACCAGACCAACCCGGTGAACACTGCTTCAGGCAGCTCCACCGTCCTGAACACGGCGGCCCCTTCCAGTCTCAAACCGGAAAAGACGAAGGCTTATGAGCTGGGCGCCGATCTGCGATTCCTCGGGGACAACCTCAGCGTAAGCTTCACCTGGTATAAGAGCAATACCTACAACCAGGATATCTCCATCGTACCCTTACCCGCATCCGGTTATGCCACCGAAAATATCAATGCCGGCAATATCCAGAACAAGGGGATTGAATTCACGGTGGGCTATAATATGATCAACCACCGGAATTTCAGTTGGAATACTTCCATCAATGGGTCTAAGAACGTCAATACCGTCATCGATATCGATAGCAAAGACGGCGTCAACCTGGTGGACCTGACACCCGGCAACGGCAACTTTGACAACTATGTAGCCAAGGGAGGGTCTTACGGTGACCTGTATGTTCAGACCCTGCAGAAAGATGCTTCTGGAAGGCTGGTGCTGATCTCGGATGGGAGTACCAATTATTTGCCGGTACAAGGCGGTGGAGAGCTGAATGGCTTCAGCAAGGTAGGCAACCCCAACCCGAAATTCCAACTGGGGTGGAACAACAGCTTTACGTACCATAACTTCTCCCTGAACTTTCTGGTAGACGGGAAATTCGGTGGCCAGGTGATCTCCGTTATGCAGGGCATGCTGGATTATTATGGCGTATCCAAGGTCAGCGGACAGGCCCGGGACCAGGGATATGTAAAGATCAGGGGCGTGGACGAGAACGGGAAGGATGTCAGCCAGATCGATCCGAAGAACTGGTACAGGAACATCGGGGGGCGTAACGCTATCCTGGGTGAATACGTTTACAGTGCGACCGTCGTCCGCCTTCGCGAAGTGGCCCTGGGTTATACCCTGCCAGTCAGCGGGGCCGTCAAAAGTCTGCGACTGTCCCTGACAGGTCGCAACCTGGTCTTCTTCCACCGGTCAGCGCCGTATGATCCTGAACTTACTTCTTCCACCGATAACAAGCTGGGCGGCGTGGATGTTTTCAACCTGCCGACCGCACGCAGTTTTGGCCTGAAGCTTAATGTCACTTTCTAAACTATGTCAACCATGTCGATACAACATATACTATCTATCCGGCGCGTGATACGCTCCACCAATACGATTGCCCTATCCATCGCCCTGATAGCGGGGCTGGGCGGCTGTACCAAAAAATTCGAAAGTTTCAACACCGATCCTACCGGCATCCAGAATAAGGACCTGCAGGTGAATACCCTGTTCATGCCCCTGGAACAGGAGCTGATGTATATGACCGATGACGGGTACCAGATCGCGCAGAACCTGAATGCGGATATCTATTGCGGTTATGCTATGCCTCCCCAGACTTTTGGAAAGGCCGTGGACAATGCCAACTATGTTTTTGTCGATGGCTGGAACCAGGAAGGCTACAACAGCGTTTATACCAACCTGCTCGGGCCTATCAAGAACCAACTGGCCAATTCCGGCGTGCAGACCAGCAATCCTGATTACTGGGCCATTGCCCTGATCGTCGAAGTGGAAGGCATCGACCGGGTAACGGATAAGTTCGGGCCGGTGCCCTACAGCAAGGTCGGCACTTCTCTCGTTACCGTCCCCTATGACAGTCAGCAAAGCATCTATCAGCAGATGTTCCTGCAACTGGATACCGCCGCCGCCAATCTCCAGGCCTATATAACAGCCAATCCCGGGGCGACCCCGCTGGCTAATTATGACGCCATTTTCGGAGGAGACTACACCAAATGGCTGAAACTGGCCAATTCCCTGCGGCTGCGCCTGGCCATGCATCTTACCAAGATAGATCCTGCGACGGCTAAGAGCCAGGGAGAGCGGGCGTTGAGCGCTCCCGGCGGCCTGCTCACCGATCCATCGGATGATGCCGCCGTCCTGGCAAGCCAGGCCAATGGCAATGACTATAACCAGATCACCGACAGCTATGGGGATAATTCCATGAATGCCTCTATTCAGTCCATCATGGTAGGGTACAATGATCCCCGCCTGCCCGTTTATTTCCTTCCCGATACCGACCCCGGCCATACCACTGAATATACCGGGATAAGGATCGGGTGTAATATTCCTCCCAAGCCGTTCTATTCCGGATTCTCGAAATACAACTATAAGACTACCTTTAATGTCTCTGCGCCCGAGATGCTGATGACAGCGGCGGAAGTCTGGTTCCTGAAAGCGGAAGCGGCCCTGAGAGGCTGGGCCGGCGCAGGGACGGTGCAGACGGATTATGAGACGGGTATCCAGGTCTCTATGCTGCAAAATGGGGTTGCCGGAGCTGCGGCGGCTTATATCGGAGATGCTGCCAGCAAACCCATCAACTACGTAGATTATACGGATAAAGACAGCGTCAATTATGACACGGCGGTCTCGAAGATCACCATCAAATGGGATCCCGCAGCTACCGACGAAGTGAAGCTGGAACGTATCATCACCCAGAAATGGCTGGCGATGTTCCCCGAAGGGCAGGAGGCATGGACGGAATTCCGCCGTACCGGCTATCCGAAATTGTTCCCCGTCGTGACCAACAGCAGCGGTGGCACGATCGATACGAAGATCCAGGTGAGGCGGCTGGCCTATCCGCAGAGTGAGGCCACGGTGAATCCCGAAGGAGAGAAAGGAGGGATTCAATTGCTGGGCGGCCCGGATAATGGAGGCACCCGGCTCTGGTGGGATGTCGATAAAGGGAATTTTTAAGGATCAGGACGCTAAAGGCGTCCTATGATCGATCAATCAATAGCATATGCGAATATTTCACACCATTGTTCCATTTTTACTTTGCCTGCCGTTGATGATGCGGGCCCAGTCCTCCGCACGTGTGCTGACCAACCAGGTCGGCTATGAAGACAGCAAGGCCAAAAGGGCCGTGATCGTATCCGGGAGTCCGTTGACGGTATCCTCTTTTCAACTGGTCGATGAGAATACGGGTAAAACGGTCTACCAGGGCAACCCTGTCGTCAGCGGACCGGTGGATAAATGGCGGCATTGGTTGTTCTGGACAATGGATTTCAGCGCTTATACCGCAGCCGGCACCTACCGGCTGCGGGTGAGCCTGCCCGGTGGCCCGGTAAGTTCCCATCCCTTTATCATCGGGAAGAACGTGCTGGAGAAGGCGACCCTGTCTGATGTTATTTATTATTTCAAAGGGCAACGCAGCGCCGGACTGCTGGACAAGGCGGATCATCACCTCCCGCTGGCAAAGGCGCTGCAGGGACCGGCAGCCGGATTATCTGACTCCCTCGATCTCCACGGCGGCTGGTACGACGCCACAGGCGACTACGGCAAACACCTTTCCCATCTCTCTTTTTCTTCTTATTTCAATCCCCAGCAGATCTCCGGGACGGTATGGAGCCTGCTGAAGACCAATGAATTACTGGCTACCCGGAAAGGGACAGACTACCGGCAGTTCACCCGTAGGATCATGGATGAAGCGCTGTATGGCGCGGATTACCTGGTGCGGGTACAGGCAAAGGGAGGATCTTTCTACCGGTCCGTTTCAGCCCCCGGTCCCGGCAAGCTCGCCCGGGACAGGGTGGTCGGCGCCGAAGAAAAAAGCTATCGCATCAAGGTATCAAAGGATCAGACCCTCGGAGGCGGACGGGAAGAACATACCTGGCGTAACTATCAATCCAGCTACCGTTCCGGCGGTGGCATGGCGATCGCCGCGCTGGCCCTGGCATCCACTTACCCGATCTCCGGAGAATACTCCTCCGCCGATTATTTGCAGGCGGCAGAGAATGCTTTTGCCTTCCTGGAAAAAGAGAACCCGTCCATGACCAACGATGGAAAAGAGAATATACTGGATGATTATTGCGCATTGAGCGCTGCTACGGAATTGTACAAGGCTACGCTTAAGGTTGTTTACCACGAGGCTGCGGAAAAAAGAACGGCGCAACTGATCGGCAGGCTGACTTCCTGGGAGACCTACAGGGATTACTGGCGGGCCAACGAGACCGACCGGCCCTTCTTTCATCCGGCAGATGCGGGCCTGCCCATTGTAAGCCTGACGTATTACTACCCCTATGCTACGGAGGCGACGAAATCCCAGATACAAGCGGCGATCCGTCGTTCGCTGGAACACGAACTGTCCATCACCGCCGAGGTGAACAATCCTTTCGGATACAGCCGTCAATTGGTGCAGGATACCCTCGGCCACCGGCATAGCTCGTTCTTCTTTCCTCATGGCAGCGACGCCTCGCCCTGGTGGCAGGGCGAGAATGCCCGTCTCTCTTCCATGGCGGCGGCAGCCAGGCTGGCGGCGCCTCTTTTCGCCGGGGACAAGTTCTTCCGGGATAGCCTGGATGGCTTTGCCCTGGATCAGCTCAACTGGATCCTGGGCCTGAATCCCTACGATGCCTGTATGCTGCAGGGGACAGGGCATAACAATCCTGCCTATGGCTTCTTCGGAACTTTCGAATACACCAACGCACCCGGAGGGATCGTGAACGGGATCACCTCGGGCTTCCATGATGAAAATGATATTGACTTTAACCTGTCCTATGCGACGACAGGAAAAGATGCTGACTGGCGATGGGCGGAGCAATGGCTCCCGCATGCATCCTGGTATCTGTTGGCTATCGCCGCCGGACAACCGCTGATCCCGCCCGCACCAACCGCCGGCCAGCCGCTCACACCACCTCCTCCCACCGTCGATGCGGAGCATCTCCATGACCGGCCCACACTCGCCATCGGCGCCCAGGCCCCCGGCTTCAGCCTTCCGGGCATTGACGGCAACACCTACTCATTACAATCCTTTAAGGATGCCAACGTCCTGGTAGTGGTTTTTATGTGCAACCATTGCCCCACTTCCCAGGCATATGAACAACGCCTCATTTCCATGACCAGCGAATATGCCGCTAAAGGTGTCCGCGTCGTCGCCATCAGCCCCAACTCTCCGTCTGCCGTGCGACTGGACGAACTGGGTTACAGCGATGTCGGAGACTCATTCGACGACATGAAGATCAGGGCTAAGAAAGCAGGTTTCAATTTCCCCTACCTCTATGACGGCGATACCGAGACGGCTTCCAAACAATACGGCCCTGTAGCTACTCCTCATGTGTTCATTTTCGACCGGGAACGGCGGCTTCGGTACGACGGCCGCATCGATGATACGGAGAATCCGCTGAAGACACCCCATAGCCTGGATGCCCGCAACGCTATCGATGCCCTGCTGGACAACCGGGAAGTGCCGGTCGCCGTCACCAAGACCTTCGGCTGCTCGATCAAATGGATCGAAAAGAACAACTGGATACAAAAAGCTACGGTTAAATGGGCCAATGAACCCGTTAGCCTGGATACGCTCGATGCGGCCGGGGCCGCCGGGCTCATTAAGAACAACGGCAAAAAATTGCGCCTGATCAACGTCTGGGCCACCTGGTGCGTTCCCTGTGTGCAGGAATTCTCCGACCTGGTCACCCTCAACAGAATGTACCGTGACCGCGGCTTCGAGTTAGTGACGATCAGCACGGATGATGCGAATGCCCGGCAAAAGGCGCTGCAATTCCTGCAGAAACGACAATCTTCTTCTCCTAATTATATTTTCACGGGGGATGACAAATACAAACTGATCGAAGCCATCGACCCTAAATGGCAGGGAGCTTTACCCTATACGATGCTGGTAGAGCCGGGTGGTAAAGTGGTATATGTGCACGAAGGGGCTGTTGATCCGGAGGAACTGAAGAAGCTAATCTTTAATGACAAGATGATCGGCCGGATCTATAAATAAGCCCCGGATGAGAACCCCTCCGGGGCTCCTGCCCCTCAGTGGGCCGACGGTGGGCCGGCAGGTCGCGTAACCTCGATCAGAAAATCGTATAAATTAATTTCGGAAGATAGGCTTAGCTTTTTCCGGATACGGTACCGGCTGATCTCCACCCCTTTCAGGGAGATGTTCAACAGCTGGGCGATCTCTTTGGAGCTGAGGTTTAATCGTAAATAAGCGCATAGTTTCAGGTCGGTGGCGCTCAGGCCGGGGAATTTGGTTTTGAGGATCGATATGAAATTGTTGTGTACCTGGTCAAAATAGATGGCGAACTGGTTCCATTCCTCATCGTTCTTTTCTATATCGGTGAACATTTTAAAGACGCTTCTGAACTGGATGGCAGGATCGGGGATATTGAGTTTTTTGATCAGGGCTAATAATTCCTGTTTGATCCCCAATACGATCCCGCCCCGCTTGACCAGGTGCATCGTAACCGTAGCCAGTTCTTTGGTTTTAAATTCCAGTTCAGCTTCCAGTTTGTCTTTTTGTAAGGCGATAATTTCTTTCTCCGTTCTGTCCAATTCCAGGCTATGCAGGTAACTGAGCCTTTTCTGCTCTTCTTCATTTCTCTCTTGCTGGAGGGCAAATCTTTTCTGCTGCCATTTGATCACCCAGTTTAAAATGCCGATGGTTATCAGCATATAAAATAACCAGGCCCAGATAGTCTGGTACCACGCCGGCTTTACTATAAAGTGGTAGCTTACCGGCTGGGAGGAATTGCCCAGGTTATTCCGCGCTCTTACAGAAAAAGTATAAGTCCCATAGGGCAGATTGGTGTAATCTTTTTCGGTTTTTGCGGACCAGCCTGACCATTCTTTGTCGAACCCGATCAATTGGTAACTGAATTCCACATTGCTTTTTTGTGCGTATAAGGTGGAGGAATATTCAAAATGAAAAGAGTTCCAATGATTGGGGAGGCTGATGATTTGCGTGGGGTCCTGCGTTGGACTTATTCCCTGGCCGTTCAGATAATAACCCCCGAAAATAAGACTGTCTCTTTCGGCGATGGCCTTTACCGTACTTAATAAGACCTTCAGGGTAACATCCGATTTAAGATATTGGGTATAGTTCAGATGAAAAACACCATTGTCAGACCCAAGAAAAATATTCTCCTTATTATAAGGAACGATGTATTTGAAGCCTCTTATGGTCTGGGAGGTCAGTTCGGGAAAATAGATCAGGGAGAAGGGGGTGCGTCCAGATGATTGGTGGAAGTCAATGACCCCTACATGCTGGTTGTTGACGAACCAGATATTGCCCGTGCTGTCTTCCGTCAGGTATTCGATCGTGCTGTCTTTAAATAAGGGCGTAAAAAAAGCGGAGGGGATAAATTTATCCGTCCGGGAGTCGTATTCATAGACGCCTTTTTCGGAAGCGATCTCGATCCGGTGATGGATAAAGTAGACGTAATTGTTTAAAGAAGAAGGCAAACCGTCTTTTTGCGTATACTGGGTATATCGGGCGATGGTCCTTCTGTCCGGGGAGAGCTGTATTTTAAAAACACCCCTGTAAGGATGGGCCGCCCATATTTCCCGATTCGTATCGATAGCCAGGTTGCCCAGGGACTCATAAAAGCTATCGATCTTTCCCTCGTTTATAAA
>Ga0307511_10002501_pt1 | contig 19196 bp, 16 predicted proteins | sample 13_EM_MG_FD_200266 | JGI IMG/M metagenome (GOLD analysis project Ga0307511, IMG submission 200266) | Populus trichocarpa ectomycorrhiza microbial communities from riparian zone in the Pacific Northwest, United States - 13_EM | ecosystem: Host-associated > Plants > Roots > Unclassified | place... | reverse complement strand
TGCATGACAGGCCCCCGTAGCCCTAGGAAGTACGTCCCGTGTGCCGGCGGAACCGGTCGGTGCTCCGCCTGCGATGCCAGCCTGCCCGGCCCGGGCGTCGGGTGCAGAAAGTTGTCCACAGGCTGTGGGATTCGTCGTACAAATCAAACGCTTGGTGGCGGATCGATACCGAAACCGCCCCGGAGTCGGGACTTCCCGCGTGTGCAGAGGGTAACGTCGTGGCGTGCCCGCCGACCCACTGCACAGCGCCGGAAAACCACAGCGCAGTACGACGAGCCAGCCGCCAAGCGGCTCGGGGGCGAGCGCGATCGAGGTCCGCAGGAGTGCGCGTCGGCGCAGGACGGTCTCCGCGTACCGCGAGGGCGATCGCACCGTCGTGCTCATCCCCGCCCGTATGTCCGAGGCGGAGGAGAAGCGCTGGGTCACCGTCATGCTCGACAAACTGGCCGCCCAGGAAAGCAAACGCGTGCTGGGTGACGCTGAGCTGTCCGAGCGCGCCGAGCGTCTGTCGGCCCAGTACTTCGACGGCCGCGCCCGCCCCACCTCCGTGCGCTGGGTCACCAACCAGAACACGCGCTGGGGCTCCTGCACGCCCTCCGAGGGCAGCATCCGCCTCTCCCACCGGCTCCAGGGCATGCCCGAGTACGTCGTCGACTACGTGCTGCTGCACGAGCTGGCGCATCTCCTGGTGCCCGGACACGGGCCGCGGTTCTGGCGGCTCCTGGAGGCGTACCCGCGCACTGAGCGGGCCAAGGGCTACCTCGAAGGCGTGGTCGCGGCCGAGCGGCTGCCCCATCCGCCGGGCGCCCGCGACGAGTGAGGCCCCCTTGTGGGGGATTGTGTACCGGGTCTGTACCGACTTACTCCGGTGTCAGAGATTGCCGTTAGCCTGACGCGACGCACTTGCATCGGGATGGGGGACGGTCGTTACGCATGGCCAGGGAATTCCAACGCGGCCACAAGGCCAAGATCAGTGACCTCACCGCGGGCACGGATCTGTACGTAGGAGTGCAGATCACCGGCCCCGGGCTGACGTTCGACATCAGCTGCTTCGGTCTCGACGCCGAGGAGCGGCTCTCGGACGACCGGTACTTCGTGTTCTTCAACCAGCCGAAGTCCCCCGAGGAGTCCATCCAGCTCCTGGGCGCCCAGGCGGGCGACGCCGAGTCCTTCCGGATCACGCTCGACAAGATCCCGCCGCAGATCCACAAGCTGGCGTTCACGGCCACGATCGACGGCGCCGGACAGATGTCCCAGATCGCCCCCGGGTACGTCCGGATCGTCGCGGGCGGCGAGGAAGTGGCTCGCTACTCGTTCAACGGTTCGGAGTTCACCACCGAGCGGGCCGTGATGCTGGGCGACTTCTACCTGAAGGACGTCTGGCGGTTCGCCGCCGTCGGCCAGGGCTTCGACGGCGGCCTCGAAGCGCTGCTGAAGAACTTCGGCGGCGAGGTCATGGAGGAGGAGGCCCCCGCCGCGCCGCAGCCGCAGTCCGGCGCGGCCCCGGGCTTCGCGCCGCCCCCGCAGACCTCCGCGCCGCCCGCGTTCGGCGCCCCGTCCGCCCCGGTCCCGGCCCCCGCGCAGGGCTTCGCGCCGCCGCGGGCAGCCACACCGCCCCCGGCCCCGGCACCCGCACCCTCCGTGCACGCCGCGCCGACGATCATCGCGCCGATGACCCCGCCCGGCCCCGGAACCGTGCCGCCCCCGGGCCCCGCCCCCGCGCCCTACGGCCAGCCGCCACAGCCGTACGGGCAGCAGGCCCCCGGCCAGACCGCGCCGCTGCCTCCCGGGTACGGCCAGCCCCCGGCCCCTCCCGGCTACGGGCAGCCCACCCCGCCTCCGGGCTACGGCCAGCAGCCGCCCGCCCCTCCGGGATACGGGCAGGTTCCGGCCCAGCCGGCCGCCTACGGAGTGCCCTCCGGCGCTCCCCAGGGTGCCGGTGTGTCGGCCGCACTGCAGAAGTTCAAAGAGACGCCCACCGGGCAGCGCTGGACGCAGCAGAACAAGAAGCTGATCCGCGTCGACCTCGGCATCGGCGGCCAGCCCGTACTGGCCCGCCAGGGCAGCATGGTGCTCTACCAGGGCAAGGTCGACTTCGGCTACAAGGGCGCCGGGTTCGCCGGCCGGCTCGTGGGCAACGCGACCGGCCAGGAGATGCAGCTGATGCGCTGCACGGGCCAGGGCCAGGTGTTCCTCGCCGAGAACTCCACCAACCTGCACCCCGTCGAGCTCCAGGGGGACGCGATCTGTGTCTCCGCGGAGAACGTCCTCGCCTTCGACGAGAGCCTCCAGTACGAGGTCAGACGCATCGAGGGACACGGCATCCCCGGAGGCGCGCTGTTCACGATGCAGTTCCAGGGGACCGGCACCATCGTCGTGAAGACCCACGGCCAGCCCGTCGTCCTGCCGGTCACGCCGACCACGTTCGCCGACTGCAACGCCGTCGTCGCGTGGTCCGCCGCCGCCCAGGTGATCGTCTCCAGCCAGGTCCGGATGCGCCGCAACGCGTACCCCGGAGACACCGGCGAGAGCGTCAACCTGCAGTTCCGGGCCGCCCCCGGCAATTTCGTCGTCGTCCAGCCGTACGAGGTCTGAGGGAGCCCGTCATGAACCAGCCGCTCGCGGGCTACGCCCCCGCACCCGTCACCGCCCGCATGGAGAACCACGGCAACAACATGCTGAAGGTCGCCATGCAGACCGGAAGCGACCTCTTCGCGCGCGTCGGCTCGATGATCGCCTACGAGGGCTTCATCCAGTACGAGCCCAACCCGCCGGCCGTGCGCCAGATCGCGCGCGACTGGATGACCGGCGAGGGCGCGCCCCTGATGAAGTGCTCCGGAGACGGACTCCTCTACCTCGCCGACTACGGCGCGGACGTCGTCGTGATCAACCTCAACGGCGACGGGATCTCCGTCAACGCCACCAATCTGCTCGCCTTCGACACGTCCCTCACCTGGGGTGTCGAGCGCGTCAAGGGGCTTGCCAAGTTCGCCGGGCAGGGCCTGTGGAACACCAAGATCAGCGGCCAGGGCTGGGTCGCGCTGACCTCCCGCGGCAAGCCGATCGTCGTCGACTGCGGTGGTGGCGACGACGAGACGTACGTCGACCCGGACGCGCTCGTCGCCTGGTCCCCGAACCTCAAGGTGAAGGGCAAGCGCAGCTTCAAGGCGCAGTCGCTGATCGGCCGCGGCAGCGGTGAGGCGTACCAGATGGCCTTCTCCGGGCAGGGCATCGTCGTCGTCCAGCCCAGCGAGGACAGCACCGACCGTCTCCGGTTCCGGGGCTGAGGGGGGAACACGACACCATGCAGAGCCCGCTTTTCGCGTTCAACGACTCGCAGTCCCAGGACCGCTACAGCCTCCAGAACAAGCAGATGCTGCGCATCGTCCTGGAGGGCCACGACGACATCCTCGCCCGCAAGGGCACGATGGTCGCCTACCAGGGGCTCGTCGAGTTCGACGCCGAGTACCAGAACACCCAGCAGGCCTACGCCCGTGCGGCCACCGGCGAGGGCCTCAGCCTGATGCGCTGCCACGGGCAGGGCACGGTCTTCCTCGCCAACCTCGCCCAACACATCCACGTAGTGGATGTGGAACAGGACGGCCTCACCGTCGACAGCAGCTACGTCCTCGCGATGGACTCCTCGCTGCACCACGAGGTCATCGCCGTGGACAGCCAGTACGGCATCTCCGGCTCCGGGAAGTACCAGCTCAACATCACCGGCCGCGGCAAGGTCGCCCTGATGACCTCGGGTGCGCCGCTGATGATGCAGGTCACGCCCGACAAGTACGTCAACTGCGACGCCGACGCCATCGTCGCCTGGTCCACCGGCCTGCGCGTCCAGATGCAGGCCCAGACGCACTCCTCCGGGGTGTGGCGGCGCCGCGGCAACACAGGCGAGGGCTGGGAGCTGAGCTTCATGGGCAGCGGCTACGCGCTCGTCCAGCCCAGTGAACTCCTCCCCCCGCAGAACGCCGGGATCGGCCAGGGCCTCGCCGCGCAGTACGGCATGGGCCAGCACGGCGCTCACGCCCAGAACCAGGGCAACGCCTGGAGCTGAGCGTCCAGGAGTCGAACGTAAGGGGCGCCCGTTATTGCGGGCGCCCCTTACACGTTCAGAGCCTGGCGCGCGTCGCCTTCAGCAGCCGCACGACCGACTCGTCGGCTACGGCCGCCACCTCGTCGTAGGCGAACCAGCGCAGGTCCAGGGACTCGTCGCTGATCTCCTGGACGGCATCGGGCGGTGCCACGACCCCGTACTGGACGTCGTAGTGGAAGTGGCACGGTGCCGGGATGGGATGGAGGTCGAGGCGGGCAGGACCGCCCGGCAGCAGGGTGAGTCCGGTGATGCCGGACTCCTCCGTGGCCTCGCGCAGGGCCGCCGCCTCCAGGGAGGTGTCCTCGGGCTCGCAGTGGCCGCCCATCTGGAGCCACATCCGCAGCTTCCTGTGCAGGGTCAGCAGCACGCGACCCTGCTCAGGGTCGATCACCAGCGCGCTCGCCGTGACATGACCGGCGTGGCAGGACTTCCATATGCCGTCCGGGTGAGCGGCCAGGTGGTCCAGGTAGGCCTGGCGCAGCTCCGTCTGGTCCTCGTAGCTCTTCAGTACGAGGACCGCGTCGTCGTGCAGGGTCACTCGGAGTCGTCGTCCTTCTTCTTCAGGTCCGGCTTCTCCTCCGTGCCGCTCGCCGCCTCGCCGAGCAGCTTGTCCAGCTCGGAGAAGTCCAGCTGCTCGCGGTGCACGAAGCCGTCCGGGTCGTCCAGGTCGGAGGCCGTCGGCAGCATGTCCGGGTGGGCCCACAGGCCGTCACGGCCGTCGACACCGCGCGCGTCCGTGAGCGAGGCCCACAGCCGGGAGGCGTCACGCAGCCGGCGCGGGCGCAGCTCCAGGCCGATCAGCGTGGCGAACGTCTGCTCGGCGGGGCCACCCGTCGCGCGACGGCGCCGCAGGGTCTCGCGGAGCGCGTCGGCGGACGTCAGACGCGGCTTCGCGGCGGCGTGGACCACCGCGTCCACCCAGCCCTCGACGAGCGCCAGAGCCGTCTCCAGACGGGCCAGGGCTGCCTTCTGCTCGGGCGTGTCCTCCGGCTGGAACATGCCCTGCTGAAGGGCGTCCTGCAGCTGCTCCGGGTTCTGCGGGTCGAACTGGCCGACCACGTCCTCCAGCTTGGCGGTGTCGACCTTGATCCCGCGCGCGTACCCGTCGACTGCGCCGTACAGGTGCGAGCGCAGCCACGGCACGTGCGCGAACAGGCGCTGGTGGGCGGCCTCGCGCAGGGCGAGGTAGAGCCGCACCTCCTCCTGGGAAATGCCCAGGTCCTTGCCGAAGGCCTCGATGTTCAGCGGCAGCAGCGCGGCCTTGCCGACCGGGCCGAGCGGCAGGCCGATGTCGGTCGAGCCGACGACCTCGCCCGCGAGCACGCCCACGGCCTGCCCGATCTGCGTGCCGAACATGGCGCCGCCCATGGAGCGCATCATGCCGATCAGCGGGCCTGCCATGGCCTGCATCTCCTCCGGCAGGACATCGCCCATGGCCGCGCCGACACGCTCGGCGACCGGGTCCACGAGCTCCTTCCAGGCCGGAAGCGTCGCCTCGACCCACTCCGCGCGGGACCACGCCACGGCGGAGCCGGCACCGGACGGCAGTGAGGTCGCGTCGTCCAGCCACAGGTCCGCCAGTCGCACGGCCTCCTCGACCGCGCTGCGGTCGGCGGGGCCGATGCTCGCGTCCTTCGTGCCGTCCTGAGTGCCCTGGGAGACCGTCTGGCGGGCGATCTGCTTGGCCATGTCCCAGTTCACCGGGCCGCCCTCGTACGAGAGCATCTGGCCCAGCTGCTGGAACGCGGCGCCCAGGTCGTTGGGGTTCAGGGACCCGAACATGGCTGCGAGCGGATTGTCCGCGCCGGGGCCGCCAAAGCCCCCGGCACCGGGCAGCCCGCCAAATCCGAACGGGTTGGCCGGTCCCTGACCACCACCGCTCTCCTGGTCCTTCTTCTTGCCCTCGTCGCCGTCGTCCGGCTCCTCCGGCGGAAGGCCGAATCCGAATGGGGTGTCACTCACGGGATTCCTCGGCTGTTAAGGCCGCCGGTTCTCTCCGACGGCACGACTGCCCTTCAACACCACCCAGCGTAGACACCGCGGGCCGATCGGGCCTCAGTGCTTCGCCGAGACCTGGCCTGCGGCAGGATGGATGCCACCTGGTCCGGACGCGTCACGCGCGTCCGTACTGAAGACAACCGCTGGAGACGCCCGGTGAGTTCCCCAGATCCGCAGGTTCGCGCAGCGCGAAACCACTCAACCAGTCCCGCCGTGCGCGGGCCCGTCGTCGCGGTCACCGGCGCCGCGTCCGGGATCGGGGCGCTCCTCACGGAGCGGCTCGCCGCCTCCGAGGAGATCAAGCAGGTCATCGCCATCGACGAGCGGCGCGGCGAGTGCGCGGCGGCCCAGTGGCACATCCTCGACGTACGGGATCCGGCCATCGCGGAGAAGCTGCGCGGCGCCGACGTCGTCGTACACCTGGCGCTGGACCTCGATCTGGAGACCGACCCGGCCGCCCGTTCGGCGTACAACGTGCGGGGGACGCAGACCGTGCTGACCGCCGCCGCGGCGGCCGGGGTCCACCGGGTCGTGCTCTGCACCTCGGCAATGGTCTACGGAGCGCTGCCCGACAACGAACTGCCGCTCTCGGAGGACGCCGAACTGCGCGCCACCGCGGAGGCCACCGGTGTGGGCGACCTCCTGGAGGTCGAGCGGCTCGCGCGGCGCGCGCCCCGGGCGCATCCCGGGCTCAATGTGACCGTCGTCCGCCCCGGAGTCCTCGTCGGTGGCACCGACACCGCGCTGACCAGGTACTTCGAGTCGCCCCGGCTGCTGGTGGTGGCCGGGTCGCGGCCCGCCTGGCAGTTCTGCCACGTCGAGGACCTGTGCAGCGCCCTGGAGTACGCCGTCCTGGAGAAGGTCGACGGAGAACTCGCCGTCGGCTGCGACGGCTGGCTGGAGCAGGAGGAGGTCGAGGAGCTCAGCGGCATCCGGCGCATGGAACTGCCGTCCGTGGTCGCGCTCGGTGCGGCGGCCCGGCTGCACCGGATCGGACTCACCCCGTCTCCGGCCGGCGACCTGGCGTACACGATGTACCCCTGGGTGGTCAGCGGAAGCCGGCTGCACGACGCGGGCTGGCGGCCTCAGTGGACCAACGAGGAAGTGCTCGCGGAGCTCCTGGAGGAGGTCGCCGGACGGCACACGGTCGTCGGACGACGGCTCGGCCGCAAGGACGCGACGGCGGCGGGCGCCGCGGGCGCGACGGTCGCACTGCTCGGCGCGGCGGCGGTCGTACGACGGGCGCGGAAGGCCCGGCGCCGGATCTGAGCAGCGTGCCCACAAAGGACATCCTGTAGGACGCTCCAAACAGGCACGCGCGTGTGCCTGGTGAAAGTGCTATTCCGCGCTGTCGGCGGGGTGCGGCACGATGGAGGCATGTCACCCACGATCGACCACCCCGGTGAGCAGGCCGCGCAGGATCCCGTCAAGCTGATCGGGATCCGGGAGACGCCGCTCTCCGTGGACGAGGTCTTCCGGGCCGTCGGGGACGACGCGGCCGGTGGGACGGCGTTGTTCGTCGGGACCGTGCGCAATCATGACGGCGGTGCCGACGTCGACCGGCTGGGGTATTCGTGCCACCCCAGTGCAGAGGCCGAGATGCGGCGCGTCGCCGAGAAGGTGGTCGCGGACTATCCGGTGCGGGCGCTGGCCGCCGTCCACCGTGTGGGGGATCTGGCGATCGGGGACCTGGCGGTCGTCGTCGCCGTGTCGTGTCCCCACCGGGGTGAGGCCTTCGAGGCCTGCCGGAAGCTGATCGACGATCTCAAGCACGAGGTGCCGATCTGGAAGCACCAGAAGTTCTCCGACGGCACCGAGGAGTGGGTCGGCGCCTGCTGATGCCCACCCAGCCCGCCTGCTGATGCGCACTCACGTACTTCTCACCCGCCCTCCGGTTGCGTAACCGCCCCCCTGCCACGAGCGTTGTCAGTGGGCCTGGCCAATCTGCTGATCAGGCAGTTGAGTTCACTTGTCCGGGGTTGGGAGGTCGGCATGGCGGCACTCGCCTGGTTGTTGATTCCGCTGGTGGCTGCGATAGGCGCCGGTCTGTGGGGCAGTTGGGCCAACAGGACCCGCAAGGTGCGCAGCGACGGTCCGGAATTGGACGGCTATGCCCGCTTCCGCGAGGCGATGGACAGGCCCCACTCCGGCGCATGAGCCGAAGGCGGCCCTGACGGTGCGCTGACAGAGGCGTCCCGTACTGTCGTGCCATGCCACGCCGCACCGCGACGATGCTCGCCTCCACCCTGATGCTGATCGCGCTCCTGTGCGCGGGAGTCCTCATCAACGTCCCGTATGCGGAGATGTCACCGGGCCCGACGGTGAACACGCTCGGGGACCACGACGGCGAGCCGGTGCTGCAGATCACCGGGCGCAAGACCTACCCGACGACCGGTCACCTGAACATGACGACGGTCCGGGTCACCAGCGCCGACTACAACATGAACCTCATCGAGGCCGTGTACGGATGGCTCGCCCACGACGACAAGGTCGTCCCGCACGACACGCTGTACCCGGACGGCAAGACGGAACAGCAGTCGACGCAGGAGAACGCCGAGGAGTTCAGCCAGTCCCAGGAGAGCGCCAAGGTCGCCGCCCTGGACCAGCTGGGCATCCCGGTGAAGTCCTGGGTGATCGTCTCGACGGTCCTCAAGGACTCCCCGGCCGAGGGCAAGCTGCACGCCGGTGACGTGATCAAGGCCGTCGACGGTACGACGGTGAAGCAGCCCGACGACGTCGCGAAGCTGGTCACCAAGCACAAGCCGGGCCAGAAGGTCGTGTTCACGATCGTGTCGGCCAAGGACCAGGCCGCCGCGGTGAAGGCGAACAAGACGGCGACGGCCACGAAGGACATCACGATCACCACCGCGACCTCCGACGACACCGGCGCCAAGCGCGCCATCGTCGGCATCTCGGCCGGAACCGATCACACATTCCCGTTCAGCATCGACATCAAGCTCGCCGACGTCGGCGGCCCGAGTGCCGGCCTGATGTTCGCGCTCGGCATCTACGACAAACTCACCCCGGGCGACCTCACCGGCGGCAAGTTCGTGGCGGGCACCGGCACCATCGACGACACCGGCAAGGTCGGCCCGATCGGCGGCATCTCGATGAAGACCGTCGGCGCGCGCAGCAAGGGCGCCCAGTACTTCCTGACGCCCGCCGAGAACTGCGCGGAGGCCGCCAAGGACACCCCCAGTGGCCTCAGGCTCGTCAAGGTGAACACCATCAAGGACGCGATCAGCGACCTCAAGCTGATCAACAGCGGCAAGACCGCCGACCTCCCGAAGTGCAGCACCAAGGGCTGAACGAGCCTCTTCTTTAAAGAAGGCCTCGCGTACGACAAGAAGGCCTCGCGTACGGCTCCGGGGGCGCCCTCAGGCCGAGAGCGCCCCCGGAGCCGTACGAGTAGACAGGACGTCAGTCCTCGAAGGTCGCCGACAGGGCCTCCGCGAGGCCCGGGACGAGGGCGCCGCCGGTGAGGACCTCCGTGGGGGAGTCCTTCTCGCGCAGCCGCAGGGCCGAGTCGCGGGTGCCGTCGCGCAGGACCGCGACCGTCATCCGGACCTCCTGGCGGTCCGGGTGCTGGGCCACCCACTGGGTGAGCTTCTTCTCGCTCAGCCCGTCCGGGACGGAGGCCTCGGCGGACGGCGGCAGCATCAGCCGCTCGACGGTGAGCGCGCAGCCGGCCACCGCGTCGGGCCAGGCGATCGTGCCGAGGAACTCGTCCAGCGGCTTTCCGGCCGGGATCTCCTCCTGCTCGATCGGGGTGAGACCGGTGGTTTCGGGCTCGTCCCGCAGGCCGAGTTGGGCCGCGAGACCGGGTTCCTGGGCCCGCAGTCGCGCGGTGTCTACCAGGGCGAAGAGGCGAGCGGGCTGGTCCCAGCCGAGGCCGGAGACGTACTCGTCGATTTCGAGTACGGCCCGGGTGAGGGGGTTCGCTGCCATGGGAGTGTTGGACATGGTCACAATCCTGCCTCGTTCATGGCCGGAATCGGGAACCGAGTAAACGGTGAGTAAGTTGCATAGGTGTGGGCCCGCGATCACGCGGGGCTACGGAGGGTCCCCGAAACCGGGGACCTGACGCAACGACAGCGACCAACAGCGAACTTCGAGGTGCGCACCTTGGCTTTCCAGATGCCGGACCGCGGCGGAGGCCCGACAGGGCCGCGGATCAGAGTGGGCCGCCCGTCCCGGCGAGTCCGGACTTTGCTCATGACACTGGGCGTCCTTGCCGTACTCGGCATGGCGTTCACGATGTTCGCGGGCTTCTGGACGGACTGGCTCTGGTACCGCTCGGTGCATTACTCGTCCGTGTTCACCACCACCCTGTCGACCAAGATCGGGCTGTTCTTCGTCTTCGGCCTGCTGATGGCGGCCGCGGTCGGCGTGAACATCTGGCTGGCGCACCGTCTGCGCCCGCCGCTCAGCGCCATGTCGATGGAGCAGCAGAGCCTCGACCGCTACCGCATGGGCATCGCGCCGTACAAGAAGTGGCTGCTGCTGGCGATCACCTCCCTCGTCGGGCTGATCGCGGGCGCCTCGGCGTCCAGTCAGTGGCGGGTCTGGCTGATGTGGGTCAACGGCGTGCCCTTCCACCAGAAGGACCCGCAGTTCCATCTCGACGTCTCGTTCTACGCCTTCGACCTGCCCTGGTACCGGTTCCTGCTCGGCTTCGGCTTCGCCGCCGCGATCCTCTCGCTGCTCGCCGCCGCGCTGACGCACTACCTGTACGGCGGGCTGCGCATCACCAGCCCGGGTGCGCGCGCCACGGCTGCCGCCACCGGGCATCTGTCGGTGCTGCTCGGCATCTTCGTCGCCCTCAAGGCGGTCGCCTACTGGCTCGACCGCTACGGACTCGCGGTCAAATCAAGCGACTTCAAGGCGACGGGTGACTGGACCGGCCTCAGATACGTCGACGCGAACGCGTATCTGCCGGCCAAGACGATCCTGTTCTGTATCGCCGTCATCTGCGCGCTGCTGTTCTTCGCCACCCTGTGGCGGCGCACCTGGCAGCTGCCCGTCATCGGCTTCGGCCTGATGGTGCTCTCCGCGATCCTCATCGGCGGCCTGTACCCGGCGATCGTCCAGAAGTTCACGGTCCAGCCCAACGAGCAGGCCAAGGAAGCCCCGTACGTCCAGAAGAACCTGAAGGCGACGCGCGAGGCCTACGGCATCGACGACACCAAGGTCACGGAGTACTCGGGGACGAGCACCACCAAGGACAAGACCAAGCTCCGCGCGGACGTCGACTCCACGGCGAGCATCCGGATCGTGGACCCGAACGTCGTGTCGCCCACGTTCCAGCAGCTCCAGCAGATCAGGAACTACTACGCGTTCCCGACCAACCTGGATGTCGACCGCTACAGCGAGGACGGCAAGGACCAGGACACGGTCATCGGGCTGCGCGAGCTGAACCTCAACGGCATCCCGAAGAACAACTGGATCAACGACCACTTCCGCTACACGCACGGCTACGGAGTGGTCGCCGCCAAGGGCACCGAGGTCGACTCCGAGGGACGCCCGGTCTTCACCGAGTCCGATCTGCCGTCCAAGGGCGACCTCGGCAAGTACGAGCAGCAGATCTACTACGGCGAGAAGACCACCACGTACTCGATCGTCGGCGGTCCCCAGAAGGAGATCGACTACTCCGACGACAGCGGTGAGAAGACCACCAGTTACACGGGCAAGAGCGGGGTCAACCTCTCCAACCCGCTCAACCGGGCCGCGTACGCGGTGGCGTTCAACGAACCGCAGATCCTCTACTCCGGTGCGATCGGCGACGGTTCGCGGATCCTGTACAACCGCACGCCCAAGGAGCGCGTCGAGGCGGTGGCGCCCTGGCTGACCATCGACGGCGACGCCTACCCGGCGGTCGTGGACGGCCACATCCAGTGGATCGTCGACGCGTACACCACCAGCAACGGATACCCGTACGCCTCCCGGACGACCCTCGGGGACACCACGGCCGACTCGCTCACCGCGACGAACAACAACCGCGCGGTGGTGGCCCAGCAGAACCAGGTCAACTACATCCGCAACTCGGTGAAGGCGACCGTCGACGCGTACACCGGGCAGGTCAAGCTCTACCAGTGGGACACCGAGGACCCGGTCCTGAAGACCTGGATGAAGGCGTTCCCCGGCACGGTGGAGCCCAGGTCGGACATCTCGGCCTCGCTGATGGCCCATCTCCGGTACCCGCAGGACCTGTTCAAGGTCCAGCGCGAACTGCTCACCCGCTACCACGTGACGGACGCGCAGACCTTCCTCAGTGGCAGCGAGGTGTGGCAGGTGCCGGACGACCCGACCAACAAGTCGGGCAGTGCGGTGCCGCCGTACTACCTGAGCATGAAGATGCCGGACCAGTCCGCGCAGGCGTTCTCCCTGACGACGACGTTCACCCCGAACGGGAGAGACAACCTCAGCGCCTTCATGGCGGTCGACTCCGAAGCCGGCAGCCCCGACTACGGCAAGATCAGAATCCTGAAACTGCCGACCAGCACGACCGTCGGCGGGCCCAAACAGGTGCAGAGTGCCTTCAACTCCCAACAGGACATCGCCGAATCCATCAAGCTGCTCAAGGGCGGCGACTCCGACATCGAGTACGGCAACCTGCTGACGGTGCCGCTCGACGGAGGACTGCTGTACGTGGAGCCTGTCTACGTACGCGGTGGTGGACTCAAGTACCCGCTCCTGCGCAAGGTGTTGGTGGCCTACGGGAACAAGACCGCCTTCGAGGACACGCTGGACGAGGGACTCAACAAGGTCTTCGGGGCGGAGACTTCGACCACGCCACCGGATACCGGCACCACCAGTCCACCGACATCCAGTAATCCAACGGTCCAACAGGCCCTGACCGACGCCCAGAAGGCCTTCGACGCGGGGCAACAGGCCCTGAAGAAGGGCGACTGGGAGGCGTACGGACAGGCTCAGAAGGATCTGCAGGCCGCGCTGAAGCGGGCCGAGGACGCGCAGGCCGCTGCTGAGAAGAGCAGCGGCAGCGACAAGAGCAGTCCGAGTCCCAGCACCAGTCCGAGTGCCAGCAGCAGTCCCAGCAGCAGTCCCACCAGCAGTCCGAGCGGTGCGAGTGGTTAGCGCAGCTCAGGCGGCAGTTGATCACTAGGTCAGAGGCCCACCCCGCACCGTGGTACGGTTGCAACACAACGGCGCGGGGTGGAGCAGCTCGGTAGCTCGCTGGGCTCATAACCCAGAGGTCGCAGGTTCAAATCCTGTCCCCGCTACTGATCGCGAAGGCCCGGATCCTTTCAAGGATCCGGGCCTTCGCGCTGTGCGAACGCATGTGCCGACGAGGGTGACGGCCGTGCCGCCCGGGGGACTTGGTGAAACCGTGTTTCGCTTGTCTCTCTGTGGGCATGTCGACAAAACGCTGTAGAGACCTCACTGGCTGCGGTATACCAGGTGTACCCAGGTTGCAGGTGGTGCGACGATGGACGTTATGGGGGACAAGGCAACTCTGTTGGATACAGGGCGTTTTGTGCAGCCTTCCGACCGGGACGAGACCGGTGAGGGGGAGGCTGTCGACGAGGCACGCACACGGCTCGCCGCACAGGCCGGCGACGTCGAGGCGACGAGTGTCCTCGGAGCGATGCTGCTGCGCCGCGGTGATCTCGACGGAGCCGAGCCCCTGCTGCGTGCCGCCACCGCCGAGGGCGACCGGGCCGCGGCCAACAACCTGGGTGTCCTCCTGCACCAGCGCGGATACGCCGACGAGGCCGCCGGATGGTGGCGGATCGCCGCCGTGGCCGGTTCCGCAGCCGCAGCGCACGCACTCGGCCGGTTCCACCGCGAGCGCGGTGACGAACCCGCCGCCGAGTACTGGTTGCGCCAGTCCGCCGAGCAGGGCCACGCGCTCGGCGCGTACGCCCTTGCCGACCTGCTGGAGCACCGCGGGGACACCGCGGCCGAGCAGTGGATGCGGTCCGCCGCGGAGCGCGGGCACCGCGAGGCCGCGTACCGGCTGGCGCGCGCGCTTGATCGGCGGGCGCCGCATGAGGACGAATACGGGGACGGGCACGGGATCGGAGACGGTCATGGGGCCGGAGACCGGGAAGGGATCTCGGACGGGGTCCGGTACGGGGAGAGGGCCGGCGGCGGGAGCAGGGCCGGCGGTGGGAGCGAGGACGGGGGCGCCGCCGACAGTGGTGCCGGATCGCCCTCCGGAGGCTCCGCAGCCTCGGTTCCCGGCAACGAAGCCGAGCAGTGGTACCGGCAGGCCGCCGCGCGTGGGCATCAGCGGGCCGCGCTGCAGCTCGGGGCGATCCTGGAGAAGCGGGGCGAGCTCAAGGAGGCCGGGCGCTGGTATCTGACGTCCGCCAAGGACGGCGAGGCCCGTGCCGCCTGCGCGCTCGGGTTCCTGCTGCGCGACGCCGGCGACACCGAGAGCGCCGCCGTGTGGTGGCTGCGCGCCGCCCAGGACGGCGACGGCAACGCGGCCAACGCGCTGGGCGCGCTGCACGCCGAGCGCGGCGAGACACAGACCGCCGAGCGGTGGTACCGCGCCGCGATGGACGCCGGTGACGTGAACGGCGCGTACAACCTCGGGCTGCTCTGCGCCGAGCAGGCGCGCACCGCGCAGGCCGAGCAGTGGTACCGGCGCGCGGCCTACGCCGGACACCGCGAGGCGGCCAACGCGCTCGCCGTGCTGCTGCTCCAGGGCGGCGACGCGACCGGTGCCGAGCCGTGGTTCTCCAAGGCAGCGGAGGCAGGCAGCGTGGACGCGGCCTTCAACCTCGGGATCCTCTTCGCCGGGCGCGGCGAGGAGGCCGTCGCGCTGCCCTGGTACGAACGGGCTGCTGCCGCCGGGCACACCGAAGCGGCGCTGCAGGTCGGGATCGCGCGGCTGCGGGACGGCGACGAGCGCGAGGCCGAACGGCATCTGCGGTGCGCCGCCGGCGGGGGGAGCGCGGAGGCGGCGTACCGGCTGGCCTCGGTGCTCGACGCGCGGCGACCGCCGACGCCCGCGCATGAGCTGGGTGAGCAGGTGCACGAGAAGACCGAGTGCGAGGAGTGGTACGAGCGGGCGGCTTCGCAGGGGCATCGGCGTGCGCAGGTGCGGGTCGGGATGCTGTCCGCTGCGCGCGGGGATGTGGTCGAGGCGGCTCGGTGGTACCGGGAGGCGGCCGAGGCCGGGTCTCGTAACGGGGCTTTCAATCTTGGGCTGTTGCTGGTTCGGGAGGGGAGTGAGCCGGAGGCGGCGGTGTGGTGGGCTCGGGCTGCGGATGCCGGGCACGGTCGGGCGGCGTTGCGGCTGGCTCTGGTTTACGCGCGTCGTGGGGAGCTGGCGGAGGGGCAGCGGTGGGCGGACCGTGCGGTGACGCTCGGCCCCGGTGAGGTGTCCGAGCGGGCGGCTCGGCTTCGGGACGCGTTGCGGCAGGAGCTGACGGCGTAGGGGTGTGTTTTTTCGCCCCCGCCGCCCCTACCCGTCCCGTCACTGGGGGCTGCCGCCCCCAGACCCCCGCGTCGGCCTGGACGGCCTCGTCCTCAAACGCCGGACGGGCTGGGTTGTGCCGGACCGGGCTGCGAAGTGAAGGGCCCTGACCTGCGCTGTTAAAGGATTTGCTTCTTGCTGTGCCGCTGACGTAACGTTGCATTCAACGGCGCGGGGTGGAGCAGCTCGGTAGCTCGCTGGGCTCATAACCCAGAGGTCGCAGGTTCAAATCCTGTCCCCGCTACTGAAGGCTGAGGGCCGGAGTCCAGCACATGGATTCCGGCCCTCGGTGTTTCTACGGCTGGTGGCCGACCGCCTCCTCGTACAGCGAGCGGTCCACGGTCCGTGACTCCGGGAGTGCGGCGCCCTTTGACACCCCCGCCGCCTTGTACGCGGCCTGCAGGCGTGTCGTCGTCCCCGCGCGGATCTCCCAGTCCATCGTGAGCGACGGGGTCGACTTCAGGACCGTCTCGTCCGTCTTCAGGAGTTTCGCGAGGTACGTGACGAAGGCGGGGTCGCTCTTGTAGTCGCCCGCGAAGTACGTGTTCACCGTGCGGATGTAGGCCCGGAGGAGGGCCACGCCGGCGTCCACGTCGTCGTGCAGGAGGCTGCGGCCGTACAGCATGCCGCCCAGGGGTTCGCCGAGGGGCTGGCCGCCCAGGAAGGCGTACGCGGGGTTGCCGTCGACCTTGCGCCAGACCGGGTCGAGGAGCCACGCGGAGTCGACGCCGCCGTTCTGGAGGGCGGTGAGGACGTCGGCCGAGCCGAGCTGCTGGTACTGGATCTTGTCGAGGCCGCCGCCGTGGGTCGCGAGGGCCTTCTCCATGGGGTACGCGATCACCGAGCCCTTGCCGATCATCGTGCCCATCCTGCGGCCCGCCATCCGGACGTCCGCCGCGGCCTCGCCCTTCTTCAGCTTCACCCACAGACCGCTCTTCGACTCGGCGTCGGGCGAGAAGTTCCCGGCGACCCACTTGATGTCGAAGCCGCCCTCGACGCCGTTCATGACGGCCGCCTCCGGGGCCGCCCACATCGCGTCGATGTCCCCCTTCGCGAGGAGGGGGAGCGCGTCCGGGGTCGGGAGCACCTTGAGCGTGACGTCCAGGCCCTCCTTCTTGAACTCGCCCTTGTCCAGGGCGACTTCGAGCGGGGCCACGTACTCCGCGCTGAGCGTCCCCGTCGCGATCGTCACCTTCCGCGTCTTGGGGAGGGGGTGCGGGGCGGGGGTGAGTGGCTTGCAGCGGGCCGGGTTGCGGGTGGGGGAGCGGTCCGCCGGGTCCGTCCAGGACGATGCGCCGCAGCCGTCCACCGGCTTGACCGCGCGGTTGCCCACGGCCGCCGTGGCCGAACTCCCGGAGTCGTCCGCGTACTTGGACGAACAGCCCGCCGACGCCAGTACCGCCGCCACGACGACCACCACACCGTACGTACGACGTCTCATGACTGCCCCCGTCCTCGGTCCCGCGGTGCCCACGGTGTGAGCAACCGGCCCGCCACACGCACCAGTTCGGAGAAGACGACTCCCAGGACCGCGACGCACACGATGCCGACGAACATCACGTCGTTCTGGAACAGCGCGCGGGAGTCGAAGATCAGATGGCCCAGGCCGTTCGTCGCGGCGATCTGTTCCGAGGCGACGATGACCAGGACGGCCACGCCCGCCGCGATCCGCGCGCCCACCAGGACCGCGGGGAGGGAGGCCGGGAGGAGGACATGGCGGAACATCTGCCAGGGGGAGGCGCCGAAGACCTGGCCCGCGTCGCGGTGGCCGGAGGGGATCGCGACGACCGCCGACATCGTCGAGATCCACACGAAGAAGAACACCGTGGCGGCCACCAGCGCCAGTTGGGGGCCCTCGCCCAGGCCGAACATGTTCAGGAAGATGGGCAGCAGGGCCAGTTTCGGTACGACGTACAGGGCGTCCAACAGCGGTTCCAGCGCGGCCCGGACGAGCGAGAGGGAGCCCATCAGCAGGCCCAGGGCGTAGCCGGCCGCCGTGCCGATCGCGTAGCCGCCCAGGACGCGCCGGGTGGTGGCCCACACGTCCGGCCACAGGTCGCCGGCGGTGGCCCGGTCCCAGCCGTCGGAGAAGATCGTGGAGGGGGCCGGGTAGACGCGGGGGTCGATCCAGCCCTGGGTGGCGGCCAGTTGCCACCACAGGATCAGGGCGAGGGGTACGGCGACGGCGAGGGAGAGTTCCAGTGCGCGCCGGCGGCGGTGGGTGCGTACGGGATGGAGTTCCTGCGGACCGGGGCGGCGGACCAGGACCGCATCCTCGCGGTCGGGGGCGATGGTCGTCATGCGGGCACCGCCTCTTTCCGCAGCAGTTCCCACAACTCGCTTTTCAGGGCGGCGAATTCGGGGGTGTCGCGGATGTCGCCGGTGCGCGGGCGCGGGAACGGCGGACGGTGTTCGGCGATGATCCGGCCCGGGCGCGCGGACATCACCAGTACACGGTCGCCGAGCACGAGCGCCTCCTCCAGGCTGTGCGTGATGAAGAGGGTGGTGGTGCGCAACGCCTGGGTGAGGTCGAGGAGTTCGTCCTGGAGGATCGTGCGGAGCTGGGCGTCGAGGGCGGCGAACGGCTCGTCCATCAGCAGGAGTTCGGGTTCCACGGCCAGTGCGCGGGCGATGGCGACCCGCTGGCGCATACCGCCGGAGAGGGTCGCGGGATAGGCGTCCGCGAAGTCGGCGAGGCTCATGCGGGTCAGCCACTCGTCGGCGCGGGCGTTGGCCTCGCGGCGCGGGACGCGCTGGATGTCCAGACCGAAGCGGACGTTGGCGCGGACCGACTTCCAGTCGTAGATGCCGTAGTCCTGGAAGATCATGGCGGCGGGGCGCGGGCTGGACGTGCGGATCTCCAGGGTGCCCGTGCTGGGGCGCAGGAGGCCTGCGGCGATGCGCAGCAGGGTGGATTTTCCGCAGCCGGACGGACCGACCAGGCAGACGAACTCGCCTGGGGCGACGGTGAGTTCGAGCGGGCCGAGGGCGTGGACCTGGTGCGGGGCGCGGCCGAAGGCACGGGTCAGTTGGGTGGCGTGGAGTTTTGGGTGCGGGTCTCCCACGGTTGCTCCTTGCGGAGTTCGGTACGGGTGTCGGTACGGGGGGTGGGGAGTGCCGCACGACGATATGACGGTCCGTCAGATTCGGGAAGCCCGTACGCAGCACAAAGCCCCGGTGGCCGCTTGCTGCGGTACCGGGGCTCGTGGAGGACTTGCTACGCGCTCGCGCAGTTGGGGCACAGTCCGCGGTACGTCACCTCGACGTCCGAGACCGTGAAGCCGAAGCGCTCCGAGTCGGGGAGGTCGGCGAGGGGGTTGCCGCCCGGGTGGACGTCGCGGATCTGGCCGCAGTTGGCGCAGACCAGGTGGTGGTGCGGGCTGTGCGCGTTCGGGTCGTAGCGCTTGGCCCGCTTGTCCGTGGCGACTTCGAGGACCTCGCCGAGGGAGACCAGCTCGCCCAGCGTGTTGTAGACCGTCGCCCGGGAGATCTCGGGCAGCTTGGCCACGGCGCGGGAGTGGACCTCGTCGGCGGTCAGGTGGACGTGGTCGCCGTCGAGCACTTCGGCCACGACGCGCCGCTGTGCGGTCATCCGCCATCCGCGTCCGCGCAGCCGCTCCAGAAGGTCACTCATGCTCGTCAGCCTAACAG
>Ga0307511_10002500_pt1 | contig 19204 bp, 14 predicted proteins | sample 13_EM_MG_FD_200266 | JGI IMG/M metagenome (GOLD analysis project Ga0307511, IMG submission 200266) | Populus trichocarpa ectomycorrhiza microbial communities from riparian zone in the Pacific Northwest, United States - 13_EM | ecosystem: Host-associated > Plants > Roots > Unclassified | place... | reverse complement strand
GGAGTTGGATCCTCCTCCGCATAAGGCAGTTGTTCAACTCCGTTTCCTGACCTCGTGTTGCCATCCGTTTACCTTCCCTCTGCTCCAAAGGAACACGCGATCGGCCACGATCCATGGCGGGGCTGGCGTGGCGTCCACTGGGATAATCCTCGTTGCGCACGGGACCGGAGCTGACGGTCCATCCGGTTCTCGGTGGCGTCGACGTGGCAAGATGATGGAAAGTAGTACTGCCGTTAGTGAATTCTCTTTGCCTTGAGCCTATTTCACTGCGGATACGTATCCCCAGTTGGCCCTTCACGTTGTCTATCATCAGCAAAGTTGACGGCACGGAACCCGAAGGAAAACTTCCTGGGATCCCTCGATCGATTCGAGGGGAGATGGGAGGGGCAGGGCGTGGGGGATGGTAATCTGTCGGACAATTCCGTCGGCATCTCCCATCACGCTCTTGAAAATGTGGGCGGCCACGCCTACGGTAAGATGGGAACGCCAGCCCCGTGGGCGCACCTACCCATGAACCTTTTCTTTGCGACGGACCACGCTCGGGCTCTGTTGAGCTTAATTCACGGAAACGGGCCGACGGGTCAGATTGGGTTCTCCCTCTTGCGACACTTGGATGTTCCACGTGGGTCGATGGTCATCATCAAACACGCCCTTTCTGATCCAGGGCCGAAGGGTAGGGACACAACCCACCAATTTGGCTATTAGGTATTCTTCTCGTTCGTGACTTCGACATTCGCGAAATTTTCATCTGTACATCTCAACCTTCGAGAGAACACATCACTTGGGCCACCTGGCCATCGTTTTTGGTGATTCGGTTCCACAGCGTGCGGTGTCAACACGTCGTTGGAGGTGCGCGGCTATCAAAACGAGTCCTTCGTGGACGAAAGAGACGTCTTTCGTGGACTCGGACACTTACACCTCTGGGTACCCTTCTGGTCCTGATCTTCCCGGCATATTCCATGACTGAAAAGCAGCCGCAGACCACGGAACTTCCGCGAGCCCTCCGTCTATCAATGTTCGGGATAAGCATTGCTCAAGTCTTCGAAGGATGTCTAACTAAATTCTTTACGCTCTGGTGGTCGGGCTGTACTGTTGCATCAGAGTTTTGAGCTAGGAATTACGGTAAGTTGTCGAGGGTCACCAGACAATCAATCAAATCTGGAAGATCAATCCGGGGTGTGCGAGTCGGACTGAGATAGGGTGGGCGAACCTGGACCGATATGTCCCCAACTAATACCTAGTAGGACGAACCCACGACTCTACTCGGTTCCAAACTCCGACCTGAATTCTCCACAGTCCGCCCGAACAAATTTGGAACACTACTGATGACATGAGGCGGCAATGTTTTCGTCGTGCGCCTTTCGCCTGGCGGACTCAGATCCGTCCATAGAGCAGAGGATGGTAAGTGAAGCATAACGGCATCTATACCGATACGCGTTGCTGTAACGGCATGAGACGATCCTCTGCTGATCGATAGGAGCGCACACGTTTTCCTCTAGCCGCCTTGCGCCTAGGACGCTAAGAATTGGCTACAGGTACGGGATTGTGAGATAATCCACCTAACCGCCCCAGTCGGTTCCAAGGAAAGGAAGCAAATCACAGAAGACCGAACAAAATATGGATCATTCCGTGAATGGGGACAGCTGTACAGTTTTTCATTTCGGTCCTTGGCCGATTATAGTCGAGGTTCCTGTGGCTGATTCGATTCTATAAGGTACTGGGTCAGGTTACATGGTGAGCCTGGGACGCTCTACCTACACGTTGCTCATCTGCATCCGCACTCAATGTTCAGTGTGAAGATCGCAAGGCGTTGCTGGATTAGAAGGTGTCTCAGGTATCACCAGACCCGTATAGCGATGTACTTATACGTCTAGGTTCGCACACAATATCCCAATAGCTTCGCCTCGACGCCTACGCGTGCCCGACGAGATCCACCCATCACGAGGACAGTTAAATTGAATTGAGCCAAGGCGTATGAGCTTGATCCCCGGGGCAAACTTCCTCGTTTGTGACGGTTGCACACACGAGACGCAACTGCAGCCGACAAAGTCTGCGGGAATTGCGAAAACGCTAAAGCAAGGGAACGGACGGAAAAACGCTCCGCCATGGGCTCCGTATGACGCGGAGGGAACGCGCGAAGTTTTGGTTTTGATCTTAAAAGCTTCGATTTTCAATTTTCCCCCTCGGTCGCGAACGAGGGGGGAGGCCATTGTCATCTACTTACTGAGTCCACGTTGGACCGAGAAGAAGACCGGCACCTGAAAACGTGCCCCCTCCACAACACACCAATGCAAATGAAGATGTAGTATCCGTTGCACGACCCAACGGTACCGCTCAAGAGAAATATACAGGGATAGCGCTCGAATCGTAATGCATCATAATCAAAGTATTTGAACTCAGTAAGCCGTGGTAAGTATAGTCGTCTGGGGAGTAGAGTCGAATATGGGAACCCTCTGCCCTGCGTTCGGATCTCCCACCTGCGCCTCTCTCCATATAGTACTTATTCCACGGCCTTCGCCCCCTCGCACCCCGTAACACCCGGCAATGAGCGCTAAATGGCCGGGTGCCGCCCCAGCCCACGACAACCATCGCGCCGTTCCCAACTTTTTTTGGATCGTTTCTCACAGTGCGGAACAACCTGAGTCCGTGGGCTATCTGTTCGTCGGGGCGGTGTACCGGATGACAACGACACGGGCGTTCGTTCGGAAAACTCGGCTTCGAGCCTTAAGGATTAAACCCAAAACACCCAATTGCATAGTACGCTAGAGCATGATCTATCTTCTGCTGGCCCAGCGTTCGTCGAATCATTCTCCATCTGGTATAGGTTGAAAGATATGGAAGCCAAAACGAAAGCGCGCGACGGCGGCGAACGTTTTCCTGGGATATATCGTATTTTGATCTGTACCTCGAGATCCAGAGATCCTTTGAACGACAGAGAAACGAAATATCTAGGCGAGAGGGGCCCCGAGACGGATCACTTAGAAAACCCAGAGCAGGAGACGAGCGGGAGGGTTCCTGACCATATTCCAATTCGAGGTTACACATCTAAAAGAGAGGTACAAGAGAAAGCGTTGAACCGTTTATCCGACGGGACTCTAATTGCTACACTGTATGGGGTGAAAATGGATGTTCACGATCATGTAGGGGGAGGGAAGGATGTACGAGCGATGGGGAAATGTGTAAATTTTACAATGAAATGACGGGGAGGGTGAATAATATATATTCGGGGGCTTGAGATGCGAAGCCCTTCGCGGGGTGAAGGGAAACAAGGTGATACAATGGGGAGGCACAGACAAACGAGCAGATATTGGCAAGCAGCACGGATTGGTCGTGACGTGAGAGGAAGGGAAGCAAGTCGTGAAAGAGAAGCGAAGAGGAAGCACAAGTGAGTGCAGCCGACCAATAACTAACAACAGCAACAGCAACAACAAGAACACAACAACACCAACAGCACGGTAGAAACAAACACAATGCAACGGAGGGATGCACGTGAAGCAACGAAAAAAAAATGAAGAGATGAAATGTGAGTGCGGGTACACCTGAGAACAATGCGACGACAATGTGAAGGGATATCTAAAAAAAAAACAACGCTTTGTGGAAGGACCGCATGATTGATTCAGAGGATGGGTGGAGCATAGGTGGCAAGCATACTGGGGCAGAGTCCGACAAACAAACGGGTCATAAGGTGCGGCACCACACGAGGATCTAATACGTGCGCATGCTGTGGTGGTTCATCGACTCGTAGAAGCCGTGTTGCTGGTCGTGTTTGACGAACTCCATCCCAGCCGTCATCGCCGGCGCATGGTGCTGAAGCTGGAGCGAGTTCAGCGAGACCGGCGGGGAATCTGGAAGGGCCATCGGGGGATGGATGTACGCGGCGAAGAGGGCCTCATCCTCGTGGGGGAGCATGGGAGGATGCAAGAAATCCATCGGGCTTTCCTCGGGCAACGACATCGGGGGGTGGACAACTTGCGGAGAGTTATCGGGGAGGAGCATGGGCGGGTGTGAGAGAACGTTGGTCGTTCCCCTCAGGTAGTTGAATGAGGAGGGGTACGTGTTGTAGGGGAAATCCATGGAGGAAGCCCGAGAATGAGTGACAGAGGTCCCACCAGTCGAGTAAGACTCCGCATACGAGGAATAGCCGGAGACGGCGGAGGAGGGAGGTTCAGACGCCGAATCAGTTGACATTCTTCGTCGCTTGTTGACCCGGAAATCGGCAACTTCGTCAGCGTGATCGTCGCTCGAGAAGGGGGGAGGATCCGATGGCGTCAGATAATTTTGGGATAGATAATCGGGGTGATAAGGACCGGGGAACGTGTTAAACCCGAGGGATGACGAGTAGCTGTTTTGAGAGAACTGGTGTTCGTCGCCCAAAGCCCCCATAAGTTCAGACTGGGAAGAGGTCCTGAACTCCGGCTCGTCATATGACATCATCTGCGTGGTGGAGTCGGGGGAGAGGGTCGGCTGCTGACCACCAATCCCATCCGTAACAGGGGACGTGCGGCGGCTGGCACCAGGGCTGGCGGAAGGCGTCTCCTCGACACCATTGGCGCGTCGAGCATCATGACGGGAGCGTTTTCGAATAACATCCGACTTCATGGAGATCGGACGAGCGGATCCGTGGAGTTTGTAGCTGAGTAAATGGTTAGGAGGGGATCAGGAGGGGATAGCTGGGTTGCTCACTAGAGGCCGCAACTGTTTGGGGAAACGTCAGACGTATTCTAACCGAGGGAGGAAAGTAAAAAACGTACGCATTGCAGACCGTTTTACCCTCATCGTCCTTGCGCCACAAGGGAGTCGCAGTCGTGTGGCAGTTGTAGCATTGAGCAGACACCGTAACAGCTGATGTTCGGGTTGACGCGATCGGCTGACTTGTCGTAACTGACGTAGTCATTAACGTACCGACGACTTCAGTGGTCTCTTGTTGCTGTTGTTGCTGTTGCTGTTGCTGTTGCTGTTGCTGCTGCTGTTGACGTGAAGTCGAATTCTGGGACCTGCCTTCACCCTGGGCGTTGCGCATATTTTTGGGACGGGGGCGTTTGTGCTGAGGCTCAAGGTTAGGGGAGCGGGACCGACGGATACGGAATACGTACCAATTTGCAATAGAGGCCACAAGCGTTGCAATTAAGCTCATCGTTAAGACCACGACGCCACAAAGGAGTGTGAGTGGCGCCACAGTTGGAACACTCGGCCTTGACGCCTCCTGGAGCGGTATGGGGAGCGGGTTGGTTACCCGTAAGACTTGCGCTGGGAACGTTAGAGGACCGGGTATTCTGCGTCTTGACGCTCAAGGAGGGCCTCTTGTTCGTTTTGGTATTGACGGCGGGGAGGGGTGGGAGCTCGTCCATGGCGGGAGTGAGGGGAGTAAGGGGAGCCATGTTGGATAGGGGAGAGGGGGTGGTCGGAGTATCAACTTGTTCAGGTTGATAGAAGGAGGGAACGGGCTTCATGTCAACATCCTCGGACTGAAAGTCCTCATGGAGGCTGGTGGCCGAAGACCAAGGACCAGGGGATTCGACTGTCGTTAGGAGTTCGTCAAGGGGCAGCTCGATCGTTGGACGGATGATATCGAAATGATTGACATTATTAAATGTCAGACCCTCTCCGAAACTGACGGGATTGGCACGGGAAGGGGTGGGGTGATAGAGGGCACGGGGATCGAAGTCGTTAGAAAAGAAGGACGGAAAACGGAGGGATGGGGGTGACTGGTCGTTCTGGCGGATAACTGGCTCAGCAGCGTTAGAAGTCTTGCGACCGCGCTGGGTCAAGGAGGGTTCTTTGCTGTTGTCGTAATTCATAACATCATTGGCGACCGCGGCAGCAGTGCGACGGGCAGGCTTGTTAAACTCGGCGGAGGGCTTCAAGTCTGGCTTTTGGACCGGACCAGACATGGCTGCAGGAGTGGGTTGGTCGACGCTAAATGTGAACTGCATGCGTTGGATGGTTCCCGGTCCACTATGGAGGCTGGCCTCGCGATTCCGCTCCTTCTCGGCAGCGCGCTGACGGATCATATCAGTGGAGTGGTTCCTTTTGAATCCAGGAGCCTCGAGCTCAGCAATGCTCCTGCAAAGGTTACGAGTAAGTAAACGGTAAGGAAGGGAAAGGGATATCACATGCCTTCCTTTCTCTTTGTCGAGCTTGTCGCCCATATGCTTGGAGAGCCTCTTGAACTCTCGCTTGGAACGGGCGTTGTCGGAATCAACCATAAGGTTCTGGAGGTGCCATAGCCTCCAGCTGAGGTTCTCGAGCCTCTGTCCTTGCTCGAGGAAGCTGGCGACCTTGGTACAGACCTAGAGCAGAAACGCCGGTGAGCGGCGGGGAAGGGCGGGGATCGGAAGGGGGTGTTTCAGTACCTTCCAGGTCTTGGTTAAAGAGTCCACATCGCTCAAGTTGCTGAACGGGACAAAAGATTTGTTGCCCTAGTAGTAACGGGGTGAGATAACCGCATACAGTGATGTGGAAAAAAAGGGCCGACCTTGAACTTGAGGTTGAGGATTGCCGGCATCGGAGTCGCGATACGGCGATGAATGCCAGGGAGTGCGGTTGGGAGGGCGGGGAGTAGGAGGAGGGATGAGAATGCGGACTCGGGGGGAGGGAGGGTTGAGGGCAAACGTCCCAATCGACTGTGCCGCTAAAATACCCAACCACTTTTTTCTCTGATCAGGCCGAAGAATTTCGATAATTATTTTTGCCCAAAGTTTGCAAAATTCAAACTCCGATAAGAAAATTCTAACCTATCCTTCTCAGACAGCATACAAGTCGAATGGGGATCCCGGCCCGATTCTCTTCCCCACACGTGGGACCCATCCGCTCACTGAAGATGACCTTGGTCGGACGGCTTGGGCGTTTCTCCATCCCGCTAGTCCTTTCGTGGGCCTGAGTCCGTGACCGCTCCAACTGCGTCTAAGCAAGAAACAATGACGGTTGCTTTGCGCGTTCGGGAGCGGGTTTCAATGATAATAAGAGAACATCACGCCGCTGACATCGCCGAGCTGAAAGCTACGGAGAAAACCGCACATTCAGACACACACGTACACCGGCCCCAAGTGACTCCAGCCCCCAAAGCCAGATGTCAACAACCGGAAGCAAGTAAAGGGAAGGACGTTTGATCAACAGGCCAGTGGCGAGAAACCTGATCGAGATTCGCACCTCTGCCCCAACGTGGTGGGAGTGTGATACGAGAACTCTTCTTGGGCCGCAAGTTTTTAATTAACGAGGGGGGTTCCAAGCTCCGCTTATCTTCAAAGGGCCAGCGTAGCCGTGGACGCCGATTTGCAAGAGCAGTCACGAGACAGCCTTGAGGTGATGTGCCGCTCGGCAGGGACGCCGACCGTCGGATGCTGGTCCACCTCCCCCGAGCCCACACGACTTGCTCTCACCCATCACTACGACATGGACCAACGCTCACGAAAGAGAAAGGAGTAAGGCCGTCGCTAAAGTCATCCAGAACCATAGGTTCGCTTGATGCCCTAGAAAGTAATCACGAAGACGTAAAGATTGGACATGAACTCGAACGTTCCTACCCCAGGAAGTTTTCATTATGGGACCTGGGGAATCATCTTCCTTCAGTCGATAACAGGTACGTACGCAGTCGCATCGTTCGTCTGTCCCACCGAGACATCAAACGAAAATGATTTCGAATAAGGTTACAACTCAAGGCGTGCCAAATGCACCTCGCCACCCCAGTTATCGATTGAGGATGCGTCTTTGTATCAGTTGGACCTTGTAACAGCGTTTGATACATATGTTCATCAAGCCAAACGTACGGGTTCGCGCTATCATGACCGATAACTGGGAGAGGTTTGGATGCACCCTGCCAGCCCCAGTGATGGTGGCGGTGGCAATGACGCGCTATCACCAAAAATGGTATATCACCCGCGTGAAGGAACTTCTGAAAGTTGGTCTATCTCCGGTCGTATTTTGCCCCCTCTGGTGTGCGTGACAAAGGCGTTTTGCGAATCAGAATAATAATAGTGTCACCTCGCTTGAGCCCAGCTCTTTTGATTCCTCACAACGCGTGTCCTCGTGCCCAAGGCTTACCCGTCGTCTCGGTTCCCGGCCAATCACTCTGATAGCTCCGGGGTTTGTGCGGCATCCGGGAGGATGATCGGTCGTGGGAATCGTTCGGTATTCTCCTCCTCACGTGGCTTAGAATACTCTATCTAACAATTCCGATTGGAAAATACGAACCGGCAGAATCAGCTTCGCTTGTGTACACGCAAGCGATTTTCGGTGAACGTGTCCTCCGTTCACTTTCATTTCCGGCTGCGCGGTGTATTGGTCTTTGCAGCCGTGTCCCCCATCTTGTAAGGAGATGGCCGGCATGTTAAAGGTCTCATCTCATCAACTCTTATGACGAATGCCTGCGGCGCGATAACGTATGTTGTACGATCCTTCCATAATAGTTTCAGGTATGTCGGGCGAATCTTAAGCTCATCTAACCAATTGTCACCGCCCCTTCCGTGCTTAATGCGCTTGTGTTACAAAGGGGGGACACCTCGGCGCTCTGGATATGGACCCCAACCAAAGTGACCTCATTCTGTCAGTCCAGTCCGCGCTAAACGTTGAACGAGTGATACGGCTCTCCGGATGAATAGGCCCCGGACGCCCTACTTTTGGTGTTGAGCACTTAAGGCGACAGCGCGACCAGGCGTTTTTTGTCCTTCGGCTTCGACTCAACGCTTGATTTGGGGAGGGAAGCGCGCGGACTTTCGGGTAGGCCATACTATCCCAAGAAGATCGAGTCAGTAAATCTTCTTCTACTTGCCTCTATATGGTGGTGAGGCAGACGCCGTTTCTGGCATATAGCGACCCCGTGGGCGGCGCCCTGGAAGTGGGGTACATTATGGCGTTTACGTCTGGATAGCTCCAACTCTCACCTTCCACAACCGTCAGACTCAAAACCCGAGGAGATTGCGAGGCGACCCGAAAATTTTGGCGAAGAGTTACAGCATCCTCTGGGTTTGACTTCACCTCTAGTCAGCTGCAGTGCCCAACCTCTGGCTCGGAGGTGGTGCGCTCATTCGTCCACTGAGGGGGACGATAGCCAATGTCTCGATATCTAAGACGCCGCCCTTCCTCTTCCATCAGAGTCCAATCATATCTGCAGCCACCGGCGGTCGCTTCGCAGTCAGGGACGGCATTTCCGCTTTGGGCGACCTCCAGTGCGGCTAGTGTCCCAAAACAGAGTAACCAAATTGCCCATAACGTGATGATTCGCAACACAAGTCCACTATTTGATTGTAGTTGGGTCATCTGCGGGCTTTTACAGCGGTCTCTACATGGCCAGAGCTGTGAGCTATAGAGCTCGTGAAGGTATGACGCAATCCCTTCATACATCATTTCTTGACCAGACTTCGTTGACCAGACCTTCACTTTCATCATCATTCCTGTTTCTATAGCTCTGTTCTGGATCCTTTTGATGTCGCGTCGGTCTATTTCCCTTCGACGTACATCCTCTCTGGCGCCAGGAGCATTGACGGCGCCGGCCTTCTTTTCCTAGCCTCGATCACGTTGTCCTAGGCGCGCCCGGAGTCAACTTCTCCCACGTGTTACGGCAACCGACGAAAATCCAGGTCGATTCACGTTATATTCACGGGCCGTTCGGCAAAGGTATGTATGTCGGCCATAACATAATTAAATCCTCTCAACATCACCTCGGCCGCATGCTCGGTCCCAACACACCCCTTCAGAAATAAACCGGGAACACCCCGCTACCTGTACGTTACTGCTGTAAGTCGTGCCTCGTCCTGGGGCCGATTTCCATGACCCACCGAACTATTGCGGTCATGTGAACTTACGTGAATTTTGAATGGTAATACAGGGCTCGAGGTGTTGCGACGGCGACTTGACCTGCAGGGGGGTCGAAGAGACGCTGAATCTGATACATCATTTCCCTTTTCGCTACCCCTTTCATTTTGCGAATTCACCGTCACCGTGAGTTGATGAGGGACTAATGAATTTTGTGGGGTAATCGGGGTTCCTTGTGGTGAGCATTGCTGTTCATGCCAGGGTTGTTGCCTCCTCAGACGTTGCAGTCCGTCACAGGGAACGATCACCATGAGGGATGAAAGGTACGAGGGGCGGCTTCGTGGGTTGTGCGTGGAGTGCATGGCTTATTTCGACTTCCGGACGTCAGGTTGAACGCTCGCAGTAACAAAGCGAGGAGGAATCCCGATGCCCCCGCTGTGTGTATATAAGCCGACGGTATAACTGACCCCGTGCTAAAATATTTCCTCAGACGCCGTGCCCCAAACGTACTAAGTTTTCAAAACACGCATCCCAAGCAACGGCGTCGTTGTAATATCCAGCGAGCGGTTTGGCGCGGTACCGAGGCGACTGGGGGTGTGTCGACGGAGAGCCGCCGCCCGGGAACCTCAACGTGGACCCTCTTGACTCTGCTTTCGAACCGCGTGGTCTACCCAGAGAGCGCTGCCACGATCAATCCTTATACTTCTTATTCTATAAACCCCTGGGTTGGGATGCGGGGAATGTATAGCCCGATCATGATCAAGGGACGGGCACACAGATGCAAAAGGCAACGCCGTTATCCTTGATCTCTCGAAATGGACTTTTCCTCTTCTGGGTACTCCAGTGTTTGGTGCCAACGGTGCTTTTCGCCCGCTCCGGCACGTCTTGTCCCTCCGGAGGGTGTGGGACCGTGCCAGCGTCTCGGTCTACCGGCCGACCTCGCCGGACTTTGAGACTGGAACAACTTGGTTTGTACGTGTAACGGTTATGAGTATGCGCCTTCCTCATTGACAGTCAGCCACAAGCGGTGTCCTACAGGCGAATGGAGGCATGTGATGGGCTGTTTTGGGGGTCTGATCTTGGCGTTCGAAATGAGGGCGAATCCCGCGCTCCTTCCACCAGGCATCTACGCCTCCAAACGCATACTGGGGAACGCGAGGTGCTCACCTGAATACCTTTCGATGTGCCTGGTGGCCCACCCGTCGACCCTGCAACACGATTTCGTACGTGTCGTGATTCCGAGGATTTGTACCACTACTCACAGTTGCGAAACATCCCAATGTAAACACGCAGTGCCGGTTCCACGAGAACTTGAATAGTTTTCAGCGTTCCGGAGTGCTGTTTACTTGGTTGATGGATAGGCCTTCCAAAACTAATAATACTTGAGTCCCAAGTACAAAACCGCTGCCCGATGTTTCCACCGGTAGCAGTTCGTGAGTACTTTGTCATTCTGCATTGACTCGACGCTGATCTCCGCCAATCTGTTGTAACCTTGCCATCCAACCCGGAGACAAATGTTTCGTGCCTTGCTGCGATCGAGATTGCTGGTTTTGGCGAGACGGAAGCAGATTCTGGGGGGCACGTGGGGCGTTTCCCGTGCTCTTCACGCCCAAGAGACCGCCGGGACCAGGGGCGGGGCGGCGGATCCGGCCCATCAATGTCGATTCGCCGTCCTGTACCCCGAATATGACAACGGTCTGGACTGTTTTCAGATTTCATCAAGCGTGAGTGATCTCCGTCGCCGTCATTGTGGGTCCGCGCCCGCCCTCCTTAGGGGTACTGATCCCGTAGGATCTGCGTTTCGACACATTGTACAGGTAGATACAGGCATTGAAGGACGCGTCACGTAGGACACAAATAGGCTTGGGTGAAAAAAGTTCAATCAAGATCAAGGGGTGGCGATGCTTCCACAGCGAAATAAACGATCCGCAACGGGGGCTTTCGGGAAATCGGCGATTGAAGTGCCGAGTTGATGATTGGTTGGGATCTGCGACGACCCGGACGGAGGAACCTAGACTGGGGAAAGTCAGTCGTGTGACTCCGGCCGTTTCGTTTACCCCCTGATCCTCAGACTGTAGGGATGACGAACTGACGGAGAAGGTTACTCTATGGAGAAGACATCCATGTTGGAACAATTGGTTGCTTATCTTACCATACAGCAGGCTAGCCCCTGAGCCTATACCACTGGTGTATGGGCTAGCCGATGTCATCACACCTCAACAAGCCGCCCTGAAGGTCACCCAGTTGGAGATTTCAGGTGGATCTTCAACCCTAATCCTGGTATGATGAACGGAGATGATGCCCTTTAGGAACTTGTAATCACTCTATGCCTTAGCGACTGGACCCGTCGTGCGTTGTGGCACTTCGCTGTTCATGTGGACCTGTATCGTCGATCCTCGGATAAGGTTAGTGGTCCGTGATGAATTGGCAAGAGTGTTCGTAAATCGTTGCACCCCTGCTGACGCATCCCGCCCAGCAACGCGCACTCCGGGGCTTACGGGCTCTGGTACTGGTGTTCCACCCAACGCGCGACGATGTACGCGCCTCGTCAAGAAGCCGACTGGTGACCTCGCTCTTCCTTTGGGTTCCACGACCGCGTTGCGTGTATATGGGCCATTCAGGGTTGGAACGGGCGTCCTACCGCTGTGGTCTCGATTTCATGTCGGGACCCCGAGTTGGGTTTTCCCCGATCTCCCTGGTTTCGATACGGATATTCATGTCCGGCAACCGGTCTGGCTCCGCGTATCCCGCAGGTTTTTTTTCCCTGCGAGCGTCCGAATGAGTCCTTCCGACCCTTGACGTCGGCCAGCCGCCGCAAATATGAACTTTCACCAGTGTATTACCCCCTCCGACCCCAACCGACTAGGTAGGCTGCATTTACGAAGCGTTGCGAATGGGCGTCACTTGAACGCTCACGTACGCTTCGGTCGGGCAACGGTGGCTCGGGAACTGCCGGTCCACGCTTCATTCAGGTCGTCTCAGGGTTACAATGGGCGACCTCCACGTTCACCTTCGAGATTTCTGGTTCCATTCCTGTTTTTCATAGACTATCACGGCTGGACAAGGCTCTTCTGAGTGTATAAAACAACAGCTGTTGGGTCGGCGCCCCCAATTGCCTCTTGTTCCTCCCCCGCCCGTGGTAGCAATGTCTTCCTCGGACGTTCTGCGAAAGTTTATCAAACGAGACATGTCATCTCCCCAGTCTCGTCGCGCTCTCGACGAGCTCTTCCGTTCCCCATGTTACGGTTATTTCTTGAAGAACTTGCGGGGGCCGGATATTCTTGGCTATGTTGACTTCTTGGATAAAGTGGGTACAGGATTCCTTCAGAGTGCTCAAGGATCTTACTGGTTCCCAAGGCACTGAATTTGATTCCAACAACAGACGAACTTTGGACGAGCTGTTTGAGTGCTCTCCGACAAATATGTGAGGACCGAGCCGTACTCCCAACAACACACGTATTGTCGCAAGGATCGGTCAAAAGAGGGAAGGTTTCCATGATCATCCACGACACTGACAGTTGCTGGGAGGCACAATACAAACGAACTGCGGTTTGCGTGAGGAGCATACAAATGTTGCCGGGTTCCGAGCCAGCGCTAATGAAGGTGCGTTCCTACTATCCATCCGTGATGTGCCAGGCATCGACCAGTTATGAAGAAGTTTTGCCACGAGGTTGTACTCTGGAAGAGACTCAATCATCCGAACCTTGCCTCGGTCTTGGGTGTGACGATGGATCCGTACCAAGTCGTATTCGACCGAGTATCGGATAAGGACATTATAAAATACATTATGGGTGGAGGAGTCGATCGAGTGAGCTTGGTGAGTTTCATTCAAGGTTCTCTTACCAGCCACCCGAGATTTGAGTTATCTCATTCCCTCAGATCTCAGATATAGCTGAAGGTCTTGGGTATCTACACTCCTACAGAGTTGTCCATGGGAGACTCGGAACGGTGAGCCACCATCTACACCTACAGAGAGGAGCATAGCTGAACGCCTCTGGAAGGGGGATATTTTCGTCAACGACGATGGCCGGGCCATGTTGACCGACTATGGTTCAACTTCTGTAGTCTGGGACCCCGAGGATATTTCACAACAAATTATTCGCTGCTGTGCTCCGGAGGTTCTAGGCAAGGCTTTTGGAACGCGACCTACATGCGCTTCCGATGTGTTTTCATTCGGCATGGTTGTCCTGGAGGTAGGCCCAAGTGGTTGCGAGAAAGGGTACGGTGATCAACTCCTATTTTCTCTAGATGTTCTCAGGAAAGGCACCATTCGACGGAGTTCCAGACGACGAGGTGAAGTGGATCCGGTCTGGTGGGCGACCGAGTAGGCCCCTAGGGACCGCAAATCTTGGGTTGTCCGACACTCTTTGGGAACTGGTCCAACAATGCTGGGATGACTCCCCTGAACTCCGACCTGGGATGGCGGATGTTCTCAAATACATTCGGAAAGCGTGCGTCGCCTCCCTCGATCCACACAGATTTTTGGGCTGAGTCCCCTCTTCCTCCTGCGCTCTAGCCATTCAGCTATGGGTACTGAATGCTCGGAAGCTCCAACCCTCGGTGAGCAATCTTGGTAGTATACAGGCTCGCCGCCTCACGCGACTGATTTGTTCAATCTTGCTGGATAGTAAACCCAAACGCCGCACTCGAGGTGAACGATTGGAAAGGTTTCTCGAATCTCTTGTGAGTCCGTTGGATCGTTTACCGGCGGACGAGCTCTAATTTTACCAGGCCAGCAGTGTTTCGTTTGGTTCGTCGCAAGCCGAGTGGAGGTGCACTGACACCGACACCGGGTGGAGGATGAAACACTGAACCCATTTTGTCGAACAGTATCCACACTCTTGGATGGGGTTCGCGGATGCGGTATGGTAGGGCCAACATGACCAGGTCGGTTCTATGTGATCAACATGAAGGATACCGTTTTTTGTACCACAAAATTAGGGTACCCGCCCGGAAATTTACCCCTTTGGAATTTGCTGAGACCGCCCGACCACGCCCGTGAATTGGTACAAGGTACACTGCAGACTCAATCTGGTTTATAGCTATGGTGTATACCTCAAATTATTTTGAATGACAGTGTGAATACTCATTCGACCTTAGCGGTTGTGATTAGAAGAATAAAGAACCCGACCCTCATGGGCAGCGTCAGTGATGATCACAACCCCTTTCTCCCTAAACACAGGCAAGAGCTTGGTAAACCCATGCTTTACAGGAAACTCTCCGGCATGCGTAAGTCGCAGTTCCACCTCCAGGGTATGATGGTATCCCGTCGTACGTAGCCGGTCCACCAACCTGTACAATTGTTCGTCGATTAAAGTCCAATCCTCCACCTCCAGGGCAAAAATATCCCCATCGTCCATGTACCTCGATCGGAAGATGATCTTCCGGAGATCTGTGGAGGAGATTGAAGAGAGGAGTACTTCATGGACGGAACTTGGCCGAAACAAATTCAATTCCAACTCTTGGAGTTGTCGAAAGTTGGGGATTGCCGCGTTGGCGTCGACTTGAATACGAGAGGGCTGGGTAAGTTTATGGGTTTGAAGAGGAGTTCCGGTAAAAGTTACTCACGTGGAAGCCCACAAGTTATCCTCAGGGATTTGACAGTGTTCGTGCTCATTCGAAGGGCACTCTCCAGAAATCTTGGATCCACGTATGTTGAGGGGGATCCAACCACCAGCTCCTCGTACTCCAGGTCCAACTTGGCGAAGTGATCGAAAAACTCCAAGAGATTGGCTTGGACGGAATGGATGCGTAGTTTTCCCCGGAGCGGTCGTGACAACGACGGAACCGATCCCTCGTCAGGTACCACTACGAACAATCGCAGTTGAAGGGATCTGATGTTGGGAAAGTAATCGACCAGAGTCACGAACGCGCTGAACGATGTGGCGAAGACCTCGAGGGAAAGGTATGTAAGGGTTCCACGGAACGCTGAGAAACAGGTGTTAAACTGATCTTGGGGGATGCGTTCGACCCTGGTGTTGGTAAACGTGAGGCTGTGGAGGTTGTGTAGAGCGGAAAGGTATTCTCCGTGGTCCTGTAGGAGGCTTCGGAACTTGATCGAGATGTCCCCGTTATAACCGATCCACAACGAACGAACGTATCCAAGGAGTCGAGCCTTGGATCCGGAGAGGACGACACTGTTTATCCATTGTTGGTAGTTGCGCTTGCGGATCGAGACAGAAGAGAGGAGGTGCCTTTGGCTGGGTTCAGTCCACGAGGTAGCCACCAAAGCGCATGAGATCAGGGTCGTTTGTCCTTCCCTATCCGCGGGTATGCAATCCAGTATCTCGTCCAAGATTTCCGGAGGAAGGGTCACGAATGCATTCGGATCGGAGCCTTGGGGTGACCATTCATCAGATTTGCAACGGGATTGGAGGAATAAACGCAAATTTACCCATTATCACTGTCACGACACGTAGGTTGTGGACAGACCTTACCTTCGATCGAAGGTCACCGTCTTTGCGAGCGCCAAACACCTCGGCAGCAAAGGACCGCGATGACTAACAACGGATGGAAGACCGGGAACGCGGGGTTTCATTCGGTGGGTGTGTGCGAAAACCCTCGACCATCCAACGTCAACGAAACTAAGGTCGAGCTCGCTTGTCAGCAGCTCGGAACCTTAGACACACCATCAAGGGGAGCCGACTGAAGCGGTGGAGCGGGCCCATCAAGCTGAACCCGAACCCCGTCTGGCACCAAACACGTCACCTGTAAGTCTGAAAATGTCGTTTTGGAAGCGCGGAGCATTAATCAGGAAAGGTCCATTCCCACAAGAGGTTTCGGTTTCGAGTAATATTGTGGCGGGAAAGATATCAGACTAAGACCAAGCTGAAGTCTTGTCGGTCGCCCTAGAGGCCCCGGTGTCTGAGGGTGGGAAAAGCGCTCATCCCCTCTCGAAGCAGATTGCCCGATGTCACCGTTCCCGATACCAAGGTGTTGGTCAGGTCAATGATTTGATACTCATACATACAGGTCGGAAGGAAGGACAGGATCCAGTTTAAGTACATGCATAAACACGCGTCATATTTTGTTGATAGCATCCTTACCCGTACTTGATGGCATGGTATTACGGTAGATCCGGGAGTTCCTCATCTATCTTGACATCCACTCGTGGTATGAACTGTCGGAGCCGATGAATCAACGTACGGTCAGGCCATTGTCCAAACTTGCAAACAACGACCACCCGATGTAGCCATGCAGCTGTCGAATTCTTTCTTTTCGACACTACTCCCTCCAACTCCCCAATCATAGTTGGATTCAAGTCGCAATCGAAGAATGCTATGGTTTTGAGAGAGGGACACAGTATTGGCTCCTCTGCTAGAAAATTGAGCGAGCGGTATGGAAAGGAAGTAACGCCGACTAGGACAAGAGTTTCCAGCGCCGGTAGTCCTGCCAACGGCCAGGACAGGTTGTGGAAGTAACTGGTCTTCACGTGGAACTCACGAACTGTGGCAATGGAAAACCCGATGAGTTGCCAATATACGCCGAGTGCGAATTCCGAGCACCGGAACGAGAGACACGAATTGTTTCCGTAAAGTTGAATTACTTTGGGTGCGTCCGACTGGCATTTAATGGTTGTTATTGGGGCCAACAACCGCTGAATTGGAGTGGGGGGCGAAGGGAGGAACGAGCCAACCTCAGCATAGCCCTGCGTTTGAGAGCTGAGAATATCCAGGGAAACGCCGGGAGGTAAGGAGATGGATGAAATCAACGTCTGAGCATCGATCGCGTGGGCGCAGGTGAAGGACAGCTGGCGAAGGCGAGCAAGCGAGACAACCCTTGCGGGGGAGATCCACGCTGGACCTTCGACGAACTGGACGTCCAATACGACTCGTTCGAGGGTGGAGTTGAGACGTAGGAACTCGATAAATCTCCCAAAAGGGAACGGAGTTGTGTACCCGCAAAGCTTCAGATCCACGAGGGATCTAACGCTGGTGAGCGAGGGATAGAGAGGTGTCCGAGTCAAATGTAATGACTTGAGCTTTGAAACGTGCTGGAAGACCGGAGGTGCGGGGGTTTCATTCGATGGGAACGATTGCTCGGGTTCTCCGGTCTGCTCGAGCTCCAAGGAGGTAAGGTTGAGGATCGGGGAGGTGAAGAAATTGGGAAGATCGTCTGCCACTGTCTCGATGGATGGGTACCCCGTCATAGAAAGATGCGAAATCTTAGAAACGTGGGCAATCAACGCGTGGAGGAATATTTCGTCCCCCTTGACCTCCGAGACCTTGATGTTGGCAGTCAGAGGGACTACCCCGGCACGTTCGAGGCACAAAGGGGCCAATCGCTTCCACCCGCTGCCTATTGATGCCCAATTCCTGGGGCCAGAAGTGATGGCTTGACGCCAGTATCGGCAGACGTGGGTCAAGGAGATGGTCGGTCGGGGATCGGCGGGGGAAATAAAGGTGGCACACAGTGCGATGACTTCGGGAGGAAGACGGTTCACAGGTCGCAGGGAGTTCCTCAAGGTGATCACTTCGTGGAGGATATCTTTGGCTTGCTTCTCCAGAGTATTTATCTGGAAAAATTATTGTCAAAACTCGAGGATCTGGTTCTCGTTCGCTGTGTCTTACTTCAACTGTCAAAGTGGCCACAGAAGTACGAGAGAGTGGGAGCACCGCCGACTGTACTCTCGTATACTCCATGAACAGTTTCTTTTTGAGTGATCTGACAAGCTGTTCGACGGAGAACTCGAGGACGGGATCGAGGGTCATGATGGTCGTGGTCAACCCTGGAAAACTCCGCCACAGTTTTCGCGCGTCAAGTAGAGGCCACAACGATGACATAAGCGTCGAAATTAATAGAATACAAGGAACTCGCGCGCGGGTGTGTCGGGATGCGCGTGTTTAATGAAATGCTCGTCAACCTTCCGGACCAGATCTGTCGGTAATATCAACAACTGGAATATGATACATAAGCGCTCAGATAGAAGTTGCGGTCGGAAAGCTGCCTTGTGACTCGATAATGACGACGCGACGCAGCCAGGCCGAGGTAGTGGTAGCGTTTTTGCGGGTGGAAGCGAATCGTGTCAGTTCCTCCATGAACGCCCCGGAGATGCCGCAATCCAAGAATTCGAGTGTGTACAGTGAGAGGAAGGATAAGGGATTTGACAACAGAGGGGAGAGGAGGAGAGATAGGCCGGTTTTGCAGGTGACAGCGAATACCTCGAGGACGGGGAAGAATGATGGGTTGAGCACTTCGGTATGTGACCATTGTGACTTGTAGTAGTATCCGAGGCGAAGCTCTCGGACATTAGCGAGGGGAAGTAGGGCGAACTCTGAGAATGGCATATCGTATCTCCATGATTTCTCGAATGAGACACTTCCGTTGGGCCCGAGCAGTCAGATACTTCTATCACTTCCGTGGTATCGATATTCCATGAAATCTGGAGTGGGTAGGTTCGCAAATTGAGCCGTAGGAATCCCGGACACAACGAGTTTCAACTCTGCGTCACCAC
>Ga0307511_10002499_pt1 | contig 19209 bp, 13 predicted proteins | sample 13_EM_MG_FD_200266 | JGI IMG/M metagenome (GOLD analysis project Ga0307511, IMG submission 200266) | Populus trichocarpa ectomycorrhiza microbial communities from riparian zone in the Pacific Northwest, United States - 13_EM | ecosystem: Host-associated > Plants > Roots > Unclassified | place... | reverse complement strand
TCAGGGTAACCCAAAACGGCTAGGAGTGACGAATGCGGCTAGTTTGATATGTCGGTAGGACCGTAAAAATATGCTGATCGCAACAATGGTTACGGTTTCCCGATCGGGCTTAGTCTCGTCCTGCAATAAGCTTCCGAAGTTGCTTACTGGGGGGGTGTTGACCCAAACCGCATTTGGTAAGTAGCTCACTTAGTAGGTTCAGGGTAACTGCTCCCATACAATTTTCGACTTAGAAATATTTTCTTTAGTCGTATAGTAAGAAACTTTGTCTGACTGTAACTAGATCACTAGTAGTCGGAATCACACGAAACTTGAACTGTACCTCCAGCTACACGTCCTTGAGTAGTTCCTGTATCCCTGGACTCAGCACGCAATATTTCTATTGTCGAGCTGTACTGCAGATAGAAGTATTACTGCTACGAGTAATAGTTTCTAGTAACGCGCAATACATATTATTAAGTATTCCTCAGACATGTATAACATATCCTTGGGTCGTTCTGTATAGCACAAGTACCCTTTGATGGGCCGGTAGTCACCCCGTGACATTGATCCCCAACCAACCCTATACTCAACAAGTCTTTAGCCACCTACTATAATCCTGGATAGGACATAGTAGGCGTGCATAAGACCCCATAACCATGTTGGTAGAGCCGAGTTCCCTACAGAACTCCTCTACTAACTTGGCCCACACTTACAGCTATTTACCTGAACCTGTCTACAACAACCCAGCACTGGTTGTAGCCTTTGAAGTTTGGGAGATATATAATACAGTCTATAGGATCTCTTGCCATAGTTGTGATGGAACTTCAATTGGTACCAGCTTGCCATATTTCTTTTTCCTTGCAGTCTAGTTGTGTTGGCAGGCTTCGCAGGTTCCTACGAAATTTCGTACCCATTTCTCCATGTTTGAGCAGTAGTAGTTCCCCTTCATAAGTGTCACGAAGTGACTACCGGCCCACCTAAGGGTACTTGTACTATACCGAACGACCCAAGGATATGATAGCCACATCTAAGGAATTCTTAAGAATAAGTATTGCATATTATTAGAAAATATTACTCGTAGCAGTAATACTTCTATCTGCAGTACAACCTGACAGTGGAAATATTGGGTGCTGAGTTCAGGTATACAGGAACTAGTTAAGACCGTGTTGCTGGAGCTACAGTTCAAGTTTCATGTGATTCCGACTACTAGTGATCTAGATACAGGCAGATAAAGTTTCTTACCATGCGAGTGAAGAAAATATTTCCAAGTCAAAAATTGTATGGAAGCAGTTACCATAAGCTTGCCAAGTTACCCAGAACTAAAATTGGTTGCCCTTAACTTACTAAGTAACCTACTTACCAAATGTGCTTTAGGTCGAGACGCCAACGGTAAATAACTTCGCAACATTATTGGTGAACGAAACTAAGCCCGATCGGGAAACTTAAACAATGATTGCAATCAGCATGTTTTTATGATCCTGCTGATATATCATAGTAGCCGTATTCATCTCTCCTATCTGTTTCGGGTTACCCTGATATCTCCTCATGGATAAATAAAAAAGTCAAGCCACAAGGGCATAATTCAAACCAAAGTACGTCTTGTGACACTATAAGAGGCCATGGAAATTAGAGCTAATATAAAAGTTCTAACGGACTATGAATTCCACTTGGCTTTAGAGGCAGTTTTGTACGCTAAATTCATTTCTGGAATCCGTTTTGCGATCAAAGTTATACAGGACAAGCTATGGGCTGTTGCAGTTGTTAAAACTACTTCTACAGCTTCCAGCATATGCCCCATTAACAAAAGTGGTAAACGGAGCTTGTCTATTGGATTCCACGCAGAAAGAGCTTTCTAATGAGACCTTAATGATAATCAACAGGGTTATATCCGTATAGTTATGAGCAGTTGAAGCTGGTCCACATGTATACAAGGCAGGCTCTCAATGGACACTAGATGACTCAGATAGATGATACCGGATCTCTAAATTAAGAATTCTGAGGTGTAAACTGTTCGATTTTAGGTTTACAATCTGAAAGTGACTCTGGCATCGGAATAAGACTATGGTTATCTCCTTTAAGCAGTGATTAAGAATAGGTAGTGTAAGCGGCTAGAGATTCAGTTAGGAAAAGTATTCTTAGTTGAGTCAATTGTATAGTATGACTCTATAGTAGCTGCAATGGTGGCTGACTAAGTGCAGAAGGCGACTGCATAAAGAAAAGCTGAGGTGAAAACCTTCGGACATGAGCAATCCGAAGCCCGCGAGTTATCACAATATACATCACTGCGGAATACAAATAGTGAAAGAATTGTCAAAGCTGAAGATAGTGCCCACCATAGCTGCTAAGCAATCCATTCTACACGAAGCCAACAAAGTTCTAAGTTGATATTTCTGAGTTCTGACTTTATCTGTACTTTTGACCTCACAGTGCTACTCTAGTAATTTCACGTTAACTGGACAGTTGGGTCTTCTCTTGCAGAATGAAGCCTGATGGTACAGATAAGTCTAGAAAGGACTTTGAATGCAGAAGGATTATTCAGAGTTTTGAATAAGTTCCGTTGTGGCAATGGAACATACAGCTGGTCTATTTTATAGTTGTAGTATCCATTATAGGGTTAATAGAGCCCCCGTGACAGTAAGGTACAGAGTGTTGTCACGTACAAAGTGCTCGGCGACAATCAGATTGTTGCATTGGTGTACAACCTTCAACTTGAGAGCATTGCTATCTAGGATATATATGCAGCCTTCGTAGATCACCATTTCCTCCTTTATACCATAGTGTTGGAGGCCCAAATAATCCTGTTCTGTTTTCAAGGCATTCCTAATGTTCCACCAAGATTCATCCAGAAGTGATTGTTCAAGAGTCTCTTTTGACCAACTAGATTCTTGGACTTGTGAAGCCTTCACTGCTAGAATGTGGAGGGTTAGGAGGGCCTCTTCATTTTCGCTAAGCTGGAATTCCTCTGAGTTAAACATGCGAATCGTTAGGTCTTGCTTTTCCCCCTCTCATTCCACCTCGGGATCCATCTAACGAGATAGGGAATCCGCCTTCCCATTCTTTTCACCTGGACAGTAGACAATCTTTAAGTTAAACTGACTCAAAATCTTTGCCCAACGTACCTGGCTCTGGTTTAGAGTATTAGTGCTATTGAAGTATTCGAGGTTTTTATGATTAGTAAAGACCACAATTTCCTCTGGTGCGCCCTTCAAAAAGTGTCGGCATTCCTGAAAGCAGTTAAATATGACTAATATTTCCTTATCATAAATATAATAGTTGAGTTCAGTAGGTAGGAAACGTTTCTTATAGGATGACAGATGGTGCCACTGCCTATCTGGTTCATATTGGGACCATATACCAGCCTTGTATAGCTCTCGGGAATCTGTCTCAAACTTCTTTTTTCATTCACGGTGGTAATGGCCTAAGATAACCGCTGTAGTAAACTTCCGTTTCAATTCTACAAATGCTTTCTCACACTGCTCTGACCAGTTCCACATCACCCAATTATTTGTCAGTATTTGAATCAGTAACATAAGAGAACTTAATCCTTGGATGAATCAACAATAGAAGTTAACAAATCTAATAAACCTTTATACTTCCTTGACATTTCGGCGGGCTGCCAAGTTCCCAATGTCCTCAACCTTCTTCTTACTCATCTGTATCCCCTGTTTTCCTCCTTGAAATCCCATAAACTCTACTTCTGGTAAATAGAACAGGCACTTATCTCTGTTAATACATAGATTATTCTTGATAATGTTCTGAATAACCCAGCGAACAAGTTTAAGATGCCCCTCTTCTGTCTTAGAATTAGGCAATATGCAATTTTCTCAGTGGGAATATTATTGAAGTGTCATTGAAAGACAGATAAGGCATTGTTTAATCCAAAAGGGATAATTGTATACTCGTAAAGACCGTACCAAGTTTTGAAGGCTGTTTTCCATTCATCTTCTTCTGCTATACGTTGTCACGGTGTGACTACCGGCCCACCTAAGAGTACTTGTACTATCCAGAACGACCCAATGATATGTTTTACATGCCTAAGGAATACTTAATAATAAGTATTGCATGTTACTCGAAAATACCACTCATAGTAGTAATACTTCTATCTGCGGTACAGCCCGACAATAGAAATATTGCGTGTTGAGTTCCGGTATACAGGAACCTCTTAATAACGTGCAGCAAGAGCCACAGTTCCAGCTTCGTGTGATTCTGACTTCTAGTGATCCAGTTACTGTCAGATAAAGTTTCTTAACACACGACGGAAGAAAATATTTTTAAGTTGAAAAGTGTATGGGAGCAGTTATCCCAAACCAGGATCTGTTACCCTGAACCTACTAAGTGAGCTACTTAGCAAATGCAGTTTAGGTCAACACCCCCCCAGGAAGGTACTTCGGAAGCTCATTTCTGGATAAGACTAAGCTCGATTGGGAAATCGGAACTATTGTTGCAATCAGCAGATTTTTGCAGTCCTGCTGACATATCATGCTAGCCACATTCGTCGCTCCTAGCCGTTTTGGTTTACCCTAAAATCTCCTTAGAGAGAAATAATAAAATGAAGCCACCAGGGCGTAATTTAGACTCATGAGCATCCAGTGACATTAGAATGAGTAAGGGAAATCTGAAAAAAGATAAATGTTCTCAGAAGCTTTCGGTTCCAGTAGGTTTTAGGAGTAGTTTTACACGCTGAATCCATTTCTGGAATCCGTTTTCCGATCGGAGTTATACCGGGCGAGTTATGGGCTGTTGAAGTTGTTAAAACTACTTCTAGAGGTTATACTATATGCCCAGGTGATAAAAGTGGCTAACGGACCTAGTCTATTAGATTACACGCCATAGGAGCTTTCAAATTAGACCGTAAAGAAGCTTAACGCTTCATATCCGTGGAGTTATGACCAGTTGAAGCTGGCCCACCTGTATACAAGGCAGGCTCTCAATGGGCACAAGACTACTTGGATAGATGATCATGGATCCATTAATTAAGTACTCTGAGTTGTAAACTGAAGGACTTTAAGTTTACTAGCAGAAAGATACTCTGGTATCATAATAAGACTATGGTTAACTTGCTTAAGCAGTTACCAAGAATAAGGAGTGTAACCGACTAGAGATGCAGCTGGTAAAAGTATTCTTAGCTAAGTCAATTAGGTAGAATGACTCTACAGTAGCTGAAACGCAGGCAAACTAGGTGCAGGGGGCAGCTTCATGAAGAAAAGTGTCATGGGGTGACCCCCGGCCCACCTAAGGGTACTTGTACTATATAGAACAACCCAAAGATATGTTATACATGTCTAAGAAATACTTAATAATAAGTATTGCGCGTTACTAGAAAATATTACTCATAGCAGTAATACTTCTTTCTGCAGTACAGGTCAAGAATAGAATTATTGTGTGCTGGGTCCAGGGATAAAGGAACTACTTGAGAATGTGTAGCTGGAGCTACAGTTCAAGTTTCGTGTGATTCCGACTACTAGTGATCTAGTTACAGTCAGACAAAGTTTTTTACTATACGACTGAAGAAAATATTTCAAAGTCGAAATTTGTATGGGAGCAGTTACCCTGAACTTACCAAGTTACCCTGAACTAGGATTGGTTACCCTGAACCTACAAAGTGAGATACTTACCAAATGCGGTTTAGGTCAAGACCCCCTTGGTATGCAAGTTCGGAAGCTTGTTACGGGACCAGACTAAGCCTGATCGGGAAACTGTGGCCATGATTGCCATTAGCATATTTTTACCATGCTACCAACATATAATACTAGCCGCATTCGTCGCCCCTAGCCGTTTTGGGTTACACTGAAATTACCTTAGAGAGAAATAAAAAAAATCAAGCCACCAGGGTGGGCGTAATTTAGACTAAAGTGCGTCCGGTGAGACTACCAGGGGCAATGTAACACTGAGCGAAAATAAAAGTTCTCAGCAACTTTCGGTTCAAGTTGGTTTTAGGGGTAGATTTGCCCGCTGAATCCATTCCTGGAATCTGTTCTGCTATCAGAGTTTTTCCAGGCGAGTTATGGCCTGTTGAAGTTGTTATAACTACTTCTGCAGGTTTCAGCATATGCCCGGTGAACAAAAGTAGATAACGGTGCTAGTCTATTAGATTCCACGCAGAAAGAGCTTTCAAATGAGACCTTAATGAAGATCAACGGAGTCATATCCGCAGAGTTATGAGCTGTTGAAGCTGGTACATGTTTATACGAGGCAGGCTCTCAATGGACACTAGACAACTCCGATGGATGATGCCGGATCTATGAATTAAGAACTCTGAATTGTAAACTGAACGACTTTAAGTTTACTATCTGAAAGTTACTCTGCCATCTGAATAAGACTATGGTTATCTCACTTAAGTGGTGACCAAGAATAGGTAGTATAATCTCCTTGAGATGCAGTTAGGAAAAGTATTCTTAGTTGAGTCAAGTGTGTAGCATAACTCTGCAGTAGCTGAAACGCTGGCAGGCTAAGTGCAGAAAGTAACTGCATGAAGAAAAGCTAATGTGAAAACCTTCGGACATGAGCAACCCGAAGCCCTCGAGTTATCACAATATGCATTACGGCGAAATTCAAATAGTGAAAGAATTGTGGAAAGTGAGGATAGCGCCCACCCTAGCTGTTAACCAATCGATTCCACATGAAGCCTACCAAGTTCTAAGTTGGCAATTTCTGAATTCTAACTTCATCTGTCGTTTTGACTTCGCAGTGCTACCCTAGGGATTTCGCGTTTACTGAACAGTTTCGTCTTCTCTTGCGAATGGAAGCCTGCAGGTACAGATAAGTCTAGAAGGGACTTTACATGCGGAAGGATTATTCCGAGTTCTGAATAAGTTCCGTGGTGGCAAGAGAACATACAGCCGCTCTATTTTATAGTTGGAGTATCCACTATATAGTTAATAGAGCCCCCCATGACATTACTTTGTGGTCACTGTATTTTCGTTTAGCTAAACTGCTAAAATCCATACCAAAAATATGTCTGCTTCTGAAGACCAGACTCCAAAGGCTTCTGAGTCTCGCCAACCCTACAACCCTTTGTCACTTTCAGCAATAACTACAAGAGCGATAACACAGGGACCGCAATTGGAGGCAGCTCATTCGGAATCCCACCTAGAACCTGTTTCCGCAATGCAAGAGATATTATCTTGTGGAGTTCAATCCTATGAACCACAATACCCAACTCTCGATTACTCTCCAGATCCATTAACGATGCCAGTAGGGCTATTACAATGATTTGGACAAACCCGAACTCCACAGAGGGGTGCTCCAAGCACAACATTATCTCGTCACAGGGTAGACACCAGAGAATATAGCCAATTAAATCGAGGCCTATTGCAAGAGCAATATGATCGATTACGGGCCACCATCATCAATGATGGGAAGGAGGAATTTGAGAAGCACCAAAGCGAGATAACAATGTTGACCGATCCATTGTTGGCGCAAGCCAAGACAATAACCGACCAACAAGCTGCACACAAGATCATATATGAAGGCACCAAAGCCACTTATGAAGAACTGACTACCCTTCTTCAACAGGTAAAATATCAAATAGCCGCTCTCAAAGGCCTAGCAGAAGGCCAACAAGAGGCGGTTACGACTCTAATAGATAAGATCAAGGCAACCCTGGTAATCCAGTGGGTAACCTTGATTAAGAAGTTAGATGAAGAGAACGCAAAGGTCATTGGTGCAGCACAGGCTGAATTTGACCAAATCAAGGCGCATTTGCGAAGCCTGAATGAATGTAGTCAACAACCTGTGAAACAAGAACAGGAGGACGGTTCCAAGAGTTGCAAGAATAACAAGGAGTCAATCGCGGCCCTTGACCGAACCAATGCAACTCTACGACGGAAGATCAAGGACCTCGAAAGTTCTACCAAAACAAAACGGGGAATCTTTGCAGATATTGACGAAGATATCCACAGGCACCGAACCCTAGCTCCACTACATCAAGGTAGAGGTCTAGGTTGAATAATCCCACCACCACCACCACCACCTCCTCCAACTCCACAAGAAGGACCTGTAACTCAAGTTACATAGCTCACACCAGCCCCACTAGTCAAGAAGGAACCACGAAACACTCCTCACCCTCCCAGGTTCGATGGTACTTCCTCAAAGTAAGAGGAATTCGTGCATAAGGTCGATAACATATACGAGCAAATGCTACTCTCTTATACCACCACTAGTGAAAAGATCCTGTACATATCGGATCTATTAACCGGTCGGGCTGATGTTTGGTACCGAGCCAACTAGCTTAAACGTCTTCAGAACGAGCAGACTAACTGGCTCGAATGGGACTCCTACGGAGGTTTCAAAAATGAGTTCATGGAGGCCCATCGGAACGACCACGAACAACGAGAAGCAAAGCAGACCATGCGTAAAGACTACCAGCGGAAGGATGAGCGGATGGTGGACTATATCTCTCGCAATAGTGCACATCAATTGATAGCTTGTCTATCAAGAGAAGCGCTCTGAGAGCACCTTGTTAACTTCATCCAACCTGAGGTGAGAATCCATCTGATCCGAACAAGCATTGACAAGGATGTACTGGATAAAGTCCCTGCAAGTATCGAGATATGCTTCCACACTATCGCGAATGCCGGATTCACCTTAGAATACGAAAGGGGTAGAGAGAAGTAGGCTCGGACCAAGTACCAGCATAAGGTAGATAGAGCAGGTGGGACAAAGGAGAAGAAGTAGCCAGATAAATCCTCAGAGGTTACCAAGAAGGATGATAACAACCGTGTATGGAAGAATAAGGCGAAGCCTAAATCTCAGGGCACCAGTGTGAAATCCGAAAAGTCTGATACCACCAAGAAAGCAAAAGAACCTGGTTAAGAACTTGTTGCCTATGCCATGAAAAGGGCATGGATGGCATCCTCTCCGTGTATCAAATGTGGTGATCACAACCACATTAAAAAGGACTGTACTAATGCTTGAAAGCCTACTAAGGAGGTCAAGAAGAAGACCGAGAAGGGGAAGGAGAGGATAGCGAAGGTGTCCGCGATAACGTCAACAGTGGACGTGGTTCCTGAGCCAATTTCCTATGGTCGTATTATTTCGGCTGACGAGTTGGACTTTGAGGTAGATGAGTTGGATACTCAATAGAAACGCGGTCTCTCCTGTACGTCAGGTCAGGCAGTCTCGCAGGAATGGTTTTCGATTTGTGTTGTTAGGCAAGGCATGTCTGTTAAGGAATGGAAGGAGGAACATGAGGGGGAACTTATGGATATAGACCTGGTTGTGATTTCTTCTGTTTCTTACATTCTTTCTATATCACAAAACACATAAAGAGTATAAAAACGAAAAGCTGAGGACACACTAGCTACTCTAATCAGGGCTCTCGAAAAATGACTAGGAAGGGTGGCAGAGTCGCATATTTCATTAGTCCGGAATCCTGTTTTTAATTTTTCTTTGGCTGAAAAATCGTCGGCCAAAGTGTTGAGGCCTGGTGGAATGAAGTTTCACATTCCTGTTAAGTTATCTTGGGTTTACGGTGGAATTACAAGAGTGATAACCGTGAATGCCCTTATTGATACTGGTGCCGAAGTGACGATTTTGGATACCGATTTTGTGGAGGAAATGATGATGCCCTGAGTTAAGAGCGAGAACAGACAGAGATTGGAGAGTGTCGAAGGCTCCCTACTTAACAGGTCTGGGACTCTACAAGTCAAACAAGTACAGTTAGAGGTCCCCGATGTAAGATCAGGAAAACAAAAAATCCTTGACCTGGTTACAGTGGTTGCGTGCCTCGAGCCAGGTTATCCACTCATTCTAGGGTTCGATTGGATTACAGTGCACTGCGATAAGCTCAGAGTTATATCTCCCTTTGGTCTGGAGCTTAAGCGCGCTTTGGAAATTAAAGAGGTAACGGATTTCTACAAGTTTGATGAAATCCTGGAACATGCGAAATATGTCCGTCTAATCCATGTGGGTGAAATTGAATCTCCCCAAGTCCCCTCTGGTCAGGCGTTCGATGTGATGCAGATCACAGCGGCCGAATTCCTACAGGGACTGGCAGAGAGATTGCCAACCAAGTACAGAGATTTTGTACGAGTCTTGGGAAAAGAGGCACAGGCTGCACTGCCAGCACATGGTGAGCAAGATATGACTATTAACCTTGAACCGGGAAAGCAACCACCCTGAGGGAAAGTCATCCCTCTGTTCCCAGATGAACTCGAGTTACCAAAACAGTATCTGAATGAAATGCTGAAAAATGGGAAAATTCGCCCTAGCAAGAGTAGTGCTGGCACTACAATATTTTTCGCGAAGGAGGCAAATGGCAAGTTGCGAATAGTAGTTAACTATTGTAGAATCAATGCCATCACCATTAAAGACAAGAATCCCGTACCCCTCATGACTACACTAATGAAACAAGTCGGCACATTTCAAATATTCTTGAAGTTGGATTTAAAGCTGGCCTTTAATCTACTACGCATAGCAGAAGGAGAGGAATGGAAAACAGCCTTCAAAACTCGGTACGATCGGTCCGAGTATACGGTTTTGCCATTTGGATTAACCAACGCACCATCTGTCTTTCAGCGACGCGTCAATAATATTCTTGCAGAGAAAATTGACCGAGGTGTTGTCATGTATATTGATAATCTATTGATATATTCTGAGACAGAAGAGGAGGACATTGAACTCGTGCGCTGGGTCCTTCAGAAGCTTACGGAAAATAATCTATGTATTAACATAGATAAGTGCGTGTTCCACGTACTAGAATTGGAATTTGTGGGTTTTCAGGTAGGAAAACAGGGGATACAAATGAGCCAGAAGAAGGTTGAAGACATTGTGAACTGGCTAGCCCTACGAAATGTCAAAGAAGTACAGAGGTTTATTAGATTCGCTAACTTCTATCGCCAATTCATACCAGGCTTTAGTTCCCTAGCATTACCGATTCAAGTACTGACACATAATGGGGCGATGTGGAATTGGTCAGAGCAGTTTGAGAAAGTATTTGTGGAATTGAAGGGCAAGTTTACTACAGCGCCTATCGTATGCCATTACCATCCTGAACGAAAAAAGCAGATTGAGACAAATTCCTCAGACCTATGCAAAGCTGGTATATTGTCACAATATGAACCAGATAGGCATTGGCACCCTCTGTCATACTATAACAAACGTTTTGTACCTACTGAACTCAACTATCATGTTCACGATAAGGAGATAGTAGTTATAGTTAACTGCTTTCAGCAATGGCGACACTTTTTGAATGGTGCAGCAGAGGAGATTGTGGTCTTTACCAATCATAAAAACCTGGAATGCTTCAATACCACTAAGTTGTAGAACTAGAGAACAAGCACGCTGGGCGTAAATTTTGAGTCAGTTTAACTACATGATTGTCAACTGTCCATTTGAAAAGAATGGTAGGGCGGATGCCCTATCTCGGCGGGTGGATCTCGAGCTTGAAGGAGAGGGGGAGAAGCAAGACCTAAGGATTCGCATGTTTAAACTAGAGCAATTCCAGCTTGGTTAAAATGAAGAGGCCATCCTAACCCACCATGTTATAGCAGTGAAGCGTTCACAAGTCGAAAAATCTAGTTGTTCGAAAGAGATTCTGGAAGTGGGGCTTCTGGATCAACATTGGTTGGGTATTAGGAATGCTTTGAAGACAGGACAAGATTATCCAGGCCTCCAACACTATGGTATAGAGGACGAAATGGTGACCTACGAACGCCGCACATATATTCCAGACAGCAACGCTCTCAAGTTGAAGGTTGCACACCTATGCCATGATGCAAAAGTTGTAAGGCACTTTGGACAAGACAAGACTCTGGACCTTATAAATCGGAACTACTGCTGGCCACATATGGAAGAATGGATACGAAACTAAGTACGAACTTGCGATGCCTGCCAACGCAACAAGACTGCAAGGTCCAAGAAATACGGCAAGCTGGTACCACTGCTAATTCAATCACAACCTTGGCAACTGATCTCTATGGATTTTATTACAGATCTCCCTAACGTCAAAGGCTATAACCAGTAGTGGGTCATTGTAGACAGGTTCACGAAAATGGCACATTTCATTCCCCTCAACAATGGAAAGGCGAAAGAGCTAGTGCTGATCTTTGTTACGGAAGTTTGGAGACTACATTAACTACTAAGGAGGGTTGTTTCGGATCGAGATATGGCATTCGTGAGTTCATTCTGGAGTGAGGTTATGAGGTTGTTGGAAGTCGAGATGGACAAATCGTCAGCATACCATCGCCCGACTGATGGTCAAACAGAACGAGCCTACCAAATCTTGCAAAACTACCTGCGTACGTACTGTATGTGGGACCAGAATGATTGGGTTGACCTGCTACCCTTCACAAATTTCTGTTATAAAAACCCTGTCCATACTGCGACCAAGCAGAGGCCATTTTTCGCCGCTAGCCACCAACATCCCGAGAACAACTTCAAGAACCCTAGGGATAATGCGACCGAAAGCAACAACCCTAAGGCAGTCAAGACTGTCGAGGACTTGGACGCTATAAGAGAAACTATGAGGGAAAACATGAAGGCAGCTCAGACCCGGATGGCTAAGCACTATAACCAGAAAGTAGCTAACAAGGAACCACAATTCAAGGTGGGAGACTGGGTGATGGTCAACGCTAAGAACATCAAAACGAAAAGACTATCCAAGAAGCTGGACTACAAGTTAAGGAGCAAATTCGAAATCGAAAAGCTATGTGGCACAAATGCCTATAGGCTCAAGTTATCCTCTTTGTCTGGCAAAATCTACCCGGACTTCCATGTCAGGCTGTTGGAACCTTACCGACAGAATAGCATCCCGGGAAGACGCTCGCCAACACCGCCACCAGTGGACGTTTGAGCAGCAGGAGTATGTGATCGAGAAGATCAAGACCACGATAATAAAAGGTGGTCAAGTTAAATATCTGGTATCTTGGAAAGGATACGAAGCAGATGAGGATACATGGGAACCTCACGAGAACCTGAAAGATGCTGGTGAGCACGTAGTGCGCCAATTCCATCTAGATAACCCTCGCAAGCCACAGGACCCTGAGGTATTACTATGAAGGATTCCTATTTTTTCCTATAGTAGGCATTAGGTTTTTGGAATGATATCGTATACTCTTATTTTTTCCTGTAGGTCACATGAAACCTGTCCCATGGGTGAAAAGAGACGTGCGTAGCTCCACTGGAGGTGTACTAGGGGGGTAAAACATCAGGTACAATAAACATTTCTCAGTTTGAAAAAAGTTTGACTTATTACCATATGCTCAATTAGGTTCTTGTAGACAAGATCCTTGAGGAGCGGGGTATTGTCATAGCGTGACTACCGGCACACCTAATGGTAGTTGTACTATACAGAATGACCTTAGGATATGTTATACATGTCTAAGGAATACTTTTAGTGGACAAGAATATTACGAGTTTAGCTTGTGTATTTCTGAGGTCGCTAGACTAGACTGTTTTGAAAGAGAACTGTGCTATCTAAGGCAGTGGAATTGAGATCTTTAATAGATACTGAGTTCCTAAGGCAATAAATCTATTTAGACTTATATTATGCAATGGTAAAGACTCATTATGATACCAGATCATAATGAATACATGAAGGCTCATAATAGACACGTCCAGCGTCATGATGATGCCGAACAAGGTAACAGAAACGAGGCTGCCAACGAGACAAACATCTATGAAGAAAACAGAATAAGCTACTACCTAATTAGGCAGGCATAACAGAATATGGTGGGCAGCAGGCCGACCTACAGGAAACTAACTCAGAATGATACAGGAATATGACAGGTAATAATAATGAAATATGCAGAGAAAACTACAAGCAAAATACAACAAGACTAATTCCAATACAATCCTTCCTAATCCAAACATATCCTAAATAGGTAGCTACCAAAATGGGTCAAAAAGGTTCCTTGATATAACACTATAAAATCCACCAAAACTGCCATAGATAAAATACATGTTGACAAAACATGTACTAGAAAACCAGGTCCTTACATGGGCTTCGGATTGCTCATGTCCAAAGGTTGAGACATCAGGTATTCTTTATGCAGTTGCCTTCTCCATTTAGTCTGCCAGCGTTTCAGCTACTGCAGAGTTATACTCCACACTTGACTCAACTAAGAATGCTTTTCCCAACTGTATCTCTAAGCACTTACACTACCTATTCTTGGTCACTGCTCAAGCGAGATAACCATAGTCTTAATCCGATGCCAAAGTAACTTTGAGATTGTAATCTTAAAGTTGTTCAGTTTACAACTTAGGGTTCATAATTAATAGATCCGGTATCATCTATCTGAGTCATCCTATGTTTATGGAGAGCTTGCCTCATATAAATGTGGACCGGTTAAAGTTCTCATAACTCCACAGATATGACTCCGTTAATGTTCATTAAGGTCTCATTTGAAAGGTCTTTCTGTGTAGGATCTAATAGACTAGGTCCGTTAGCCACTTTTGCCCACTGGACATGTGCTAGAAGCTGTTTAAGTAGTTTTAACGAGATTTCAGGGTAACCCAAAACGGCTAGAAGCCACGAATGCGGCTAGTATGACATGTCGGTAGGACCATAAAAATATGTCGATAGCTACAATTGTTACGGATTCCCGATCTGGCTTAGTCTCATCTAGCAATAACCTTCTGAAGTTGCTTACTGGAGGGTGTTGAACCAAACCACATGTGGCAAGTGGCTCACTCAGTAGGTTCAGGGTAACCAACCCTAGTTCAGGGTAACTTCGTAAGTTCAGGGTAACTACTGCCATACAATTTTCGACCCAGAAATATTTTCTTCTATAGGATAGTAAGAAACTTTATGTAACCATAACTAGATCGCTAGGGTCGAAATCAGACGAAACTTGAACTGTAGCCTCAGTCAGACGTTTTTGAGTAGTTCCTGCATTCTGGAACTCAATATGCTATATTTCTATTGCCAAGCTATACTGTAGATAAAATTATTACCGCCTCGAATAATATTTTCTAGAAATGCGCAATACTTATTATTAAGTATTCCTTAGACATGTATAACATATCCTTTGTTCGTTCTGTATAGTACAAGTACCTTTAGGTTGGCCAGTAGTCACCCCGTGACATCATGCTCTGGAATTTCAATATAGGTAGTCTCAGAGGAGGGGGTGTTGTTAGGAGGGATAGTGGTAGCTTTTAATTCCCATGGGTCTCTATGACTCGACTGGAATATCTTTTGCTTCTGATAATCTGCCTCCACTAAAGTATAGTCTAAGCATCTATGTCCGTAAGTTCCATAAATAGAGCATCTGTTGATGGCAAAGTTGCGGTCTATTACAACAATGAATTTGTCCTCTTGAAGCTGAGCCTTATAAGATTTCAGGGACTCAACTATAGTGAGTAATTCCTTTTAGTATGTAAGGCACTTCTACTGTGTGGGGCAGAATTTTCGATATAGAAATCGACAGGGTCCAATTCATTCTAGTTCTACTTTTCTCATCCACAATTCTGGTACAACATCACTAGTATCGCATGCCAGATAATTTTTAGTTCTTCTGAGATGCGGATCCATGGTTTGAGAATCTGCAGAGAATTTACAGGTTCTTTCATTTTCTTGCGTGCTATGGTATAGGTATCCATCTATACTCAGGGTGCGTTTTCGTCTTGCAGTTCTGAAAGGGTTTTTGATCAGGATGGGAATTCTGGACTGAACTTGCTTAGGAATATAACAACACCAAGTATACCTAACAATTCCCTTCGGTTGCTGGGAATCTAGAAATCCAATAGTTTCTTATGCTTCTTATGGTCCACATGTAACCCATCTGGAGTTAATATGTGTACTAAGTTATATAGACGTTTGGTGAAGAACTGGCACTTGCTAGCCTTCTACAAAAACTTCTCATCTAGGAGCCATTGTAGAAACTTTCGAAAGGTAGTTACATGTTTGGTGTAGGTATCTGTAAACATAATGATATCGTCCATGTAAATAACAAGGTCTTTAAGGAGCATGTCATTAAAGATTTCGTACATGGCTCGTGCCATAGTGGCAGGAGCATTGCAGTCACATTGTTTTATAATATGACTGGAGTAATATCTCATATGTATCAGTAAGATGGGGTGTTGTTCCGATTCTTCTTTGATTCTGAAATCGTAGTAACGATCTGCTAGATCAATCTGACTCTAATATTTTCGGGAAGCAACTAGTTCCATGAGGTCTTCCATCCTTGGTAGCGGTGTATGGTTAGGGACAACCACATCATTGTAATCTCTGGTACCCAGAATGCACCGGAATTAAGTGAAATGATCTTGTTTGCCTTGTGCGAACAAAATAATCGCATTAGTATCATGTACTCCAAGCGAAATCCAGCCTGAAGGTTCTTGCTCATTTAGCTCTTAATTAAGCTCATCGTAGAATTTGGACAGGGAGGGTCGCCATTGTGAAACCTATATGGCGCCGGGTTTCTGGCAGATTCGGTGATTGATAGTACTAAGGAGTGGCAACTCGTTGGGTATGGTTGCTAGAAATAACAAGGTGAATGTAACAAAAGGGTTGAATTCCCACCTTTTTTCAATGTTTAAAGCTGAGACTAAAAATTTGAAAAGTGGTAGAAGGTGATCTGGTATTCCGGCTTTTATGGAGTGTGCAGCAGACGTGACCTGCTCCATAGGTAGGCAAGATTTTCACCATTCCTTAAGAGCAAAGTATGCCATTCCTTAGAGCTGAATAGTAATAGTCTTTAGTCCTGCGGGAATTAAGGCCATCAGTGCTGTGCTTGCTAGCTTGGCTATTATCATTTCTCAGCCTGCGAGACACACTACATAGAGTGTCCTTGTTTCCGTATATCCCCCGTAGTTGATCTGGCCATGACATGCGTTTTATATCACACCCTTTAATCCCTTAATCACAGTGTGAAGTGACTTCTGGTCCATCTCATAAGTGGGTTGGCTGTAGATGTGGGAGAATTTTGTATTAAAGAGATCTCCCCCAGTGGTCTGTAAATCCACAAGGGCTTATATAGTATGGACCTTAACCTTTACTCAAACTCTGCTGAAGTCTCAATGTTCACTAGACTGGGGTTTGGCCTTGGTTTTAGCCCTGTAATTATTCTTGGCAAAAACTGGTTTCTTGTGTTTTTGCAGGTATAGGACTTGTGCGGCAGTGTTCATGAGTTGTTTAGACATTAGCCTCTTGCATTCCTAAAAGGTATTCACAGGTGCGTGCCACTATAGACACTTTCGATTCTTAATCAACGTAATCTTATATTCTGATGTCAACGTCTTGTTAACTACTTCTCAGTTAGGAACCCTAGTATTTGTTATTTTAGTAACAGGGGTCCTGCTAGGATTTGAACTTATTTTCTTGCTTTCTGTCTTCCGATCTCTGTTATTATTACAACTAGGGTTCGGAGCTGATTAGAGAGTGGGCTTGCATGTAGGTTTGTGTGTGATTGAGAAACGCCAATGTTTTTCGTGCGGCATCGTCTGATTCCGCCTTCTTGTATATGTTGTTGATTGTTCAAGAATCAAGGATTTGGGGAACTAGGGTAGTTTGCATGTAGTCCGATATGTAGTTCTGCAATTTCTTGCATTTGACTTCTTCTGAAAAAAATTGTTTTCTGGCATTGGTAATAAATTTAACCTGAAGGTTACTAGCCAGTGGGCAAAAGTTTTAAAACCCAAGTGTCATCTATTCTTCTGGGATGAGTCGATCTCCCATTCATTCTATAGGAGGTCCTTGCTAGTGGAGGAAATGTAGAATTGCTGTAGCGCAAGCATTAAGCTGAAAAGGATGCCTAGTCCTTTTCGTTGCTGAGGTAGTGGTTAAAAGTACTGAGCACACTGCTTTGCAGTTTGAATCCAATAAACTGCCAGCCTTCCTTCGATTCTAATGTTATAACTTCCATATTTAGGAATATCTGTATTATGTTGACTCAAGTGTCAAGATACTGTAAGTCTCACAATTTCTTATCTCCACTATTGACATTTTGCAGAGCATCAATTTTGATAGGCTTCATTCTTTTGGATATTTTCAAAACCATTTTATATGTTATAATTCCTGTCATCGTTTCGCAAGGTTGTTGTTCTGGTGTTTTAATGCAATCTGTCATTTTCTTGATATCATGTGGGGACTACTGACCTATACAAGAGTACATTTACTATACAGAGCAACTGTCACGGGGTGACTACCGGCCCATCTAAGGGTACTTGTGCTATACAGAACGACCCAAGGACATGTTATACATGTCTGAGGAATACTTAATAATAAGAATTGCGCGTTACTAGAAAATATTACTCGTAGCAGTAATACTTCTAGTTGTAGTACAGCTCGACAATAGAAATATTGCGTGCTGAGTCCAGGGATACAGGAACTACTTAAGGACGTGTAGCTGAAGCTACAGTTCAAGTTTCGCATGATTCCGACTACTAGTGATCTAGTTACAGTCAGACAAAGTTTCTTACTATACGACCAAAGAAAATATTTCTAAGTCGAAAATTGTATGGGAGCAGTTACCCTGAACTTGCCAAGTTACCCTGAACTAGGATTGGTGACCCTGAACCTACTAAGTGAGCAACTTACCAAATGTGGTTTAGGTCAACACCCTCTGGAAAGCAACTTTGGAAGCTTGTTGCGGGACGAGACTAAGCCCGATCGGGAAACCGTAACCATGGTTGCGATCAGCATATTTTTACGGTCCTACCGACATATCATACTAGCCGCATTCGTCGCTCCTAGCCATTTTGGGTTACCCTGAAATCTCCTTAGAGAGAAATACAAAAATCAAGCCACCAGGGGGTAATTTACACTAAAGTGCGTCCGGTGACACGCTAAGGGGCAATGGAAATCTGAGCGAAAATAAAAGTTCTCAGAAACTTTCGGTTCAAGTTGGTTTTAGGGGTAGTTTGGCACGCTGAATCCATTTCTGGAATCCGTTTTGCGATCAGAGTTATACTGGGCTAGCTATAGGCTGTTGAAGTTGTTAAAACTACTTCTGCAGGTTCTAGCATATGCCAGGTTCACAGAAGTAGCTAGCGGACCTAGTCTATTAGATTCCACGCAGAAAGAGCTTTCAAATGAGACCAAAATGAAGATCAACGGAGTCATATCCGCGGAGTTATGAGCAGTTGAAGCTGGTTCACGTGTATACGAGGCAGGCTCTCAATGGACACTAGACAACTCGGATGGATGATGCCGGATCTAATAATTAAGAACTCTGAGTGGTAAACTGAACGACTTTAAGTTTACTATCTGGAAGTTACTCTGGCATCGGAATAAGACTATGGTTATCTCGCTTAAGCGGTAACCAAGAATAGGTAGTGTGATCTCCT
>Ga0307511_10002498_pt1 | contig 19219 bp, 25 predicted proteins | sample 13_EM_MG_FD_200266 | JGI IMG/M metagenome (GOLD analysis project Ga0307511, IMG submission 200266) | Populus trichocarpa ectomycorrhiza microbial communities from riparian zone in the Pacific Northwest, United States - 13_EM | ecosystem: Host-associated > Plants > Roots > Unclassified | place... | reverse complement strand
GGCCGGGCCGGGGGGGGCCCCCGCGGGGGGGGGCCCGCTCAGGGCAAAAAAGGACGGCTAAAGAACAAAAACTTAGAGCTGCCAAAAGTCGCTGAAATCGAAGCTCGGGATATATCCTCTTGACTGTCACCTCCGCGGTGGAAGAGAGTGCCTGAAGAGTCTCTCGTGGGGCCTATGGCTAAGTAGCACTGCTACTGTACCGGTCTGTAATGTTTCGTTGGTGTTTGTGTTTTCCAGATCCTAAAATGGCCATGGCCATCTGCCAACTGGAAATGGACCGTAATTAACCAAACCACAACACACTGCACCCCCGCAAGGCAAGGGCGCAATCGGCACACGGACAAGAGCGAAACACCATTAGGACTGTTTCAAGGTTGCCCGTGGCAAGTAACGAAGGGCAGAAATAGTTAATTCTATACACAAACATGGAGAGGAAGGGGTTTTGTAAGCCCGATGTTTCTGCCAATATTAATGTAAACATTAGACAGGCGCCTGATCACGTGTACTACAACACTGATAAACAAACAAAGCGACGCCTCATAGCAACGGCAATAGTCTGGTTGGCACCAACGGCAACAGCAGCCCTATGGTTGTTTCCAGACTAGGTTGTTTCAACATTCAGCGTAGTCCTTCAGCGAACGTTTCAGTCATCCTGTGACACCACAAAGTTATCGTAGCGTAATAAATCTACAATCATGACATTGCCAGAGTTACCACAATAATTCAGTCAAGAGCCCGAGACGAACAAGGACATAGTACAAGCAAGTTAGGCTTTCCCAAGATGATAATGGGGTTGTGGGATTGTGGGATTATGGGAGTGGGGGCTGTTTCACGTTCATTGTAGTAGACAAAGAAATTGCCCCATCAAACAAGTGGGATGCGCCGTCTCCTCATACTTGGAAGCTACATGTTTTGAGCTATAGACGTTTGAGCCTGTGCCAGGCGGGTCCCTATGATGAGAGCTCCCACTATTAGGGGAATAAACAGTAGTAGGGGTTGCCAAATCAGAATCTGGTTTATGTGAAGGGTTTTTTCTGTAGTATAAGACCCATTAGTATTGTGAGAAACTGTCCCCTAGAAAACCTCCCAACTCCGCAGAAAAAAGATGTCAGCAAAACGGGATAAATGGAATGAATGCAGCAGCGCCATCAACACCCTATCTTTTCCTTTTAGTAAACTAGATATACCATCCTGAAGAGGAAAAGAACTACTTAGACAGACTGCCTAGACAGACTGTCCCAGAAGACTCGAAGGCGTATCGACACCTAGGCGTCTTGCCACTTCTGCAACCAGTCCAACCGCTCCATGACCCTATCTCCGTGCTTCTTCTCCAGCCCCATGATAAGCTTAGCATTGCTTTCCAGTAGGATCTTATCTTCTGCAACAGAGAAAATGCCGGGAACTTTTTCCGGAAGGCCTGCAAGTATCAAGTTAGCAAGATAAGAATTGCAAGCCTGCGAGAAAAAGACATACCCGGATTTTCGACTTTCCAACTGAGCACAACATCCACCAGTGCCTTATCTCCACTCGTCCTTTCAATCGCCTCAATGACATCCCTTTTCCCAACACCATACTGGGCCGCTTTCTCAGCTAAATAAATGACTAGCTCTTCCTCTTGTTGCTTAGCAGCCTCTTCATCGAGCTCCGATTCTTCCTCTACGTCAAAGTCCATGTCGAAGGCTGGTGGAGGGGCTTGGAAATTGAGCGTGCCGTTCCCCCCTTTCGAGTCACTTGTCTTTCTTTTGCTCGTCCCAAATACATCCTCATCTTTGACCTTTTGTGGTGCGAAATCATCATCTTCATTATCCTCTTGTGCCTCTTCTTCGGTGTCTCCAAGACCAGGTATGTCCTCATTTACTAACGGCTCTTCATCATCATCAGGTATATTGTCATATATTGCTTGGGTACTCATTTCGTGATATGATTTCTTAACTTTGACCACTGAAGAAACGAGTCTGCTTGAGGTTGGTGGTGCCGGTTTTAGACTATCTGGGTCTGAAAATGTTGGAGATGGTTGTCTGACATTGCCAGCTCGAGCTGGCGGGGTAGAGGGGAACTGGTCTTTCGACGGAGCGGTTTCGGGTTCAGGTGTAGGTGTAGACGGAACCTCTGTTGCCGACCGTTTGACGACTTTCAATCGCTTATGGGTTGTAGCCTTTGGCGTTACAGGTCCTATATCCGCCCCCCGCTTCCGTTTATTGTCTACTACCCTGTCAATTGCAGAGGAGGGCGATACAGCCTGCAAACCTTCATTGGACGGTAATCGTGGGGAGTTCTCGCTGATTTCATTCCTTATTTGGAGTAGCACTTCATCATCGTCCTCTATATCCTCCTCAGCGCTATGCCTAGAAACGTCTGCTCTCCATTGCTGCACACGAACGTGCTGCAATGCGGGCGAGGCTACAGGCTCTGTCTTTGGTCGTGGAGAGATGGTGAGGTCTCTAGTTGGGTGCCCATTTGGAGACCTCGGGGGTTTTAGGAGATATGTTCCATGGTGAGATGGGGTGTATGGCATTCCATCCAGTTCACCAGATGGGGAATCGTTCGTAACGTTAACGTAGCCAGACGGGGGCGCACTCCCTGCCTTTTCTCCAGTTGGGAGAGAGTGCCGGGCTTTACGAGCCTTCTCAGCCGGCTCTGGGGTGCTGAGGGCCTGGCCCATCGCAGAGTAATTGACGACGTGATCCGTTACTGGTTGGCTACTAGATGCATCGGCCCCAGCAGCTGGTGCTGGTGAAGGTGAAGGTGGTGGCTCGTCTGCGGGCTGCTGCTCTGCTACTATTACTGCTTCGGGAACTTGGACTTGGGGATCAGGCTGCTCCTCTGGTAGAGCCTCACTGGGTCTTGGCGACACATCGTCTGCCTCCCCCTCCTCCTGCACAGGCGGCCCCACGACCTCCTTCTTGTTAATCAACGGTAGCAGAATTGTTGTGAATCTATTCCGCCATTGTATGTCGCTATGGTGCGGATGCTGCATATCCACCTGTCAATCCATGCATGCGCAAACCAATCGGTGCCCGTCTGCATTCTAGACGTACCTGCCTCTGGATCTTCTTGTATACGGTCTTCTCATTGGCCGCGTGAATGATCTCATCCTTCATGTCCATCAAGATCTTGTCGTCTGCACGGGTAAAGTATGGCTTGTCATCGTCGCGGGCGGGAAAATCAGCAAAGTCGATCTTTTTGGTTGGCTTCGGCCCATCAGGCATGATCTTGTTCAATTGATCTACCCATCTCCCACGCCATGCATGATATGTGTGACGAGGAAACTGCAGGCCTTTATCAGTTGTGTGTCTCGAGGCTGTGTGTCTAGCCCTGGGCGCAAGACACTTACCCTCTCCTCTAATTCCTGGTAGACCTTGTTGCCACACAAAGCAAGCCCTGGCCGGCTTATCCAGTTCAACAAGATTTGGTCATCCTCGTCCGTGAAAGGGACCCTCCTAATGGCTCATTAGAAGGCCTCCAAGATCATAAGTTCAGCTTTTGCACAAACCCATTCTTGTACTTCCTTGTAGGAGCGGTTGTTCCTTTCTGTAGTGCCTTCTTCGCATCTGTCACCAAATACCTTTCAATGTCCTCCAGTCGCTTGTTCTTTTCACAATCTTCAAGAAACTTGTAGGAATAACTGGAGTGCAATCCAACATCAGCAGACTTCTTTTATAATTTTATTCTCTGATGAAGTGATCCATACACCGGCGTTTTATAGTTCCCTTGTCTGAGATGATCGACGATAACGAACTCTGCCCTTGAGTCTATCTGGGTGATTTTTCCACCATTTGCCTAAAAAAATCAAACCCATCCCAAGCTGTCAGCGCCCACATGCGCCATGTCGCAGGGCCGATCCCACGAACCTCAATAATCTTGCAAAACCGGTCGCGGGATGGAACGGTGCGCGAAACATAGAAGCTGTGACCAGTGAAAATGCGATTCTCGTCCTCTCCACCCAGCGGACTATTGCTGCCCACGGCTGCTGCTGATTCGCCCTCGGCCATAGTTTCTTTTTGTGTAGTTTGTTTGCTTGCTTGCTGGGATGGCGATGACGGTGTGTGATGGCGGGGGATCTTTTTGTTGAAGTGAGACGCGTTTGAGTTGCAAGCAAGGGTCTACAGTACATTGTCTACCGTAAGTACCTACCGTACCGTTTGTTTCGGATCTCGAGCGAGACATCTTGGCAGAAGCTTCTAAGAACCCGGTGCTGGGGAAATAAATATTCCGGCGAATCGTAAGCTGTCCAAAAGCTATCGTAGCGTAGCCCTGATAATAAACAAGCAATCCATCTAGCTGTCAAAGCTGTCTCGAGCTCACAAAACTACCCGAGTTACTCGTCCATCAGCAGAGAAGCTACGATGGGCCCCCTCGGCCAGGTCCTCGCGATTATTGGCGGATTATCCTTTCTAACGCTCGTTGCACTGTTTGGTCACATCCCTCAATTAAGGTTGGTCGATTTCTTTTATACAGGTCAAGCAGAACTTAGTACTGCACAAAAAGTTTCTAAGATACGTAGTCTGCGAACCCAGCCTATCCATGTATACGCAAGTACTTTACTGCTCTGTGGTAGGTGCTAATCTGCCTCTGTACGTTTCAGAAACACCCCCATCGGCTGGACGCAAAGATTCCTCCTCAAAACCATCCCCCGATGGCTATGCAAGCTCGACTACGCCATCACCGGAGGCTGCTGCTTCTCCTCAGCCAGCCGGTGTGGAAGCTACCTGATGAATGACAAGCACCCATTAGTGTTGGTGCGAATAATCTCTCCGTCTACACTGCAGCTGAATGAGAGCATGGGGACCTGAGTATGTTGGTGGTATCTTGTCTAGATATTTTATTTAGTGCTGGTCACGGGTGGGCTGGGGATGTTTGTGTATTCAGGGTGGAAGTATTTGCCGTTGAAACATAAGTTAGTTGGCCCTTTCGTTGTTTGTTGTTGATGGATGGGCGGAAGACTGACGATGGAAATAGGTTTTTGGTGCCACTATTCGGTACCTTGCCGTATATTGGCATGTATTATGCTTCGACGTCAGACCCGGGGATGATTACGAAGGAGAACCACTACCATGCGATGCGAGCGTATCCTTATGACAGAATAAACTTCCAGCCGGGGGTCGTCTGCCGAACATGCCTGCTATATAAGCCCGCGAGGTCGAAGCATTGTCCAATATGTATGAAATTTCTGTCGATTTATTTCATAAGCCGAAGCGGGTAACTAAACTAGATACATTGATACAGGCAAAGGATGCGTTGCTAAACATGACCATCACTGTGTACTTGCTTCCCTCTGTAAGCTTTGGCAAATCAAATACTCTAACCACCTAGCAATATGTAGGTATGGATCAACAACTGCGTCGGCCACAAAAACACATGGCACTTCCTTGCCTTCCTCACACTCACCAACATCTTCCTCACCTACGGCTCTCTCCTCTCGCACAGCATCATGAACGCCTTTATCCAGAGCCTCCTCCCCAGGAACCGCAAAGTCTCTGACCTCCCCTGGTCTGTCTACTTCAAAGGCTGGGGTGTCGGCTTCATCCAAGTAACCCCCCTCGCAGCTGTGTTCCTCCTCTCCACCCTCTGCGGCATCCTCAGCTACTCCTTCACTATCTACCACCTCTACCTAATCTGGGCTGGCACAACCACAAACGAGACCTTTAAATGGTCAGATTGGGCGGAGGATATCCGCTCGGGAGAAATATATATCGCGACAGCGGATACCCCGCTCTTCTCCACCCGCACGCCTCAGCCACTTCCTCCTACAGCAGAGGGGAATTTCCGCGCGGAGGCGGAGGCCGATGGGTTCTTGCAGCAGGATCTGACGGAGCCGAAGGTGCCGTGGGTGAAGGACCCAAGGCAGGTTCTGGCGAGGGTGCCTACAGGGGGGGATCCTGGAAGGTTGCCGAAGGAGTTGACGTGGAGGAGGTGTGGGGGTTTAAAGGAGGTGGAGAATATGTATGATTTGGGGTGGAAGGAGAATTTACGGATGGCGCTGTGGCCGAAGGCGATGTAAGTGGCTGGCTAGATAGGGAGTGAGTTTTTTTTGAAATACCAATGGGAGTGCTGGGGATGTATTTTAGTCTAAATACCCTAGAGAATGGAGATTCAAGTTGAATACGTGGGATTTTCAGAAAAGTGACTTTTTTCAGTGAGGCCTAGCAACAGACATGATATGGAAGCCATGCAACCGGGAGGACTATTCCACCTGCAGCGGACATGTTAGACTTCACGATCGTGATTATTATTCCATACTTCATCATTGTCTAAAATATCATTACCCTGAACCCTCAAGCGCCAACGTTGAAGCGCAGCAAGACTAAAATGAAAGACTCAGTATGCAAACTAGAATGCAATATAGCAAATGCAATATAGTATTGGAAGGCACGAAGTATGTGGTACCTTTAGCTCCAGACCGCTGAACAAAATAGGAACAGTAACGAGGCGCCCTCTCTACCACGCTCAAAATAACTGACTGGATCGCTTACGAGATAGATATTGAACGCGAAAGCCAGAAAAGAGTACTGTTGTGTCAACCACACTAAAAAGAATATCCAATTCCACAAGATGTAACCTAACCTATGAACCTAAACACAGACAGAAAAACGAAGAAAAAAGCCAATGACCGTACAAACTCCATTCATCCCAGGAATACTAGTACCCCACGCAAATCCACGCTGTGCTGTGCTGTGCTGTGCCTGGGTATTTGCATTTCAGAATCCCAGTGATATTCCTCCTTCATATACTCATCAAAACATTTCTGCAAGCCCGCTTAAGTTTACAGCTTCCTGTAGTTCCTGCCGTCGTCGCCGTAGTCGGTCAGGAAGTATTCGTGATGGCAAGCTTGCTTTGCTGATATGCGTCCAGCAGGGTCGTAAACGAGCATGGCCTATTATAGAGTTTTGTTAGCATACATAACGTGTAATTAGGAATGTCGAGGGTAAACTCACGTCCAAGAGGTCGAGACCAGCAGGTTCAAGATTTGGTACCATCTGCTCAGTATCAACACGCTCCCAGCGAGGGAAGCTGCTCTTGAAGTGCTGGAACGATGAAACGCCGGGCCAAGTAGTTTCATCTGGAGTACCTAAAAGCCTAAATGATGCCGAGATATTAGCTCATCAAAAGGCTAACTGCAGGGAAACTGCTTACTTGAAGATCTTGAAGATCTCGTCAATCTCCGAGTCACCCTGGAACAGCGCCTTACGCGTGCACATCTCCGCAAAGATACACCCAACACTCCACATATCCACACCAGTGCTGTATTGCTTCCCGCCAAGCAATATCTCCGGTGCCCTATACCACAAAGTGACGACTTCATGGGTATAAGTCCTTAATGGGACACCGAAAGCACGAGCCAACCCGAAATCCGCCAGCTTGAGGTTACCCTCCTTGTCAATCAACAAATTCTGGGGCTTCAGGTCTCGGTGCAAAATACGATGGCTATGGCAGTACCGGACACCTTCGACGAGCTGGCTCATAAACCGCTTTACTATTTCGGGGCCGAGGCCCATGCCCTGAGGGATGGCTTCCATGTACTTCTTAAGATCGAGGTCCAGAAACTCGAAAACCAGGTAAAGTTTCTGTCCATCGGCGTGGACAATGTTGAGGAGCTTTACGATGTTGGGGTCGCTCATCTCCTTGAGGAGTGAGATTTCTCGGATGGCTGTAGATGGGACCCCTTCGTCTTCGGCCTCCAAGCGAATTTTCTTGAGGGCCACGATACGCCCCCCATGCTTAAGATCCCTGGCTCGGTAGACGACACCGTACGTACCTATATGCAACACATCTAGTTAGTTACTGGCTGACCCAAACATAAATGTCCCTCCTGAGGCTGGTTCCAATCCTTGCCAACAATAGGGAGGTGTCCGGAGGTGCTGAATGAAAACCAGAGAGCGTACCTTCACCAATCTTCTCAATCTTTTGGTAGTTCTCCATTTCGATTACTTGGGCTGTGTACAAATATATATTGGCTTATACCCGTTTGTTGATAGGGGTGCGAGAGGGTCGATTTTGCTGATGGACCTCTGTGGAAGTTCTCGTTAGACACAATACCCATTGCCTACAGAGATGGAATGGTTTACATACAGAAGACTTGGGTAAAAAAGAAGGAATTGGGGAGGGATGTAAATAGTGTTGGGAAGAATGCACGAGAATCCAGTCCCTTGCCTCAAAAGCTGTGTGTATCCCGTTAAGTTGAGATTCACGCAGTTGTAAACACTGCCAAGGCCGGGTTACAGATTTGCAGGGTCTTTGAAAGAAAACTTAACCGGACCAAGAAAACTTCCACACCCAGCGCGAAACGTTTGGCACCGCACTAGGCTTCGCGGAGGAGACGTGGACTACTGTAAGTCTAGCTCACTTTCGCACCCTGTTCCATACCACCCCACATTATACCCCACCACCCTCTTGACAATATCAATAGAGCCCTCTTGCAGCTACTTCTCTATAATTGTCTCTAGTTCTGAGGATTTGCGGTGCATAAGCAAAGTTCTGCACTGCCTATTTCGAAACCTTGCAACTGGGGCTTTCATTCTACAGCAATGACAGGGCCTGAGCAAAAACCTCCCCCTGAACATGCGCATCAATCGCCGCCGGAGTCTATTAGGTCACTTCATAAATACTATCAGAAGGCCCCGGTCGAGCCTCTTACTTCAGATCCGCGGGTGCTCGACTTCACCAATCTATCAGAGTTTCATAGAAACAAGCTGCATGTAGTTGGGAAGCTTGGAGGGTCTCGTCTGCAGAAGATATTTGACATTTTTGAAGCTGGTGCAGCTACTGTGGATGGAGGGCAAAACATAGAAACTGAAGGAGCTAGTTTGAATCAAGAAACAGCAGGACGGGAGGATAGTGGCCGGCTTATCTACGAACATGAGCTGTTACCAGGTATGTCCCACTCTTCTCTTTTGCGAGACTTATCGATTCTAACTAACAGCTCAGATCAGGTCTGCAGTTTGTCCCCTCGCTTCTTCCCTTCTCTTCTCAAAGAGCACTGTTGTCGCGGCTTTGGATGAGAGATCTCTCCAATCCGCTCCATCAAACGAACCTACACTTGCACTACCGTATCCCCTATCCCAATCGTGAGACATCGTGCTTCTTTGGGTATGATGATCCGGAGAAAGTGTTATTGCGCCCGAAAGATCCAACAACACACAAGCCATTAACAGTGGCACAGATGATGAGAAAGAAATTGCGGTGGATGACGCTGGGAGGACAATATGATTGGACTAGGAAGGTGTATCCGGAGATGGACACTACAGAAGCGAGAGATCTTGTGTCGTTTCCACAAGATATCGCTACTCTCATACATTCCATTGTACGTTTCTTTACTTGCTTGCAAGAGTTTGTAGTCCTAAGTTGCCTAGTTCCCAAATTTACACCCCCAAGCTGCAATATCAAATCTCTATACCCCTGGGGACACTCTCTCACCACATCGGGACATTTCAGAGGCATCTTCGGCCCCTTTGGCCAGCATAAGTATCGGCACAGACGCCATATTTATTATTGGATTATCCAAAGGCTCACCTGCAGCCAACGGGGAAGATGAGAGAGTTTTGGTGGTGAGGATTAAATCCGGAGATGTCATACTGATGGGAGGAGAGTCGCGGTGGGCATGGCATTCTGTGCCAAAGATCTTGCCCACAGATGTTGGAACCAAAACTAATTCTCTTGAAGAATGGCCTGGGCCCGAGGATGGTGAATCCGGGGTAAACGAGTTCTGGGCTGGATGGATGAAGAATCGGAGGGTCAATTTGAATGTTCGACAAATGTGGGATCAAGAGTCTGTCTAAAGTAGTACTCCTCAAGCATAACATCTATAATTGATATATAACACCCAAATACCCAGTCGCTTCACTTTGTTCCCTCATCCTAACCCACTCCGCTACGACTTAGCCTTTGGCTTTGCTTCGGCCCGGGTTGCTGGGCGAGAAGTTCAAATCAGTTGTCCCATTGTAGTTTCTTGAGGATTTACATAGGGGGGCCTTACGGAACAAACGAATCGTGCACCGGGGCCTATACTCAGCACGTAGTCTAGTTGCACTACTCTCGTACTCAACATTCCCCCAAACCGTACCAAGAGATAACTCACACTCTTTGGTAGCCTATCTGGGTTCGTGCATAGAACATTGATCTTTATTTGAATGTAAATGTTCTTAGGAATAGAGCAGGGCACCTTGCACCCCCTGGGCTGATAACCTGTTGGAACCAACTAGACCAAAAGTGAGATCTCGGGTGCTAGATGTGTAATCTATATTTAATATAATTAGTTGGATGGGTGACGAACATGAAACAAAAAAGTCTTTATTCCAAATGACTACGGCACAGGCAGAACAGAAACTCGGTTTCAGGGTTTGTTATGATAGTGGAGGCAAAAGGTCTTCTTCTGGGAGAGGTGTTTATTGCCGGTGATATAGGAGAAAATAAGGGTAAAGGTGAAGTCTACGGGTTTTATCACAATGTGAGAGTCATGGCAGGTGGTTATATCTATATGATGGGGAAAATTTTCTGCTGTCGCTACCAGTGCGGATTGCATCTATATGTGGTTGATCTGGGACATGGGAGTGTACAGACTCAGGACGTCCCCTTGGTTACCATTCAGGTGAATTAGGTGGACTGTTATATGTAAATTATTGTTGCGGCAGATTTCTCTTCGTTGGTATCAGAAATGCGCTGAGATTGCCCTTACCCATATGTGTATGTGTATAAAGTATATTCGGAAGGGCTGATACGAGTCTATGTCAATTCCATATCGCCATCGCTATTTCCCATCGCTTAAAACCTCGGGTGACTGTTCCGCAGCGCGGCTAAGTGTTGCAATGCTCCGATGGCATCGCGAACTCAAATACTTCAAATCACGACATCTCCTCACTACAAACATTTTCAGCGTCAACCAGCCAAAAGCAACCAAAAGACCATACCCTACAGTTTCAGTTCCACCACACTTTCAGTATATCTGAGCTTCTGCGTGCAGCAGGAATATAATGGGCCCTGCACGACGAGGCTTGATTTCGAATGGAAGCCCAGAGAGGAGTGAAACCCCATTACCCAAATCACTGGGTGAGTCGACAGATTGACCCCGCTAAGCTCCACCTGGACCCCTGATGCGATGACGCTAATCCCGTTTCAATTGTAGACAACACCGTGAATGGAAGTATCCATGGACAATTCGTTGCCCCTCCCATCCGTGGAGATGCTGTGGTTAGCGATGCTCTGGGGGCGGAAGTAAAATACAATGTCGAGTCTGATGATAGCACTCCAAGGCTGCTTCATAGGATACAGCAGAATGAGTCGATTCTGGCGCTCGCAGTCTCCAAGTCATTGGGGCTGATATATGCAGGAAGCGGGTCTGGGGGGGTTATGGTGAGCGGCCGGCCAGGAATTTGGGTATAGTTCGAAAGTGGGCTCTGGCTGACTGGGAGTGGATAGGCCTGGTCGATAGAAACCTATGAGTCCGTGGCTACAATGAAAAACCACACTGGGGGAGTGCTTGCCTTGTGCTTATCTGATGACGAGACGCTACTTTTCTCGAGTGGAGGAGATGCCATTGTGAATGTCTGGGATGCAGTAGGGTTTAAGTTGCTTTACTCTATCTACTCAACATTCGATGTTGGCGATGTCTTCTGCATTGCATACTCCTCTAGCCTTCAGACTGCATATTTTGGAGCCCAGAATACAAGTGTCCAGGTAGGGCAGTAATCTTGAGATTAAGGCTAAATGGTGGTTCTAACAGAGGTCCCCCAGTGGTACGATTTAAAAGCTCGGGATCGAGCACCCAAATCGACGCTCAAAAACCATCCATCCCGCAGAAGCCATCGCTTCTTCGACTCTAAAGGTGCTGGGGGGAAAGCTCAACCTCGCATGAATGAGTGCTCTTCACTACAAGAATCCCGATTGTTGGAGATTTCTCCAACTAATATTGTCCAATACGCCCATTATAGCTATGTTTATTGTATGCAGCTGATTAAGAACTTTGGTGGGTGTGGAGAAGATTGTGAAACTCTCTTCACTGGGGGTGGAGATGGAGATGTGAAGCTGTGGAGTATTGATCCCCACACATCTATGATAACAGAAAAGCAGACGCTTCACGGGGGTGACTCCGGGGTTTTGAGCATGGCAGTGAGAGAGACATTCCTGTATTGTGGCTTAACCGATGGGGAAATCAACATCTGGGATTTGGATACCTTCCAGCTCATCAGGAATGTAAAAGCCCATCACGAGGATGTTTTGGCAATGTCTGTACTGGGTAGTAACATATTTAGTGGAAGTGCCAGCGGGTTTACACAGGTATGTTACCCTACCTAACTACATACTACAAAGTAGACTGACAATTATCATGGCAGAAATGGAGCGGAAGTTTTGAGTGCCAGGCTCGTTGGGAAGCCCATCGTGGCCTCGTACTGGCTTCCATTGCGTTGAATAGAAATGATAGACTCATATATATCACTGGAGGGAATGACAAGAGTATTTCGATATGGGACGTGAGCCCATTTGAGGATGAGAAGTCTCGACATCCAAAATCTCAAAATGGCAAGTCACCTCCGAACTGACCTGCACACAACCTTTCGCTAACCTTATCCAGACCAGCTCTTAAGCGCCCTTGGAAAGCTCGTGTCCTTCCGCACAGTCTCAAACAACCCTCTCTATTTGGAAGAATGTAGGAGAGGGGCTACATACCTTAAATCTCTTTTCAAACGATTCGGAGCGACTGCAACTCTTCTTACAACGGAAGATAATCGGAACCCGGTAGTATTTGCGCGATTCAAAGGCACAAACTCCAAGGATACCAAGACCATTCTCTTCTACGGCCACTATGACGTGATTCCCGCCGAACTTCAGTCCAACGATGAATGGGCTACAGATCCATTCGAGCTCACTGGTGTCAACGGGTATCTCTACGGCCGAGGTGTCTCTGATAACAAGGGACCTTGCCTAGCGGCTCTTTTTGCTGCTGGAGAACTTGTCCAAGAGCAGGCTTTGGCATCAGACATCGTATTTCTAATCGATGGTGAGGAAGAGTCTGGTAGCAGAGGTTTTGCAAATGCCGTCAGAAAGAACAAGGAACTGATAGGAAACGTCGACTGGATCCTGTTGGCGAACAGCTACTGGTTGGGCGACGAGGTTCCTTGTTTGACATATGGCCTACGGGGAGTGATCCACGCAACGGTGGAAATTGAGAGTGAACAGCCAGATCAACATTCCGGTGTAGATGGAAGTAGGCTAAACCGAGAGCCGACAATTGACCTCGTAAGCTTGCTAGCAAGACTTACGGGTGACGAGGGTACTATCCTCATACCTGGGTTCTACGATCCGATTTGCCCAGTAACAGAGGCTGAAGAAAAGCGCTACGAAGAAATAGTGGCAAACTTTCTCAAGAGGGACCCAACCATTGACAAGGCGGCACTCAGAGCCCGCTTGATGAGTAAATGGCGGTTCCCCTCACTCACTATTCACAGAGTCAATGTCTCTGGTCCAAGCAATGCAACAATTATCCCGAGATCAGCTTCAGCAGCAATTTCTCTTCGGATCGTCCCTGACCAGCAACTTTGCGATGTTAAGAAAGCTCTCAAAGATTACCTGACTGAGCAGTTCAAGAGATTTAGGAGTAACAATAAGCTTAAGATCAGCATTGACCACGAGGCAGAGCCATGGCTAGGTGATCCGGAGAATGAAGCCTTTAGGACACTCGAAAAGGCAATCATGGAAGAGTGGGGACGAGATGACGGAGTTGGTGGGGGCACCAATACCGGAGCGGGCGTCAAGCCGCTGTATATCAGGGAGGGTGGTTCCATTCCGTCTGCGCGATTTTTAGAGAAAGAGTTTGGTGCGATGGCGGCGCATCTCCCGTGTGGGCAGGCGAGTGATCACGCGCATTTGGACAATGAGAGGTTAAGATTGAGAAACTTGTATAAGGTGAGTCTTTGGCTAAGTATATGTTTTCTGGGATGCTGCTGACTGTTTGGTGTAGAGCAAGGCAATCCTGAAAGCGGTGTTTTCTGAGCTGCCCTGGAAGTAGGCCTATTCCAGGTAATACCGCACCCTTCACATGATGTGATATACTATCCTCCTCCGTTCGAAGATCCGCAAGACCCTGCATGCGGTAGTACGAATGTGCCGAGCCTGGTTATGTGCTTCGGGTGTGATTACTTTATTGTTGCGGCCGTTTCCCCCCACATATCTCCGTTTAGATCTCCTCCACATTCACATGTACAGTTATATACACTTGTTTTGAGCTTTCTCTCTGGCATCTTGCTTTATATTGCGGGGGTGGAGCTAGAGTTAAAGTAAGCGTAGTTATATTACCATCTGCTAAAAAAAACTGCTTCAAAGATTGATAATTGCTAGCGGAGGACGAGCTGATAGAAGTGCAATTCATCTTGTCTACAAACACATTACTAGTGGCAACTAGTGGCTACCGTATACCTTCTGTTGCTGTAAAGGAATCGTTACCGTTACCGGTAATGTGCAGTTCGCATGTGCATTTGGAGCTGATATCCCTGCTCTGTTGGACCCTTGGAGTCGGGAATTCGGTTATCTCTCATGACTGCAATTTATTATTTTCAAGCGATTCTGTGTTTCCCGATGCGCGATGCATGATATGCAGCACAAATTCCAAAAAAATATACCACCAAAGCATTGAGTTCTGTGCGATGCATCACGGGCCATTTATGTTGCTTTTTTTCAAAAGAAAATGGAGCCCAGAGAGTAAATAAAGCGTGCTCGTGGTAAGGTTTGGTGTCGCAATTGGCTCCAACAATCCCCATAAAGTGACGACATGCTTGCGCTCGGTTGGTAGCTACGGTATAGTCTGGTTACTCGGATGATTCGAACGTCGCCGGTGGATAACCAGGCGGTGGACCTGCATCTCACATCCCAACTCCATTCTCACATCTCGACTCCACTCTGATCCAGGCTCCTTCACCGGCATGAGACTGCTGGACCTGAATGTCTGGTCTTGTGCCCATCAAAGGAGGAACATTACTTAGCCTATAAGCTATTATAACTCACGATACTATTTTCCAAAGTTCTGGTTCGACCTGAATTATCTGATGACCACTTAAGTATACACGAGGTATAAAACCACGCAAATAAATGAGCTACAAAATTGTAGTTTGTTTCATGAATCTATCCGCCCTCCTATTGCTTACAATCACCATGTACATACATATACCCTCAGAAACCATATACATAATAAACCCCGCATTCGGCAAACATACATTGGTCATGAGTTTCAGTCTCCACTACACCACATAGCCACCCATCCCATGGAGGCCTCAGTCAATTGAACCAATTGAATGCAAGGTTGTTTGGCGCCAAACGTAGCGAAGCGAACCCGTGCCTTGCAATCGCTCTGGTAAGGAGGGAGGGAGGGTACCGGTAGTGCTTTGACAATTCGAGCAACGGCCAAGATAAACACCAAGTCCATTGGCTGGCAGAACGACAAATTTCGCAGAGCTGAACTTGACCTAATCTGCATCGGGGAAATTACACGCCAGAGATTATTTGATTCGCCCAAAGACTCGTCCACATCCGTATCGTCTCGTATCCGTGTTGTTCTGTTCTCCAGCCGTTCTTTTCCTCGGAGTATTCTTTTTACTATTCTTGCTTTTGCTTTGCCCTCCAAAGGGCTCTTAGCTAGGCCAACGGTCTATTAAGTACATACTTATCCAGTCGAGTATCCTTTACGCGCACGAGCGAGAGCGAGCTGTGCCTAATTCTACGATCGTTACTATATCAGCTGTCACTCACGTTACCAATAAACATCCTGATCGGGCCACGTCAGGGGATAGTTTCTTATCCAGATTATCTTTCAGATTTAGTTTATTCGGAGTTTTCACCTTTCAATAGACGTACCGAACTTCATCTCGGAATCCCTGAAATCAAACTCGGGAGGTAACGGATATCTTGAACAGCCGGACAGTCGACCTCTCGTACAGCTCATATAGGTCAACGGTAGCAATTCTTCACTCATCAAAGAAATCCAGCAACTGAAATACCACGGAAAACAAACCTAATTCATACGCATGCCATCGTCCACACGCAATGTCATCCGCCATACACCCACCCGACCGAGTCGTGGCGGAATTTCATCCTACGCGACCTCTCCGGTGATCGCTTTGGCGAAGGGGCTCATGCTTCTCTCGGCGAATCTTCCTCGGTTAATTCATGCATTGCCTGCGGCAGATACGCACCGCAAGATTACGAAGCAGTCGCATCATGCTCCGCACCCATCGGGGACAAATCATCCGATAAATGTGAATGAACATTTTCCTGCTAAGCCGGTGGATGAGGCGGATTTTTGGGTCAATGCGGCGATTGCCATGGTGCTGGTGCTTTTGGGTGGGTTGTTTGCGGGGTTGACGTTAGGGTGAGTATCATTCGGAAATTCGGAGACTGGTAGGAAGAGGAAAAGCTAATTCCCGGTGTTGGTGTAGGTTGATGGGACAGGATGAGATTTATCTACAGGTTATTGAGCAGTCTGGAGAGGGGGCAGAGAGGATACATGCGAGAAGGGTGTTGAGGTTATTACAGAGAGGGAAGCATTGGGTGTTGGTGACGTTATTGTTGAGTAATGTCATCACAAATGAGACGCTGCCTATAGTGTTGGATAGGAGTTTAGGAGGTGGTTGGCCTGCTGTCGTGAGCTCAACTGTCTTGATTGGTATGTTTCCCCCCAGAGTCATTATCTTTTGACATGATGGGCGTGGGCTTATTGAGATTGTGACTATAGTTATCTTTGGTGAAATTATCCCGCAATCAGTTTGTGTAAGATATGGGCTTGCAATTGGAAGTTATCTGTCACCGTAAGTTCCATATATCGTCACTGTTGATAGGGAATTGAAGCTAATTGAATTCACAGTCTTGTCCTCGGGCTGATGTACCTCACATACCCTATCGGCAAGCCGACTGCTATGCTTCTCGACTGGATTCTCGGGGAGGACCACGGAACCGTCTACAAGAAGGCTGGGCTCAAGACCCTCGTCACCCTGCACAAGACCCTCGGTACATCACCAGCTGATCGTCTTAACCAAGATGAGGTCACCATCATCTCTGCCGTGCTCGACCTTAAGGACAAGCCTGTTGTTGCCATCATGACACCAATTAACGATGTTTTTACTATGAGCATCGACGATGTCCTCGATGAGAAGACCATGGACGCAATATTAAGCGCGGGTTACTCTAGGATTCCAATTCATGCCCCTGGGGAGCCTACAAACTTTGTGGGAATGTTGTTGGTGAAGATTCTGATCACGTATGATCCGGAAGATGCCATGAAGGTCAAGGATTTCTCATTGGCGACGTTGCCAGAGACGGCACCGGATACGAGCTGCTTGGATATTGTCAACTTCTTCCAGGAGGGAAAGGTGAGAGAGATGTATATGTGCCAGGGTGTGTAGTCATTTGCTGATTAGTATTTTATAGTCTCACATGGTCGTTGTCTCGTCTTCCCCGGGCGAGAACTATGGTGCTCTCGGAGTTGTCACCCTTGAGGACGTTATCGAGGAGCTTATTGGTGAAGAGATCATTGACGAATCTGATGTTTTCATTGATGTTCACAAGGCCATCCGCCGTATCAACCCGTTCCCCTTTACCCGCAGGAACTTTAACCACCAACCCCACCCCCGCATGGCTACTGGCTCCGCTATAGCTGCTACCACCATTGCCGCCGCAGTCGCAGGGCTAGATACCTCTGGCGCGACTGAGTACCTCCGCAATAACAGCGACTACTTTAACAGCCACGGTATTCGTAGCGGGAATAACACCAATGCTTCGAATACTAATGCACCACCATCTCCTCTTATCGCTGCAATCGACTCTAATGACGCCAACGGAACAGACGCTACTCGTAAGACAAGCATGCAACAGATTCCTCTTGATGTCATGGCTCATTTGAAACACCTCGGTCCTTCGAATCTAGCCTCGAACCCAAAGAAGACAATGAGCAAGACGATCAAGATTAAGAATGGCAGCATAGATGAGGGGGTGATGAAACCGAACACGAGGTTAAAACGTAGTGATAGTACTGCGTCGAATAGATCGATGAGACCGGGTTCGAGGGGGTATGGGGCACTGGTTTCGGCGGCAGAGGGATTGGGGGATAATGCGGATGATCAACCGCCATTGATTACGTTAAATGAGAGTCCGAGTAATGTGCACGTTGGGGAGAATCATAGTCGTGGGCATTCTCATTCGAGACATGGTTCTGATGTGCAATCGCAGTCGGGAGATGCAGATAAGGTGGCGGTGATGAGGAAGGTGGCGAGGAGTGGCAGTTTGGTGGAGAAGAAGAAGACGAGTGGGGGTGTACCGAAGACGGTAATTGAGACGACGAGCTCGGAGGAGGATAGGGCGGCGGGGGAGGGGAGTGATGGGAAGGGGAAGGAGAACTCGAGAGGGGAGAGGAGTCCGTTGTTGTGGGGAAGGTAGTGGAGAAATGACGCGGTAGGTGAGTCTTAGCGAAGAGGAGGCGTCTAGGGAAAATGGACGTGATGTTCATGAATCGTGAATTGATAATGGCTGATATGGGGCGATGAACCTACTTCCGTCATGACTTGCTTCCTAGACAATGGGAGGCGGGCATATTAACAGTAGTTGGCAATAAGCGTGGGGTTTCTGGTGTTTTCCTTTTTTTTCCCTTTTCACCCCAGATCTGGGGTTAGGGGTTGCTGGGGGATGCGCACGATTGATTTGAGTTACGGTTGCTGTTCAAAAAACTTTTACCTTGGTTTTTATTGCGTTTCTTACCTTTTTTTTATTTTCTTTTATTCTTTTTCTGACTTCTTGTATACTAGCTTTGCATTTTGATCCATCTACGGGCACTACCACTTTTGTCATTTCTAAGTTGCCTTCAAGTACAATTTACTTTGCCCTTTTTTTCCTCTTTCCTTTCTTTTTTTTTATGTATGCTTGTTCTGTGCGTTAAGTTAACATTCTAGTATTTAGTTTGGTTGCGTTGCTTGAGTAGTAGTTGGGTAGAGTGGAAGGGGTGCCCAGTGTGGGGTTGGTGGTCCCTAGTGGTCGATTATTGGTTGTTGATTATTGTTGATGTTTGTGGGATATTCATAATCAATCAATACCTCACTTATCACTTACTTGCTTATATTATATTATATATATAAAGCCGTTCCGTTTTTGAGTTTCGTGAGAATGGTATTCTACTAGTGGTTTCGTTGTTTGTAGTCTGGGTATATTGTTTGCTGGTATAGTGTTAAGTTCCTAGGAACCGTTGTACTGG
>Ga0307511_10002497_pt1 | contig 19219 bp, 20 predicted proteins | sample 13_EM_MG_FD_200266 | JGI IMG/M metagenome (GOLD analysis project Ga0307511, IMG submission 200266) | Populus trichocarpa ectomycorrhiza microbial communities from riparian zone in the Pacific Northwest, United States - 13_EM | ecosystem: Host-associated > Plants > Roots > Unclassified | place... | reverse complement strand
CGAGCAGCCCCTGCGCGATACGGCCCCGGTCGTCGGCGTCGATCAGCTCCGCCGCGTTGACGGTCGCCGCCTGGAGCGCCTCCAGGGGAGTCATCCCGCGGTCGACCAGGGCGATCAGCTCCTGAGCGCCGCGTCCGTGCGGAATCGCCGGCGCGTCCGTGCCCAGCGCCATCCGGACACCTGCCTTCCCGGCCCTGGACACCACGGTCTTCGCCCGGGGGAAGATCTCGGCGGCCTTCTCCACCAGTTCGGGCGCGGAATGGGACATGTCCATCCCATCGATGAGAGCGGTGGTCGGGACCAGGAAAGTGCCCCTCTCCGCCATCAGCGCGATGGTGTCGTCGTCGAGCAGGAAGCCGTGCTCGATGCAGTCGATGCCCGCCTCCACCGCCGAGCGGACGGCGTCGGCCCCATGGGTGTGGGCCGCCACCTTCAGTCCGCGCCGGTGGGCCTCGTCGACGATGGCGCGCAGTTCCTCGTCGGAGTAGTGCTGCGCGCCGGGGGTGCCGGTGTGGGACATGACGCCCCCGGACGCGCAGACCTTGATGAGCCGGGCCCCGTGCTTGATCTGGTAGCGGACGGCCTTGCGCACCTCGTCGACACCGTTGGCAATGCCCTCTTCCAGGGAGAGAGGCATGATTCCGGGGGCGTACGCGGCGAACATCGTGGGGTCCAGATGCCCGCCGGTGGGCGTGATGGCGTGACCGGCAGGGACGATGCGCGGGCCGTCGATCCAGCCGGCGTCGATGGCCTTCGCCAGCGCGACGTCCAGCAGATAGCCGCCCGTCTTCACGAACAGGCCGAGGTTCCTGACCGTCGTGAACCCCGCGCGCAGGGTCCGCCGGGCGTTGCCCACCGCGCGGAGCATCCGCAGCGGGGGATCGTCCTGGACGGGGGAGAACGCGAGCGTCTCTCCCCGGCCGCCCATGAGAAGGTTGACCTCCATGTCCATGAGACCGGGCAGGAGGGTCACGTCACCGAGATCGAGAACCTCGCTCTCACCAGTGTCCTCGCCGCCGCGCGTGATGCGGTCGCCGTCGACCGTGACCAAGCCCGGAGACTCCAACTCGCCCGTCTCCACGTGCAGTACACGCGCCGCTTTGAGCGTGAGCACGACCTGTCACACCTTCGGCTCGACGACGAGGTCCATATAGGCGGCCCCGCTGTCCGGCACCCGGGCCTGCTTCCAGACCTCGACCGGGAACGACACGTTCACCAGGGAGAACATCAGGAGCAGCAAGTTGCGCTCCTGCTCCGGGAGTTCGGAGAGCGGGAACTTGTCGAGGTGGTCGGAGGCCTGTTCCAGAAGTGGGAACGCGGCGTCGTAGAAGGCCTGCATCTCCTCCATGGAGCTGGCCAGACGCTTGGTGTACCGCTCGCGCTCCGACTCCAGGACCCACTCGCTGAACGGTTCGAGCACCGCGAACTCACTGGGCAGCATCGGTGTGCTCCTTGACGTAGTCGGCGACCGTCTTGTGCAGATGGCGGAGCAGCAACTCCTGGTCGCAGAGCGGGAATTCGGTGACGACCCGGCTCTTGAGCATCGTTTGGGTGGCCTCCAGCGTGTTGCCGTCCTGGAGGGCGTACTCCTTGAACGTCACCGCCGCCAGTTCCTGCTTCAGCCGCTCGCGGGCCGTCTTCGCGGGCACGAAGTAGAGGTTGGCCTCGAAGAGGTGCTTGTCCACCGCCGTCGGCCAGTAGTGGTACGTCAGGTACCAGCCGGGCTTCCAGATCAGCAGGGTCATGTTCGGGAAGAACTCGAAGGAGTCGTTGCCCCACGCGCGGTGCCCGCCGGGGTTGAGACCGGGGGGCAGAGGGTCGAGGCCCTCGATGTCGGGTGCTTCCCACGGACCGAACAGGCCGCTGCGCAGCACGCGTTCGATGGGCTTGACGATGGTCAGGTCCTTGGGCGGGGACATGCCTCCCCAGGAGGAGATCATCGAGTGCGGGGGGTGGATCTCGTAGTGCAGCGCCTCGTACCCGACGTTGAAGAGCTTGTCGGCCTCGTCCTTGACGGCCTGCTTCATGTGCAGGACGGGCGCGTGGTAGAACTCCGCGAACGCGTCGATGAACAGCTTCCAGTTGCTGCCGATCTCCGCCTTGTACGTGAAGACCTCGGTCATCTCGTGGAAGGGGTAGCCCTCAAGTCCCTTGGCGAACTCGCCCAGATACTCCTTGAGCGGCTGCGCGTTCGGGTCGAGGTTGACGAAGACGAACCCCTCCCAGACCTCGCAGCGGACCAGCTTGAGGCCGTAGTCCGCCTTGTCCAGGTCGAAGAACTCCTTCTCCTGCTGGACGAAGGTCAGGTCGCCGTCGAGGCTGTAGCGCCAGGCGTGGTACTTGCAGGTGAACTGGCGGCAGGTGCCCTTGACCTCCTCGCCCGGGTAGTCGTTCCACACGAGCTTGTTGCCGCGGTGGCGGCAGACGTTGTGGAAGGCGCGGATCTCCTTGTCCTTGCCCCGCACGATCACCAGTGAGGTGTCGGCGACGGCCAGCTCCTTCGTGAAGTAGCTGCCGACCTTGGGGACTTGCTCGACCCGGCCGACGTTCAGCCAGGTCTTCTTGAAGATCGCCTCCTTCTCCGCCTCGTAGTACGCGGGGTCGATGGAGTCCTCGTAGTTCACCGGGCTCGTGCCCAGCTCGGGGTAGTTCTCGGTCCAGCTCCCGGCCGCCGGCTTGGCGAAGTGTGGCATGGGATCACCCCTCTCGCTTGTGAGAATACCATTCTCGTTTTGGGAAACTGAAGTTCTCTTCCGAGATCACAGGGTCGAGTTCCACACCGAAGGTGTTGAGGGCCATCGTGAGCATCGTGTACGCGCCGATGGTGAAGACCAGGTCCATGAGCTGGTGTTCGTCCAGGTCGACGGCGAGCGCCGCGTAGGTCGCGTCCGACAGGCCCGAGTCGGTGTCCAGTTCGTCCACCGCCCGGTTGAGCAACGTGTCGGCGCCGGTGCGGACCTCCTCGATCTCGTCCTCGGTCACCCCGAACTTCCGGCCGATCAGGACATGGCTCGCCCACTCGTACCTGCTGCCCCGTCGCCAGGCCACGCGCATGATCGCCAGCTCGCGGACGCGCACCGGGAGGGTCGTGGTGTTGAGGTGCATGTTGAACGTCAGGAACGCCCGCGCCAGGGCCGGATGCCGCTGGAAGATCCCCAGGACGTTGGCCTCCGGCAGCTTCCGATGGGGGTTGATGACCGAGAACAGGTCGTGGTCCCACTCGTCGTACGGCATCGGGGAGATGCGGACACCGAAGTCACCGGCCGGCTCGCCGTTCTCGCTCATGTGTTCCGCCCGCCGTTGACGCCCAGGATCTGGCCGGTGATGTAGCCGGCCTCCTCGGAGGCGAGGAAGGCGCAGGCCGCGGCGATGTCCTCGGGGCGCCCGACACGCCGTACCGGAGTGCGCTGGATGTGCTCCTCGACCGTCCCGCCGAGCAGTTGACGCTCCTCCGAGCGGCGCAGCATGGGTGTGTCGATGAAGCCGGGCGGCACCGCGTTCACGGTGATGCCCTGCGGGCCCAGCTCCAGGGCGAGCGCCTTGGTCAGCCCGTTGACCGCCGACTTGGCGGCCACGTAGTGCGTCATGAACGGCTGGCCGGAGTGCGCGCTGGAGGAGGAGATATTGACGATCCGCCCCCAGCCGGCCTCCACCATGTCGGGCAGAACCGCCTGGACGCAGTGGAAGACGCCGTTGAGGTTGACGTCGATGACCCGCTGCCAGGCCTCGAAGGTGAGGTTGGCGAAGCGCTTGTAGCCCTCCATTCCCGCCGCGTTGACCAGAACCGTCACCGGGCCGAGCTGCTCCCGGATCTCGGTCAGCGCCTCGTCCACCTGGGCCCGGTCGGAGACGTCGGCCTTTCGGGAGAAGCCCCTGTCGGACGGATTGAGGTCGAGGGTGGCGACCTGGAGACCGTCGGCCTCCAGGCGTTGCGCGATGGCCAGTCCGATGCCGGAGCCGCCGCCTGTGACGAGGGCTGTCCTCATGCCGGAACCCCCTTCGTCTCGATCATGAAAATCTCCCTTCCGGATCTGAGAAGCGTATTCTCGTCTCCGGTGCTTCCGGAAGTCCCGCGCAGGCGGGGGCTGTTCGCCGCGCTCCGTGCACCTGTCAGCCATCGGTCAGGATGACATTCTCGCTTCCGGATGGTTGATTCGCGTATAAGGAGAATGTAGTTTCCGCTTCATTGGAGCAAGCCGCCCATCCATGCGAGGAGAACAGGATGCGGTTCCAGGACAAGGTGGCGATCGTCACCGGAGCGGGACAGGGAATCGGCGAGGACTACGCCCGGGCGCTGGCCGCCGAGGGCGCACGGGTCGTGGTCGCGGACATCAACGAGGAGCAGGGGCAGCGCGTCGCCAAGGAGCTGGACTCCGCGCTCTTCGTCAAGGTCGACGTCGGAGACCCCGCCTCGGCCGACGCGCTGGCCGCCGCCACCGTCGCCGAGTTCGGCCGCATCGACTACCTGATCAACAACGCGGCGATCTACCACAGCATGCGGCGCGAGGGCCTGACCACCGTCGACCTCGACTACCTCAACCGCTTCATCCAGGTGAACCTGATGGGCGCCCTGTACGTCACCAGGGCCGTCGTCCCGCACCTGAGCGAGGGCGCCGCGATCGTCAACCAGTCCTCCGCCGCCGCCTACATGGCCAGCGGCTACTACGGCCTGGCCAAGATCGGTATCAACCACCTCACCGCGTCCCTCGCCGCCGAACTCGGCGGCCGGGGCATCCGCGTCAACGGCATAGCCCCCGGCCCCACCGACACCGAGGCCACGGCCACCGTCGTACCGGTCGAGTTCCAGGAGCGGATGACCCAGGCCCTGGCCATCAAACGGATGGGAACCCCCGGCGACCTCACCCCCACCGTGCTGTTCCTGCTCTCCGACGACGCGGGCTGGCTGACCGGACAGACCATCAGCGTGGACGGCGGACAGGTGGTGCGGCTGTGACCCGCCTGCTCATCAACGGCCAACTGGTCGACGGGGAGCGGACGTTCCCCTCCCTCAACCCCGCCACCGGCGAGGTCTACGGCCACGCCCCCGAGGCCACCACCGCCCAGGCCGAAGCCGCCGTAGCAGCCGCGCGTACCGCCTTCGACACGACAGCCTGGTCCACCGACGTACAACTGCGCATCCGCTGTCTCGACCAGCTGCACCAGGCGCTCCTCGACCATGTCGAGGAGCTGCGCGAGCTGACGATCGCCGAGGTCGGCGCGCCCCGCATGCTCACCTACGGCCCCCAACTCGACGACCCCGTCAAGCTGGTGAGGTTCTACGCGGACCTGCTGCGCAAGTACCCGCTGACGGAGGAGCTGGGCGAGGTCGAGATCCGCGGCCAGCGCCACCGCCGTTGGGTGGAGAAGGAGGCCGCCGGGGTCGTCACCGCGATCATCGCGTACAACTATCCGAACCAACTGGCCCTCGCCAAGCTCGCCCCCGCGCTCGCGGCCGGCTGCACGGTTGTCCTCAAGGGCGCCCCGGACACCCCGCTGACCACCCTCTTCCTCGGCCAACTCATCGCCGAGCACACGGACTTCCCGCCCGGCGTCGTCAACGTCCTCACCTCCTCCAGTGCCGATGTCGGCGAAACACTCACCACGCACCCCGACGTCGACATGATCACCTTCACCGGTTCCACCGCGACCGGCCGCCGCATCATGGAAGCGGCCAGCCGTACGGTGAAGAAGGTCTTCCTGGAACTCGGCGGCAAGTCCGCCATGATCGTCCTCGACGACGCGGACTTCGCCACGGCCGCGATGTTCGCGGCCGGCACCATCTGCTCGCATTCCGGGCAGGGTTGCGCGCTGACCTCTCGGCTGCTCGTGCCCCGGGAGCACCACGACGAGCTCGTCGAGAAGGTGGCGGCGGGCCTCGCCCGCATCCCGCTGGGCGACCCCGCCGACCCGAAGACCTTCGCGGGCCCGCTCATCAGCGAGCGTCAGCGCGAGAAGGTCGACGGGATGGTGCAGAGGGCCGTAGCCGCTGGTGCGAACCTCGTCACCGGTGGCGAGAAGGTCGATCCCGGCTTCTTCTACAAGCCGACCCTCCTCAGCAACGTCGACCCGGACAGCGAGATCGCCCAGGACGAGGTCTTCGGACCCGTGCTCGTGGTGATCCCGTACGACGACGATGACGACGCCGTCAAGATCGCCAACAACTCCGTCTTCGGCCTCTCCGGCGGGATCCAGAGCGGCGACGACGAGCGGGCCATCGCCCTCGCCCGCCGGATCCGCACCGGAACCTTCAGCATCAACGGCGGCAACTACTTCGCGGCGGACGTGCCGTTCGGCGGCTACAAGCAGTCGGGCATCGGCCGGGAGAGCGGAGTGCCCGGGCTGGAGGAGTTCCTGGAGTACAAGTCCTTCGCGGTCGTGGTCCGGTCATGATGCCGCTCGACGGAATCCGCGTCCTCGAAGTCGCCATGTACGGCTTCGTGCCCTCGGCGGGAGCCGTCCTCGCCGACTGGGGAGCGGACGTCATCAAGATCGAGCACGCCGTTACCGGCGACCCGCAACGCGGTCTCCGGCAGACCGGCACGATGCGCGTCGAGGGCGATCCCAACCCCAACGTCGAGCACGCCAACCGCGGCAAGCGCAGCCTCGGCCTCGACATCTCCCGGCCCGAGGGCAAGGAGGTGCTGTACGAACTGGCCCGGCACGCCGATGTGTTCCTGACCAGCTTCCTTCCCGGCCACCGGGACAAGTTCGGCATCGACGTCGACGACATCCGTACCGTCAATCCCCGCATCGTCTACGCCCGGGGCAGTGCCTTCGGGCCGCGCGGACCGGAAGCGGGGAAGGGTGGCTACGACATGACGGCGTTCTGGGCCCGTGCCGGTACCGCCGCGAGCATCACCCCCGAGGGCACGGACGGCATCATCAACCCGCCGTCGCCGGCCTACGGCGACACGATCTCCGGCACCAACCTCGCCGGCGGCATCGCGGCGGCGCTCCTCAAACGCGAGCGCACCGGCGAACCCTCAGTCGTGGACGTCTCCCTGCTCGGCAGCGGGCTGTGGGCGATGGGCCACGCCACCGCGCTCTCCCTGCACCTCGGCAAGCCCTGGATCCCGCCGCCCGTCGGCACGCACGGCTCGGTCACCAACCCCCTGTCCGGGCTGTACGAGACCTCCGACGGCCACCACCTGGCGTTCGTGATGATGCAGCCCGGCAAGTTCTGGGCCGATGTGTGCCGGCACATCGACCGCCCCGAACTCGCCGACGATCCACGCTTCGACACGGCCGAGCACCTCGTGGCCAACACGGCGGAGGCCGTCAAGATCCTGCGCGAAGTCCTCGCCACCCGCACCCTCGCGGAGTGGAGCCGGAGCTTCGCCACCCTGGCCGGGCCGTGGGCCCCGGTGCAGGACTCCCTGCAAGTGGGCGACGACCCGCAGATCAGAGCCAACGAGTACCTCCTGCCCGCGGGAGAACTCGAACTGGTCGCCAGCCCCGTGCAGTTCGACGTGCAAGCCCCACACCTCGGGCCCGCACCCGAGTTCGCCGCCCAGACCGAGGAGATCCTCCTCGAACTGGGCCTGGACTGGGACCGCATCATCGCGCTCAAGGCGGCGGGCGCGGTCACCTGATCACCCGACAGCGGGACTCACATTCTCAACGAGGAGAACCGATGAGACGCTTGCTCATCCCCGCGCTGGTCCTGGCCCTCGCGGCCGCGGCCGGATGTTCCGGCCGCACCAAGTCCGCGGACACCACCAGCCCTTCGACCACCGGAGCCGCCGACACGGCGACCGCGGACTTCGGCACGCTGAAGTCAGTCTGCGGCAAGGGCACGGCCAAGACCGTCACCAGCCAGGGCGTCACCAGCTCCGACATCAAGGTCGGCGTCTTCTCCGACGTCGGGTTCACCAAGAACCCGGAGTTCGAGAACGCGGCGAAGGTCTTCACCTCATGGTGCAACGCGGCCGGCGGCATCAACGGCCGCAAGATCACACCCGTGACGCACGACTCAGCGCTCATGCAGGTCAACCAGAAGATGATCGAGGCCTGCCGCACCGACTTCTTCGAGGTGGGCGGCGGCGCCGCCCTCGACGGCCTGGGCGTCAAGACCCGCCTGAAGTGTCTGCTCCCCGAGTTCCCGGCGCAGGTCACCTCCGAGATCGGCGCGGACCTCCAGGTGATGGCCCAGGGCGCCTCAAGTGGCTATTCGCCCTATGCCGGCTACTTCTCCTGGCTGCTCAAGGAGGCGTACCCGTCGTCCGCGAGCGGCGTCGGCATCATCACCGGAGACGTGCCCGTCACCAAGGTCCTCGCGGCGCAGGACAAGGAAGTCCTCACCGCGATGGGCGGCAAGGTCACCTACTCCGACCTCTACCCCGCGCAGGGTGTCTCCGACTGGACGCCGTACGCCCAGTCCATCAAGACGAAGAAGGTCAAGGGACTCGTCTTCCTGGGCGACTTCACCCAGCTGGCGAAGCTGGAGCAGGCGCTCACCAACATCGACTACAAGCTCGACTGGATCGACGCCAACAGCAACGCCTACGGTCCCGCCTTCCTCAAGCTGGCCGGTCCCGCGCTCGGTACCCAGACCAACTTCGCCTCCATCAACGGCGCTTACCCGTTGGAGAAGGCCGACGACAACCCGGCGACGAAGGAAATGGTCGCCCTGTTCAAGAAGTACGCGCCCGACGCGCAGATCACCCTGCCCGCCATGCAGGCCTTCTCCACCTGGCTGCTGTTCGCCACCTCCGCCCGCGACTGCGCCGAGCTGACCCGCAGTTGTGTCCTGGCGAACGCCAAGAAGCAGACCGACTGGACCGGGGGAGGGCTCCAGGCCTCGATCAACCTGTCCTCGCCCGACGAGCCCCTGAAGTGCTTCAACGTCGAGAAGGCCACCACCAACGGCTGGGTGCCCGCCGACTTCAAGCCCACCGACGGCGCCTACCGCTGCAACGCGCCCGTCTACAAGTTCAAGGGCAACTACGGCAAGCCGCCGACCCTGGCGGACGTCGGCAAGTCGCTGTCCGACCTCAAGTAACCACGCCACGCCCCCCGTTCACCACGGCAGGAAGGAAGGACCGTGAAGGTACGAGTCGACCCGGAGCGCTGTCAGGGCCACACGCTCTGCGCGATGCGCGCTCCGGACACCTTCGAACTCAGCGAGATCGACGGGCACTCCTCGGTCGTAGCGGAAGAAGTCCCCGCCGATCAGGAGGCGGACGTCCGCGAGGCGGTCCTGTCCTGTCCGGAGCGGGCGATCTCCCTCATCTCCTGACCCCCCACCTCATCCACCGAGCAGGAGAGGACTCCGCATGACCACGGAAGACGCGGCCGTCGACGACGGTGGCCGCAAGCACCCCCAGGTGCACTTCGACCGGCACACACCCGACTACCGCGACCGGTTCGAGGACATCACCCACGAGCTGCACGGTCGGTGCCCGATCGCCTGGACGGAGACCCACGGCGGCCACTGGGTCGCCAGCGGCAACCGTGAGGTGTTCGAGCTCGCGCGGTCCGCCGAGTTCCTCTCCAACGACCATGACGTGAAAGGGGAGCGGCGCGGCTACAAGGGCATCTCCATCCCCCCGCCGCCCCGCGCCCGCGAGGCCCAGGGCGGCTTCCTGGAGATGGACCCGCCGGATCAGCGGCATTACCGGCAGACCCTCAACCCGTATCTGTCGCCGGCGGCGATCCAGCGCTGGATCCCGTTCGTCGACGAGGTCGTCCGCGCCTGCATCGACGAGAAGATCGAGTCCGGGCACATCGATTTCGTCGACGACCTCGCCAACATCGTCCCGGCCGTGCTCACGTTGGCGATGATGGGCATCCCGGTGGAGCGCTGGACCATCTACAACGAACCGGCCCATGCCTCCGTCTACACCCCGCCCAACTCGCCCGACATGCAACGGGTGTTGGACCTGAGCCGCAAGATGGGCATGGACCTCATGGCCCAGCTCGCGGAGATCCGGAAGAACCCCCGCCCGGGCCTGGTGGACGCGCTGGTCCGCGCCGACATCAACGGCCGCAACCCGGACGACGGCGAACTCCTCGGCGTCTGCGCCCTGTTGATCGGCGGTGGCTTCGACACCACGACCGCGCTCACCGCCCACTCCCTCGAATGGCTCTCCCAACACCCGGAGGAACGGTCACGGTTGAGTCGTGAGCGCAAGACCCTGCTGGACTCCGCGACCGAGGAGTTCCTGCGCTTCTACACCCCGGCTCCCGGAGACGGCCGCACCATCACCGCCGACTGCGAGATCGCCGGCACCGAGTTCAAGGAGGGCGAACGCCTCTGGCTCTCCTGGGCGATGGCCAACCGGGACCCGTCGGTCTTCCCCGACCCGGACCGCATCGACATGGAACGCAAGGGCAATCGCCACAGCAGCTTCGGACTCGGCATCCACCGCTGCATCGGCTCCAACGTGGCCCGTACCGTGTTCAAGCGGATGGTGACCGCCGTACTCGACCGGATGCCCGACTACGAGTGCGACCCCGAGGGCGCCGTGCACTACGAGACCATCGGCGTCATCCAGGGCATGCGGCACCTCCCGGCCACCTTCACCCCGGGCGAGCGGCTCGGCCCCGGACTCGACGAGACCCTCGCCGAACTCCAGAAGGTCTGCGACGAGCAGCGGCTCGCCGAACCCGTCACCGTCCGCAAGTCCACGGCACGGATCGACACATGACGGACAGTCAACGCCCGGGTCCGGTGGTCACGGAGGAGAACGAGTTCTTCTGGACCTCCGGAGCGGACGGCCGGCTGCGGCTGGCGGAGTGCGGGTCCTGCCAGGCCCTCATCCACCCGCCGCAGCCGGTGTGCCGGTACTGCCACGGCCACGACATGGGCGTCCGGGCCGTCTCCGGCCGTGCGACGCTGATCGGTTTCACCGTCAACCACCGCTTCGCCCTGCCCGGCCTGCCCGCGCCCTACGTCGTGGCCCAGGTCGCCCTGGAGGAGGACCCCCGCGTCCGGCTCACCACCAATGCCGTCCAATGCGCCCCGGACGAGCTGGAGTTGGGCATGCGGATGGAGGTCGTCTTCGAGCAGGTCGAGGACGCCTGGCTGCCTCTGTTCCGCCCGGCACGCGAAGGCCCGGCCCCGGACCCGCTGCCGCTCGCCGAGGTGGACACCCGCCAACTCGCCCGCCGCGTACGGCCGATGGTGTCGACCGACAAGTTCGAGGACAAGGTCGCGATCACCGGCATCGGCATGTCGGGGATCGGCCGCCGCCTGCTGGTCCCGCCGGTCTCCCTGACCGTCCAGGCCTGCCAACAGGCCATCGCCGACGCCGGGTTGACCGTCGACGACATCGACGGACTGGCCACCTATCCGGGCGCCGGCGCCGCGTACGGCGGCTTCGGCGAAGGCGGCGTCACAGCCCTGGAATCCGCCCTCGGCCTGGAACCGACCTGGTACACCGGCGGCAGCGAGACCTTCGGCCCCTGCGGCTCCCTCATCTCCGCAATGCTCGCCGTCGCGGGGGGACTTGCCCGGCACGTCCTGTGCTTCCGCACGGTCTGGGAGGCGTCGTACGGCGAACTCGTGCGCCGCGGCCGGATCGCGCAGGACCCGCCGCGCAGACTGGACGGCTGGATGAAGCCGTTCGGCGCGACCTCGGCCGCGCACACCCTCGCCCAGAACGCCCAACGCCACTTCCACCGCTACGGCACCACCCGCGAGACCCTCGGCTGGATCGCCCTCAACCAGCGGGCGAACGCGGCACTCAACCCGACGGCGGTCTACCGCGACCCGCTCACCATGGACGACTATCTCAATGCCCGCCCGATCACCACCCCGTTCGGCCTCTACGACTGTGATGTCCCCTGCGACGGAGCGGTCGCCGTGATCGTGTCGGCCGTGGACGCGGCCCGGGACCTGGCCCAACCACCCGTCTTCGTCGAGGCCGTCGGCACCCAGATCCTCGAACGCCTCGAATGGGACCAGAGCACACTCACCCACGAACCCCAAGTGCTGGGCCAGTCCGCCCACTTGTGGTCCCGCACCTCGCTGCGACCCGAAGACGTCGACGTGGCCGAGCTGTACGACGGCTTCACCTTCAACTGCCTCTCCTGGCTCGAGGGGTTGGGGTTCTGCGGCATCGGTGAGTCCAAGGACTTCCTGGACGGAGGCAAGAACATCGCGCGGGACGGCGTACTGCCGCTGAACACCCACGGCGGACAGCTCTCCCACGGCCGCACCCACGGCATGGGACTGGTCCACGAGGCGATCACCCAGCTGCGCGGCGCGGCCGGGCCGCGGCAGGTGGCCGGCGCCCGGGTGGCGGTGGCGAGCAGCGGCGGACTCACCCCGAGCGGCGTGATCCTCTTCCGGGCGGACGGATGAACTCACGTACCACGGAGGTCGTTTCGCGCGTCGTCGACGTCGACGGCATCCCCATGTCCGCGCTGCTGTGCGAGGCCCGCGAACCGCGTGCGGTCCTCGTCGCGCTGCACGGGGGAGCGGTGACCTCCCGCTACTTCGACTACCCGGACCAGCCCCGCCTGTCCCTCCTGCGCACGGCGGCGGCACTCGGCTTCACCACCGTGGCCATCGACCGTCCCGGATACGGGAGTTCGGCTCCGTTCGGCGAGAGCATGGCTTCCCCCGCGCGACGCGTCGACCTCGCCTACGGAGTGGTGGACCGGCTGCTCGCCTCGCGTCCGCGCGGAGCGGGGCTCTTCCTGTGGGCGCACTCGATCGGCTGCGCGCTGGGCGTGCTCATGGCGGGCGACGATCGGCGGAGCGACCTTCTCGGTCTGGAGATCGCCGGTACCGGACGCCATCACGCACCCGGCGCCGTCGAGATCCTCGACTTCAGGCAGCGTGACCCGGCCGTGCCGAGACGGTCAGGACCCGGCCTGCGCGACCTGCTGTGGGAGCCGTCGCGCCTGTATCCGGCCGAGGTCGTCGGCGCCGCCCGGATCCAGTCGCCGGGGCCGCCGTACGAGGCGACCGTGGCCCGCCGCTGGCCGCTGGAGTTCGCCGAGGTCGCCGCCCACGTGAGGATTCCCGTGCACTACACGCTCGGCGACCAGGAACGCGTGTGGAGTTCCGGGCCCGAGGCCATGGCCGCCATCGCGGGCCTGTTCACCGCCTCCCCGCGGGTCGTCACCGACGAACAGGCCGACAGCGGCCACAACTTGAGCATCGGGCGCACCGCGACCGGATACCACCTGAAGATCCTCTCGTTCGTCGAGGAGTGTGTTCTCGGCCGGGAGAACGACGGGATCGACCGTCTGCCGAGGAGGGCCGGATGAGCGACGCCGAGACCGCGGTACTGCTGCTCGTACGAGTGGTCGTAGGACTCATCATGATCATGCACGGGCTGAATCACTGGCGCGGCGGCGGCAGGATCGAGGGCACCGCCCGCTGGTTCACCGGCCTCGGCCTGAGACAGGGCGTGCTGCAGGCCTGGACGAGCGTGCTCACCGAGGTCGGCGCGGGCATCCTGCTCGTCCTCGGCCTGCTCACACCGCTGGCCTGCGCCGCCGTGATCTCCGTGATGCTGGTCGCGGGACTGCTCGCCCACCGGCCCAACGGGTTCTTCGTCTTCAAGGACGGCTACGAGTACGTCCTCACGCTCGCCGTCGTCGCCCTGGCCCTCGCGGTACTGGGCCCCGGCCGCTGGTCCCTCGACCACGCGGCCGGCGTCGACCTGACCGGCTGGACCGGCGGCGCGATCGCGCTCGGTGCGGCCGTGGTGGCGACCGGGGGACTGCTGGGCACGTTCTGGCGACCGGAGCCCAAGGCGGATCCCGAGGCGGAAGCAGGGTCCGAGAACATCCCCGACCAAGTCGACCAGGAGGCCCACTGATGCGCGTCGGATTCATCGGGCTGGGCAGTCAGGGTGCCCCCATGGCACGCCGGATCGTCGAGGCGGGCTTCGACACCACGCTCTGGGCGCGCCGCCCGGCCACCCTCGCCGCGTTCGCGGACACGGCCGCCCGTCGAGCCGCGTCCCCCGTCGAACTCGCCGCGGCCAGCGACCTGGTGTGCGTCTGTGTCGTCGACGACGCCGACGTCGAACAGGTCGTCACGGGGGAACAAGGCGTACTGACCGGCCTGCGCCGGGGCGGAGTCATCGCCGTGCACAGCACGGTCCACCCCGACACCTGCCGGCGGCTGGCCGAACGGGCCCAGGTGCACGGCGTGTCCGTCGTCGATGCACCGGTCAGCGGCGGCGGACGGGCCGCCACGGAAGGCCGGCTGCTGGTGATGACGGGCGGCGAGTCCGGCACCGTCGCCTACTGCCGCAAGGTGTTCGAGACCTTCGGCGATCCCGTGCTGCACATGGGCCCGCTCGGCTCGGGACAGATCGCCAAACTTCTCAACAACCTATTGTTCACTGCCAACTTGGCGACCGCGGCCGATACGCTGGCCCTGGCACCGGAGTTCGGCATCGACCGCGGCGCTCTCGCCGAAGCCGTGCTCCACGGCAGCGGAGCGAGCTTCGCCCTCGACCGCGTGAAGTCCGCAGGCGGCACCCTCGACCCCCTCGCGGAACGCGCGGGACCGCTGCTCCGCAAGGACGTGAGACTGCTGGCCGGCCTTGCCGAGACGGCGGACGCCACGGCGGGCACCGCACTTGTGGCGGCCGACGCGGCCCTCGACCGCATGGGCCAAGGGCGCCTGACGGCAGCCCCAACTCCCGCTCCACGAAAGTGAAAACGAGCTTCTTGCCAGTGGAGAAGATTGATATCGTCGCTCGTCGTCAGACTGGTGACGGAAGGGAACCGTGCACACCGTGAAGGACTTCGAGGCGATCGACTTCTTCCAGGACGACGAGGTCGTCGCGGACCCCTATCCCTATTTGGCGGCCCTGCGCGGGAAGTGTCCCGTGCAGCGCGAGAACCACCACGACGTGACGATGGTGACGGGCTACGACGAGGCGATACAGGTCCTCAACGACTCCGACACGTACTCGTCCTGCCTCTCGGTGACCGGCCCCTTCCCCGGGTTCCCGGTCCCGCTGGACGGCGATGTCGACGTCAGCGCGCTGATCGAGCAGTACCGCGACCAGCTCCCGATGAGCGACCAGTTGCCGACGCTCGACCCGCCCATGCACACGGACCACCGTGGTCTGCTGATGCGGATGATCACCCCGCGCCGCCTCAAGGAGAACGAGGCGTCGATGTGGCACCTCGCCGACGCCCAGCTGGACGTGTATCTCGCCGCCGGTGAGGGCGACTTCATCAGCGGGTTCGCCGGCCCCTTCACCCTGAGGGTCATCGCCGACCTGCTCGGAGTGCCCGACGAGGACCGAAACTCGTTCGTGGAGGGCCTCGAACACCAGCCGCGGGGCGGCGTCGGAAGCACGGACGGCGAGATGGCGTACTCGCCGCTGGAGTACCTGTACGGGCAGTTCTCGGCCTATGTAGAGGAGCGCCGCCGCGAGCCGCGCGAGGATGTGATCACGGGCCTCGCCCTCGCGAAGTTCTCCGACGGGTCGACCCCCGACGTCGCCGACGTGGCCCGCGTCGCGACCAACCTGTTCGCGGCGGGCCAGGAGACCACCGTCCGGCTGCTGAGCAACGCCCTCAAGCTGATCGCCGAAGACCCCGATCTGCAGCACCTGCTGCGCACCGAGCGCGACCGCATCCCGAACTTCATCGAGGAGACGCTGCGCACGGAGAGCCCGATCAAGGGCGACTTCCGGCTGTCGCGCGTGGCGTCCACGGTGGGCGGCGTCGACATCCCGGCGGGCACCACCCTCATGGTCCTCAACGGCGCCGCCAACCGCGACCCGCGCCACTTCGAGGACCCCGAGACCTTCGACCCGGCCCGCGCCAACGCCCGCCACCACCTCGCCTTCGGCCGCGGCCCCCACACCTGCCCCGGCGCCCCGCTGGCCCGCGCCGAGGCACGGGTGGGCATCGAGCGCATCCTCGACCGTACGACGGACATCAGGATCTCGGAGAGCGTGCACGGCCCTGCCGAGGCACGGAACTACCGGTACCTGCCGACGTACATCCTGCGCGGACTCACCCATCTGAACCTGGAGTTCACGCTCGCCGAGGAGCCCGCCCGATGAAGGCCGTCATCGACACGGACCGCTGCCGGGGCCACGGCATCTGCTGGTCGATCTGCCCCGAGGTCTTCGACCTCACCGACGACGGCTACGCCGAAGTACTGACCCCCGAGGTCCCCACCGCCTACGAGGCCCAGGTCCGCGAGGCGGCCGGCAGCTGCCCCGAGCACGCCATCACGGTGAACTAGCCTGCGCGCGGGGTGAGTTGAGGAGAACGCATGCCCAAGGGGTACGTCATCCTGACCGAGTCCGTCAGGGACCCGGCCGGGATGGACGCCTACAGCCGGGCGGCCGGACCGTCGATGGCCGAGGGCGGAGCGTCCGTCCTCGCGGCCCACGGCCGGCCGCAGCTTCTCGAGGGCGAGTGGCACGGCGACCGTACCGTGGTCCTCGAATTCGATTCGGTGGAAGCCGCGAGAGCCTGGTACGAGTCGGAGACGTACGGGCGCGCGAAGCCGCTGCGGCACGCCGCGGCCGACACCAACGCCGTGATCGTCTCCGGCTTCGAGATGCCGCCCCGGGGCCAGTGACGGGCATCGGTTCGGCAATGGCCGCAAGGGTCGCCCTATCGCCACGGCAACCGTAGTGTCACATCGGTGTTGCCGCGGTGGAAGGGGTCCCCAATGACGACGGCCCGATACGAGGAGATCCTTGTCGCCGCGCTGGCGGTCTTCGCCGAGCGCGGCTACAAGAAGGCGTCCATCGACGCCGTGGCGGAGCGCGCCGGCCTGACCAGGCAGGGCGTCCTGCACTACTTCCCGAGCAAGAAACGGCTGCTCCTCGCCCTCGTCCAGCTCCGCGAGGACCTCGCCCGCGAACACCTGGCCGCCCTCAAGGCAGACCCCGGCGAGGATCTCCCGGGGCTGCTCGCCGAGGTCATCACTTACGACCACAAGAACCCCGGTCTCGCCCAGATCCACAGCGTTCTCGTGGCCGAGGGCGTCACCGGCAGCGACGAGGCACTGCGGTTCTGCCACGACTACTACCGGGCGATCCAGGAGCACACCGTCGAGCACCTCACCGCGCTCTACGGCGACCGCGTACCCAGCGGCCTGACCCCGCGAGCCGCCGCCACCGCCGTGGTGGCGATGCTCGACGGGGTCCAGCAGCAGTGGATGCTCGACGAGGAGCAGACCGACTACCCCGAGATCATCCGCGAGGTGATGGGTGTGCTGCTCGGGCCCACGCCTGTATGAAATCGGCCATGACCGTCACGCTCTCGGGATGCAGACTCACCGCGTCCGGCCGTACCCGGAGATCCACCGTGACACCGGAACGGGCCGCGCGGGCCGCGAACGACAGCGAGTCGTCCAGCAGCGGATCGGTCCCCGCCACCAGCAGCTGAATCGGCGGCAGCCCGTGCAGGTTGGCGTGCAGCGGACTGAGCAGTGGGTTGGTCCGGTCGGCGCCGGCCGCGAACCGGGCCGCGTGCAGCCGGAGTTCGTCGATGTCGAAGCCCGGATCGGCTGCCGCGTTGAACAGCAGACTCGGCGCGTCCAGCGTCAGATCGAGCAGCGCCGAACTCAGCACCGCGCAGTCCGGCTCGGCCGCACCCATGTCCCGCAGCCGCACCAGCAGCGAGGCCGCGAGCCCGGCCCCGAGCCGCTCACCGGCCAGCGCGACCGGACCACGGGCCTGGCACGAGCTGTACACGGCGTGCACGTCGTCGAGCGCGCCCGGGAACGACGAACGGTAGCGTGGGCACACCACCACCGCCCCCGTCCGCAGCGCGAGCCGCTCGGCCAGATCCACCGCCGACTCCGGCGAACCCGACAGTTGCCGGTCGCCGTGCAGATACAGGATGACAAGATCGGTCGCGTGCGGCGGCCGTACGATCGGCCCGACCGGGCTCGACTCGACCCGCACCCGCCCGTCGTCGGTTCCCGCGCGAGCCGAATGCGCTCGTACGTCGGCCAGGTCCGCGCTCGCTCCGGTCGCCCCAACTCGTGTGTCACCCACGGGACATCACCCTCTCCGCTGCCTGCCAGTGCTCGTCGGACACCCAGAGGCGGGCGAAGGCGCGGGCCGCCTCCTCCTCCGGGACTGCTCCGCTCATCACGCGCTTGATCTCCCGCGCCGGGTTGGTCGCCAACGATCTGGCCAGGGTGCGCCAGCCCTCGGCGAACTCGGCACGGGGCAACACCAGATCGAGCAGCCCGACGCGCTGTGCCTCGGCCGCGCCGAGTACCGTCCCGGCCCCGGCGATCATCAACGCCCGCCCCTTGCCCACGAGTTGGGCAAGTCGCTCGGCGCCGCCCCACGCCGGCATGATGGCCAGCGCCACCTGGTTGAAACCGATTCTGATGTCGTCGGCGGCGACCCGGATGTCGGCGGCCACCGCGACCTCGGCGCCGCCGCCGAACGCGTGCCCGTTCAGCGCGGCGATCACCGGTCCCGGGAAGTTCGCGATGCGATCGCAGATCCCCCGCATCCGCAGGGCCATGGCCATCGCGTCCTCCTCGGTCCGGATCGCACTGAGCTGCTTCAGATCCCCGCCGGAGACGAACGCCCGGTCGCCCGCGCCCGTGACGACCAGGGCCTTGGCGCCCGCGGCCGCGTCGAGCACCTTGTCGAGTTCGTCCATCGTGGTGGGGGCGATGGCGTTGCGGGCCTGCGGGCGGTCGATGGTGATGACCGCCAGGCCCTCGTCGAGTTCGAGATCTACGTCCATGGCCTCAGTCCTCGTATACGACAGTGACGTGCGGCGTGGTCGGCTCGCCCTGGCAGGTCAGGACCCAGCCCTCGGCGATCTCGTCCTCGTCGAGCGCGTTGTTGACACGCATCTTGGCCTCGCCTTCGGTGACTTGGGCGATACAGGTGGCGCAGTTGCCCGCCTCGCAGGAGAACGGCGGGGTCAGACCCGCCCGACGCGCGCTCTCCAGAAACGTCTCGCCGGAACGCTGTGCGAGCGTGTGCCGCTTGCCGGAGAGCAGGAGCGTGAGGGTGCCCTCCTGCTCAGGGGTGTCCTCTTCAGGAGTGTTCGCGGGTGGTGGATCGGTGGCCTGCGCGAACCGCTCGACGAAGATCCGCTCAGAGGCGACTCCATGGGCGAGAAGCGCGTTCTCCACCAGCTCCATGAAGGGCGCGGGTCCGCAGAGGTAGAAATCCGCGTCCGTGTCGCCGCCCGCGAACTCCCGTACCTGGTCCGCCGTGACGAAGCCCTCCCAGTCGTCGAGGTGGTGCCGGACCTCGAACCGTCCGGGGTACCGCTGCGCCAACTCGCCCAG
>Ga0307511_10002496_pt1 | contig 19220 bp, 11 predicted proteins | sample 13_EM_MG_FD_200266 | JGI IMG/M metagenome (GOLD analysis project Ga0307511, IMG submission 200266) | Populus trichocarpa ectomycorrhiza microbial communities from riparian zone in the Pacific Northwest, United States - 13_EM | ecosystem: Host-associated > Plants > Roots > Unclassified | place... | reverse complement strand
CCAGATCATAATGAATACATGATGGCTCATTATAGACACGTCCAGTGTCATGATGATGCCTAACAAGGTAATGGAAACAAGGCTGCCAACGAGATAAACAACCAACAAGAAAACAGAATAAGCTACTACCCAATTAGGCAGGCATAACAGGAGATGGTGGTCAGCAAGCTGACATACATGAAACTACCCAGAATGATATAGGAATCTGACAGCTAATAATAATAAAATATGACGAGAAAACTACAAGGAAAAAACAACATGACTAATCCCAATATAATCCTTCCTAATCCAAACATGTCCAAAAGGAGTAGTTGCCAAAAAAGGCCAAAAACGTGCCTTGATATAACCCAATAAAATCCACCGAAACTGCCAGAGATAAAACACGTGTAGAGAAGACATATACTAGAAAACCTGTTCCTTACACTAGGCCCCAATGCAGTCTCATTCGGATAGGTCAAGGCCCATAATGAGCTTCACGGCAACGAAGAAGCTGACCGGTTGGCCAAAGAAGCCACAAACTTATACCCTGAAGACCCTCAAATTATGGAAGGGGGGCTAAAGCAGGCATGGAAGAGGATGAGGGAGGAAGAGAGCAGAGTGAAGGGAGCGGGGATGGGTAGGGTGGTGAAATGGAATAGGAAGGCAAGAGTCGCATATGTTCTATATCGCACCGGAAAAGGCAACCTAAAAGCCTGGCGCCACAAGATCGGAAAAACCGAAAACTCGCAATGCCGGAAATGTGGTAGATATGCGGAGACAGGCAAGCACGTAGCCTTGGTCTGCACGCATGGAGAGGATATAGGGTGGAGGTGGAACACATGGGAAGATATTGATGATAGGGCGAGGTGGGCCAGGACAGAAAAGGACGAGAAGGGTTTTTACACGTTTGATTTGGTGGAGATGTTTTTCACTAAAATTGATCTACGTTGATTTCCTATTATAAAAAACTTTGTTTGTGTGTGTTGTGTTCGCCAGGAGAGGGCCGGAAGGGGCGTGGAGGTGGAAGATTTATATATGTATGGGGAAGGGCCGGAAGGGGCGTAGAGGCGGAGGCATACTCTTATTGGGGATGGACCGGTAGTGGGTGTGGTGGCAGAAGGCGGTATTTCCTTGGATATTTCTTCGGTTCGGAAGGCAGGACGTTTATGTAGCCCGTTTTCCCGTGGGTGTACCGAACGTTTTAAGGGGAGGGAACGGGGGCGCCGCATAGCCTTAGGCTGATCAGGCGTATAGACTCCAAAAAAAAACTTAAAATAGCCGTAAAGTAATACGTTGTCGGGTGGATAGGTTTACCAGCCAGTCACACAGACTGTAAACCTGAGAATCCGCTGATAGTAATAAATCATTTTCCTAGTAACTATAGCACGCTGCCATGGTTAATACTTGTCAATAGGTGGCCCTGCCCGCTGGGGGCTTGATTTGATAGGAAGGAGCCCTCAGGCCATATTTTCTCTAACTGTGTCTAATTACACTTCTTCGGCTCTGCTGCCTCCAACACTGGTGGCGGACCAGCAGCCCTTATATATTTCATGCCCAAGGAAATAGTAAGTCAGTAGGGAGGCTGTGCGCCAGCCTCTGACTCATACATGAAATGAAATCCATCTCTGACTCATACATGCGTGACTCACCAATGAGTCACGCGCTCAATTATACAAATGAAATACATCAGTCATAATTCTGTTTGGTGGCTATGCTTTCACATGAGTCACCTTCTGAGTCATAATCTGCCAACTACTTGTTAGTATCCACTGGTTCCTACTAGTAGTGGAAGGTAGTTATATTATGGCGGTGCATATATATAATTTCCTTACACTAGGGGAGCTAATCAAGGTCATAGCAGGCTCCTGTGCTCCAGTAATCCTATGAGATGTATGTCAGGAGTTGGATTCATGCACCAACAGAACTATGCAACCAGAGAGGAGAACAATGTTGTTCATGATCCTCAAACAGAGGAGAAGATCTTAATTCCTCCTGCACCTACTGCCACTCGGCTTTGCAACTACGGCAAAGGCAAGGTACACTATAGATCAACATGCGAGACAAAATGCAAGGCAGAAACAGAGCTCAGGTATAGAATCGTACTAGCGACAAACATGGCAAAGATATACCTAGATCCCGAAGATAGCCTCAAGGATGACCCATACTTCTATCTTGCTGCTTACGTTGACAACGTTGATAGAATGAGGAATGCCTATATTACATGCCACAGGATATGCCACATGTAGAGTCAGCTCTGGAATGCTCTACAAAGAAAGAAAGGAATAAGTAAGAAGAACAGATTCTTGAATGAGAATAATAAGAAAGGACAATAGAGGCTGGTTCTAGCAAGCACATTCAATATGAACAGGAATAAATACCTCGTAGCTGCAAGCAACGAAGCTTATGACGCTACGGCACATAGCGGAGCTGAGAAAACGTGGAAGTGGCTTACTGATAAGCTTATTTGGCAGCCATTTTCCAGGCTCGTTAAGGAATACATGGCAAGTTGCGAAACTTGACAATGGACAATAGATAGCAAGGAGCTACCACTAGGATAAGTAACTATGTTAAATGTTCCTGCAAGAGCGTAGACGGATATCACAATGCATTTTCTAAAGATGTTTCATGTTTTCACTTATTGCCCTACCATATACGGCAACATTCCTTTAAAAGATGTGCATATAATTAACTTTTCGAAACTTTAGTTGATTGTCTATAGACAATCAGGATTCATGGTTCTCATTCCAGTTGCTGATAACCTTATGGCAGATAAGTGCACTAATATCTTTAATATACACTTTCCTTCCCTTATCCGTTATCCCTATTACATTATTTTTGATCGAGACAATCTCTTTATTTCAGAACACTTCAAGGATTGGGCAGGAAGAAAGGGAATCAAGTTGTAACCTTCAATGGTAAACCAGTGTCAGACTAATGGCCAGTATAAACTTGACAACAAGGCAATCCAACAAGATGCATGAGAATGCAAGGTCGAAGGAAACAAATGGTTGCAGAAACTCTTTGAAATCCAGCTGAAGGTATCCTTTCGAGACAACACTGCAAGACAAAACAGTTCATTCTTTTCCCTTCTAGGTTTTTAGGCAAAACTATGTTCTTCTTTTTTCTCCTATCTGATCACTCCTGATACCCCTGCAGAGGAATGTCAAATGGACACCTCACGCAATCTATTGTCACGGGGGCTCTATTAACTATATAGCGGATACTTCAACTATAAAATAGAGTGGCCGTATGTTATATTGCCACAGCGGACCTTATTCAGAACTACGAATAATCCTTCAGCATGTAAAGTCCCTTCTAGACTTATCCGCACCTTCAGGCTTAAATCCGCAAGAGAAGACGCAACTGTCCAGTTAATGCGAAATTATTAGGGTAGCACTGCGAGGTCAAAACCACAGATAAAGTTAGAACTCCGAAATGTCAACTTAGAACTTATTAGGCTTCGTGTAGAATCAATTACTTAAGAGCTGTGGTGGGCGATATCCTCACATTCGACAATTCTTTCACTATTTGTATTCCGCGGTGATGTATATTGTGATAACTCGCGGGCTCCGGATTGCTCATGTCCGAAGGTTGTCACATCAGCTTTTCTTCATGCAGTCGCCTTCTGCACTTAGTCTGCCAGCGTTTCAGCTACTGCAGAGTCATACAATACACTTGACTCAACTAAGAATACTTTTCCCAACTGAATCTCTAGGAGATTACACTACCTATTTTTGGTCATCGCTTAAGCGAGATAAGCATAGTCTTATTCCGATGCCAGAGTAACTTTCAGATAGTAAACTTAAACTCGTTCAGTTTACAACTCAGAGTTCTTAATTAATAGATCTGGAATCATCCATCCGAATTGTCTAGTGTCCATTGGGAGCCTGCCTCGTATACATATGGACCAGCATCAACTGCTCATAACTCCGCAGATATGACTCCGTTAATCTTCATTAAGGTCTCATTTGAAAGCCCTCTCTGCGTGGAATCTGATAGACTAGGTCCGTTAGCTACTCTTGTTAACCGGGCATATGCTAAAACCTGCAGAAGTAGTATTAACAACTTCAACAGCCTATAACTCGCCCGGTATAACTCTGATCGCGAAGCGGATTCCAGAAATGGATTCAGCTTGCAAAACTACCCCTAGAACCAACTTAAACCGAAAGTTTCTGAGAACCTTTATTTTCGCTCAGATTTCCATTTCCCCTTATAGTATCACCAGACGCACTTTACGCTAAAGTACGCCCAAGTGGATTGATTTTTTTTATTTCTCACTAAGGAGATTTCAGGGTAACCCAAAACAGCTAGGAGCGAAGAATGCGGCTAGTATGATATGTCGGTAGGACCGTAAAAATATGCTGATCGCAACCATGGTTACGGTTTCCCGATCGGGCTTAGTCTCGTCCCGCATTATGCTTCCGAAGTTGCTTACCGGGGGATTGTTGACCTAAACCGCATTTGGTAAGTAGCTCACTTAGTAGGTTTAGGGTAACCAATCCTAGTTCAGGGTAACTTGGCAAGTTCAGGGTAACTGCCCACATACAATTTTTGACTTAGAAATATTTTCTCCAGTCGTATAGTAAGAAACTTTGTCCGACTGTAACTAGATCACTAGTAGTCCGAATCACACGAAACATGAACTGTAGCTACAGCTACACGTTCTTAAGTAGTTCCTGTATCCCTGGACTCAGCACGCAATATTTCTATTTTCGAGCTGTACTGCAGATAGAAGTATTGCTGCTACGACTAATATTTTCTAGTAACGCGCAACACTTATTATTAAGTATTCCTTAGACATGTATAACATATCCTTGGGTCGTTCTGTAGAGTACAAGTACCCTTTGGTGGGCCGGTAGTCAACCCGTGACATCTATACTCCTCCAAAGTTAAGTAAGCAAAACAAGCCAAAGAGAAGTGGTTCGTTTAACCACTTCTTTCAGGTGGCCAAAAGGATCTTCATTCAATAGAGAACATCAAACCCCAAAATACATCTAGGAAACTTAAGCCCAAATGGGTCTGACCGTTCCGCATTCAACATGTCAACAAGAAGTGGAACAACTATACCTTTGATCTGTCAACAGACAGCTAATTTTCTGTTATCCACAAAACCTTCAATATCAGCAATATCAAACCTTATATCAAAAGTGATTGGAACAACTTCCCAGGTCGTCACGAGGAACAACCTGGTGAAGTAACAGAGGGAAGATGGGAAGTCATATGGGTACTTGAATTTCTTACTGCTTCTCGTGCCGGTAAAAGCCGAGACCTGGTATGCTTGAAAGTGTATAGAAGTGATGATGATAAGTGGATCAACTTCGAAGGCATCAGCCTTGAATATATTCAAGACTTCTCGAAATGCAGAAATTATTCCTACACCTTCCAGGAATGAAGATACCTCAGGAAACTCAAGAAGCGTTGCACTTGAGAAACCTACAAGTCAATTGTTCAAACTGAACAAGCCAGAGTTCTCGCCCTCAGTCCTGAGCAGCAAGACCTTACCTCAACTACTACCAATATTGCAGAATGTATCTTTAATGTTTTCCCAAACTAGTTATTTGCACCGGTTGAGTTAACCTAACAATCTCATGTTCCGAACTGTTGTTTTAATTGTCATTCCAATTTATCAATAGCGGAAGGGATGGCAAACAAGGTATCTCTCAGATGTTTACAATATTTGTGAAACCATGACTGTTTACTATAAATAATTTGGAAGTTAAATTAGTCTTCTACTGTATATTACGATAATTACGATTTTCCGAACTGTCGTACCTGTACCTGTAACTTCGGACTACCTCCAGCTTGAGCAAGATAACAAGAGTAGCAAATACTTTTAAGTGGGGAAGTGTAACAGAACAGCGTTTCTTATAATAGTCTTAGTACTCATTTGCTAGTACCTATCATGTATACCAGATAGCTCGCGCATAGTAACATACATACTACTATCTTGAGCGTTTCCTATCATTATGTACTTTTCCTTTATCATGATGCATTATGCATCCACACCGGTATTTCTGAGTACTGGAGGCCTGACCACCCACACCTGTATTTTTGGTCATGGAGAGGTCCTTTCTGGAATGGCCAGAAAGCAGATTTTCTGGAAAGGCCAGAATACAGGTTTGTCAGACTCCAGAAGCCTTGGCGGCTAGTGTAGGTACTGGGCCATTACGTTCTTCTGGAGGAGGATTCTTAGATCAGTTCACTTCAGACTGAGTTCAGTGAAGCCTTAGATAGCTCCAATATAGAGAGATTACACATGTTAATTCTCTTCCCAGTTGGGAAATCTGTATGCTCTCAAAGACCCTCTGAGTTCTCGACTTAGTGGAACCATCAACATACATACCTTATTACTCTGGTAAGAGTATAGAGTCTGTTAAATGGCCCGCGGTGCTACTATTGGCATTGCCTATTCTATAACACAAGAGCGCAGTAATAATAGTGCATCCATATATTGAAGAAGCGAATCTCAGCTTAGCATGTAACATGTAATTATATAACTTACATTCTATAACTGCACCAGTAGGAAAGAGCTAGTCACGTGCCGGCCAGCTTAGAAAAGCTCGCGTACGTAGCTGCACAACTAACGCATAACAAAATAAGGTACCAACAGTATTAACAATTAACCACAAGTTTGTTCTACTCTCCCACCACATGCTGATAGTTAGACATCATGGGCTGCGGAGAGTAGTTACCCAAGGTGTCAGGGGAGCTGGACTTGGGAGTAGGAATAGGTGCAAGAGCAGGAACAGGAAATGTAGGGGAGTATGGTGTAAAAATAGATCTGTCTTCAGAATTATAGAAGTCTGAGATGTCCAAAAAGCCTGAGTGACTGTCTGAAAACTTATTATACTGATCTGTAATGGATTCCATATTAAATGCCTTACCTTCACTTGACACATCCTTTAACAGGTGAAGAGGGAAGGTAGCTGCAGCATTGATAATTGAGGTAGGTGCTAGTAGTATAGTAGGCGTGATAGTCGAGAGATCTTGAATTCCTGGTGTAATGTTCTCCTTCTCTTGATCAAAGTGCGCAAAATCATTCCTCCCAATCTGACAAACCAAGGTATAACAATCTAAGCCATCATAATAAGTAGAACAAGAATTGGGAGGCATTCTCTAGCTATTGATATAAGCCTGAGCATAATAAATGCAAGTGGAGTCTTAACAAGAGCAATAATGTAAATAGCCATGAAGTTGCCTAAACTACATAGCTTTGATGGATATTAGATCCTGAGAATTATGTTTAGGAAGCTTGTTTCTTACCTTGACATGAATTGCAGAGATTGTAGCCAATGATAGGACTTCATTTTGTGTAGGTCTTGTTACTACAAGCGTACGGGGAGCAGAAGCAACCACAACATGAGCCTATGTTATTGTTGGTTGGCTAGGAGCTGGAGGTGGAACATTAGTTTGGCTGTCTGTAGCTGGAGTAATGGATGGAGTTTAGCTTCTACTAGTAGAATCAGAGATGATGATTGGAATTGGGGATTGGGGTCTGGGGAAATCTAAAACTGTAAGATCAAGTGAGAATTGATCTGAAGCTATATTGGACACAGTAGAGGAGTTGTGGGTAACTGGAGTTGATCGATACAGTAAGTAAGCCTGTGAGGAGTCTATGTAGGTCAGTATGATTTCTAAAGATGTAGGTTTTAGACTCGACTTTATAAAGACTCAAAAAAAGGCATCTACAATAATGTTTGCTTTCCCTTCCAGATGCTGAATCTTGCAATCGAATTGATTGCTGATTCTTTGCCTCCTTTACTATCGATAATTTCTATTGTATTGCGTAGGAAATGCAAGGAGAGGTTTATAATCTATTAGTATTGTGAAACTACAATGTAACAGTTCACTTAGGAACACCTCGAGTGCATCCTTAATAGGCAATAATTACTTATCAAAGGTCTTATAATTTTTCTGTGCAGAGTTAAACCTCAAAGAATGATTCCCTGTAGGTACTATAGTTTCTGAGGTTGGACCTTGTCCAATTCATGCTTCTGTACATATTAATGATACACCTGTAACAATGTAGATAGGATCCAGATTCTTATAATCTATAGGTCTAACTGCAGGTTCCTTGGATAAGGCCATCTTGATTTTTTTAAAGCAAGTAGTGTGTGTAGGAGTCCAGTTCCAGTTTGCAGTGGCACCTGTCATTTCCGTGAGAGGTGTTGCTAGCAAGTCTATGTACGGAACAAATCTGCTGAAGTAGTTAAGCATACCTAAGAACGAGGGCAAATGCGTCCTATTCTGTTGTACATGCCATTGAAGAATGCTAGTTACGGATCGCGAAATAGTAGGAATTCCTCTTCTGGTAAAAACATATCCTAGTACCTGTAATTCCTTCGGTAGGCACTGGGCCTTGGTTCGATTGCCATAGAACTTAAATTGGCGGCATTGTTTGAGCACCGTCCTGAAATCCTAGAGATGTACTTTGTAAGTCCTACTCAAGATGAAGATTATATTAATATAAACAAACACAAATACGCTTAACTCCACCTTGAATATATAATGCATGGCATTCTAAAACCTTGCTAGAGTGTTACAATCTCCTTGCTAGAGGACTTTAGTTCTGAAGGTGCTATACACTTTTAGGAATGCTATGTATTTCTTGTCCTCCAGTGTAACTCGAAGTCTATTGTATCCATTACGGATGTTGATCTTGCTACAAAACTTTGATCAAGCAAGGGTATTTCTGATGAGGTTCTGGTTAGAGATAAAGCAAGCGATTTTGTGAGTATTTGTATTTCTTGCCACCAAGTCATGCAAGAACCTTGCCTAATCATAGTTTGTCAAGTTTACGAATCATAACCATAGTACCAGTGGAGGATTCTATAGACTTGTAAATATGTCAAGCAGTTTCCGAAGCTAGCAAGCTGTCCAATAATTGACCTATAGATTTTCCTTTAAGTTTGATAGGCCTAGGTCTGAAAACTAGTATTGGATCAATTATATATATTCGATGATCCAAGCCTGGCCTTATTGGAGGTAACTCAATGTTCTTAGTCTCTGAAAAAATGTCAGGAAACCCATTAAAGGGATTCTAAGTAGGCTGCAAGGTTGTTGCAGCAGATACAAGTTTCTGAACGGAGTATGGATTTCGAGTGATGATTTGTTATGCAGTTGCACCTGGTAAGGGTGTTCGAGAATACATTGCCCACTTCCTGGTTTGTTTTCCCTTACCAGTTATCTTCTAGCCGGTGATTGTAAATCCCTAACAACCTAGGGGTTGTATATAGACTTGCATTGTACCAATGTTAATTACTGCATAGGTATGCCTCAGGGAAGGTAATCATAATAAAACATCCCAATCTTGTAAGCCTATCATATAAAAGACTTATTCTTCAGCCCATCCTAACTAGTTACACTTAGGCCTTGTGTAATGACTAATCGAACCTTTAGTTTCTTTCATTGTTACCTGTAAGATGATGGGAGGCTTAAGGTCACAGAGCGGTAAATTGTACAAGATGCAGAATTTACTACTAATAAATTCTACACCTTCAGTCCATGAACCAACGAGGGTCTTAGCCAAATGCCCATTGATATCTGTCTTGACTAGTAGCTGCTTTGTGGTAGAATTTAAGAGGGGTTGAACTAATTTTCTCTTGGTGTAGAAGTGTATCTGTTTCTCAAGTTAGACTTCAATAAACTGAGCTGCGGAAACGATTTCGGCTTGGGGTACAAGCTCTTCATACTATGTGTCATGTTGAATTGTTGCTACCTCGTACCTTATCTATTGTTACTAGTTAGGGCAGTTGGATGCTGGATGCCCTAGCTTTCTGCAGTAGAAGGATCAACTAATTTTAGCAAGATCTGCCTTTTTCTTATCTGTGAATTTCTTGAAGGTTCTAGCTGATCCTTGTAGCTTTTTAACATATACAGGTTTACTAAACAAGCAGCTCAAATTAGAGTTGTTATTGGGTGACTATGATCGTATATTTTGTTAACACATTCGTGACAATTCCTGGGTTTCTAGTTGGAATTGCCTGATCTGAACTTGTACTGAATAGAGTCATGGACCCCACGGATTTGAATTATATCATTCCATTCCATATCCTTATTAATACTAGCTTAAAACTTATTTAACAATTCTCTATCTATAGATTCCAACAGTTGCTGATAGCACTATCAGTTCGAAATCTTAGGTAATTGGATTTGTCTCTGCTGGATCTTATTTTTCACATGTTGAATAGGTTTGGTACGTCCACTCTGTGTCAGTCTGATGTTTTGGAATCCAGTCCAGAGGGCATCTTGATTGGTTTATAGAATACAATACTTGCATAGCTCGATTAGGATGTGGTTCTTTCCTAAGGGTGGAAGTAGTAGAGTTCTTTCGATAAGAGGCATGTAAAATATTGGCGTCCCCTTCCAGATGCCATCTAAGCCATATCATGGCGTTTCAGGATTCTGGATTAAGTCCCATTACTTCTAGAATATCTTTCCGATTATTTTTCTAATAATTGAAAGCAGCTACTTGTTTTTACTTGCAACTCTCAATATTCTTTTCTAGTTAAAAAATATGGACTTTAGTTCAATCTAGGAATGAACTAGCAACGGTCTCTGCACTGTGTGGTTTTCTGTATAGTGTGGATCTATACCTGTTTGATCATAAGTATGAAGGTTCTTGATCTGAGTTAGAGTAATCCGAGTCACTATGGTCCCATCCTGTGATTGTAGATATTTAAACTTTGTCAGGAGTTTGTTGTGGCTGCAGTGGAGCCTCCGGATGTGTGTAAGGTTTACGCTGCTGAGATTGGGTACCTGGAGTAGGTCCAAACTGCACAGGCTTTGACCTTGAACCCGCTTGTGACTGATATGTTCTTCTAGAGTATCGGCATGAAGTAAGATTGGCAGAGGGTCTGACGTGTGAGAACACTGCATCTGCGAACTGAGAAGAAGGTGTGGGAGGTCTCTCTACATCAAAGAGATTTGGTAGGCTTAGATATAGTGCTATCCTAGGTATGAGATCCTCCAACTATTCTAGTGATCTTCCTGGTACGTTAGCTAGACTTCTACCTTTCTAAGGGGCACCTCTTAGTGCTAGAGTGGCAGTAGGGGCTCTAGGTTTCTCAGGAGTTCGAGGATATGCTCCTAGATGCTTCTGAGGACTAGTTTGGCTAAGGATATCGTCAACTGCATTGGCTAATACCGGAAAGCCTTCGAGAGAGTCTTCAAATTCCGGTTCCAAGTCTTTGTGCCTGCTGGAAAATCCTGGCAAGTATCGAGTAGCATCTTGGAATGCCACCCCAGCTTCCATTAGTTATTGAGTTACAGATTCATTGATATTCGACATTGCAAGATCAAGGAATGAACAGCCTTCTCTAATGCTAAGTTTTATAGAAGTAGTTCAATTGATTACAACTTGTGGAGTTGTATTCGTTAGCAGTTGTCTTGGTATTTCCTCAATGGAATACTCCTCTCAGTCAGGATCCACGCATTAAGATTCAGTTTCAAGTTGTTGAGATGGGGACTGAATTCTGACTACTGCTCTAGACCTAGTTCTGGAGGGTTTAGGAGAGAGCCGGTTTTGCATGGCTGGAAATTCAGCTTTGATACCTGACAATCTTCTTCACGTTCTTGATGATTCTGCGTTAGCAGTGCCAGATTATTCCATTGTTGAATTCGGAGATAATAGAGTTGATGAACTGGAGGCTTATTGATGACGGAATTTAGCTGAAGTGAGACTGTAGGTTCTGGATTAACTAAGTAGTTCGGTGACTACTGATACACATGCCAAGTAGTAGTTGGTTTATTTATCTGGAGTGGTTCTTGAGTTTAAACTCCAGAAAGTCTTGGACTTATAGTTCTAGATAGCTAGCGGTGATTAATGTCTAGAAGGCCTCGAAAAAATAAACCTTAGTTTGAATATAAAAAAAATTTAAATGTGGGCCAAGTTAGCAAAGGCCTTCTACGTAGTGGAACATGCCTGTGCTAGCTTGTTTAAGGGTTCTGGAACAACTGCTGAATCCACAGAAGATATGGAAGGTAGTTGAAGAATGAGGGGTTTGGTGTAAGAGGCTAAAGGGAAGCAAGAATACTATAGAGTCCAAGAGAGAACAAGAGTTCCCAGTGTAAGTTGTATACTCTAATATAACTAGACTAGATACTGCTTCCCCGAAAGGTGAAAAGCTATCTGCTACCCAGGAATCCAGATCTTTTATAGACTCCGAATATAATTGGATTAAGTACGACAAAATTCAACCCTCAATATAAACATAGTTATAAGGATACCAGTTATTATGGGTACAGGTTAATGAAAAGTTGAGGCAACCTGTAAGTCAACAAGGCTATAGAAGAGAATAGAACTACAATGGATTGTGTGGCTCAGATATGACTTAAGCAATAACAATGATATAAGAAAGCCATAATGGAACCAACAAGATATAACTCTAACATATGAGTCAAAAATAGAGAGTTAGGGGGGTAACTTGCTCACTACTTATGATTTAACAAACAAGTATTCAAATGTGTATGTAAGAGGACATATGTATGAAGACAGTGGTTATACAGGATAAGGAAAGATAGGAGTAAGATAAGGTACCACTTGACATAAGCCTTGCTTAGTCTATCCAAGATCCTGCCGAAGAAACCTAATATCAATGTATTTAGAACAGAAGAAACAGGATAGGAAAATGTTTAAAAAGGTTGAAGTAAATCAAAGAAAGACATATTCCTTACAATAGGAGGCAGAAACCAAAGCAAAATATCATAATAGAATTCGGAATGTAAGTTATTCAACCTGTTGGAATAGTAGGTTGCAAGATTTCAACAACCAAACAAGAAGGTCTCAGAATATATTGGCAGTACATAACATCAGCAGGGCTGGATTACCAAAAGGCTACCGAATCATACTATTTGTTGCTCCAAGTCCAGCTGCTAGCATTAGTACAGCTTCAGTCATAAGATGTATACCCAAATGCTTAATGAGATGTTTGGTTAATCTATCAGCTTATTCCTTAAAACTACCTGTAGAACAGAGTCTACACCACCAAAATGGCTTGCTATTGACTAAAAGAGAATCTTCGTGCTAGCAAATCTATAATCTTTTTTGTCAACCACAAGGGAGGAACATTGATAGTGCAACAGATGGTGTAGTACTTGTTAATTTCATACTATAGGCACTTGAACTTGCAGCCTGAATCTTAGTAGTAGCACTAGGAATTTGAGAAGAACAATTAATTGACATGTCACCACTATATATATTACTTCCTCTAAAGCTTATCATACTAAGATTGCTATTTTTTGGCTTCTAATTATTCTCATATTAGTACTTAATTCAATACTTATAGCAAGATCAATGCCTACAATGTTTGGTTATTTTCATAAGAATATCAAAGAACTTGTTTTACTAAGTTTATCTTTTCATTTCCTCTGGAACTAAATTCAATTATTGTGATTGCTATTGCATTTCTGCAATGTCCTATGTGTCGGGCATTGTAGGTGATGTAGTTTGTAGGTAGGCAACCCAATCCATCCACTCGCTCTATCTGGCAGTCTATACTGTCCAAGCTCCCTATCCAACGGTTCATGCAGTCCAGGTGGTCCAGGTGGCCAATCTGGCAGTCCAGGCGGTCCAGGTAGCCTATCAGCTGGCCCAGGCAGTCCAGGTGGACTATCTGGTAGGGTAAACAGTCCCAGGTGTTCCAGGTAGTCCATCTGCTAGGTTAGACACTCTTAGGTAGTACAGAAAACCTATACTGGAGGCCCAATATATTCAGATAGCCTATACTAAAGGCCTAGGCAGTCCAGGCAGTCCAAGCAGCCAATCCACCACCCTATGTAACCCATGCTGCTCCACGAAACCTGCCAGGCAATCCAGCTGGAAGACCTGTAGGGCTTGGCCTAGCCGGGCGGTTTTAGACCTGCTTGCATACCAGCTAAGAGCAATCTGGCCAGGCTGCCTAATCAGTAGCCCTCACAAACTCTTACACTAGCCCTGCATACACAGGCATGACACAAGTAGTACACAGAGGTTAATTTCCTTGTGATGCTGTATGGGTGTTGGGTCAATAGGAAATCGAGCTTAGCAATCGCCAGATGTAAATTTTCTGTATCATAATAGGATACCACATAGGCAGCAGGCTGAGAATAGTGGATCGTATCTAAAGCAGATGCTTAGTCATCAATCATGGCCATTACTCTTGGCATTGATAGCCTTAGTCACCTATCAGCAATAAGTATCTACACTAGTTAGCTTCATACAAATGCCCTGAGAACTGGGAACTGCAGGTCCTATAGAATCCCGCTATAGGGCTCTGCTACACTTTACAGCAGCAAAACCACCTCAAGCAGTAAAACACTTCTATCACAGCAACAGGTCCCCATGGCAGCAAAAGTGATTAAAATAGTTCTGTATTTGCCAAACTAGTTAGTTAGCCAATCTATTAGCTCAACCACACTATGCTATTAACATCACGTACACAATTGTCACCCAATTTTTTATTAGAATACTTCCCAATTCAAATAAAGTACTTTTAACTTGATCAATATTAAGTCATTAATACTTACTCTTATTGTCACTTATAAAGTAGGTTGGTTTTATATATGTTTTGTTTATCACAAACAAACCTTGTATTTAGATACAAAAAATGTATTGATGTCCGCAAAAAGTTCTAGTTTTAAGCAACTGTTATTAATAAATCCTGGTATACGATTAGCAATGTCATCAATAAGTTGAATTTTAGTTGCCTGTTATCAATAAGTCCTTATATAGCATTAGCATCGTTATTAAGTCTAGTTTTACCCACCAGTCATCAATAAGTGTTGAGTTAGGATTGGCACTATTATTAAAAAGTCAAATTTTAGTCAGCTGTTAATGTTATCAATAAGTCCTAGGTTAGGATATGCGCTGTCATTGGCAAGTCAAGCTTTAGTTAGCCATCATCAATAAGTCTTGGTAAAGAATTAGCTTTCTTATCAGAAAGTTGGATTTTTGTCAGCTGCTATCAATAAGTCCTAGTATAGAATTAGCAGTGTCATTAATAAGTCCTAGTATGGAATTAGCCCTGCTACAATAAGCGCAGGTACAAGTTTAGTATATGGTACCCAAAATATATATAAAAACTAAGTGATTTTGCAACCCAACGACAATACTAAATATTGTGGAATTAATATCGCAGAAGTTATTAGTAGTTTATTTTAATATGGAAATGTTCTAGTAAATAAATTCAGCCATAGTTATATATGAAAGTTATGGTATTGTTAGTTAGGCAAGTTGAGGAACTAGTAACCAAATGTTTTCTAGAAGTGTGACTCACTTATTGATGATTTTCATTATTTATTGTCTCTTGAGACTAGTCTAAATTGCATTACACATGTATCATGTATTCCAATTACTCTCAGCTGGAGTCAGAAAAACATGATTTTATATATACTTAATTGCTATTGCTTTGTTTCTAATTTGTTCTGTATCCAATATCTTGTTTATCATCCTAAGTATCTACTTACATAGGCGGCTTCTTCACAGGACCAGACATACCGCTCACCTAGTGCAATACACATATTGCATATTCTTATGTAAGTAGCTTCCCGCATAGCACCCTCTCATGTATGGGTATTGTACTCTATTAAGTTCATATTACGTGTGTTCCTCCTTTCACACTACCTACACATGTATGGGTGTTTTATGCTGCTGTACCCATTACATTCATGCAAACTTACATGCTAGGACTTTCATTTATTAAATTCCATGCCTTAACTAATTGGATATTGAGATGGAACAACTAACACAATAAGACACTTAGAACATATCTCTTATTATGATTCCTTTATAGTACCTATACTTTCACACTATTCCTATATCACACCTATAACATCAATACTTAATCTTATTCAAAAGAGTAGTAACAATAATAGGGATGGGATCTCGTTGACTCAAGGTCGAACTATGATCCACCAGGCGGGAGGGCCTGCAAAGAAAGGCGTAGCGGAGGGAGAATTATCTGCCTATTATTCTCGCAAGAAAGGCAGACGCCCATACTGAAGGATCTCCCATTGCTTTCATATAGCTACATGGACCGTGCGATTGGAGATATATTTGTGTGCCTGCTTGAACCGTATGCCTGCCTGAACTGAGCCCCTGCTTGAACCCTTCCTAGCTTCTGGGGGGTTTGCATGTGACACCTAGTGGTTTCCATGGTTTTCTTTTAAAAAAAGATTTATATCCGACTCATATATGCACTACTTCATACCTGTATGTTCTATACCCTTATATATAGTTACATGCCTGGATATCACAATTCCTTGAGTTGATCTATATACACATGAATCAGGGGCTACAGAGACAGTGTCTTCACCACATAGCTAAAGTGGCCTCCCGCAGGTGTAACTGCCCTGACGAGCCTACAGAAACAGGCCACCACCTCACCTTCCAATGCATATGCTTTACAGCCATCCTAACGGATTTTCTAGGGGAAAGAGCAAGTTGGGAAGAACTGAAAAAGCCAGTGTGGAAGAATGTGGGATAGGGTGAAGAGCCTGAATACTTCAAGGCCACAGAGATATTCTTCGGATATGTCTAGGGCGCTCTCACAGGAAGATAAGGGCCCGAGGGTAGGATCCAGGAAGACGGGCCAGTACCGATAGTAGAGTCGGGATCTCATTAACTTGAAGTTGGCCCACTAGCCAAAGGAAGCGGACTGTGAACTAAAGAAGCAGGGATTATAAATAGTAATGGGGGCAGAATCTCGTTAACTCAGGGTTGATCCACCACCCAACAGAGGTGTGCCAGAAGGATGGCGTGGCGGGAAAACATTGCGATTTAAGGACGTGCTCTTGGCCTAGTTCTGTTTTGTTTAGTGCTGTTCTGTTTTATTAAGAATTTGTAAATAGTTCGCGATAGCACGCACAGATTAACTTATGCGTCCGCTTGATTCCACTCAAAACTACTGGGTGGCGCCTCAAACACCTACCTAGGGTGTCTATGGGTCATAATGAATTTTTAAAAATAATAAAATAAAATTTGAGTTTATCCATACTTCTATGCTGCCCCTATAACAGTCTCATACTGTTTTAATATGAACTTACTTTGTTCAGTCTATCAGTCTAATTATGAGTGCAAAGAGGTAGATAGGAGGGCCCAGATCTTGCATCTCTTGCAAAGGGCCTACCTGCACTTTGCTATGAATATAGTGCTATAGTTCCAGATGCGGCTTTCTGCGTGTCCCTAAAGGCAGAAAATATAACACGCATAAAGGTCTGCTGTTTGGTATCCCATTTGCTCTTCCTAGCATAGAATCTAGCTACTTATCTTGGTTATTCTGCATACAACTATCAGGAGGGCGTCATATCTGTTAGACCAAGGGAGTCCAATTATAAAATCCATCGAGCTGTGGTAAGAGATAGCATTAGAGATTTGGTTGTGTTGTAGGCAGCAGACGGAAGTTATAGATCCAGTTGAGGAGAATATCACATAGGATGAAGATATAAATCTACATGTGTAGCTACTAATTCATTATAGATCTTTGCCTACTAGTGATGGAGGTGGGAGTTACATAAGGTTTAAGTACATCAAAGTCCTAATGTGAGAGCACCCAGAAAGAAGACAGTCACTGTCATATAAGCATCTATGGTAGGGACGGTCGCAAGAGAAGAATCCAAACCTTTCAACATAAAAGGAATATGAACCAGTACAATCATAAACATGATAGTGTAATAGAGACCTGGTACATGCACTATGGTAATGGGCTATAGGGAGCGCTCTTGACAGGACTATGGCTATGAGAAGAAATGTATATATACAAGTAGGTATAGGGACGTTGTGTAAGGAAAGAAATATAACAAAGGGAACATAACTGGACTATATATAAACCCCCGCCCTTGCTTAAACAATACAAAAGATACAAAACAATCGTAACCTCCACTTGTGTCATATCATATGTCTTATTCCATGATTCATATCTGCATCCATAGTTCAGCTCGTGTGCCTCCACCTCATGCTATATGCATTGCCTTGTATTGCCTCGGTCTCATGCATCCACGCAATTGCCCCTGTGTTGTGATAGACAGTTGTGTACACTAAGACAAAGTAAATGACATCCCTAGATGCTGGGTATCATGAACTCTCTAGACAGGGGACTCATATATCCACCCCTTTATAGACTAATCAATATCAAGCAGAACCAGTCAATAGTACGACTATACTGCACCAGAAAATCAATATCACTTGGAACTGGTCTATAGTACGACGGTGGCATACTAGACAATTAATATCACTCGGAACTAGCGAGTACCATACCAGACAGTGAATATCACCCGGACCCAGGCCATGGTTTTTAGGAATACTGGGAACCAGTCCATGGTATGCTAGTGCTACAATAGCGAGACTTAGAGATTCTCCCATATGGAAAGCGTACTAGAGAAGCAATCTTCAACCCCAAGAGAGATCTTATAGGAACTATGAAGGCATGGTACCTTTTGCCATAACGGAGGTTAATATCTGCAACCCCGAAGAAGTATTGCCTAAGGCAGGAATCTACTTGAAGATTAGACTAGCCAATCTAGCCGAAGCAGGCTGCGGATCTACTACAGTAACAGCACAGCAAGAGCAGGGATAGTGGGACTAAGAGCTAACTACGAATCCAAGTTCAAAGAAGATACTACCTACAGCGTATTTAGATGCATAACATACTTTGGTGCAGACAGAATGAGGTTAGCCATTGCTTGCACTACAGAAAAGGAAGAGGCCAACACACTTGCCATAGCCTTAGGCTCTGCAACAGCAATCCTGTCCATATTCAACCTCTCCAAAGGCCACCCACCTCACTCTAGAATTAAGGAAAAGATTAAGGCCTCAATTACTACTTCTAGGTACATAGAGGAGACTTCAGCTATCTATAAGGATGAGTGTTGTTATGAACAACCATAACACGGGCCTATGATTTTTAGGTAGTGGTAATAATGATCTCTATCATATATAAGCAATATGTCTGAACAAGGGTAGAGATTAGGGCTTGTCATTCTAACTCTATTGGGCAGATAAGTTACATATATATATAAATCTCTTATACTATCTTATGACTACCTATTTTGTTTTTTCACCCATTATCATTTCTTCTGTTACTTTTGTCACGGGGTGACTACCGGCCCACCTAAGGGTACTTGTACTATACAGAACGACCCAAGGATATGTTATACATGTCTAAGGAATACTTAATAATAAGTTTTGCGCGTTACTAGAAAATATTACTCGTAGCAGTAATACTTCTATCTGCAGTACAGCCCGACAATAGAAATATTGCGTGCTG
>Ga0307511_10002495_pt1 | contig 19223 bp, 27 predicted proteins | sample 13_EM_MG_FD_200266 | JGI IMG/M metagenome (GOLD analysis project Ga0307511, IMG submission 200266) | Populus trichocarpa ectomycorrhiza microbial communities from riparian zone in the Pacific Northwest, United States - 13_EM | ecosystem: Host-associated > Plants > Roots > Unclassified | place... | reverse complement strand
TAGATGGAATAAATTTTGTGAGGCCCACCGCTATCCATGTTGCCAATACCTATCATCATCAGTCTCATTCAATTTTAGAGAGACAAACGAACTGCAATATCGGTATACACATACGCACGAGCCACAAGTGAACTGGCACGTGCAAATGCCTCAATGTATGGATAATATGCGCTAAGCCGATAGAGCATTGTGATTGGTCCGGCGATATCGATGACCACTCGTTCCCCTAGTCAGGCTGCAATACCCCTGCATGGGGGAAATAGTTGCAGGATTCTACTGGGGGGGGAGGTTCGTTCCCATCAATCGGATCGATCGTCAATGAGTTGTGCGCACCTCAATTTAATCCAATTCAATTCACGCGTGCTTGGATTCGCCAAACTCCTAACCTCCTTCTAAAGTGAAATACCTCAATGCCACCACCGTCTAACAAGCAATTTCGAAGTGGATATCGATATATATATATGTATTAGACCTGTGAGCACCCCGGAATAATCAAAATGGAGTCCACGCCAACCCCAGCTCGACCGAGATCCGTGAAGACGCGGGAAGCAACGGAAACCCAGAGGGTGGAAATGCATACACTGTACCACCGAGGGAAATGGACTCTGGAGCGAATAGGCAAAGAACTCGGGTTTCATGCGACTACCGTGGGAAGAATTGTGAAAGTGCCTCTGGTGAGTCCTCGGAAGACAAGTAACAGAGGTAAGTACCGCCAGCGCCACCTCCAGCCGCTTTATACGGGTTGGCGGCTAAGTACCTTGGTGTAGGTAGACATAGACTTCTCAGTGCGGATGTTGTGAATAACATGATTGAGCTTGGAACCACAGACGCTCATCATCGGGGCTTATCTTTCGCATCGTTGGGGACATTGGCAGGTATCAATGCCAGCGAACGAGTGATAAGGGAGGCCTTACAGGGTATGGGTTATGACCGGCGAATTGCGGTATTTGAGACAGGATCTAATAAGGGGCCAAAGAAGGATAAGGGGAAAGGGAAGCAGGCCGAAGGGGTTATTGAGGTTGAGAGGGTAGTAGAAGTGGAGGAAGGTTTTATTGAACGAACGACAGAACATTCTGAGGAGGAGGGGCAGCCGGTTGAAGAAGGTGAAGCGGGGGGAGTGATAGAGGCTAGGACGGCATCGGCGGGAACAGAACATGACGTACTCGTATAATGCTACTGGGAATGCCATGACGACCCAGTTGCATTGTTACATGGTGGAAATGCGTAGGAGAGTTGGTTTGAATGTGTACTTAAGCGCCGATCTATCTAAACATAACACATGATGCTCTAGGGGCAGGTTTATTGAGATGTAGTGCGGTAGTAGAATAGAATGACGGATGGGGAAGAAAAGGAATTAGACAGCGAAATATTGAATCACGTTTTGGGGTCACTTCAGTCTAGGCTCTTTAGAGGTGGTACAGTAGTATTGGGTGGATAGACACGTTCAAGTACGTGATAATGAGATGTACTAGGAAGCAATTGAGATGAGATATGGATATGATTTTTTTGTATGCCATGAATTTGCAAATCAGGTAGCTGCTGCGGGTCTTGTACAAAAAAAAAAAAAAAAAATGAACTGATACGTCATCATGCGACAAACGATATCCCAACTCCGTACGTAAAGGTAATCTAACTCAGGTTACGCAGGTATATAGAAATGTAGAAAAGTTAACACCACCCATGATCTAGTATAAGATCTCCGCATCCCCCCATCCTTTCATGCAACCATCCGAAGTAGAAGGGTTAGGCCAGTCTGGTCACTCCGGAGGCATCTGTATACATGGTATAGACTAGGTAAGGGGGTGGCTGTACTAAGCGCCACCACCGCAACAACGTACCGACCAAACTCGAGCTTAATCGGCACCATCATCTATAATCTTGCCGGATCTGTAATTCCGCTCGTTACTCGGGCTCACAGATGACCAGCCCTCTTCCTAAACCCCATACCAATATCTAGAGGAGGTGGAAAGGAGTTGGGGGCACCGGTGTTCTTCTACCACCCAGATCCACCGGAGGAAGTGGAGGTGTCCAGACCAGTGACCCTTTTGGCTTTGACCCCGTGGGTCCATACCCGTAGTTGAAGGGAATATCACCAGAAACCTCCTGAGGGGGGGTTCCGTAGCGCGACAATAAAGTCTCCGATAAACGATAGCGAGTATGATTGCAATGATGAGAAGGATAGCGGCTGGGATACCGGCACCTAGACCGGCTTTTAGAATAATGCATAATGCTGTGGGTGGAAGAATTCATGGTGCTTGATGGCGAGTCTGTTGGGGAGGAGACCGGGGAATCAGGTGTGGGATTGGGGGTCGCCGAAGTTGGCGCTGCAGTACACAAATTGTCGGTTAGTACAATCCGTCTAGTATTAGGATCCCATTGAACTGATAAATGATTTAGTCAATTCTAAGGATAGGAAATGGATAAATGCTTATATAATGTCATCAGCCATCTACATACCAGAATCCGGTGGCACAATCCCAAGCGTGCTTACCAACTCTCCCGTCCTCGGAATCACAAACCCCACGCTCGTTAGACCTTCTTCCCGTCATGCATTCTCACAGAATTCTGTCAACAGCGTCTGCGCATACCCGACCCCATCACTGGGAGTATCCCCCTTACACCGCGTCTCGACACATTTACTGACGTAAACCACCCCTGTGCTCAGTTCTGAAGGCTGGCATATACAGTCTTTGTTGTTGTGGCAGTATTAGTAGTTGTCCACACTGTCAAATCCCCCATACAGACAAATGTTGGTACAGTTGTATGCACCGGTGGAATTCCACAGGGGAAAGTAAGGAAGGTCCCATTCGTTGTGTGGACGGCCTTTCCAGGTATATGCAGACGAGAGCAGGTCCGGCTCGGAAGTATAGTCGTCGCGGCGGTGAAGGGGAACAACTGGGGGTGGGGTGGTCAAGGCAGCAGGTGGCTTCATGGCGAAGCGATCGCGGCGGAGGTGCAGGATCTGAATCGATCCCGTGCAGCTGTTTACGTCGGGAATTAGAATGTATACCGACTCGTACTCGTTACCTCCAAGAGTCGTGAAGGTGGGAAATTCGAGGCACTATCATCAAGGAATTGCAGCCTGAAGAAAATGATTAGAGGTGATCTTCGGGGAGAGTCCTCTGATTTGCATGTTGTGTACTCCGTATATGATCAAATTCCTCGCTCGCACGCCTGAGGTCCGGTGAATGTAGCATTACCCTTGTGAACCGCATTTGTGTGGGCTTACGCAGGTGTATCATTCTTGCGAGGGCTAGTTTGGGTCAAGCTCTGGGCTATCGCAGGCAGGTACACACCATCGTACTGTTTTAGAAGCCTGGTCCCGGTATTTAAGTTAATGAAGGGAATCAATATCGATATCGTCGGTATCCAGATAGGCTGTTGCGAGGCTTTAGACGAACCGCTACCTACCTAGAGATTGCGTGCTGTGGTAGCCTAGCGCTTGGCGCCTTCCTGTCAGAGTGTCGCCTCTGATGAGGGGTTGTGTAACCAGACTTTGAGAGAACTCCACCCTGGAAGGTGTCGTCCCGCTTGCACCGTAGCAAGAGCAGCCTAGGGGTCTTTTGCTAGGTTCAATATCAATTTCACGTCAGAGTTTGGCTAATACAAGCATCCTCCAGTCGGAAAGTGCTATAGCCAATATTTTTCTGGTACTTTATGGGACTTGAGTGCGATACTCAAGGGAAATCACAATCTCAAAGCAGACCTATTGTAATTGAGCTAGCGGGGGTGGTTCTCACATACATAGTCCGGCTTGCGCTTTTCGCTTTCAATTCGCTTAGGCATCATCCGAGACGACTCCAGTAGTGGGTACTTGACAGAATATTACCACTGGTATTGTCTGATTATGATAGCATCGCACTGGGCACGAGAGCGCCGTAGTACGTTTATTCACTTACCAGAGCAACATAATTTCGACTATCCTGGGGCCACTACTGGTACTTAGCTTGCAACAGAATGCCTAACTTGAACGTGAACTTGACGAGATCACGGCTTAACCCGTGCATAATCTCACTTTTAAAGGCATAAAATTAAGATAACTCCACACAGCAGACATAAGGAGCTCCAATGAACATTGGTCATCTCTAAGATATATTGGCATTTGGAACGAGAACATGTGCATAGCTTCCGAGTTTCCAGTACAATCAGGCTCCTAGAGCTAGGGAAGGAAGGGCTTGAAACTCGGAATGGTATTATAGGTTACTAGTTCTTGTACAACTGTTCACCCAGAATGAAAGCATACAAACGAAAAATGGAAGACAACCCCCTCTCTGCCTCAATTTGGTGGAGAGAGATAGAGCATGTATTTACAAGAGAAATAGCAGAGCAGTCCGTACGCCTATAATCAACCCGCACTAGTGAACCAGCAGGTGTGCCATCAAGCCTTACTTCTTAGGCACCCCGTAAATCCTCCCCCTTGCATTTTCCCCACAATTCCCCCGCATTTCCAACATGTACTTGCAGTAAAGGTAACTCTTAGGAACAATCTATTAATTTCATCAGCGCCTCCATCTTGCCACTGCCATGCTCCAGTGCTCTAGCACTGACCTTTCCACCATCCCCATGGAATTTTAACAGTCTCCCCGGTCGAAGTCCATGGCCGTTTGTCGTAAAATTGCTGGCAGTGGTGTAATAGAATAACTTTTGCGGCACCAGGACATTGAAGGATTGACCGCTCCACCGGATGTGTTCCCTTGGATATCAGAGAAAGAAGGTCTATCGCCAGCTGAGGACATCGGTCCAGTGCATCAGTAAATCTATCTTCTGTGCTTTGTGACTCTAACAGCCGGGTAATGGATGCACGGGTATGACTACTAATCGTCCACTGAGGATGGACAATCAACAATTCGTCCTTATATCCATAATCTACATAGTACCCGATCCTCAGGGGGCTCCCGGGGGCTGTCATCTCATATACTGACACCATGTAGTTCACAAACGACATTGGAGACAGCACGATCTTTCTCAGATTGAGCGCAGCAAGCCTGGAAAGCCCCACGCACATGTACTTGTCTGCAAGCACCAAAACCGAGGTGTGGAATAGCTTCACCCGCATCCGTGCTTCTTTCTTGCAACCCTTTGTTGTATACGCCTCCACAGATTCTGGTAATCGATATTCTCCGGTGAGTAGGTACTGTAGTAAACATTGGACTAATTCTGGATCGTCGTCCGGCATGTTTATGACTTTCGTCACTGTTTCCCGGTACCCCTCTCTTAGAGCTAGTGCGAAGAACGGAAGCTTGCAGAGGACTTCTTCATCTGCATAGTATTTGAACCCGGTACGAAAAACAACGGTGATTTGAGGCCCTTTAGGAGGTTTAGACGCTTCTCGAAGAACGAAGGTGATTTGAGGTCCGTTTGGAGGTTTAAACGTTTCCGAGTCGAGATTTGGCTGCTCTTCGTGAGAGGACTGCGTGGTGGAAACGCTCATCCGACAAGCCCCTATGGTTCCGGCTTCTTCACCTACAGGCGCCGTCGCGCATGGGGGGGGTGGTGGGGTAGTTGCCGGACTTTGTGGGGGGCCATCTAAAGCCGTGAAGGTCAAGCGTAGGTCGTCACGTTCGAACCCCGTGGACGTTGCAACTGCGGTGGAGCTCATAATATATTGAGAGAGTGTGTGTACTGTAGGCCTTGATGTTGGAAGGTGGAAGGATCCAAGGATCCGGGGAATTTAACAACAGCGTTCGATCACAAGTATTGTAACTGCAATGTATGCTCTGTGTGTCAAACCTTATGGAAGTTGGTACTTGATCTCTGGTTGGATCCTCTGTAGATGAGTTAGCTAGCACCAACTTGAACGTCTCAGAACATCATGTGCTGTACTCCTACAACACATGTGTGCAAAACACATTTAATACCATCCCCACAGCAACAGTCGGGTGAAAATAGTACCCACGTCACTGAGAGAGGCTATGAATGTGTATAAGGAATTATTCCGTTCGCGATGGGTACCACGGGGCTGCAATATTGACCACGGATCGCAACTCAAAGGATAGTGTGAGGAAGTTCGTAGGTATTTGTAGGCGGATCGCAATTATTTCGGGGAAGGCTACTCACTGTCTTATCCCCGCTCTGAAGCCTAGATCCGCCACGAGGGCATTGGTTCAACCTGGTACCGATGGTGGGGTTAACATACAGCACAGCGCAGGCAAATGTTCGCGAGCCCTTTCGCATCCAAGTCATCATGTCTATTTTCTAAATTGTTATCATGCGATACAGAACCCGTTGGTTGGAGCCAATCAAAAACTGCAGATCATTTCCAGAAGCATACAGGGGCCGTCGGTGGATTGAGTGGCGGAGCACTTTATGAGTCAAGTCAGCCTTGTATCTAAATTCTTGTCGCATGAGACAAATTCCCGTGATGGAGTCATTGGATGATGAGTCAGCGCAAAGCTTTTGACCAAGCACTAAGACTTCGGAGTAACCTAAGTACATGCTAATCCGAAATAGCTTGATTTGGAAGTTCATGGTGGCGAGACTCCAACTTGGTAGAATCACCCCTCTTTGCGAGGATCACAGTCGTGTAGGTATTTAGAATAATGCATGATGAAACATGGAGTCTGGTTGCTCCTCTCACGATCATTACCGGTGTTGAAGTTTCACATCTAAATAATTATAACAACGCCAAGTCGCTAGTAATTACCTCTATTATGTGGCTCACATGGCTCACTAGTATTTCAGCGTTGACAAATCGCTCTATGTATACTAGTTAGTGAACAGAGAAAACAATCTGATATTCAACTGGTTTCAGGGTAACCTCGCAATGCGAACAATGGGAACTGGAAGCCAGACGTGAAGACGTGTGTTCCGACAAGCGTTGCTAAAACATAAAAAAAACCTCACCTCCAGGCTCGCTTTCCCATTTTAGTCCCTCTGCCCCACCTTTCCCCCGGACGCCCGGTCCTGGAACACAATCATGAGGGTTGGGGTAGCGCAAGAGGTTCCAGGCGATAAGATTATGCAATGGGATTTAGGAAGCTCGACCCAACCGATATACATGCTCTGATCTCCCACTACTCATCCCGCCCCTAGAATAATCTATATGTGTTTCGAGCTGGCCCTCAGCCCCCTCTTCGATCAGCTGAAAAAAGATATTTGGGATTCTTGGAGACGAGAGCACGTCTGAACTATTCAACGGAACATTTGGCACAGCACTGGAAAGCAGAACAAAAGTTCAGAACTATACCTTTGGACAACAGTAGCATACATGCATCAAGGTCTCGGTGCCTCAACAAGACGAGGCTCTCCTAGTCTCGTGCCTATACAAAACTTCGCTTCTGTCATAATCCTGCCCTCGTGCGAGTTAGGCTATCCACACTCTTCAATTCCAACGTACTAGTCAGCATCGACTGAATCTCCCATAGATCTCAATCTCAACAGACCTCCTCCAGCCGGGTGCCGAGTACGTTAATCTAATTCAGCCGTCTCGTATTACCCAGCTCGAGAGTTTATTTCAAAAGCTTCTTGACACTCAGTCCAGTGGCTAGTTCAGTACCGGCGGCTGGTCCACTATATTTGGGCATGTAGGCTAAAGACATCATCACTGATTGTATCTATGGCAAGGAAGGAAAAATAACAAGAGCAAATAGTATGTGATAGGATGAAAAGCAGGAGTGTAAAATGTGGAGAAGAAGGACGCAAAAAGTTAAGGGTGTACTCGTGTCGATATCCCTCAGGGTATTCAGGATACCTCCCCCGTTGAGGTGTGAATCTCCCGGCATAAATAACACCTGCGCCGGGGCTACAAAACTCTCCACTGCTGCAAATAATTCGTTTTCTCGGGTTGTTACTCTAGCGTAAATGGCGCTTCACTTGAAACTGCTAGGGCGTTCTATACACTTGTATCTCTTCATCCACTCTTAGTGTGGGGGAATATATCATACAAGGTGTTTTTACCAGTACCACACATATGTTTATAATGTCATAGATGTGGCATGAACGGGATATACTTGGAATAGAATTATGTATAGCTATGCCTGGACTAACATATACCATATTTGTGATCAGGACTTCTAACTTCCTACTTCACGCACCATAGAGATTGGCGACGGAGAGGCTATCCACCGGAGACATTGACCAGCTATGAGTTGGTTGAACGACCATGTAGGCGTCCGATAGAGTTCTGTATTCGTGTAGAAAATACATCTATTATATTTTAAACACAAGAACGAGAATGACGAAATGATATGCTCTCACACGTACACTTAGTTCGGAGGGTAGGGTACACATGTTCAAAGTACTGCACTCAATACCTAGTCTGATTGGCACAATGCACACACTTTGAGACTGCTATCCTTGAGCAGACTTTTTCCAACACTGTATTTTCAATTGCGTGTTGTGAATCAACATCAGTCGCCAACTTATTAAGCCATAACTTGTTCTTCGTTTTTACCGTACCTTGTGCAACCTTGCTGTCTTCTACTCAAATGGCCTTTGTATCTCTGATACGGGATGCTAAAAGCTTTAATTCCTATGAACAAGCTGGTCCCTACAGTCCCCCACTCGGATAATCAATCTCCGAATATCTCTTGCTGCTGGCTCTACATGATATGACCTATTTCGTTGGCTATGGTTTCTAAATGAAATCTTCTATATCCTCGGAACCGGGATATTCCCTCCACTGCTACTCATAAAATAGGGCACGAGATCAACAGGATTCGGTTTAAACTGATCCTTTGTATGCCCCTCCCTCAAAACCGGCCAAAGGCAAGATGCTATTTTGTATGGGTACCAGGGAGCTAATCATAAAATCAAAGATACGGCAGACTCGTTAGCAGAATAGGTATAACTTTATCAAAGATCCATGGCTATACTATCGTCAGGAAGCCTTACATGATCATGAGTAACGCACATTATTAAATTTTTCAATGTACTTTGTAGGATACTTGACTTCTCCTTTGCGAGGTACCACCATCCTGGCCAGGCTAGCTACGTAGTCGCGGCTGGGTTACAACTGTTCAGAACCTCTTCATCTACAGCACCTACAAAAACATTAATATTACAGCTACGGAGTGCTGTTACCTTAAACAGCAATCCTGTTAGTCGGCTGTGACGTGCTGTGGGGCAAGGATAGTTACTTACCTACCCACGGGCACTTTTGATTGCAATATGATGAGCCATGATCGTACATAGGTCAAAAGCTATTAGACGGAGCAGGTCAGATGGAGGATGAGGAAATGAAGGGTTCTGTTACTGATGGGTTGATTCGAAGTTTATTACACTCGTTCGTTGCTTTTTATTTCTCGTTTACTTATGTTGATGGTGTATGTTGCATGTCGCGATGTTGGCACATGGCACGACCCATACGAACCTTTTTCTGATGAAAACCTCTCTCTAGTGACAAATGTGATGGGATCACAACTAATATCGACTGGATGAACACAACAACCCGAGTATTCATTGAAAACATAATGATATAGCCTTTCGTAGAGGATAGGGTGGTTATACCAAGAGTCTGATATTTCTCGTACTATTCCAAGACAAAATGCATTGATTTTTCTCTAGCATTCCCAGACCCCCATGGAACATTTCCCCCAAAAAAGAGAAAGATAAGAAAGCGACAAGTTGAAAAAAAGGCAGGGGGAGGAAGAAAAATAGAAACAAAAGGAAAGGGTGATGGTATCGATATTCATATTAAATACAAGAGCCTTCGAAACCCCCTCCCTCACTCCTCGAGCGAGTCAAGAATCCTATACCCAGATGACTATCCCAGGGTACAGTTATACTCCACTGCAAGGCCCATTGCTTGTCTACCCTCTTTGTGCGAATCTCGTCATATTTTACAAGCTGTGCATCAAACCTAGCTTCTTCCGGGTTCCAGCCAGAGATCCCCAAGCAAAACTCCCGAAATTCATTAGTCGTGAACCGCAACCCTTTTCCATCTGGTTGTCTATAAGTCGAAATATCGTCATCCTCCGCTAGACCAACTTGACGGCCCCATATAACACCTCCAGGCTTTGCTAAATAGATTAGATTACGGAAAAAGGTCTCTTGGCCCTTCATATCGAATAAGTGAATCACATTCGCGGTGTGGACGAAATGGATTCCATCTTCAAGGTCCCTATTCCTCTCGGCAAATTTGGGACCAACCATATCTGCCTGACGAAAGCGAAGTTTGCTGGTGGGGGATTCGTTGTAAAGTTCATGCCCAATTTGGAGGAGTCTGTATACGCAATCAATAAGTATAATACATCTTATTCCCCTCCAAACATGGAAGGAAACATACGGCTCTCAAGGTCCAGGCCTATGATAGACTATTTTTTATTAGGATAATCCTGTCCTTCACATTAGGTTATCATGGCTTTTTACACTTACCTCAGGAGGATACCCATCGAATACCAGCTTCTGGATGTCCGTGCCCATGCAGCAGCCCACATCGACAAGAAGTTTCTCTGGGCTTCGCAAAGACAAAATTGTGGGGTATGCAGAATGATGGTCGATACGGGGCTCTGCGAAAATACTTTCACGGATGCATGTGTGCGGAGAAACATGTATAACTAACACCAGAGCTAACTAATACCCTCAGGGGAGCAGCTCATGAACCTTCATACCAAGATACCTCACGTGTGAGATACGTTGTACTATAGTGCCAGGACTTTCATTATTTCCATGTGAAAAGGACCGCTGAAGCTGGAATGTGTCTTCGACTCTCTTCAGGAAAGCCTCTTCAGGTGTGAGATACGAGGAGATCATAGCAAAAATATCCAATAACCAACAATCTAAATAGCAAAAAGGGATTAGAGCCGCTACAGTGATATGAAGTAGTGCACATGTATGAGGATGTTTGATTACTAACCGTTGTCCGTTTTTAGTAATTCTTCCACCATCTGCGTAACAGGCACTAATGACCTTTGAATGGCAGCTCGACGAGGGACATTGTGCCAGCCGAAGGCCTTGGAGAGCACTATACTCGGGCTAGTAGCTAGCCTAACACCTAATGCAAGATTGAGGAAGAAAGCATCTGGCCGCCCAGTGAAATCTCTGCTCAAGGTAGCGCAACTAAAAAGACCATAACTCAAAACTTCCTCCACGAGCTTTACATTCGTTGGAGAGAGTCTCCTCACTTCCTCGAGGATAGGTAGTAGTATGAACTCAAGTTTTGTGAGTGCGATAGCCCTTACAAGGCTGTCAGCCTTGACCTGATAAGTAATATAAATACCTCGGGTTGCAAGTCCCATGATACCGTAGTGCCGGACTTATTCATGTTATGGCTGGCATCATTGCATAACAGTTCTGCATACAAGACGTTGAAAAAAGCATCGTTATACGGCGACTTGGCCATGTCAAGGAAGGGTAGTGAAACCCAGATACCCCATAATCAATATATATGGTTGCAGGAGATGCGAAATGCTCAGCCACCATTATATTTCCACCATGACCGTCTCCCAGGCCAAATGCAATTGGGAGGCTGCTCAAGATTCCCGATTCGTGAGGATTTAGTGTCTTCGTCGCACAATCGAGGTAATAGAGATATCCTGCAGGGTAGTACCCCGCGATGCACGGAAGTGCAAATTAAGAGGTTTTGCAACCTCAGGATATCTCTCATGCTATCTCTCCTTACTAACCATCAGCGTGTAACAATATACCTACAATGGCGGATAACATGCTTATGTCGGGGGTACTGCTAATGGGGGAGGCCATCCAAGCAGATTCTTCCGATGATGGCAATGACAAGACACCCTTATATTGAGCTCCAATCGCATATGAGAAGAATACCTAACTGGGCATTAGCGAAAGCGGGGTGGGGGATACCGAGTGCCTAGAATATCTCCGATTCCCAAGAGGTGAGATCTCCGAGCTTATCAGGCATTTAGGGTTTGCGGAATGGGTGGATTTACGGGGGTTAAAATAGTTGGCCGAGAACAGCGACTGTATCTATATTATTCAGGACATATCTTACTTTGTAGCCCATGATTTGCTGTGTTTGATAGTCACGAGACTAGTGTTTGATGACTTTTGATGCCAAGAGAAGACTCTGGGTAACTCTATTAAGACATTTGTTATGATGCATTAGTTCGTGGCGTAACTGGTAACAAGCTATTGTACAGGGGTTCAAAAGCCTAGTTAGCACCGTTGGTACAGGTTCAGAAAGTGTCCGGGGTGCATAAAAGTTGGCTGGGCTGCATGCAGGCTGGGCACATCTATTCTGCATATGGACAATGGATTTGAGGGCTTGGCCTCCGTTCCTGCCTATTCAGTGGCTGGCTATATTGTCCATATGCAACAATTGTGGCAACCCCTACATAAGCATGTTATCCGCCATTAGGGGTATATTGTTACACGCTGATGATTAGTAAGGAGACATAGCTCTTAGTTTGCACTTCCGTGCTAAGCGTACCAATGCACTATGGTAAAAAGATGGTGCAAAACTCTCTATTATTAGAACAGGAAATCATGCGCCAAGGCACTTTCCAACCCAAGGTTAGCGTGGTGTACTGAATCGTCCGCACCCAATAATAACCTAGCAGGATAATCCCCACCATACGGAATCATGTACAGAATTTCATTTCACCAATCACGATTCGCTCGTTCAATGCAAAACAAGACGCTAAACTAGAGTTAGTAGGGTATGTCTGGGCAGCGACGCCTACGACAACGACTGCGATGAGCCAAGTCAGAACTTCTGTAGGTAGCTCATGACCTTGCTCAACTCGGGCTAACCTGGTATCGTGTTGAGCAGCTCTTATAGCAGGCCATGTATGTATAGTCTCTGGAAGCCTGCAGTCTAGCGTGGTTAGAGCCATGGTCTGGTTCCTTCTCTTTCTACATGTGGTGCAGTCGGTGGCGCTGTCTGTAACGTAGGTACGGGTAAAAGTATATTAAAATTATTCCTGGCCTGTGATATGACCGATGTTTCGGTTTTTATATTCTGTATACTCTGTAGGCCTGTGTGTTTGTAAAGGCACAATATCCATTTAATGTATTATAGTACCCCGTTTGATCCCCCACACCAAGAGCTAGAAGTTGTTAAATGAGCAAAGAAAGTATTCACCGAGCTACTTGATCTACGGAGTATATCAGAAGAGAAAAAGGAGAATCTTCAAAGATAAATTCGAGCGGAAAGAACACGAGTGGGCGATTTGGGCTCAGATAAGTATCAAGGAATGCTTTGAAGTTCATGACTTAGTACATTGTGTAGTTTTTGTTGATTAGAACCAGTATATAAACGAGAGGATGAGGAATGGTCATCCTTCGGGGTGGCTATTTTTACGTTCTTGTGCCTTGAGGAAGCGGTAGTGTAGGATGCAGACGATGACCCATCCAACAGACACCACACGACTCAAAATGCCATAGCTCGACCGAGTTGTTTCTTGAATGCAGCTTAGTTGGTTGGGCGATTTTTTACAAGGATATTGGATACTTCAGACATCTTAGTCTCTCAGCTGATGTGTGCTAGTTACATACACGAAGTAATAGCCCGGGGGGTGAAACGTATTCTGAAGGGGAAGGCGGCCTACGCGAGACGAGAAAATGCATACTCCTTGCATGTAAAGATCATTGCCGACAGGCCTGTGCATGTGGAAAGCCCGTGTGACTTGTTCTGTGAGTTGGAGAAAGTACACGTAAATGGAGCCACCCGTTGGAACGTTCTTGTGATTGAAAGCCTAGTGAATATCCTACATAACCTCCTTACATGCATGGAACGGTCCGGGCCCGAGAGTATCTTATTAGACAGGTTTGCCTATATCTAAAAGGCAGAATGAGAAGGTTGGGGAGGAAATCGTGTTGGGGAACAGTCATTAACCGAATTGGAATGGTTTAGACAACCAAGTGGGGAGTCGTATGAATACTTTGACCTTTCCAACGGAAATCACATCCTTCCGTTGTAGGTAAGCTTCATTTTAACGTCATTGCTGGTAACACGTTCCCCCAGCCTAGGCCTGTGCACGAGCCGGCTCGTCATTTTTCAAGGCAGGCTCGGCTCATGCCCAGGCATAGCCTATCCCTTCGACCTGGGATGTCTACCTCGGCCAGGTGCCACAGCTAGACTTGCAGTCAGGTACAATTCGGGATCGTGCGAGGAACAGAGATGTAAGTACTGTATTGTATAACAGTATAAGGCAACGGGATGGATTGAGAGTTGCCCATCTAGTCACAGAAGCAGCATCATATGAGATATGGGTTAGTCTACGTTGGTCACCAACAGAGTTACCTCTAACAGATGACCCAGTACAGAAACAACTCCATGGATTCATATGCCTATAATTACTGGTACCTCTTTCTCCATGAGTATTCTTATGCGTGCTCTCCATGACTTAGAAGCTCTGCACAATACACACACTTGAATACCGGAGAACAAGGAGAAGTGCTAGCCAAAGATGCTTGCGTACCGAGCAAGCAGCTATGTTTAAAATATACACCTGCTCTTCCGCACTCTGAGTTCCTCGTCATTACGCTCCTGTTGCACCGGCATCTACATACATTACCGCACAGGAAGAGTAAAGGCAAAGCCGCTGTTCGCCGGCTTACCGGTGTGGATGTTGCTACACGACAGAGTAAGCGACTCAAAGTTGGTGGGAGAGGCAGGGAAGGCAGGGCAGGCAGGGGAGGCGGGGTGGCGAGGTGGCGAGGTGGATGCAACAGATATTGAGTCTGGGGTCTGGGAGAGACAAGAATGTATCCGAGTTGTCCCATCAACAGCACCAATGTAATTGCAAAAAAAGATAGAAATAATTATGTAGTTATAATTCAACATATAAGTAGCAAAGCTTAACTGAAATTGTCGCGATATAAATAGCTGCGCCATGGTCAAAGTCCAGCAGCGCTTAGCACTAGGCGCTAGTGGGTTCTGGACAGTCCCTCCAGCCACTCCTGGGATAGTCCGGAGACATCCCATGCATTTATAGAGGACGCTATTATAGAGGTTTGCCTGTATCAAGGCCAAAAGTTCCCTTCATTCCAGTAAGTTCCCCACCCTCCTTACCCCAATTGGCCCCTCATATTCAGGACCCACAATGACTCTGTCCAGATTGCAGTACACAACAATATATGCATGCCACTTGTATTCAACCTCAGCCTCTCCCACTCTAAAAAGGCGCCAAAATATGCTGCCAGCAACCTTAACTGATCTCTCCACTGCCTGAATCCTATCACACAACTCATATTCCATCTTTCCCTCTAGTTTTTGTTGGGTTGCCATATGCTGGAGCCTGTTGATTATACTTTGTAGGCCACAACCCCGTGAATAGATGGTAAACGTGTGCTGTCGTTCGCCTGCCAGTTGCATAAGAAATGTGTTGATTGTCTGGGAGGACGCTTCCTATGCAGTTATCCTTCGTGAGTTTCTCAATTAGCCATAACGTATTTGACCGGGATCCGGCGCACTACCGGGATCTGGCGCACATGTATTTAATTGTTGAAAAATTGAACTACAATGCAAGTAGGCTCAAATTAAAACCAAAGTTTTTAGTGTATACATAGAAGCCATCTGCAAGTGCCGCCCTAGGGTGAGCATTGATATATGAGGTAGTGAAAAATGGAAGATAGGAATTGGAGTATGTATGGACTAAAAATTGATGTGATGGAATTGTGGCCTCAAAGGCCTTGTGGGGCTCAATATACGTTATATGTGAAGTATAATACATGTGGACTCAGTATCAGGACCAACGGCGTACCATGTGAAGAGAAATAGTGAACTACATAGCGGATTATGTTAAAAAATGCATATCCTGAGGGATATCGGGATCAAGGAGCCTTTCTGTGGGGTAAACATATAGTCATATGGTCTGGTAAAACTTACTACATGTAAGGAAACTCGTTACAGATATGGAGGCACTATGAGAGCACTTGTACATGGTGACATAGTTGAGGGTAACCAATCCGATATCCAGTGAGTCAGCTTACTTAATCCGAGGCATAAGGTTACCATGTTGTTAGAACAATGCTTATAGTGTGTAATAAAGCCTCCTGCAATGTAGTCTGGTTCCTACAATGCCTTGGTACCATTGACAAGCTACAACATGCGTTGAGTTAAATACCCCCGAAAATGTGTAAATATTGGCACATATTTTGAACTAACTCACGCTTGAAGGTAGGCAAAATGCCCAGGCTTTTGAGTAAGGTACTTTACAATGCATAAATACGTTTGCACTAAGGGCACGGCGTTTTTCTTTATATTACACAAGTTCACTCTATGGGATATCAGCGCAACGGCACCAATTATCCTCAGCTGCACCATGTCACACAAGGCCCACCAAACCTTCATAACATATATGACCTACTTACCAATAGTAAGCATATATATTTGAACTTAAACTCGCATATAAACCTCATATAAAGATTACTTGATCCCGATATCCCTCAGAATATGAATTTTTTAACATAATCCGCTATGTGGTTCACTATTTCTCTTCACATGGTACGCCGTTGGTCCTGATACTGAGTCCACATGTATTATACATCACATATAACGTATATTAAGCCCCACAAGGCCTTTGAGGCCACAATTCCATCACATCAATTTTTAGTCCATACATACTCCAATTCCTACCTTCCATTTTTCACCACCTCATATATCAATGCTCACCCTAGGGCGGCACTTGCAGATGGCTTCTATGTATACACTAAAAACTCTGGTTTTAATTTGAGCCTACTTGCATTATAGTTCAATTTTTCAACAATTAAATACATGCATCCCAGAAGTGCGCCAGATCCCGGTAGTGTGCCGGATCCCGGTCAAATACGTTATGGCTAATTGGAGAAACTCACGAAGGATAAGAGCCGGAAGGTCGCTGGAAGAAGAGGAATACCAGAGCACTAGGACCATAGCATCAAGACTATAGCGATACTGAGATAGCTCTGCCGTTGAATATCTCTTTTATCTCTCTCTCCAAGATTCTCTCGTTCATAACCTTGTAAACTTACATGATAACGCAAGATATATATAAAAATTAGGAAATGTCCGAGCGAGGCCTAAAAAATCCCGCGATTGAAGATTGATGTTGTCCCGTTCGAGTCATACCTTGTAGAGTCTCAATATCCTGCTTTTCTTGATATAGCACCGCCTCCAGCTACTCCCCTTTCTGTGAATTGAGATGGGGATGTCCAACATGGAAGAGACGTAGGTTTTCAAGGCTTTCTAGAATCCTCTACCACTTCATCAACAGAATCAATAAATTCAGGACGGCTGGCTCGCAGGAAACCAGGATGGGCAATACAAATACTCCGTACACTTATATATCTCATCCTCAACTTCAGCAAGTCCCGGTCATACCCACTGGGTGACTGCCAGTTCCTAGACTTTTAAAAAAATAAATAAAATAAAAACTTCAGCAAGATCGCTATCAACTGCCATTGGCGCAGGGGCATCGACATAATCACTTGCTTTACACCTAGTATTTTCACTAATATATTGCGCGATCTCACATACAACAGCAGGTGGATAATAAATTATCTTCACAGAGCAGATGTAGGCAAGTATAATGAGATGCTGTTCACCTGATTTCGATAAGAGCTTGCTGAGGTAAATGTGCGGCTCTGGTAACTACATAACTAAACTCGCGATATAAGGAACTATAGGTATTGCTAAGCTAATAATTAAGAGCCTTTCCCATCACGAGAGTTTCTTATTTTTTCATACAGATCTCGCTGGATTCTGGCGGGGACGGAGGGTCGTTGCTTATATCACTAGGTTTCTTTATTTGGGATTCGTTATAACGCGAGATTACTGTGGTTCACTATATAAATAAACAGATCTCCAGACCTCCGTCCACTACCTTGATACCGGCTGTATCCTCCACATGACTTCGAACTCCGCTAACTCCTCCATCTAATCTTGTCGCTCAACAGCAACTCTTGCCGATTGCGAAGTCTCTCACACACGGTATTGACTCCGGCAACCTCTGTCTTCTCCTCCACTTGTAGGAATAGCTTCTTTCAGTCAAGGCTAAGAGTCATCAGTTGGGACTCCGCCTCCTTGAATCTTTCCATATTTCGTCTATCAACGCCCCGAAGAATTCCCATTAGTACTCAAATGAATCAATTCTCCTTCCTGTACTCGCAATCCTTTCTAACACTAAATCTCTTGACCTTTCCTTCCTTAACAAACCCTTACGCCACTCCTCCTTCCATAATACTTCGGCTTCATCAATTAACCCTCCGGCCTCTTCCTCCACCTCTATCACCATCCCTACTCCAAGTACCGGTTTTGGTGTTGGAAGTCGTTCTGGCTGAGGGGTCTCATCCTTCGGTCAGATGTCCAGCACAGGGACTACCAGCTGGCTAGTAATGCCATTGCCCCTTCCCTTCTGGTTCTGATTTGACATTGTTGCTACTGCCAAACCTTAGCCGACCCGAAGTCTTGCGCTGTTGATTGGGGTTACAACGCGCCGCTTTTGCTTGTCAATAGAACCTCATTGAAATTAGCCACCCGAGGGGGAATTCTGTAGTTCTCTTCAAATGACCGCGAAATTGGATATTCGTGATGCGCTCTCTGCCCTCCATTGAATTTTGTTTTCTCCGACTTAGGGAAAACTTCTGACCCTCGATCTCGAGGGCTATGGTCTGAGTCCCGAGTGCATTCAAGGTACGTGCAAGTTAATCTGCACGGCTAGCGAAATAGACTCTTCCACCCTCATCTGCCCCATTCATACCCGTAATCGGTAGTGGTTCCCTCTCATATGAAGCCCTTGGCTCCCTTCAAGTATACAACCAGTGATCCGTGTTCTTATACCAGCCAGCATTTTCCCCGCATTTTGGATCCCCCTTTGCTGTTTACCTCGGTCCAGCGGCGTATTTAACCAGGTTTCCTGATCTAGATCCAGATCGATATCAGATCGAGATCAGATGGAGATCCACGTTAGTGTACCTCGTACTTTGTTGGAGCCATGTGTAGGACTATGGCTCGTGCTATGGGTGCCTTTCTCTCTCTGTCTGCCGTCTTCAGTGGTGCCGGAGGTGGTGCTTGGAGATGTGCTGGCGTGTTCCGGGGTGCCGGGTCTTTGTTCTGCGTTGTCTATTTTGGTTTTGCTGCCAGTCCTGCCTGGGCTGCTGCCTCCGCACACTGGCGGGGAGTTCGGAGGGGCGTTGTGGTAGGGGGAGGTGGGGGTACCGCAGCGGAGTTTGCTGCTCTTCCGTCGCCAGTTGCATTGTCTCTCTGCCACGGCGCAGTCGTTGGGGCCCAATTGATCCTCATGGCCATGTCCCCCATCCCAGGTTATGATAGCTAACAAGGCTTGCGTATGGTATGACCATGCCCCCCCGTCCGCCCCCCCATCCATCCATCT
>Ga0307511_10002494_pt1 | contig 19230 bp, 13 predicted proteins | sample 13_EM_MG_FD_200266 | JGI IMG/M metagenome (GOLD analysis project Ga0307511, IMG submission 200266) | Populus trichocarpa ectomycorrhiza microbial communities from riparian zone in the Pacific Northwest, United States - 13_EM | ecosystem: Host-associated > Plants > Roots > Unclassified | place... | reverse complement strand
TGGACCAAGGATGAGATACGTCACGTGTTGGTTCATTGGCAGCGCTGAGCCGTGGCGCCAACATGGGTGCCGTTTCAGGGCTGTTCTAGGAGCAGGCCGGCAAACACCTGCCGCGGCGTCCCCGGAAACAGCAGGTCCGCGCTATAGGCATAGCCGACATCGCGCCAGTAGCGCTTGTCGAGCAGGTTGGTGACCTTGAGTTGCCAGGTGGCTTTCTGGCCGGCGACGCGCGTCACGTAGGCCAGGCCCGCATCGAAGCGCTCGTAGCCGGGTACGGAAACGCTGCCGTCGGCGCGGGCGTTGCGGGTGCCGGTGTGCAGCCAGGTCAGCCCGGCCTCCAGTCCCGGCGCATCGGCGAAGGCGTAGCGGGCGGTGACCGAGGAGCGCAGGCGCGGGATGTTTTGCACCTGCACGCCTTCGTAGGCGGGTACGCCAGTACCTTCCGCGCGGGCGCGCAGCCAGGTGGCGGCGGCCTGGAGGCGCAGTTGCCGCGTGATCGGTATCTGCGTATTGATCTCGGCGCCGGTATGCACCTGGTCGCCGGCGCGCTTGAACAGGCCGAGACCCGCGAAAGAGTTGCCGACCGGCTCGATGTAGTCGAACGGGCGGCTCATGCGGAACACGGCAGCGGAGAGGTTGGCGCCGTTGTTCCACTCCTGCTTGTAGCCGGCCTCCAGTTGGCGGGTCTTGCGCGGGGCGAGCAGGGCGCCGGCATTTTCGGCGGTGGTGGGCGCTTCGCTGCCGAACTCCAGGCCTTGCGCGTAGCTGGCGTAGAGGCGTGATTGCGGCGTAAGCAGGCGGGTGAGGGCGGCCTGCGGCAGGCGGTGGGTGGCAGGGGCTTGCGCGCCGGCGCCGGGGGTTTGCTGGTCGATGCGCGTGACGCGCAGGCCCAGGTGCAGGCGCCAGTTGGACCAGTCGAGGGCGTCGGCGAGAACCAAGCTGCTCTGGCGCGCGCGGGTGGGGGCGAGGTTGGTGCCGGAAACGACGGGGGCGGGCAGGGGAGCGGCGACGTTGTAGAGATTGCCGGACTGGCCCAGGCCGGCGGCGTCGAAGTTGGTGGTGGAGTAGTTGTCGCGCTGGCTGATGCGGCGCTCGATGCGGTCGATGCCGAAGGCGAGGGTTTGCGCCAGCGCGCCGCTTTGCCATTGGTGGGTGAGGGTGGCGTCAAACTGGGTGCTGCTGCGGCGCTCGGCGCTGTGGTAGTCGTAGAGCACGTAGTCGCCATTGGCGCAGAAGAATTGCACCGGGGCGCTGTTGCAGCCGAAGGGAAAGGCGAGGTTGTCGGCGATGCGGGCGATGCCCTGGCCGGCACCGGCGTTCAGACGCCAGTCCGGGGCGAGCCGCCAGTCGGCGCGCAGGCCGGCGAAGGTGGCTTCGTTTTGCACCGGGCGGGTCCAGGGCTGCTGGTTGATGTTGGTGCGCGGGTCGATGCCGCTCGGCAGGGTAGTGCCGCCGAGCAGCTGGAAGCCGGGCACGGCGGGCTGCGAGCGGCGCTGGTATTCGAGGTCTGCGGTGAGGGTCAGGGCGTTGCTGATCTGCGCATCGACGGCCAGGCTCAAGAAGTTGCGCGTGCCATTCGCCTTGTCGGCGTAGGGGCGCATCTCTTCATGGGCGGCGTTGATGCGCAGGCCGATGCCACGTTCACCCGGGGCGATGCCGAGATCGACGCCGGCGTAGCTGCCGCCTTGCTGGTTCAGCTCGAAGCGGGCGGCGCGTACATCCGCCGCGCGCTTGGTGACGAAGTTCATGATGCCGCCCGGGCCGGTGGCCCCGGCGGCCAGCGTGCCGACGCCTTGCAGCACTTCGATGCGCTGCTTGTTGTCCAGGCCCAGGTGCAGCTCGCCGGGGACGATGAAGCCGTTGATGCGGTAGGCGCTGCCCAGGTCCAGGGTGTAGCCGCGGATGGAGAAGTTTTCGTAGTAGCCGATGATGGCGTAGTTCTCGCCGACCGAGGGCAGGGTGGTGAGGGCGCTTGCGAGGCTTTGGGTGCCGGGTTCGCGCAGGGGGGCGGCGGGGACGATGCTCACCTGCGCGGGGGCTTGCGCCGGGTCCAGGCCTGGTGTGCCGAGCACGCTGGGGGTGGCGGCGTCGCCGCGCGGAGCCTTGACGTTGACGGCGGGCAGCTCCGTCGCGGTGGTTTGCGCCAGGGCGCTTCCCGTGGCGATCAGGGAGGCGGCGCAGGCGGGGAGGAAGGCGCGCCCGAAAAGGACGGGCGGTTTCAACGGAAGGGGGCGGCGAAGTTCCAGCCGCTCTTGACCAGGGTGCGGGTCGAGGTGATGGCGCTTTGCAGGCGCTCGGCGTGGCTGCCCGAGAGGCGCAGGAAGATGCGTCCGCCCGAGGCCAGGGCCTGGGCGAAGCGCTCGGTCATCCACGGGCGCAGCGATTCGCCGTCGCGGATGCCGTCCTGCTCGAAGGGTACGTCGGCATGGTCGGTGAGCAGATACAGGCGCGGGGCGTACATCGCGTGGGCGGCGATGTTCAGCACGTCCAGTGAGGTCTCCCCCAGGTAGCGCTCGTGCCAGATCGCGGTGGCGAAGGCGTCGGTGTCGCAGATCAGCAGCGGCCCGCCGAGGGCGGCGGCCTGTTCTTCCATCCGCACCTGGGCTTGCGCGATGTGGATGAACTCGTCGCTGTCCCAGGCGAGGCTGCCGAGCTGCGGCGTGGGTTCGCCGCGCAGTTGCGCGCGGGCGCGCGCCGCGGCCCACTTGCGCATGGTGTAGGCGCGGCCGTATTCGGGCACCCAGCGCGTCATGCCGTGGGCGTCGCCCTGGTTGCGCCAGTAGTCGGCCAGGGCCTGCGAGAGGGTGGTGGTGCCGGAGGATTCGGCGCCGACCACCACCACACGCATCGCCAGACCGGCGCGTGCCGGCTCGGAGAGCTGGTCCCAATGCGTCACGGGGTCTTCCCGCACCGCGGTGGCGGAGATGGGGGCGAGCAGGCGGTCGGTATCCAGCACCACGGCCCGGGCGTTGAAGTGCCGCGCCAGCTCCAGGCCGTAGGGTTCGGAGGAGAACACGGCGGTGACGGGCGGCGCGTCGGTGTCGGTGAGCGCGGCGCGCATCAGGGCGACGTGCTGGGCCCAGATGGCAGGGTCGTGATGGTCGATGCGCACGTCGTCCATGCAGCCGGTGATGGCGACGTGGGGGGTGTCGGCATGCTCGGCGCGCAGCCAGGCCAGGCGCGCGTTGAGCGGCAGGGTCTCGTGGCTGGCGGCCATGGCGAGCACGGTGACGCGATCGCAGGTGTCGGCGGCGGCGCGGATCAGCAGGTGGTGACCGGCATGAGGCGGGTAGAACTTGCCGATGATCAGGCCGTGGGCGTGGGTAGGCGCCCGCCTCATCGGGGCGTTCATGCGGGGGCTCCCCCAAGCTGCGCGCGCCAGGCGGTCAGGCCGCGCAGGCAGATCAGCAGGAACAGGACGTAGAGGATGGCGGTGAGCGGCAAGCCGCGGCTCCAGTAGAGCGGAATCGAGATGATATCGACGGCGATCCACAACCACCAGCTTTCCACGCGGGCGCGGGCCTGGGCGTAGGTGGCGGCCAGGCTCAGGGAGAAGATGGCGGCGTCGAGAAAGGGGGCCGGACTGTCGGTGTAGAGAATGAGAACGACGGCGATGATGGCAATGGCGGCGCAGGTGAGCGCCGCGAGTACGGCGGCTTCGCGGGCGGGCGTGCGGGTGACGGGGATGTGCGCCTGCGCACCGCGCTTGCCCTTGGCCCAGGCGTGCCAGCCATAGGCGCAGAGGATGAGAAAGGCGATTTGCAGCAGCGCATCCGCGTACAGCCGCGCCTGGAGGAACAGCCAGGCATAGGCGGCGACGCTGATCATGCCCAGGGGCCAGTTGGCGATATGGATGCGGTAGGTCAGCCACACCGCGGAGAGGCCGGTGACGAAGGCGAGCAGCTCCAGCCCGCTGACGGGCTGGTTCCACAGGCTGAAGACGGGGGCGGTGAGGAGGTTGGCGGGGTTCATGCGGCGGCGCGCGAAGGCATGCGCGCCGCATCTTAACTTGAATCGGACAGGGCGGGCCGCCGTGATCAGGCCGCCTGACCATTCGGCTGCTTGCCGGTTGCCGCCTGGCGCTGCGCCGCGAACAGGACGAACCAGGCGAGGCTGCCGGGGTTCTGCATCGAGTCGCGGTTCACCACCTTCTCCAGCGGCTCGCCCAGCAGCAGGCGCTTAATCGGCACTTCGAGCTTCTTGCCGTTCAGCGTGCGCGGCACCTCGGGAATCGCGAACACGTCGTTGGGCACGTGGCGGCCGGAAAGATCCTTGCGCACGCGCTGCTTGATGTGCTCCTTGAGCGCATCGCCCATCACCGCGCCGGGTCGCAGCACCACGAACAGCGGCATGTAGGATTCGCGCCCCAGGTATTCGAGGTCGACCACCAGGCTGTCGGCGACTTCTTTCACGTCTTCGACGACGCGGTAGATTTCGGCGGACCCCATCCGGATTCCATGCCGGTTGATGGTCGAGTCGCTGCGGCCGTAGATGATGGCGCCGCCGCGCGGGGTGATCTTGATCCAGTCGCCGTGGCGCCAGACGTTCTGCTCCGGGTAGGTGTCGAAGTAGCTCTCGTAGTAACGCTTGCCGTCGTGGTCGTTCCAGAAGTAGAGCGGGAAGGAGGGCATGGGCAGGGCGCAGACCAGTTCGCCCACCTGATCGTCAAGGGGCTTGCCGGCGTCGTCATAGGCATACACCGCGGCGCCCAGGGCGCGCGCCTGCATCTCGCCGGCGTACTGCGGCAGGATCGGGCAGGCGCCGACAAAGGCGGCGCAGGGGTCGGTGCCGCCGCTGATCGAGGCGAGCAGCAGGTTGGCGTTCACCTCGTTGTAGATCCACTGGTAGCCCTCCACCGGCAAGGGCGAGCCGGTGGAGCCGACCACGCTGATGCGCCCCACGCCTTCTTCGCTCATCACCTCGCGCGGGTGCAAGCCGGCCTTCATGCACTGGGCGATGTAGGCGGCCGAGGCCCCGAAGAAGGTAGCCTTGGCGCGGTCGGCGAAGCGCCACAGGGTGCTCATGTCAGGGTAGCCGGGGTTGCCGTCGTACTGTAATACCGTGGTGCCGCTCATCAGGGTATTCATGAGCAGGTTCCACATGATCCAGTTGGTGGTGGAGAACCAGAAGAAGCGGTCTTCGCGCTTGACGTCCAGGGACAGGTCGCCCTGCTTAAGCGTCTCGAGCACGATGCCGCCGTGGCCGTGCACGATCGGCTTGGGCATGCCGGTGGTGCCCGAGGAGTAGACCACCCAGAGCGGATGATCAAAAGGCAGTTGCTCGAAGGCGAGCGGGCCGGGCGTGGCGACCGCGTCGTCCCACATCATCGCATTGGCGATGCCGGTGGGCGCGGCTTTCGGGTCGAGGTAGGGAAGGAAGATCACCTTCTCCACGCTGGGCAGGTGAGTGAGGATCTCGGCGAGGATGGCGCGCCTATCGTAGGCCTTGCCACCGTACTGGTAGCCGTCAACGGCGAACAGCACGCGCGGGGCGATCTGCCTGAAGCGGTCGATCACCGAGACGTGGCCCAGGTCCGGCGATGTGGAAGACCACACCGCCCCGACGCTGGCGCAGGCAAGCAGGGCGGCGGCGGTCTGCGGCACGTTGGGCATGTAGGCGGCCACGCGGTCGCCGGGCTGGATGCCAAGGTTCTTCAGGCAATTCGAAATGCCGGCGACCTGGCTCTTAAGTTCCTCCCAGGAGATCTCGGTATAGGGGCGGATCTCCGACTGGAAGCACAGCGCTGGACGCTCGGGGCTGGCGTAGCGCAAAGCATGCTCCGCGTAATTCAGGCGCGCGCCCTCGAACCATTTGGTGCCGGGCATCTTGCGCTCGGCGAGCACGCGCGTGTAGGGTGTGCTGGCCTTGACGTCGTAGAACTGCCAGATGCTTTCCCAGAAGTCCTCGATATGATCGACCGACCACTGCCAGAGCGAGTGGTAATCGGCGAAGGCCAGGCCCTTGCGGGTCTTGAGCCAGCCCATGTAGCGGGTCAGCCCCGCGTTCTTCAGGCGCTCCTCGGATGGCTGCCACAGCAGGCTGCCTTCGGCGGCGATGGCCATGTCGTTTGTCTCCAGGCTTGTTTATTCGTGAACCGCAGCCGTTATCATAACCGCCACGCAGTCAAAAAATATCTGGAGACCAACGATGGCCGCCATCGCCAGCACCGAAAGTGCCTTGTACCGCATTCCGCTCGAAACCACGCTGACCGACAGCATGCACGGCGCGATGACCGGGTTCGAAGTCATCACCGCGCGCATCGTGGATACCGACGGCGCCGAGGGGGTGGGCTACACCTTCACCTGCGGTACCAACGGCGCCGGCATCCATGCCACCATCACGCACGACATCGCGCCGCGCCTTAAGGGCGAAGAGGCGGAGGCGATCGAGGCGGTGTGGAAAAAGCTCTGGTGGGCGCTGCACTACGGCGGACGCGGCGGCGCGGCCAGCCTGGCGATCTCGGCGGTGGATATGGCGCTGTGGGACCTGAAGGCGAAAAAGCTCAACCAGCCGCTGTGGCGCCTGCTCGGCGGCTACAACGCGAAGGTGCCGTGTTACGCCGGCGGCGTCGACCTGCAGCTCTCCATCGACGCGCTGCTCAAGCAGACCGAGGGCAACCTCAAGCGCGGTTTTCGCGCCATCAAGATGAAGGTGGGGCGCGAGAAATTATCCGAGGATGTGGAACGCGTGCGCGCCATGCGCGAATACCTCGGCGCGGACTTTCCGCTGATGGTCGATGCCAACATGCGCTGGAGCGTGGATGAGGCGATCCGCGCGGCGAAGGCGCTGGCACCGTTCAACCTGGTGTGGATCGAGGAGCCGACCATCCCCGAGGACTTCACCGGCCACGCACGCATCGTGCGCGAGGGTGGGCAGCCGATCGCGGCGGGCGAGAACCTGCATACCCTGCACGAGTTCGGCCAGATGCTGCAACTGGGCGGCGTCACCTATCCCGAGCCGGACGTAACCAACTGCGGCGGCGTCACCGTGTTCATGAAGGTGGCGCACATGGCCGAAGGCTATAACCTGCCGGTGACCTCGCACGGGGCGCACGATGTCACCGTGCACTTGCTGGCGGCAGCGCCGAACCGTTCCTATCTCGAAGCGCACGGCTTCGGGCTGGACCGCTATATCGCCCATCCCCTGCAGATCATCGAGGGCAACGCGATCGCCCCGGAGCGCCCGGGGCACGGCATCGAGTTCGACTGGCAGGAGCTGGCGAAGCTGCGCCCCTGAACGGGCTTAGCTGCCGAGGATCTTGCCCAGCCAGGCGCGCACCGCCTGGATTTCCTCCAGGCACACCGAGTGTTCCATCGGGTAGTCGTGCCACTCGATCTTGTAGCCTAGCGCTTCCAACTGCTCGCGCGAGGTGGTGGCGCGCACCAGTTGCACCACCGGGTCGCGGGTGCCGTGCGCCATCAAAATCGGCACATCGCGGTTGGCCGGCGTGGCTTCGGCGGCCACGCTGCCGGCCAGCGGCAGATAGCTGGAGAGCACCATCAGGCCGGCCAGGCGCTCGGCGTGGCGCAGGCCCGCCTGCAGGGTGATGGCGCCGCCCTGGGAGAAGCCGGCCAGCACGATGCGGCGGGCGGCAATGCCGCGCTCCTTCTCGCGCGCGATCAGCTTCTCCACTTCAAGCTGCGAGGCGCGCACCCCCGCATCGTCTTCCTGGCGCACCAGGTCGATCATCTTGATGTCGTACCAGGCGCGCATGCTCATGCCGTTGTTGATGGTCACCGGGCGTACCGGCGCATGCGGGAAGATGAAGCGCACGCCGCCTTCCAGGCCGGGCAGGGTATTGACTTCGAGTTCCTTGACGATGGGCACGAAGTCGTAGCCGTCGGCGCCCAGGCCGTGCATCCAGATCACGGTGGCGGAAGGGAGCGGGCCGGTGACGAGTTCGACTTGTTCGAGCAGTTGGGTCATGGCTGTCCTATTTGCGCAGCGGCAGGGTATCGCGCGCGCGTACGGCGGTTTTGGGGCGGAAGGCCTTGGCGACCTTCTCGTCGATTTCGATGTAGGGGCCGCCGATCAGGTCGATGCAGTAGGGCACGGCGGCGAAAATGCCGCCGACAAGCTGCGCGCCGTCCTTGTCCTTCAAACCCTCAAGGGTTTCCTTGATCGCCTTGGGCTGGCCGGGCAGGTTGATGATCAGCGCGCCGCTCTTTTTGTCGGGGGCGAAGCGGATCACCGCCACCTGCCGCGAGAGGATGGCGGTGGGCACGAACTTCAGGCTGATCTGCCGCATCTGCTCGCCAAAGCCCGGCATCTCCTTGTGCGCCACGGCGAGGGTCGCCTCGGGGGTGACATCGCGCAGCGCCGGGCCGGTGCCGCCGGTGGTCAGCACCAGGTCGCACTTCTCGGCATCGACCAGATCGATCAGGGCCTTTTCGATCTGCGCCTGTTCATCGGGGATCAGACGGGTGACGGATTGCCAGGGGGTGAGCAGGGCGCTGTCGATCCAGGCTTGCAGCTCGGGCAGGCCCTTGTCTTCATACACCCCCGAAGAAGCGCGGTCGCTGATCGACACTAGGCCGACGCGCAGCGGGCGGTCCAGCATGTTCATGGCTCAATCCTCTTCGGCATCGGACGCCGGCTCGTCCGGCAGGCTGCTCGCCTTGCGGTGCGCATCGATCTGCTCGCGTACCAGCTGGTAGAGCTTGCGGAAGTCGCGTGGCGGCTTGCCCGCGGCTTGTTCCTTGCGCGCATTGCGGATCAGCACGCGCATCTGCTGCAGGTCGGTGCCGGGGTAGGCGGTGGCGAATTCGGCAAACGCGTTCTCCTCGGCCAGCAGGCGCTCGCGCCAGCGCTCGCCCAGGTGCATGTCGTGCACCTCGATCTTGGACTCCCCCTTGAACCGGTCGATCGCATCGCGCAGCGGCACCGGGTCCATGTCGCGCATCAGCCTGCCGATGTACTGGTATTGGCGGCGCTTGCCTTCGTGGGCAGTGATCTTCTGGTAGTCGAGCAGCGCGTCGCGCAGCTTTTCCGGCAGGTCGAGTTCGAGGATGTGGTGGCGTGGCAGCTCGCCGATTTCGCGGCCGAGCTCCTGCAGCGCGGTCATGTCGCGCTTGAGTTGCGATTTGCTCGGACGGTCGTATTCCGGCTTGGGCGGCGGGGCCGGGTCGACCAACAGGGTGCGGTTGCGCATGCGAAAGGCGATCCTTGGTCTGAACGTATAATTATATGTCGCCGGCCTGTCCCTGGCTGGTTCTGCTCCGAGAATGTTGCGGCGCACCCGCCTGGACCGACCTGCCGCGCAGCACCTGAAGTCGTTTGAGTTCGTTGCGGCGCGTCCCCACCTGCAGCCTTTCCCCCTAGAAAAATATCCCGATGCCTGAATCCCGGTTTTCCTTTACCCAGGACCATTTGCGCAATCTCGCCGGCGAAGTGCTGGCGCACGCCAAGTCGATCGGCGCTTCCGACGCCGAGATCGACGTCTCCGAAGGCTACGGCCTGTCGGTGACGGCGCGCATGCGCGAAGTGGAGAACATCGAGCACAACCGCGACAAGGGCGTGTCGGTGTCGATCTACCTCGGCCAGCGCAAGGGTTACGCCAGTTCCTCCGACTTCTCCCTGCCCGCGCTCAAGGCCACGGTGGAGGCGGCGCTGAACATCGCGCGCTTCACCGCCGAGGACAACTGCGCCGGCCTGGCCGACGAGGCCCTGATGGCGAAGGACGCCAAGGCGCCCGCGCTGCTGTTTCCCTGGGACATCGACGTGCCGGCCGCGATCGACCTGGCCAAGGAAGTCGAGGCGGCGGCCCTGGGCGTGAGCCCGATGATCCGCAATTCCGAAGGGGCCAGCGTCTCGGCCCAGCATTCGCAATTCGTCTACGCCAACTCGCGCGGTTTCGTCGGCGGCTACCCGACTTCGCGCCATTACCTCTCCTGCTCGGTGATCGCCGCGCGCACCGCCAAGGACAAGGACGGTATGCAGCGCGACGACTGGTACGTCTCCGCGCGCGACCCCAAGGACTTTCCCGCCGCCGCCGGCATCGGCGACTATTGCGCGCGCCGCGCCCTGTCGCGCTTGAACAGCCGCAAGCTCAAGACCCGCGAATGCCCGGTGCTGTTCGAGGCGCCCCTGGCGATCGGTCTCACCGGCGCGCTGGTCTCGGCGGCCAGCGGCGGCAACCTGTACCGCAAGACCACCTTCCTGGTCGACGCGATGGGCAAGCAGATCTTCGCTCCCAACATCACCATCACCGAGGACCCGGACGTGGCCAAGGGTTTCGCCACCGGCCCTTTTGATGACGAAGGCGTGGCTACGCATGCCCGCGACGTGGTCAAGGACGGCGTGCTGCAAGGCTATTTCCTTTCCAGCTACTCGGCGCGCAAGTTGGGCATGCAAAGCACCGGCAACGCCGGTGGCTGCCACAATATGCTGATGAAGCCCACCGTGGCCGACGACTTCGCGGGCATGCTCAAACGCATGGGCACCGGCCTGCTCGTCACCGAACTGATGGGCCAGGGCGTCAACTACGTGACCGGCGATTACTCGCGCGGCGCCGCCGGCTACTGGGTGGAAAAAGGCGTGATTGCCTACCCGGTGCAGGAAATCACCATCGCCGGCAACATGCGGGACATGTTCAAGGGTATTGTGGCGACCGGCAGCGACCTGATCACCCGCGGCAGCATGACCTCGGGCTCGGTGCTGATTGATCGCATGACCATCGCCGGCGCCTGAGGTCGGGCCGGAATTCCCCTGGGCACCAAACAGGGGCGCTGCGATTGAAGGGGTTCGCGGCGCTTCCCGTCCAATTTCAGGGTTTACCCGTATTTGCAGAAATCTACTGCATCGGATATGGTGCCGCGTCTTTTCATTCCGGGAGACCAGCCTTTTTGTCGCCCGGATGACGAATCACCGGTTTTAACGTTTTTTTTCAAAGTGTCAAAGATTGTTGGCGCTAAAATACCCGGTTGGCCGAAATGGTTAATCGGTTCACCCGCGAGGGGCGGGGCAGGGCAATAACCCGGTGCCTGACAACGCACCAGCATCCTTCATAAGAGGAGACATCGAGTGGGCATATTGCTCAAGTTTTCCGGTCTGATCGACTGGGTCAACGAGAAGCTTTCCAGGCTGGCGAACATCTGCGTCCTGCTGTCCTGCCTGGTCAGTGCGATCAACGCGATGATCCGCTACGCCTTCGACATGAGCTCGAACGCCTGGCTGGAATTGCAGTGGTACATGTTCGCGGTGGTGGTGATGCTGGGGGCGTCCTACACCTTGCAGAAGAACGAGCACGTGCGCGTCGACGTCATCTACATGGGGCTGTCCGAGCGCAAGCGCCTGTGGGTCGACCTGCTCGGGGGCGTCCTGTTCCTGATGCCCGCCTGTGTCCTGCTCGGCTGGCTGGCCTGGCCGTTTTTCATGCAGTCCTGGGACCAGAATGAAATGTCTTCCAACGCCGGCGGCCTGCTGCGCTGGCCGGTGAAGTTCATCCTGCCGCTGGGCTTCGCGCTGCTCGCCTTCCAGGGCATCTCCGAAATCATCAAGCGCATCGCCGCCCTGCAGGGCAAGATCCAGCTCGATTCGAAATACGAAAGGCCGGAACAATGAGCGCGGCGGATCTGCTGCAGTACATGCCGCCGCTGATGTTCGGCGGCCTGGTGGTGTTCATGCTGTTCGGCTACCCGGTGGCGTTCTCGCTCGCCGCGGTCGGCCTGTTCTTCGGTTTCTTCGCCATCGAGCTGGGTTACTTCCGGCTCGAGTTCATGCAGGCCATCCCCGGCCGCGTGTTCGGCTCCATCCTTTCCAACGACCTGCTGCTGGCGATCCCCTTCTTCACCTTCATGGGGTCGATACTGGAGAAATGCGGGCTGGCGGAAGACATGCTCGATTCGATGGGCCAGCTGTTCGGCCCGGTGCGCGGCGGCCTCGGCTACTCGGTGATTATCGTCGGCTTCATCCTCGGTGCGATCACCGGGACGGTGGCGGCGCAGGTGATCGCCATGACCCTGATCTCCCTGCCGGTGATGATGCGCTACAAGTACAACATGCGCTACGCCACCGGCGTGCTGGCCGCTTCCGGCACCATCACGCAGCTGGTGCCGCCGTCCCTGGTCCTGGTGGTGCTGGCCGACCAGCTCGGCAAGTCGGTGGGCGATATGTACCTGGGCGCCTGGGGCCCGTCGATCCTGCAGATCGTGATGTTCGCGCTGTACACCTTCGCGGTTTCCATCGTCAAGCCGGAACACGTGCCGGCGGTGCCGAAAGAGGACCGCACGCTGAACGGCTGGGCGCTGTGGAAGAAGTGCCTATGGGGCATCGTGCCCTCCGCCGTGCTGATCTTCCTGGTGCTGGGCACCATGATGTTCGGCATCGCTACCCCGACCGAGGCGGGCGCGATGGGCGCGATCGGCGCCATCGTGCTGGCGGTGATCCGCCATCCGCAACTGGGCAAGATCGGCAAGTATTGCTTCATCCTTGGGGTGATCGGCTGCCTGATCGGCATCGTAGGCTACCAGTTCAACCCCAAGGGCTGGGTATTCATGATCTTCTTCGGCACGATCATGTACCTGTGCATTGGCTACCTGCTGATCCGTTCGGCCTTCATCACCGAACTGCGCGGCCTGCTGATCCAGGCCTACCAGTCGACCGCGCGCCTGACCGCGATGGTTGCCTTCATCCTGGTCGGCTCGACCTGTTTCTCGATCGTGTTCCAGGGCGTGGATGGTGGCCGCTGGATCGAGCACATGCTGACCTCGCTGCCCGGCGGCGCCTGGGGCTTCCTGCTGGTCATCAACCTGTTCGTGTTCTTCCTGGCCTTCTTCCTCGACTTCTTCGAGATCGCCTTCATCATCGTGCCGATGCTGGCGCCGGTCGCGCAGAAGATGCTCGCACCGATCGTCGGCGATTCGGCCGCGCTGATCTGGTTCGGCGTGATCCTGTGCGTGAACATGCAGACTTCCTTCATGCACCCGCCGTTCGGCTTCGCGCTGTTCTATTTGCGAGGAGTGGCGCCGAAGGAGGTCAAGAGTTCCGACATCTACTGGGGCGCGGTGCCCTGGGTGCTGCTGCAACTGGTGATGGTGGCGGTGGTGGTGGCCTTCCCGTTCTCGGTCACTGCCTTCCTGGATAAGGAACTGAAGATCGACCTGGACAAGGTGAAGATCGAGATTCCCACCGACGCCGAGACCGGCATGGGTGCCAAGGGCGGCGACGAGCAGAAGGCGCAGGACGACGCCACCAACGACATCCAGAAGGCGCTCGGCGGCACCTCCGAGCCCAGCCCGGCGGCCGATGCGCCCAAGGATGATGCTTCGAAGAAGTCCGGCGACGCGCCCAAGGCGGACGGCAAGGAGCCACCGAAGGACAAGGCGGAGGACGCCATCGAGAAGGCGATACGCGAGGGCAACAAGTAGCGCTGCTCCTCGAAACAACAAAGGCCGGGTAAAACCCGGCCTTTGTTTTTGGCGGTGGCGCTGCGTGTACTGCTCACGGCTTGCCCATCCGGACAATAAAAAACCCGCCTTGCGGCGGGCTCAGACGGCTGACAAAGCGGGTTGTTGCGAACAGGGCCACACCAACTCCCGCGCCGCACCCTCTGACTTCGGGGGATTCAAAGGGGGCTTGCCCCCTTTGTCAACAACCTGAGCCCGCCTTGCGGCGGGCTTTTTATCGGGCGAAGGCCGGTGTATCAGGCCGCGCCGCCGCGCTTCACGGTGGCCATGTAGTTGTCGTAGAAACGATCGGCGACCGAGAACCAGAGCACCTGCTCGTCGCGGAACTTGACCATGTCTTCGTACATCTTCTTGAAGGTGGGGTTCTTCGCGCCGGTCTCTTCGTACACTTCCAGCGCGGCCTTGTAGCAGGCGTCGAGCACCGGCTTGCCGAATGGCTTGAGCTGGGTGCCGGAGCCGACCAGGCGCTTGAGGGCAGCCGGGTTGCGGGCGTCGTACTTGGCGGTCATGTCGCCATGCGCTTCGGCGAATGCGGCTTCGAGAATCGCCTGGTAGCTCTTGGGCAGCGCGGCCCAGGCCTTGTCGCTGACGTAGGCCGACACTTGCGGGCCGCCTTCCCACCAGCCGGGGTAGTAGTAGAACTTGGCGACCTTGTTGAAGCCGAGCTTTTCATCGTCGTACGGACCAACCCACTCGGCCGCGTCGATGGTGCCCTTTTCCAGCGCGGGATAGATGTCGCCGCCGGCGATCTGCTGCGGCACCACGCCCAGCTTGGAGAGCACCTGGCCGGCAAAGCCGCCGATGCGCATCTTCAAGCCCTTCAGGTCGGCGACGGACTTGATCTCCTTGCGGTACCAGCCGCCCATCTGCGCGCCGGTGTTGCCGCAGGGGAAGTTCATCACGCCGAACTTGGCGAAGAATTCACGGGTCAGCTTGGTGCCGTTGCCTTCGTTCATCCACGCGTTCATCTGGCGCGGCGACAGGCCGAAGGGCACGGCGGCGTCGAACGCGAAGGCCGGGTCCTTGCCGAAGTAGTAGTAGGAAACGGTGTGGCCGGCCTCGACGGTACCGTTCTGCACGGCATCCAACACCTGCAGGCCGGGGACGATTTCACCGGCGGCGAATACGCGGATCTGGAACTTGTTGTCGGTGGCGGCGGCGACGCGCTTGGCCACTTGTTCGGCGGCGCCGTAGATGGTGTCCAGGCTCTTTGGGAAGCTGGAGGTCAGGCGCCATTTGACTTCGGGGCTGCTTTGCGCAAAAGCGGGAGCGGCACCTGCGGCGAGCACGCCGGCGATGCCGCCGTGCTTAATAAAATCACGGCGTTGCATGAGAATCGTATCTCCTCTCGGGTTGGGCACAATTGCCGAATTTGAGAATCAGCCGCCGAGTACGATTGCCCGGCAGCAGAAATCAAGCTGCGATTATAGCCCCAGTGCGCTGGGCGAACTGCATCGGGTAAACCCTGTTGGCGCATCAACTTAGAACTTGTCCGTGAATAGGCGCGCGGAGGATGGCGAGGCGATTTGCGTCCAGGGCAAGGCGCAAACCGCAGCGATACTTGGCGTATCGCGAGGATTTGCAACGCGGCCATGGGCGCAAATCGTCCGCAAGACGACCGCGGCTATTCATGGACAAGTTCTTAAGGGGGCGCAAAACAAAAACGCCCCGCGCGAGGCGGGGCGTTTTTGAGGCCGGGCGGGCAGCTTATTTCTTCGCTGCCGGCTTGGTGGCCTGCGAGGCGCGGTACATGAAGCTGTCGAACGCGCCTTCGTTGATGTTGAACCAGAGGTTTTCCTCGGCGCGGTATTTCGACCAGACATCGTAGATCTTCTTGAACTCGGGGAACTTGGCCGAGAACTCGTCGTAGACCTCGTTGGAGGCGTTGTAGCAGGCCTGTAGCACCTCATTGCTGAAGCGGCGCAGCTGCGCGCCGCCCGAGACCACCTTGCGCAGGCCGGCGGGATTGAGGTGGTCATACTTGGCCACCAGCAGGTCGTCGGACTCATGGCAGGCGCATTCCAGGGCGTACTGGAATTCCTTGGGCAGGGCGTCCCACTGCTTCTGGTTGACGATCACGTGGGTCATCGAATTGCCTTCCCACCAGCCCGGTGCGTAGTAATACTTGGCAACCTTGGCGAAGCCCAGTTTCTCGTCGTCGTAAGGGCCGACCCATTCGGCGGCGTCGATCGTGCCTTTTTCCAGGGCGGGGTAGATGTCTCCGCCGGCGATTTGCTGCGGCACCGCGCCGAGCTTGGAGAGCACCACGCCGCCGGGGCCGCCGATGCGCATCTTCAGGCCCTTGAGGTCGGCCACGCTCTTGATTTCCTTGCGGTACCAGCCGCCCATCTGCCCGCCGGTGTTGCCGGCGGCAATCGCGGTGACGCCGAATTGCTTGAGGAAGTCGTTGTAGATCTCCTTGCCGCCGCCGAAGTGCCACCAGGCGTTCTGCATGCGGGTGTTCAGGCCGAAGGGCAGGGCGGTGGCGAAAGCGAAGGTGGGGTTCTTGCCGAAGTAGTAATACATCGAAGTGGAACCGGCTTCGACGGTGCCGTTCTGCACCGCGTCGAGCACCTGCAGGCCCGGAACGATTTCGCCGGCGGCGAAGGGCTGGATCTGGAACTTGCCGCCGGTCAGCTCGCCGACTCGCTTGGCGACGTTTTCAGATACGCCGTACAGGGTATCCAGGCTTTTCGGGTAGCTTGAGGTCAGGCGCCACTTGACGCCCGCGCCCTGCGCGAAAGCCGGGGCCGCTCCCGCGGCGAGTACACCCGCCAGGCCGCCATGTTTCAGGAATGCACGACGTTGCATATTTTGTCTCCGATGTAGTTTGATTAACCGCATTTATATGACTTCGATGACTTCGCTGTAGGTGTATCCGCTAGGCGAATGCACCGACAAAATTATTATATAGCCCGCATAAGTCCCCGCACGTTTTTTTGCATTAACTCTTGCCAGTGGCGCCTGGATATGCTTTCGGCATATTGATCAAAAAATGCTATCCTGAGGGTTGACGTTTCCTGGCCCGCAACATTGCGCGCGCCAGGGCGCCATAGCGCACTTGCGCAGTGCGTGGACTATTGCAAATGGGCAAAAAGCTGCTACCTTCCGGATATGGGCGGGGAAAATAAAATAGATTTGAAGTTCGGCAAATACCGTGCGATCAAGGAGATCGGCCGCGGCGCTACGTCCGTGGTGTATCTGGCCGAAGAGGACAGCGGGCAGCCGCGCCCTGAAGGAGGCGGCAAGCCTGAAGATGGTTTTCCGGAATTGTCCTATGAGGATGGTCCGGTCAAGCCGAACTACTTCGCCATCAAGGTGGTCGACTTCACTGACGACCGCAGCAAGCTGTCGCGCCGGTTCCGCAAGCTGTTTGCCACCGAGGCGGCGGTCACCGCCCAGTTCGACCATCCGAACATCGCCAAGGTCTACGAGTGGAAGGTCGAGGACAAGCAGGCTTACCTGGTGATGGAGTATGTCGAGGGCTACGGCCTGGACCGCTTCGTGACCATGGACAAGCTGCTGCCCATGCACAAGGTGGTGGGCATCATCTTCAAGCTGGCGATGGCGCTGGACTACGCGCACCGCCGCGGCATTGTGCATCGCGACATCAAGCCGGCCAACGCCCTGCTCACCAAGGACGACGAGGTCAAGCTGATGGACTTCGGCCTGGCGCTCAACATCAAGAAGAACGTCAACGTCGACTCGACCTTCATCAACGGCCTGGGCTCGCCTTCGTACATGAGTCCGGAGCAGATCAAGGGCTACACCCTGAATCACCAGACCGACCTGTATTCGCTCGGGGTGATGTTCTACCAGATGCTCACCGGGCGCCTGCCGTTCCGCGCCCCCAGCACCTCGGCGCTGGTCTACAAGATCATCAACACCGAAGCGGTGGCGGTGACCCAGCTCAATCCCGACATTCCCGACCTGTCGGACAAGGTGATCAAGAAGGCGCTGGAGAAGGACCTGTACACGCGCTACCGCCTGGGCGCCGACATGGCCAAGGATCTGTCGGCGGTGCGCTACCAGATCCTCGACGACAAACACGTCGCCCCGGACGATACGCGCTGGAGGCTGGTGCGCGGCCTGCCGGTGCTGGGCGCGCTGGACGATGTCGACGTCTGGGAGTTGCTGCGCCTGTCGGCCTGGCGCGTGCTGCAGCCCTCCACCGTGCTGATGACCGAGGGTGAGCAGGGCAAGTCCTTCGGCTTCATTCTCGAAGGCGACCTGGAGGTGGAGAAGGGCGAGCGCGCCATCGCGCGCCTGACGCGCGGCGACATCGTCGGCGAGATCGCCTATCTCGACACCGAGGGCGGCACCCGCAGCGCCACCGTCACCGCGCTCAGCAAGGTGACCTTCCTGGAAATCAACCCGTCGGCCTTTGCGTTCGCCACCGAAGAGTTGCGCGAAGAGATTCACCGCCTGGCCACCAATGCGATGGTCAAGCGCCTGCGCGCGGCGACCACGCTGGCCAAGCGCGCCAGCCCGCTGGCCGTGCACCCGGCCGCGGTGACCGGTCCGGACGTCGAGGAAGTCGCAGCCTCCTTGCAGCAGTCCGCGCCGGTGCCACCTGAAAAGGCGCTGGGCTGGGGCGCTTTCGCCCAGGTCGCCGCCGCAATCAGCGAGCCGGCGGCGATCACCGGCGCCCCTCTGATTGTCGTGCCTGCCGCGAGCAGTCCGGCCGGCGCGCCGGCAAGCAGTTCCGCCGCCGCGCCGATGCCGGCATTTGATGCCCCCGCGGCCGAGCCTTCGTTTGCCGTCGCCGCCAAGGCCGGCCAGCCAGGCAATGCGCAGACCGGCAAGTCCACCGTTCTGGTACAGCCGTTGCCGGCCGCCGCCGCGGCGATGATCGCGCAGATGGCGCTGGGCAACCAGGCGATGGGCAAGGTCGCCCCTGAGTTGCAGCCTTTCGATCTCGGCCCGGAGACCCCGGAAGAGCCGACCACGCCGGTGGCCGAACTGCCGGTCGACGCGGTGCTCACCACCGAGATGGGCGCGCACTTCGGCGCACCGGGAGGAACGGCGACCACTGAGCTGGGGGCCAATTTCGATGCGCCTCCGCCGATGGCCACCAGCGAAATCGCGCCGGACTTCGACATCCATGCCCCGGCTGCCGAACATGCGGCCAGCTTCGACCGCCCCCAGCAGATGCTGACGACCGACCTCGCGCCACGTTTCGACGCCACCGGCCAGATTCTGACGACCGACCTGGCGCCGCGCTTCGATGCCACCGGCCAGATACTCACCACCGACCTGGCACCCCGGTTCGATTCCAGCCAGCAGATTTCGACCACCGATCTGGCGCCGCGCTTCGATTCCAGTCAGCAGATTTCCACCACCGACCTGGCGCCGCGTTTTGACTCAAGCCAGCAGATCTCGACCACCGACATGGCGCCGCGTTTCGACGCCAGCGGCCAATTCTCCACTTCCGAACTGGCGCCGCGCTTCGAATCCAGTCCGCTGTTGACCACGGAAATGGCGGCGCATTTCGATGCGCCGCCGCCTCCGCCGCCGGCCGGGCCGGCACGGGCGGTCCCGGGCCCGCAGCGTTCGCTGCGCCCGCCGGTGCGCGAAGTGATACAGGACAGCACCCAGGCGCTGGCGCCCGAATTTCTGAGCAGCGCGCCGCCGTCCATGCCGGGCGCCTCCGACCCGGCCTTCAACATGGACAAGACGGTCGAATTGCGCGGCGGCTTCCGGCCCGATGACGACGAGCGGACCGTTCCGGAAGAGCCGATGGGCGAATTGTTTCCGCCGATGGATTTCGGTACTGTCCAGCAGCCCGCGGCGCAGCCGGCATCGCCGTCAGCGCTCAAGGGCG